>Ga0209754_1000011_pt1 | contig 318098 bp, 242 predicted proteins | sample MesohylBB_FD_187295 | JGI IMG/M metagenome (GOLD analysis project Ga0209754, IMG submission 187295) | Host-associated microbial community of the marine sponge Aplysina aerophoba from Gulf of Piran - sponge mesohyl, lysed by bead beating... | ecosystem: Host-associated > Porifera > Sponge >... | reverse complement strand
GATCGGCGTGGACGAACACGGCGCGGCGGGAGTTCAGCGCCACGGGCATCCCGCGCGGGAAGTAGCGCCGCGCCCCGCCGGCCGCTCCCCGGTAGACCCGCACGGGCAGCAGGGAGCGGTGAATGCCGAGCGCCTCGAACGCACCCACCTTCTCCGGCTCGGTCGGGAGCCAGGGCAACCCCGGATGCTCGATCACGTAGTCGAACGAGAGCAGGCGGCGCAGGGCCACCTCCGGCGAGGTGATCCTCCGGGTGCGGACACCTTCGGCGCCCAGCGCCCGGTAGATGCCGCGTGCGCAGATCCGGCAGACCTTCAGGTCTCCGACCATCTCCTCGGCGGCGAGCCTTCTCCGCGTCAGGGCCTGCACGAACCGGAGCGTCTTGAAGCGGTCCATGCCGAACCACGCCGAAAGCTGTGAGCGGGTGAACACGCCGCCGTGCAGGCTCGCCAAGGCGACCCACTCGGCCCGGCGACCCGTCAGGCCGAACGGCTCCAGTGCCTTCTCGCGCCCCTTCAGATGGTGGATCAACGCGACCGCCGTCGGTCGGTGGCTTTGCGGTACATGAGGGCTCCCGCTCCCGCAGTGTAGGACCCGGACTCTGTGGTAGGTTCAAGTGCTGGCGAAGGTATCGCTGCCGGTAGGAATCGGGAGAGCGCCTTCGGCGGCGTCAAGTCGCGTCCGCGGGCATTCGTCCAGAGCCGTCCGGCGCGTTCCCGGATGCGGAACGGCCTCCGGCAGCCGCTCCTCCATCGCTTCCAGTAAGAGCCCGGCGAATGCCCGGTTGCGGTTCGAGAAGCGAACGGCGCGGTTGCTGCACTTGCACTGGTCAAGCAGCCTTCGGGCAGCGAGTTTCAGGAGCGCAGATCGTGCGGTCCATCTTCGCGAGGAATCGGATGATGCACGCACGAAACGAAGTCGGCGCTCCCACGGTGCCGCCGAATGGCCGGAACCGGGTGAGGGTGGTCTCCGGCACTCCGATCACTGATGCACAACGCGTATTGAATGAAGCAAACGCGGATTGAAGTGACCCGCGAGCCCCGGAACATCCTCGAGGGCATCCCGCATGGCACTACGGTAATCCTCCAGAGCACCGGGGAGGGGGACGTCTTCCTCTTCGAGGGGCCGGAGGCGGATCCGGCCAGCGAGGACGACGCAACCGTGCTGGCGGGATATCCGGCCTTTCGCATGGCAACCCGGCATGTCGGCACCGATCCGCTCTGGGCTTGGCGTGGCGACGTTTTCTCGGTCCTCACCGTGCGCTGGTGACGTCACGAGTGGGATTCCGCCCGACCTCCGCGAGCCGAACGACGAATCACGGATCGTTTTCAACAGCGCAGCGGAGGTTTCCCACGCCGGTGACCGCTTTTTCCACGCATCGCCTTCGTGCCGGTCGCCTGACTCCCGCGCTGTCGGCCATCCGGTGGGAACGCGTCTTGGCTGTCTCGCGGAACAAACATCTGGCGGTTGGGAGAGACCGGGAAGTGGGCAGCCTTCGCGTGGGCACATACCTGAGCGGCTCGCTCTCAACCGACCCATCCCGTTCACACACTCGCTGAGCCGCTGCCCCCGCCGAGCACTGCTCGCGCATCGTCCACCTCCCGGGCCGTGCCTCCTGCCCGCCCTCTCCGCAGTTCGCGGGTCGTCTGCTCGCCCCGCGGTCGACGCGGACATCGGGCTTTGGAGCGCCACCGAACTCGACCCAACCCCGACGTGATCGCGATGTGGCCTTTCCTGGTCGATTGCAACACTCTCGGCGGAATGTTGGTCCTTCCTACCGCCGGACTCGCACGAGGGTGAGTGGCAAGGGGCCGGGTCGTATCTCGACGGCAAACGCACGGCCGCTCTCCGGGTCGGTCCCGGCACCCTGGAAGGCGAACTCGCCCGCGATCCGGTCACCGAGCTGGGTGCCGCCGAAGGTGGCGCTGCCGGCCATGGGTGCGTCAAGAACGAGTTCCACGAAGTCAGCGTCGTCAGCCCGCAACTCAATGCGTTGGCCAACCCGCGAACCCCGGACCGACCCGCTGCCCTCAACCTGGTTGACCACAATGAACTCCAAGCGGCCCGTGATCGTCCCGTCCGCCTCATTCAGCGAATACCGCACGGTCATGGGTCCAGCGGAACCCGACCAGTCGCCGTTCGCGGTGCGATCGTGCCCCGGAGGCGTGATCTCGGGTCCGTCACTGCACGCGACCGCAAGCAGTAGTGCTGTCAACGCGGCTCTCATCAGGCCCGGTACCGCTACCGCCGCCTCGGCTTTCGCGTCCGGACGCCACGCGTGTGCAGCGTGTTCGAGACGGCCTGTTCCGAAAGCGCAAACCGCTTCGCAACCTCCGCCATGCTGCCGACATCCTCGTAGGCCGCGCAGATCGCATCGCGCTGCAACCGGATCAGTTCGGCTCTGTTGGGGAAGCCGCCCTCGCGCATCGCGATCCTTCCCACCTGGTACGACGACACGCCGAGATCCCGAGCAATGTGCGCGAACGTCTCGCCGTCCCACGCGCGTGCGATGATCTCACCGCGTACCGCGTCGGTGATCTTGCGCGGCTGCATTGGGGGACCTCCCCGTGTTTCGATGCCGTTCGGGATTCCGCCACGATATTGGCGCGCGAGCCCCGACCTGTAAAGCACGTGTCCCGGCCTGCTCGGCCGTTCAGCGTCGAGCGAAAGTGATCCCCCCGGTCTCGCTCGCCGGGGGCCGTGACCAGCGCCTCCTCAACCGCGGTCTGGCCCGCGGGGGCGGCGACCGGCTGGCGGAGACGGGTTATCTCCGCGAACTTCCTTTCGCGCAGATCGTGCAGTCCATCTTCGAGGAGGTATCGAACGATGGCACGCACGAAACGAAGTCGGCGCTCTTACGGTGCCGGCGAGTGGGGCCGGAACAGGGTCCGGGTGTTTCCGGATCCGAAGACCGGCAATTTCCAGATCGAGTGGCGCGAGAACGGGCGCAGGCTCACCCGGTCGCTCAAACACCGCGATTGGGCGCGCGCGAAGAGGCACGCGGATCAGTTCGCCGCCGGGTTCATCGACGCGCCGGAGCTGAACGGCCGGAAGGAGGCCGAGCCCGAGCCGCTCACCCTGGAGCGGCTTTTTGACATCTACGGCGAAGAGGTGACGCCCACCAAGGCCAAGAGGACGAGGAAGCACGACAGGGTCGCGATGCGGATGTTCCTCGACTTCCTCGGACCGCACCGAGGGCCCGAAACACTTTCCCGGCGCGACTGGGACCGGTTCATCCGGGAACGGCGGGCGGGCAGGGTAGGCCCGAGCGGGAAGCCCGTGTCGAACCGGATGATCGAATGCGACCTGAAGTTTCTGATCGCGGTCCTCAACTGGGCTGCCAGATCCCGGGACGAGCGGGGCCGCCTGCTTCTCGATTCGAACCCGCTGAGGGGCCTGAAGACGCCCGTCGAGAAGAACCCGCTCCGGGTCGTGCTTTCCGACGAGGAATACCGGGCGCTTCTGAAGGTGTCCCGCGAGGTGGACTGGCGGTTCCACGTCGCGCTCGTGCTCGCGCACGAAACAGGGCACCGCATCGGAGCCATCCGCAAGCTCACGTGGTCTGATATCGACATCGAGGGCAGGACCATCCGGTGGCGCGCGGAGCACGAGAAGACCGGGTACGAGCACAGGACGCCGCTGACCGACGAGGCGATCTCCGTCCTTGAGGAGGCGCGCGGGAAGAACTCCGCGAGAGGCAACGCTCCGGTGCTGCCCTCCACGCAGGATCCCTCCGTGTTCGTCACACGCTGGATGCTCGGCTACGGATGGCAGCAGGCCGAAAGGCTCGCCGGTCTGGAGCCCAAGCGCGGCAGAGGCTGGCACTCGCTGCGCCGCAAGTTCGCTTCGGATCTGATGGACCTGCCCCTCAAGGTCTTGTGCCAGCTTGGCGGCTGGAAGAACGCGAACACGGTCATCCGCTGCTATCAGCAGGCCGACGAGGGACAACTCAGGCAGGCTTTGGAAAGCCGCCGCGGGGTTCAGGCCTGAGAATCCTTTTAGCGGGAGTCAAACAGCGGGAATCTGGCCTGCCGCACTTCTAAGTTCAACTGTTACAACCATATCCCAACCTGATGGCACCCGTCGGAACAGCGCATCCGACGCCGCCTCCACCGCGCGCATCAGAACCGCTCCGACCTCCGGCTCGAGCCGGCCCTTCACCACGTACATCCCGTCGCCGTCCACGAACATCGAGAACGTGCGGCTGCGGTGCCGGGCCTGCTCGGCGGTCAGTTCCTCATCGCGCGACAGCTTCTTCCACATGCGCACCATCCGCTCCAGCCTCGCGGCCGAGCCGGCACGCGCGAACTCGAGCAGCTCCGTCTCGCTCGCCGGCGTCGCGACGCGCGTCAGCGCCCGCACCTTGGCGTAGGAGATGGTCCCCTCCCGAAGAGCGTCGGCGGTCTGCGGCAGATTCTCCAGCGCGCGGGCGGCCCGCACCCGTTCGCGGGCCGGCCCGATCGTGATGCCGATCTTCCAGGCGAGCCACTCCGCGCAGGAGCCGAAGCCGTCCTTCCAGCCGCCCCGGCGATCGAAATCGGCGAGGAGGGCCATCATCCGCGATTCCGCGGCATTGATGCCCGCGGCCAGCTCCGCGATGCGCTCGCCCAGCCGGGCGAGGTCATCGTCGCGGGGAGTGACGGAGCCGGGCTCGGAGAGCGCATTCGGGGACACGCCCCTGGCGGCGGGTTGGGGGCCAGTCGGTTCCCGCACCGTCGCGGGCCACGGAGAAGGCTTCCCGCGCGTGTCGTAGAGAACGTCCGGAGATGCGATCATCATTCCCTCCCAACATGCGATTGTACCATGACTTACGTACAAATATAACGCCCCTCGAATCGGCTTCTCAGGATGCCCTGTAGTGGCCGAAGCGGGGTTGGGAGATCTTCGGAAGAGGCATGGGCCCGCGAACGGTGTCAGCGCGTCCGTCAGCGCCTCTGGCGGGCTGGAGAATCCGGAATGTCGGACTCTGCCGAATCGCGACCTCCGAATCCGTCAATGGCAGAATGGGACTCCGCCATGTGAATTCGGGACGGCCGCTCCTGGTCCCCCTGCGTCGGGGGACGCCAAGCGTTGTCAATGGCAGAACGAGACTCCGTCATGTGAATTCGGGACTGCATGGTGCCGGTGACCAAGCCGGGGTCGTGCCGGTGGCCAGGCCCGGATGGACCCGGTGACCAAGCCCGGATGGATCCGGTGACCAGGCCCGGATGGGACCCCGGTCACCATTTCAGTACCCCAGCGCCATCGCCCCCGGCCGGCGCGGATCGCCGTAGCCGTAGAACAGCCCGTCGGAGAACATCACGGTCTGCAGGCTGCCCATCCCGGCACTGAACTGCACATCGTGGCCGCGGGCCCGGAGCGCGCGGATCACGTCGGGGCTGAAGCCGCTCTCGACCTCCAGGCGATCCGGGTACCACTGATGGTGCATGCGGGGCCGCGCGGTGGCGTCGGCGATGTTCATGCCGTGCTCGAGCACGTTCACCAGCAGCTGCAGGTTGGTCGTGATGATGCGGCTTCCGCCCGGGCTGCCGGTGAGCAGGAAGGGGCGCCCGTCGCGCAGCACGATGATCGGGGTCATGGAGCTCACCGGCCGGCGCCCCGCGGCGATCTGGTTGTCCGCGCTGCCCATCAGCCCGAAGGCGTCGGGGATGTCGGGCCGCAGCGTGAAGTTGCCGAGGTTGTTGTTCATGAGGATGCCGGTGCCCTCGATCACGACGCCCGAGCCGTAGGAGAACATCAGCGTGTAGGTGTTGACCAGCGCGTTGCCCTCGCTGTCGAGGACCGAGTAGTGCGTGGTCTCCGGGCTCTCATAGGGGGCCAGGTTGCCCGGGCCGATGTCCGATGACGGGCGGGCGCTGCTGAGGGAGATGCCCCGCGCCAGTTCCGCCGCGTAGTCCTTGCTCGTGAGCGCGGCGACCGGGAGGTCGAGGTGGTCCGGGTCGCCCAGGTACTTGCTGCGGTCGGCGTACGCCAGCTTCATCGATTCGGCCATGACGTGCATGGCGTCGGCGCTGCCGTAGCCCATCTCCTTCAGGGGGAAGTTCTCGAAGATGTTCAGCATCTGGACGATGTGCATCCCGCCCGAGCTGGGCGCGGACATGGCCGCGATGTCGTAGCCCCGGAAGGTGCCGCGCACCGGCTCGCGCTCGACCACGCGGTAGTTGGCCAGGTCCTCCATGGTGATCAGGCCGTTGTGCTTTGCCATGTCGTCGGCGATGCGGCGGGCGATCTCGCCCCTGTAGAAGGCGTCGGCGCCGCCCTCGGCGACCTGCTCCAGCGTCCAGGCCAGGTCGGGCTGCCTGTAGACGTCACCGACCTCGTAATTGGAGCCGTCGGCCTTGTAGAACTTGGCGCGCGACGCAGGATTGGCGCTCAGCCGCGGCTTGCTGCGGGCGAGGTTCACGGCGAGGTCCTCCCACACCACCATGCCGTCGCGGGCCAGGTCGATGGCCGGCTGGGCCACCTCGCGCCAGCTCATGGTGCCGTAGTTGCGCAGCAGGTGATCGAAACCGGCCACCGACGCGGGGATCGCCGACGACTTGTGGCTGAAGCGGTACTCGTCGTTGTCGACCTCGCCGTCGAGCCCGAAGAACATGTCGGAGTGCGCGGCGGCGGGCGCGGTTTCGCGGAAGTCGATCGCGACCGTGCGGTTCTCCTCGGCCAGGTGCACCAGGATGAAGCCGCCGCCCCCCACGTTGCCCGCGCGCGGAAGGGTCACCGCGAGCGCCAGGCCCACCGCCACCCCCGCGTCGATGGCGTTGCCGCCCCGGCGCAGGATGTCGACCCCGATCTGCGTGGCGAGGAAGTTCTGGCTCGCCACCATCCCGTTGCGCCCCACCACCGGGTGGTGGATCGCGTTGTAGGTGTTGATGGGGGCCTGTGCGGTCGGTGCCTGCGCCAGGGCCGCTCCGGAGAGGGCGATTCCCGGCAGGACGGCGGCCGCCGCGAGGGCAGCGAATGCCAGTGCTGCGAAACGTCGTGCGAGCGGTCGTCTGGTCATCGAATGCATCGTCTCGTCATCCCTGGTACGTCTCCCGGACGTCCGGGAGCGCGTGGTGGAAGTTGGTGGCTGTGCCGGGGGGAGGATTTCCTGTGCCCTTTGGGGGTATCCTCGCTATCTTACCGCTACATCCGGGGTTCCCGATACTCCCGAGCCGGATATCTCTGGTCCCCACGAGCACAGGAGGGTGGCCAATGGCACGCAACGCGAGCGAATCTGACATCGGAAACGGGCAAGCCGGAAACGGGCAAGCCGGGAACGGCTCCCGCGGACCCGAACAGACGACCGCCCGGGGCGGGAATGGGCAGGCCGGCAACGGCCGCGTCTCCAGCCGCCGCGTGCGCCGGGTAGACCGCAGCCTCCCCACCAACTCCTCCGAGGGCGACTACGGCGACGCCTTCCCCAACTCCCGCAAGGTGTTCGTGGAGGGCCCTGGCGGCATGCGCGTGCCGATGCGCGAGATCTCCCTGGCCGGCGGCGAACCTCCGGTCAGGGTCTACGACACCTCGGGGCCCCAAGGCACCGACGTTCGCCGGGGCATCCCCAGTCTGCGCGCGGAGTGGATCGCCGAGCGCGGCGGTGTCGGCCAGGTGCTTCCGCGGGCGTCGTTTGCGCCCGAAAGCGCCAACGGCGCCGAGATGCCGGCGGCGCTCCACAACCAGCCTCTCCGCTCCACCGGCGGGCCCGTCACCCAGCTGCAGTACGCCCGGCGCGGCGAGATCACGCGCGAGATGGAGTTCATCGCCATCCGCGAGGGCATGAGCCCCGAGTTCGTGCGCGACGAGGTGGCCCGCGGGCGCGCCATCATCCCCGCGAACATCAATCATCCCGAATCCGAGCCCATGATCATCGGCCGCAACTTCGCGGTGAAGATCAATGCCAACATCGGCAACTCCGCAGTCTCGTCGTCGATCGAGGAGGAGGTGGCGAAGCTGCAGTGGGCAACCCTCTGGGGCGCGGATACGGTCATGGATCTGTCCACGGGCAGGAACATCCACGAGACCCGCCAGTGGATCCTGCGCAACTCGCCGGTGCCCATCGGCACGGTGCCCATCTACCAGGCGCTGGAGAAGGTGGGCGGGGCCGCGGAAGACCTTACCTGGGAGGCCTATCGGGACACGCTCATCGAGCAGGCGGAGCAGGGCGTGGACTACTTCACGGTGCATGCCGGGGTGCTGCTGCGCTACGTGCCGCTGACCGCCAGGCGCATGACCGGGATCGTGTCGCGCGGCGGCTCCATCATCGCGCACTGGTGCCTGTCCCATCACAAGGAGAGCTTCCTCTACACCCGCTTCCACGAGATCTGCGAGATCATGGCGGCGTACGACATCTCCTTCTCCCTGGGGGACGGGCTGCGTCCGGGGTCCATCGCCGACGCCAACGACGAAGCCCAGTTCGCGGAGCTGCGCACGCAGGGCGAGTTGACGCGCATCGCCTGGGAGCACGGAGTGCAGGTCATGTGCGAGGGGCCCGGGCACGTGCCCATGCACATGATCCAGGAGAACATGGACAAGCAGCTGGAGTGGTGCGACGAGGCGCCCTTCTACACGCTCGGGCCCCTGACCACCGACATCGCTCCCGGCTACGACCACATCACCAGCGCCATCGGGGCGGCCCAGATCGGCTGGTACGGCACCGCGATGCTCTGCTACGTCACCCCCAAGGAGCACCTCGGCCTCCCCAACCGCGACGACGTGAAGGCGGGCGTGATCAGCTACAAGATCGCCGCCCACGCCGCGGACCTGGCCAAGGGCCATCCGCGGGCGCAGGAATGGGACGACGCCCTTTCAAAGGCGCGCTTCGAGTTCCGCTGGGAGGACCAGTTCAACCTCTCGCTCGACCCGGTCACCGCGCGCGCCTTCCACGACGAGACCCTTCCCGCCGAAGGCGCAAAGGTGGCCCACTTCTGTTCGATGTGCGGCCCCAAGTTCTGCTCGATGCGCATCACCCAGGACATCCGCGCCTACGCGGAAGAGCAGGGGTATGCAACCGCCGAGGATCTCGTGCAGACGGGGATGGAGGAGAAGGCGGAGGAGTTCCGGGAGCGGGGGCGGATCGTCTGATCATTTCTTGAAATATGAGCATGCCGTGTTCATATTTCAGATATCATGATACCCAGGCCCGCCCATCTGGCCGCTCTGGCGAGCAATCTGAGCGACAATCCCGTTGTCGCACTCCTGGGTGCGCGGCAGGTGGGGAAGACGACGCTCGCGCTGGAACTCGCAGCCACGCAGGAGCGTGTTACCCGCTTCGATCTGGAGGATCCGCGGGATCTGGCCAGGTTGAGCGAGCCCATGTTGGCTCTGGAGCCGCTCCGCGGTCTGGTCATCATCGACGAGATTCAGACACGTCCCGGCTTGTTCCCGATCCTTCGTGTACTCGCGGACCGCAGGCCCCTTCCCGCCCGCTTCCTCGTGCTGGGGAGCGCGTCTCCGGAGTTGCTGCGTCAGGGATCGGAGTCGCTCGCCGGGCGCATCGCATACCACGAACTGCCGGGCTTCGACCTGTCCGAAGTCGGTGGCGAGAATTGGCGGGAGCTCTGGCTGCGGGGCAGCTTCCCAAGGGCGTGGCTCGCGGAGGACGACGCACGGAGCGAGCAATGGCGCAGGGATTTCATTCGATCGCTCGCCGGACGCGACCTGCCGGGGCTCGGCATCTCGTTGCCGCCGGTCCTGCTGCAGGACTTCTGGACGATGCTGGCCCACTACCACGGCCAGACCTGGAACGGGTCGGAGCTCGCCCGCGCCTTCGGGCTGGCGCACACGACGGTGCGTCGCTACCTGGACCGGATGACGGGCGCCTACCTCATGCGGGTGCTACGCCCCTGGCGGGAAAACGTCGCCAAGCGAATCGTCAAGTCGCCGAAAACCTACATCGCCGACAGCGGCTTGCTCCACGTGCTGCTCGACATTGCGAACGCCCGCGATCTGGCGAGGCATCCGAAAGTCGGAGCCAGTTGGGAGGGCTTTGCCCTGGAGCAGGTGATGCGCCGCATCGGAGCGCGGCCGGACGAGTGCTACTTCTGGTCGGTCCACGGTGGACCGGAACTCGATCTCCTGGTTGTTCGCGGCCGCCAGCGGCGCGGATACGAGTTCAAGCGAACAGACGCACCGAAGGTCACGTCGTCCATGCGGACGGCTCGGAAGGTTCTCGGATTGAGCCGTATCGACGTGGTGCACGTGGGAAGGCACACGTTCCCCCTGGCGGAGGGATTTCGCGCGGTCGGCGGGCGCGACATCCTGACTGAGATCACCCCGCTGTAGGCTGGACGGGGATCGAGGCGGGCCGCGAGATCACTGAGCGAGTCACAACCGGACCGCATCGTGGCTCACCGCGCTGGCCTGGATGCCGGAAGCGCCCAGGAAGTCGGCGAGGTCCCCGAGCGATTCGTGAAGCGCTGCCTCGAAGCGAGCCGATTGCCTGAAATCCGGTTCGAAGTGCAGTGAGCGGACCTCAAGGACGCCGCGGTCGCGGTGGAGTTTGGGGTCGAGGCGGCCTACGAGGCGGCCGTCGTGGAGGATCGGGAGGACGTAGTAGCCGTACTTCCGCTTCGCGGCGGGGACGTAGATCTCGATGGTGTATCCGAAGTCGAGGAGTTCGGCGGCGCGCTTCCGCTGCCAGAGCAGGGAGTCGAAGGGGCAGATGAGCGTCGTTCCGGTGGGCTCGGGGAGGGCGTCGACCGCATCGAGGTGCTCGGGCAGCGCGTAGCACGGACCGGGGAGGCCCTCCACCTCCACCTCGACGATCCGCTTGCTGCGAAGATTGCGGGCGATGACCCGGCGCCGCTCCGCCGCGTTCAGTTTCGGCGCGGTGAAGTAGTTGACGAGGTGGCGTTCCGGAGCGATGCCGCATCCGGAAAGCCCGATGAGGAGCCAGCTGTCGTGGTACGCCGTGAGCGACGCAGCGGGCCCCTCGGGGTAGACGCGCTCGGCCAGGTCGTAGATGCAGCGGAAATGGCGCCGGCCGCTCACAGCGAGGCGACCGTCGTGCCACAGAAGCTTCAGCGATCGCTTGTCCTCGCGCAGCCGCCACCCTGGAGAATCCGTCTTCTCACCCACTTCCTCGGGGCGGGGCGCAAAGTCGGCGCTTTCCAGCGGCCCTCCGGCGCGCATCCGCCGCAGCACACGACGCTTGGATGCGGTCGAGGTCGCGTATCGGGACCACCACTTGCGGCCGGACCAGCTCAGGGGAGGGAAGCGGCGCATCCGCCGCCGGCCCAGCGGGAGGTGGGAGATGGGGAGGATCGAAGCCTCGTGTCCCCAATACTCGTACGCCAGCCGCTCGCGGTACACCCAGCGATCCACCTGCGCCCGGTCGTAGGGACCGAAGCGGCTCCAGAGCGTGAGGTAATGGGCGCGGTCCACGACGTTCACGCTGTCGAGCTGCAGCGCTCCGGTGCGCTCCAGGTGGTTGACGAATGCGCGCCGGTCGAGCGGGACCGTCCCCCGCGCCCGGGCGAGTCCCTGGCGGTGCAGCCACAGCCGGACCACGGCGTTCCGCGAGAAGCGGGGAGGTCCACGGCGGCTCGGCGTCATACGGGCACCCACCTCCCGTCCAACACGGCGGCGATGGGTCTCTCCGGCTGGCTACCCCGCGGTCCCGTCCAGCAGCTCGAACATCCGCTGCATGGCGATCTCCGCGACGCCCGGCCCGGTGATCTGCGGGTAGTTTCCGGCGTGGTCGGTCATGTCGATCTGTGCCGCGGCCTCCTGGTAGGAGAGCCCCTGTGCGTGCAGCGCGGTCGCCCGCTCCTCGAAGTCGCGCAGGTAGGCCTGCAGATGATCGATGATCGCGCGGTCCTGGAAGGGATCTCCGTGGCCGGGCAGCACCCAGTCGAATTCCAGCCCCTTCAGGTGCTCGAGGGTCTCGGCCCACTCCCCGGGATAGCCGTCGCCCATGAAGGGAAGCCGGGGGAGCAGCAGATCCCCGGTGATGAGCACGCGCTCGGCGGGGAGGTGGACCACCACGTCGCCTCCGGTGTGACCGCGCCCGAAGAAGAGGATGCGGATCTCGCGGTCGCCCGCGAACAGCGTCATCCGCTCCGAGAGGGTCGTGTTGGGGCTCTCAGGGTCGAGTCCGTCCTGGCTCGCGTAGTAGTTCTCCAGAAAGGCGAGCTGGTCTTCGAGTTCGAGACGCTCTTCCTCGATGTCGGTGCGCATGACCTGGTCCGCAAGCTCGGCGATCTGGTCCGGTACCCCGCCCACGAAGTTTTCCCAGGAACGGCCCATCGAGCCCCCGTTCTCGATCATCTCGCGCGTGAACTCGTGGCCGATGACATGGACGTCGTCCGGGTAGGCGCTGTTCCCGTGCGCGTGATCGAAGTGGAAGTGGGTGTTGACCACGTAGCGCAGGGGCTTGCCGGTGAGTTCCATCACTTCGTCGTAGGCCGCCCGCGCCGCCGCGGGAGAGATATGCGACTCGACGAGAAGCACGTGGTCATCGTTGACGACCATCGCGCCGTGGGAGCCTACGTTGAGCGCACCGGTTCCGCGGGCGTGGAAGATCCCCGGCACCACTTCCTCGAACTCGAAGGCCTGACCTTCGTAAACGGAACCCGGCGGCAAGGGCGTTTCAGCTGCGACTTCCGGCTCCTGGGCGGCCTCGGGGGCTTCGGCGCAGGTCCAGACGACGAGGCAGAGGAGAAGGGCGGGGAGATGGCGCATTGGGTCCTTCCTGTGGTTCGGGAATGAGCGACTATGGGATCACCCGCGCCGGCGCCAGGTTCATCACCCAGAGCCCGGTGCGCATGTCGGAGACGAAGATGTTGCCCTTGTACGGTTGCGGACCCCACGCCATGGTCGAGCTCTCGCCCTCCGGCGTGGTCATGAAGGACGCCACTTCGCGACCCTGGGCGAGCAGGTCCCCGCGCAGTTCCCCGGACACGTCGACGATCCGCAGCCCGCCCTGGTAGTAGGCGATGTAGAGCAGATCATCCTCGACCCAGAGATTGTGGCTGCCGGCCTCGGGCAGCCTGTACTCGGCGACCTCGCGCGGATTCTCGATGTCGCTCACGTCCACGACGTGGATGTAGCCGCGCGGGCCGTCGCACCCCGGGCAACCGAAGATCTCGTCTCCGAGGAAGACGTAGTCGCCGTAGCGGATGGCGTGGTGCGTGTTACCGAAGAGCGCGCCGTTGATGTCGTAGAGGTAGCTGTACGAGGAGATCGGCTGGGGCGCGGTCGGGGTCCCGCCCCAGCGGCCGTCGCCCACGTCGAGCATGACCAGGCCGTCGTTCCAGTAGGAGAGATAGGCGATGCCGTCGACGACGCTCACGTCGTGCAGGTACTTGTTCGGCTTGTCGAGTCCCCAGCGCCCGGCCTCGAAGGGGTTGGCGGGGTCCGAGATGTCGATGATGTGGACGTCGAGGGTCCCGTCGTTGATGGCGTAGACCAGGTCGCCCACGAACCAGACGTTGTGGATGCCACCGGTGAGCCCCTCGGTGTAGTGGGTGATGGTCTCCGGGTCGGCCGGGTTGGTGATGTCGATGAGGGTGATGCCGTTGCGGCGGTTGGAGGCGTTTTCGCTGGTGACGATGGCGATGGTGCGGTCGTCGTTGATCTTGACGTCGTTGACGCGGCGGCCGTCCACCCGGAGGGAATCGACGATGGCGGGCGCGGCGGGGTCGGTTACGTCCCAGGCGTACATGGTGGCCGCGGACATCGTGCCCGTATAGGCATAATCGCGCCCGTCGAGCCCCTCGAAGACCCACAGGTCCGAACTCGAGGTGCCGAGCGGGCCCTGCCCCACCAGCGTGACCTCCCGGGTGGCCTCCCTCGGGAAGACCTCCAGGTCGACGGTTTCGGCCGCGGTGCCCGCGTCCACGCGGACGCGGTACTGCCCCGGTTCCTCGGCGACGAAGGCCCCGTCCATGTAGGCCGTGGCGGCGGCCTCGGCGCCGTCCTCTCTCTGGACCTGGTAGGCCAGCGCGACATCACTTATGCGCTCCCCGGAGGCGTCCATGGCGGCCACCGCGAGGCGGACCACGTCGCCGGTGCGCACACGCGACTCGGGCGACGCCACTGTGAGACCCTCCACCGGGTTGGGGACCACGTCCTGGGCGAGTTCGCCCCGCACCCCGCCCGCCTCCCCGACGACGCGTGCGGTCCCGGGCGCGTGCAGCTCCAGCCGGCCGTCGGCCGTAACGGTGGCCACCGCCTCGTCCGTCGCCGACCACTCCACCACCGCCTCGGCGTGCTCCTCCCCCGCCGTGGTGATCGCCCGCCCCGTCAGCGCGAAGGAGGTCCCCGCGTAGCCCGCGTAGGCGGGCGGATCGATGTCAATACGCGCCACCGGGTAGTCGTTCACCTTCACCGGAAGCTCGGCGGCCGGCGTCCAGTTGGGTTGGTCCTCGGACGGCCCGGCCAGGCCGAGGAACACGCCGATCACCGCCTCTCCGTACTGCGTCCCCCGCAGGACGTAGGTGTCGGGAACCTCGTCCTTGATCGACCGCAACTCGAAGGGGCCGACCGTGCCCACGCCCCAGAGCGCCCCTTCCACCTGGTTGCCCTCCGCGTCGCGCAGGATGCCGCGGAAGGTCACGGAATCGCCCCGCTGTACCTCGATGGACGCGGGGACGATCTCGATGGTCGCCACCCGGGCCGCCAGTTCGGACGGGCTCGGGTCAGGGGTCGCGGCCTGGTCATCGGGGGCGGCGGCCTCGCGGTCCGGGATCGCAGTCTCCGCCGCCTCGGCGGCATCCGCCTGTCCGGGGCCCGCGGGCGCGGGTGGTGCGGGTTCCGCGTACCCTCCGCAACCGGCGGCCAGTACGACAACAGTCAGGAGGGCGAGGGCACAACGCGTCATGAGTCCAACTCCAGGTTGATGGGTCCGGTCCGGGGCCGGAGAATCGCCATTGCTGCTCGTACACCCGAACAAGGTACGCGAGCCGACCCGCCGGGCGACCTTCAGGGATGCCGCTTCGGAAAAGCCGGAGAGACTTGCCCCGGCGGCTCTCCCGTCCAACATGTTCCAGTAACTTCACGTTGACCCTGGTGACGACGGGGTAACGCGTGAGTTTTCAATCACCCCCCGGCTTTCTAGCTTGACCTTCCGCCCGCGAGCGCAACCCTCACCCCGGAGCGAGCTTGATGCCGACCCCCCGCGATACCCTGGCGATCCTTCGCGAAATCCGGGACCAAAGCGGGACGAGCTCCTCGCCCGGCCTGCCGGACGCCGTGATCGAGCGCTTCGCCGCGGGGGATGCCCTGCTTCGCCAGGCCGCGGCCGAGGCGGCGGAGCGCCATCGGCGATTGCGGCGCGATCTGCCCCGCCTCGCCGGCCTCGACGAGGCCGACCAGGTCAGACGGATGCAGCGAGGCTACCTCAACTTCTATCCCGACGACCTGGTCAACCCCTACGTGGCCCTCGCCGCGCGCGGACCCTGGATCGTGACCTCCGCGGGCGCCGTGATCCACGATTCCGGCGGCTACGGCATGCTCGGGCTCGGGCACGCGCCACAGGCGATCCTCGACGCCATGAGCGAACCCCGGGTCATGGCCAACGTCATGACGGCCAGCCCGAGCCAGGCTCGACTGGTCCGGGCGCTGGAGGCCGAGATCGGACATCGTACGGGCCGGGCATGCCCCTTCGAGCGCTTCGTGTGCCTCAACAGCGGCTCCGAGGCGATGACCTTCGCGTCCCGTCTCGCGGACATCCACGCGAAACAGGTTACCGACCCGGGTGGGCCCCGCGACGGAGCCGCCATCCGGACGCTCGCGCTGGAGGGCGGTTTCCACGGCCGCACCAGCCGGCCCGCCCAGGTCTCCGACTCAACCCACTGCTACTACCAGGAGCATCTCGCCAGCTTCCGCGATCACGACGCCCTGAAGGTGCCCGCGAACGACATCGGCCAGTTGCGTCATCTCTACGCTCTCGCCGAGGAGCAGGGCTGGTTCATCGAGGCCTTCTACATGGAGCCGGTGATGGGCGAGGGGAATCCCGGCAAGGCCGTGACCCGCGAATTCTACGACGCGGCGCGCGCGCTGTCCCGTGCGCACGGCGGACTCCTGGTGGTCGATTCGATCCAGGCCGGGCTGCGGGCGCACGGATGCCTCTCCATCATCGACTATCCCGCATTCGAGGATGCCGAGCCCCCCGACGTGGAGACCTGGTCCAAGGCGCTCAACGCGGGCCAGTACCCGCTTTCGGTGGTAGGGATGACGCCGCGGGCCGCGGGGATGTACCGGCGGGGCGTGTACGGCAATACCATGACCACCAACCCGCGCGCCCTTGAGGTGGCCGTGGCCGTGCTGTCAACGCTCACCCCGGAACTGCGCGACAACATCCGCGCGCGCGGCGCCGAGTTCGTGGCGAAGCTCGAGCGCGCAGCCACCGATCTCGATGGACCGATTACCGCCGTGCAGGGCACGGGCCTCCTCGTCAGCTGCGCCTTCGAGCCCGGCATAAAGAGCCATGGCCGCGGGAGCGTGGAGGAGGTGATGCGCAGGAACGGCGTGGGCGTAATCCACGGCGGCGCCAACTCCGTGCGCTACACGCCCCACTTCGCGGTCACCTCTGCCGAAATCGATCTGATCGTCGATGCCACCCGGGCCGCCGTCGTGTCCCGCCTGACGCCCGCGGGCGAGCTGGCCCACTAAGTCAATAACGCGCCCGGAGACCGAGGTTTCCGAGGGGCTTTTTCCAGAACACAGTCCTCATCCTCCACCACCTCCCACGAGACCTGCCATGAACGCCTTCGCTTCCCGCACGTTCGCCCTTTTCCTTCTCCTGGCCCTGGTTGCGGCTTCCGCGCCCGCCGCCGCCCAGCAGGCGCCTGCTCCCGAAGCCTACGCCGACCTCGAGTGGCGCTACATCGGCCCCGAGGGCAATCGCTTCTCCGCGGCCGCCGGGCTGCCGAGCGACCCCTACACCTACTACGTCGGCGCCGCCTCCGGGGGCATCTACAAGACCACCGACGGCGGGGTGAACTGGGACGCCATCTTCGACGACCAGCCGGTGCAGTCGATCGGCTCGCTGGGGGTGTCCCTGACCGATCCCAACATCGTCTGGGCCGGCACCGGCGAGGGAAAGATCCGCAGCCACATCTCCGTCGGGCAGGGGATCTACAAGTCCACGGACGCGGGGGCGACATGGACGCTCATGGGGCTCGAGCAGACCGGGCGCATTCCCCGGCTCGCCATCCACCCGACCGATCCCGACATCGTCTACGTCTGCGCGCTCGGGCACTCCTACGGGCCGCAGCCCGAACGCGGCGTATTCCGCACCATGGACGGAGGCGAGAGCTGGGAGCATGTGCTCTTCGTGGACGAGAACACGGGGTGCTCCGACATCGCTCTCGATCCCGTCAACCCGCGCAATCTGTTCGCGGGGACGTGGCAGCTGGAGATCCACACGTACGGCCGCACCAGCGGCGGACCGGGCGGCGGCCTGCACGTCTCGCGTGACGGCGGCGACAGCTGGGAGAAGCTCAATGGTCCGGATAACGGCATCGGGCTGCCCAACCTTCCGGTCGGCAAGGTCGCGGTGGCGATCGCGCCCTCGAATACGCAGCGCGTCTATGCGATGCTCGAGACCGGCGACGGGATTCCGTGGGATGGTCGCGAGACCGAGGACGGCCAGGTCTGGGGCTCGACCGACGGCGGCCGCACCTGGACCCGCATCACCCGCAACCGCAACGCCATGGGCCGCCCGCACTACTACTCGCGGGTCGTGGTCTCGCCCGACGACGAGGACGAGGCGTACTTCCTGACCGCCTCCTTCTCGGTCTCGACCGACGGCGGCCGCGCCATCAACGTGATCCCGCGCGAGGACGCGCCGGGCGGGGACCACCACGACATGTGGATCGACCCCGGCAACGGCGACCGCATGATCGTCGCGCACGACCAGGGGCTCTCCATCTCCATTAACCGCGGCAAGACCTGGTTCCGCCAGCGCCTCACCAACGCGCAGATGTACCACGTGACCGTGGACCACGAGATCCCCTACAACGTCCTCGGCAACAAGCAGGACGAGCCCACGTACCGGGGTCCCAGCAACAGCCGCATCCAGGGCCAGCGGCGCATCACCGGGATTCCGCGCGGCATGTGGCACCACGTGGGCGGCGGCGAGAGCGGGTTCGCCACCCCCGATCCGGTCGACCCCAACATCGTCTGGTCCTCGGCCTCGGGGTCGGGCATGGTCGGCGGCATCGTGGTGCGCTACGAGGAGGATCGGCGCCAGTGGCGGGGCGTCGAGGTGTGGCCGGAACAGAGCCGCGGCGCGGCGGAGGGCGTCCGCTACCGCTTCGTCTGGGATGCCCCGATTCTCATCTCCCCGCACGACAACAACACGGTCTACGTCGGCAGCCAGCACGTGCACCGCACGCAGAACAGGGGCCAGAGCTGGGAGGTCATCAGCCCCGATCTGTCCCTCAACGACCGGAGCCGCATGGGCTTCTCCGGCGGGCTCACCGGCGACAACATCGGCGTCGAGTACGCGGGCGTGGTGTTCGGCATCGCCGAGTCGCCCATCGAGCAGGGGCTGATCTGGGCGGGCACCAACGACGGCCTGCTGCACGTCACCCGCGACAACGGCGCCACCTGGACCAACGTGACCGAAAACATGCCCGATCTGCCCGAGTGGCTGGCCGTGCGCAGCATCGCCGCCTCCCGCTACGACGCGGGCACCGCATACGTGGCCATCGACGGGCACCAGATGAACGTGCGCGATCCCTACGTCTACCGGACGCGCGACTACGGCGAGTCGTTCGAGAAGATCACCGACGGGATACCGCCGAGCATGCTGAGCTACACGAAGATCATCATCGAGGACCCGAAGCGGCAGGGCCTCCTTTACGTCGGCACCGAAAACGCCATCTACGTGTCCTTCGACGACGGCGACAACTGGCAGCCGCTCCAGAACAACCTGCCCGCAGCCCCGGTATCGGGCATCGTCATCCAGGAGCACTTCAACGACCTGGTGGTGGGCACGTACGGGCGCGGTTTCTGGATCTTCGACGATCTCGCGCCCCTGCAGCAGCTGACCCCGGAGGTCATGGCGTCCGGTTCTCACCTGTTCGCGCCCCGCGACGCATATCGATTCAGGCCCATCACGCCGCCTTCGGTGCCCTACGACGATCCCACCGTCGGGGTGGATCCGGAGTACGGGGCCTACCTCAACTACTGGCTGGCGGCTCCGGCCGAAGAGGCGCCCACCGTCGAGATCGTGGACGGCATGGGCGCCGTGGTGCGCACCCTGGACGGGAGCAACAATGCGGGCGTGAACCGCATCTACTGGGATCTCCGGGACGAGCCCAACGATCCCATCATGCTGTACACCAGACCGATGTACGCCGAGCACATCGCGGTGGGCGAGGAGGGACGTCCGGCTCCCGGCGCGGCCCGGATTTCCATCCTGATGGCCCCCGGCCAGTACACCGTGCGCCTGAACGTGGACGGGACGACGCACGAGCAGCCGCTTACCGTCATCAAGGATCCGCATTCAGCCGGGAGCGAGGCGGACATCGCGGAGCAGATCGCCTTCCTGAAGGATGTGCGCGCGGACGTGGTGACCGCGGGCGAGGCCGTGCACCGGGTGGAGGCGCTGAGGGTCCAGCTCGAGACGATGGCGCGGTTTGCCGAGGACGAGACCCTCTCCGACGCCATCGCGGACCTGGAGGACAAGCTGGCGGAGTTGCAGGGCACCCTGGTGGACCTGCGCCAGACCGGCCAGGGACAGGACGCGGTCCGCTTCGAGGCCCGCCTGCTGTCGAAGCTGGGCTACCTGACCAACGCGCTCTCGATCGCCGACTTCCCGCCCACCGACCAGGAGACGGAGGTGAAGGGCATCCTGCACGAGCAGCTGCAGCTGCACCTCACCGCCGTGGAGACGCTGATCGCGGAGGACGTGGCAGCGCTGAACGAGATGCTGCGTACGCGGGGGCTGCTGTTGATTACGGACGGGGAGTGATCGCCGGAACAGTCTGAACGCGGCTCGGCAGGGCCGCTTCAACTGCACCGTTGGTGAAGGACCGGGGGCGCCGGCTCCCGGTCCTTTCTGCAGTTGCCTACGGAAGAACCCGCAAGCTCTCCCGCTCAGCCGCCAGCGACAACCGCTGGTCCAGGCAAACGAAGGTCAGCGGCTGGGCCAGTTGCTCCTGCACGAGCAGGGCGGCCCCGAGTTGACCGGCATCGGCGGGGCGCAGGGGGTGACGGGCCAATAGCGCATGCGCTCGCGACCGGACCGCGAGCACATCCGTCACCTCGTCCCAGTGACCGGCGAATTTGTCCAGGCGGTCACGCACCCTTCGTCGTTGTAGGCGCGACAACGACCCCTCGCGGGCCCGCCGCTCGATGGCGCTCACGATTTCCGTGCGCGTCCAGGCCCAGGTGACGATCCGGTCATCCTCGGCCAGTCTCTTCCGCGCCCAGTTGCTGTCGCGCTCGGTGACCACCAGCGGGACCAGCGCGGAAGCGTCCCAGTACCTCACAACCGGTCGTCCCGGTCCTCGGCGAGCGCGTCCGAAATGCTTACGGGCAAGGTCAGCGGCGGCTCGTCGAGAATGGCGGCAGCTCCGCCCCGCCCGGGACGCACCACTCCCTGCGTGATCAGACGCTCGCGCGCTTCTTCCCCATCCGCGGTTGCCGGGACGAGCCTGGCCACCGGCCTGCCCCGGTCGAGCACCTGCACCTCCCCGCCCCGCCGGACCTTGCGAACGTAGCGCGACAGGTTCGCCTTCAGCTCCGATATCGACACCGTAGTCATAATGACTATTCTAGCCCTGGGATAAAGACTAATCAAGTCATCACGATGGCCACAGCGCGAATAGCCATGGTAAACGGCGGCGTGGATGGCAAAGGTTACATTCCGCCGCCAGGGATGTAAGCCATTGAGAATAGTTACGCGAGTGCTTACACTACACCATGCACTTTTTCCAACGTCCCCAGCTGGACCAACTCGTCCACTTCCTGACCGGACCCTATCCTCCACGGATCGTTGCGCTTACGGGACCACGTCAAACGGGCAAGACCACGATGATCCGGCAGGCGCTCCGGCGCGTGGATATCCCGAGCCGCTACTACCCGGTCGATGAGAGCCTCGCGGAACATGCATACCAGACGAACGAAGAGGGCGACTCGTTGCGGACCGCATGGCTCCTGGACACCTGGAAGGAGGCTCGCCGAGACGCCGACCAAAGCGCGCGGGGCCTTGTCCTTGCCCTTGACGAAATCCAGTACGTCAAGGGCTGGTCGACGATTGTAAAGACGCAGTGGGACCGGGATCGGCGTACCGGATGCCCTCTTCGCGTGATCGTGTCGGGATCCGCACCCTGGTCCATGCTGACCGGCCTGCACGAGAGTCTCGCGGGCCGCTTCATGCCTGTCCGTTCCCGCCACTGGTCTTTTTCCGAGATGTCGGCGGCGTTTGGTTTCAGTGTCGACGAGTACCTGTTCTTCGGCGGCTACCCCGGCACGGCATCCGTGGCCGGCAACCTGGAAGTCTGGCGAGAGGCAGTTCTCGAGACGATCATCACGCCGAGCATCGAACGGGACATCGTCGCCCTGACCCGGGTGGACAAGCCGCCGCTCATGCGCCGCCTGATGGAACTGGCCGCCCGGTATTCCGGCCAGATGCTTTCGTACAACAAGATGCTGGGCCAGCTGCAGGAGGCCGGGAACACGACCACGCTGGCGACCTACCTCGATCTGCTGTCGGACGGCGGCCTGGTCACCGGTCTGCCCAGGTACTCCACCAAGCCATACCTGGGCAGGGCTTCGAGCCCGAAGCTGAACGTTCTCAATACTGCGCTGATGACGGCGCCGCTCACCTACACCTTCGAGGAGGCACGCGCCGACCGCACCTTCTGGGGGCGGCTTGTCGAGAGCGGAGTGGGCGCGCACCTCCACAACACGGCCGGGCACGCCGTCGAGTTGTCCAGCTGGCGCGAGGGGGCGCATGAAGTCGACTTCGTGCTCTCCCGAGGCCCCAACCTCCTCGGCATCGAAGTCAAGAGCGGACCGCGACTGGGGCGTCTCCGCGGGCTGGCGCAGTTCGAGAAGCGGTTCCCTGGCGCCCGCATGCTCGTGGTGGGGGAGCGTGGGGTGCCGCTGCAAAAGTTTCTCTCCCACCCGGCGCGCTACTGGGCCGACAACCCGGTGCCCTCAGCGACCGATGGAACGGGAGAGAGCCGTTCGGTCCGCGAGCCATCTCCGGGATACGGAGCACCCTCGGGATCGTTCCCGGGGTATGGAGACCCGATTGTGCCCGGGCTGGAAGAAGCCGAGGACCCCATCCTGCGCGACGAACGAATCAGGCTCATGGCGGGCGTCCGCGAGCACGAGGACGCGATGGTCCGGGGCCGGGGGTCGCCATGGCTCTGGCATATGATGGGGCGCGCGTACATGGGCGCGATGCCGGAGCACTACCAGGGCGACCCGATCGAGCGTCTGCGCATTCGGCTGGGCGATGACGATGGTCTCCTGACGTCGGTGCTCGCCGGTCTTCCCCGCCTCGTGCGGAGGGACGATCTCCCTTCCCTGGACGAGATCGTCCGGCTCGAGGAAGAGCATGCGAAGGCGCCGCCCTTCACCGACGCGGTGCCGCGCTTCGCGTACCAGATCCTGGCCGCGATGGGCGAAATCGGGCGGCTCGGCGGGGATGCGCTGGACGGCCTCGATGCGGACGCGGTCGCCCGAGCCGTTGGCTGCTACTACATGACGCCCTACGTGGAGGAGCCGCCGTGGTATCGGCGGGCCGTCCGGGCGCATCCAGAGCCCTGCGCGGAGGCGCTGGCGACCGTGCACAGGTCGCTCATCCGCCGCCGCAAGGACCATAACAACCATCTCTTCGCGCTGGCCGGCGACTCCGTCTATACAGAGGTGGCCCGGCGGGGCGTGCCTCCGCTGCTCGGCGTCTTCCCCACGCGGTGTTCGCGAACCCAGGTGTCGGCTCTGCACGCGCTGCTGTGGGCCGCGCTGGTGCATGTGCCGCGAGAGGAGTTCGCGGACCGGCTTCGTCGCAGGGTGGCCGCCCGGGGCATGGACGTGGCTCAGCGCGCGGTTTGGCTGGGCGCCGGATTGATTGCCTCGGCCCGACAGTTCACGTCGGCGGCCGTGAGCTTTGTCGAGAAGGGACAGGAGTCGAGGGCGCGCCACATTCTCAGGTTTCTCGTGCCCGGGTGGCTCAAGGCGCCCGCCATCCCGGAGCCCTGGGTCGAATGGGATACGGCGGATATCGCGGCACTGGTCAGGGCGCTGGGGTCCTGGTACGACCCTTGGTGGGGCGGCCTCAGCGGCCACAGGTCCAGGCTCCGCTCTTCGACGTTCAGCCTCCGGACGGACGGCATCATCAAGCGCTGGCTGGTGATCCTCGCCGAACGCGCTGATCCCGGCGCCGGCCGGGCTCTGGATTCACTGGCCAGCGATCCGGCCCTCGAGACCTGGCACGATGTGATCGAGGAGGCGAAGGCTCGGTGCCGGGCAAGGGCGATCAGGGCCCGCCATACGGTCTGACAGCCTGCGGACGCACTCCTTCCGGCATTCGAGCAGGGATGCATCCGTGCTATTCGGTCTGCATCCATCCTTCTCTTTCCGACAGCCGTTCGATGTGCGCCAGGTGGTGCCGGCCGTGCCACGCGTAGAGGCCGACGTTCCGGGCCAGCGGGATCGGGCCGGCCTTCGGGTGCACGAACTCGAGCTGGAACTGCGGCCAGGTCAGCCGGCGCAGCAGCTCCTCCCAGCGGGCGTGAAGGGCCTCCAGGGCGTCGAGCGAGGGGCCGACCGGGCCGCTGGCGTCCGGCAGTTCCGCCCAGGCCTTCTCGTCGTAGGCCTTGATGGTCGGCCGGTCCTCGGTCAGGGTCCACTTGAAGCGCACGTAGCTGTTCAGGTGGCTGTCGAAAAGGTGGTGGACGACCTGGCGCACGGTCCAGCCGTCCGGACGGTACGGCGTGTCCAGCTGCTGGTCCGTCAGGGGCGCGACCGTCGCCCGCAGATCCGCGGGCAGTGCCGCGATCTCGTCGATCCAGGTCTCTACCTGGTGCTCCGTGATTTCGGCCGGAGGAGCGTACCGGCCGATGGGATAGCGAAGGTCGGGGTGGGGGGATGTGGTTGGCATCGTTACCGCGTCCCCAGCACGCCGTATTGATAGACGCTCAGCCCCTCGTCCGCCGCCATGTTCTCCGCGATGTCGTCGGTGCCGTACGCTTCGCCCAGCTCTCCGATGGGTCCGGACTCCAGCACCTTCAGCGGCGTCTCCGCCTCGAACACCGCCAGGTCTTCGAACCCGGTCGGAAACGACGCCCCCATGGCGCGCTCCACCGCCTCGATGCGTTTGAGATCCTCTTCCCTCTCGAAAACCCGCTCCTGCAGGTCGGCGGCGAAGTAGTCGAAGGCGATGCGGAAGGACGACATCCGGGCGCACAGGCTGTTCAGGAAGGGGAAGATGGTCTCCGTGGGCAGATACATGGTGTTGCCCTCCCACACGATCACCGTCGGGGCGTCCAGATCGAATCCGGCTTCCGCCAGCTTCTCCGGGAGGTCGACTTCCAGGTAGTTGAAGGGGAGCGCGGGACAGGGCGTAATGCCGTGTCCGCGCAGGACCTCGTCCTTGTAGCGGACCACCGCCTCCTGGTCCACCTCGTAGTGGGTCACCCTCGGCGCCGCGAAGATCTGGGCGCGCATGTCCAGCCCGGACCCCAGCGAAACGACCTGGCGCGCGCCCTCGGCGATCCCCCGCTCCACGAAGCGGTTGAAGAAGCGCGTGCGGAAGCGGAGCATGTGGGTCGACTCGGGCACCGCCCCGGCCAACTGGCGAGCCATCCCCATCGCCTGGTCCGTGACGAACCACTCGGCGTACGGATCCTCGAAAAGCGGCCGCGCCCTCTCCTTCTCCATCGCCCGGAAGCAGGCGATCACGAACGCGGTCGTGCCGACTTCGTTGATGTCCACGGTCATGGTCTCATCCCTCCCGTCTTCTTCGCTTCGGGTTTGTAGCGCCAGGGTATCGTTCGGCGCGGCAAACTCTAGCCTTGCGGGTGTCTCAATGGCAACGACAACCGGGTCAGCGTAAGCGCCAACTCGGCGGCAAACTCCTGCGCGATCAGCCGGTCGGCCCGCTTGATCCTCAGTACGAGCTTCGAGGGATGCTTGAGCTTGAGACCCTGGGGTCCGGCGATCTTCTCGAAGGCAAGGAGGTCCGAAGCGGTGATGGTGAGCTTCGGACCGCGCAGCCTCCACCATTTCCGCTCCGGCACGGACGCGCCCGCCACCTTGGAAAGCGGGATCACGATCTCCTTCACGGGCTCGATCGCTTCGCGCGTCTCGTAACCGCTGCCTTCCATCGATTCCGTCAGCACGGCGACACGCCACTGAATCACCAGGCGGTCCTCCTCCAGCCGCACGAGCCCTTGCGCCGTCTCGGTGGTGGATTCGTATCCTCCGCCGGATGTGTAGAGGTCGGAGCTGCGTTTCAGGGTGAACGGAACGGCGCTCACGACGGCCATGTCGCCTCAACTTGAAGAATCTGCTGCGGCCTCCTGCCGACTCCCGCCGACATCGCCTCCGCCGGCCTGGCAGCGGTTCCATCGCACGGCGGTCGACCGGACGGGCTGTCCGGAAGGACGTCTCCGGAGGCAACCGATGCGGAACGTGGTACGTTTGCATTGACGAAGTCGGTGGCGCAAGAAAACAATGGCACGTATGTCGCACTCCGTTCGTCGTCACCTGCGCGTCGAAGTCGATGCGTATGACGACATCATTCGCCGCTTCATTCCGGGGTACGAGGCGATGCTGGATGCCGCCGCGCGCGCGGTCGCGTCCGTGCGCCCCGGCCTGGTCCTCGATCTCGGGGCCGGCACGGGCGCTCTTTCCGCGGCGATTCTCCGGCACGAGGCCATCGGCACCATCGAACTTGTCGACGTGGACGCGGAGATGCTCGACCAGGCGCGGGCCCGGCTGGAGAGCTTCGGCAGCCGCGCGCGCTTCCGCGAGCGGTCGTTTCTGGATCCATTGCCGGCGTGCGACGCGGTCGCGGCCTCGCTCGCCCTCCATCACATTCCTGAAATGGAGGACAAGGGCGCCCTCTACCGGCGCATCCACGCATCTCTGCGTCCCGGGGGCGTCTTCGTTAACGCGGATGCCGTGATGCCGTCGGACCCTGAGGGGCGGGAGGCCGGGTACGCATGCTGGGCCGCGCACATGGTCTCCCGGGGCATCCCCGAGGAACGCGCCTACCGGCATTTCGAGGAGTGGGCGGAGGAAGACACCTACCAGCCGATCGAGCTGGAGCTGGCTGCGATGGCGGCTGCGGGCTTCACGGCCGGGATCGCCTGGAGCGAGGGGCCGATCGCTGTTCTTGTGGGACGCAAGTCGTAAGGGTCGGTGCGATCGATGTTTTCCCGACAGAGCTCGCATCCGGCCGCGCGGCGGGCCGCGACGCTACGCGGTGGGACGGATGACCGATAGCGCAGGCGGTCGCAAGCCCGGGGATCCCCTGTGCGAGATCCTGGCCAATGCGTCGAGCCGGCCGGAGCCCCTGCGGCGCGCGCTCCTGACCATGGCCCGGCTGGATCTCTCCACGCGGGCCGAACTCGCAGCTTCCGGCGCGCTCTTCAACGCCGGCTATGAGCCTCGGATGGCTCGGGTGCACCAATGCAATGCCCAGCGTCTTCGGCGCATCATCGAGTCGGTCGGATGGCCGGGTACCGACCTGGTCGGTGGTGACGGAGCAGAGGCGGCCTGGCTGATCCTCCAACACGCGATTTCGGAGCCCGACCTGCTCCGTCGAGCCCTGCCGCTTCTCACGACGGCGGCGCGGGAAGGGAAGGCGGATCCTGCGCACGCCGCCATGCTGGAGGACCGGATCCGATTCTTCGAGGGGCGCCCCCAGCGCTACGGCACCCAGCTTGACTGGGACGCCGACGGGAATCTGAGCCCGGGTGACGTGGAAGATCCGCAGAAGCTTGCCGGACGCCGACGTGCCGTCGGCCTGCCGTCGCTGGAAGAACAACTCGACGACGCCCGCGGCCGGGCGGCCGCCGAGGAAGAGCGGCCTCCGGCCGATTACGCAGCCTACGCCAGCGCCCGGGATGCGTGGGCAGCAGAGGTCGGCTGGCGCGCGGGCTGAGCGGTGACCATGGTCGACCCTGGTGACGCGGATCCCCTCAGATCGCCACCGGCATACCGAGCGCGCCGGCCGCTTCCTTAAGCGCCGGGTTCTCCGCCGACAGCACCTCTGGGCTCCCGAAGTGCACGCTCCCCTTCATTCGGGCCGTGAAGAGAACGATCCCGTGCCAGTCCCCCCAGAAGCTGGACCACCATCGCAGGCCGGCGTGGCCACTGTCCCACACCGACGCCGCGATCGCCTGGGTCCGCCGCCGATGACGTGAGGCCACCCGGTCCGCGCTCAACCCAAGTCGGCCGAGCACGTCCGGCTGACAGAGGTCGGCCAGTTCCGACGCCGTCTCGGCCGCCAATTGCACCCCGACCAGCGCCAGGGGACGTCCGGCCCGAACCAGGTGAGGTTGGCGCAGGGGCCGGTTACGCCATGGCTGAATGGCCTCCGCAATCGCGTGTTCCGGTGATTCCGCCACGTAGAGCACGGGAGAACAGGCCACTGGTAGATCGAAGCGCCCCCGACCCGCGGTCGGCGGGATATGGGACGGCGAGAACAGGTTTCCCTCGTTTACGTCCGGATCCCAGGGAAAGACGCGCCAGAACGACCGCTCAGGCGAAGACACCGGTCTTCATCGCTTCCACCGCTCCGACGACCTCGGCGAGTCGGCTTCGCTGGATGAAGTACGACGGGGTAGCCCCGTCGAGGTGGGCGTTCGCCCCGGTGAGCCACTCCTCGATGATGTCCGCGTCCAGCCACCGGAGCAGCATCTCGACCACCAGGGCCAGCGCGGCGAGGCGGTCGGCGTTGTCCCGGTCGGGACGCTGGCCCCGTTTCCAGCGTGACACCTGGGAATGCGAGACCCCGAGGACAGCCGCGATCGATCGGTCGGAGCGCACACCGGCCCGGATCGTCTTCAGATGACTCAGGGCTCTGGCGGTGCGTCGGTCGGGGGTCGGCATGGTGGCGGTGGCTGGCTGGCTCATGCGAGATTGTAACCATGGCTCACAGGGTGCGCAACGAAAAGCGGTGCGTTCGGGGGATTATGTTCATGAAAAGCACTGCTACGCACCGGATAACGGTGCGCACCTATCGCGATAGCTGAACCGAGCGCGCCCGACCCGCCAAGCGGAGCCCATCGATGCGGGCCCACGTGGGAGCCTGGGTGTCTCCGCCCCCGGGGTCTGTTGTGGCGAAGCGTCCCCCGTTGCGGGCGACGAACGCGGGCAGCCGGGAGCCCGTGCGCAGTCCGCGCCAGGGACAGGCGTCGACGAACTCCTCGATGGCGCCCAGTGCGAACAGTGGCCCCCAGCTCTGGAAGCGATGGCCCCGTCCCCGGCCGCTGCGCGCGTCGAAGTTCTCGCGGCAGAAACCCGTGCGGCGCCGGTCGGCCAGGAACATGAGCGCCCCCCTCCACGCGAGTTCGCTGGCCACCTCGTCGAAGCCGTAGCGGCGCAGGCCCTGCAGCACGAGGTAGTTCATGGGCGGCCAGATGGAGCCGCGCCAATACTGCTGGTCGTCGAACGCGGAGTCGTCCCGCGGGATCGTCGGGAGCACCCACTCTCCCCAGAAGCGCGCGGGATCGCGCAGCACGCCGACCATGCGCCGCGCCTGACGGGCCGACGGCACGCCGGCAATCAGCGGAAGGAAGTTCGACGCCGCCACGCGCGTTGACCGGCCTGCGGGCAGCTCGTCCAGGTAGAGCCCGGCGGCGTCGCACCACAGCACCTCGTTCATCGTCGCGACGAGGCGGCGGCGCTCGGCCTCCAGCCGTCGCGCGCCCGACGGGTCGCCCAGGATGCGGGAGATCCGGGACAGGCACTCGAGGTCGAGGGCGCGGTAGCTGCACAGATCGACGGCGGACATGGCGAGGACTTCCCGCCGGGGATCCCATTCCGCGTCCTCCCACAGCGGCAGGTCGTCCTGGCCGGACTCCCACGCCGCCCGCTGGTGGCCGCTGGCGCCCACTTCCCACTCGGGCAGCTGTTCGGGCCCCGGAACCAGCGCCGAATCCGAGCCCCACGCGAGCAGTCCCGGCGTGAGCCCTTCCCGGCGCGGGCGTCCACGCTTGTCGGCCACCCACCAGTCGCTCCACGCGCGCAGCCCCGGCCAGGCGGCGGCCAGCGCGTCCTCATCCGGGTGCGCGAGATGCAGCTTCAAGGCCGCGAACGATCCGACAGGCGGCTGGGAGCGGTCGGGCGTTCCGGCCAGCCGGCTCCTCCAGTTGGGCACGTTTCCGTTCGGGTAGCGCGACGCGAGCCCGGCGAGGAGCGCGTCCCAGGCCAGCCGGCCCGAAGCGGTGGCGAGCGCGAGGGCGTTGAAGAAGGAATCCCACCCGAAGATCGTCCAGTCGTCGGGGGCCGGCGCGCTGTCGCCCGTTGAGCCCTCCCCCGATCGGCTTTCCCCCGGTGCGCCCTTCCCCGGCTTCGGGAAGATCCAGCGGCGGCCGGCCGGCGTGTACAGGCGTCCCGTATCCGGCTGCAGGAGGACGGTCCACATCAGGCTGTCCGCGACCGCTTCGACCAATCCCTCCGCGGCCCCCGACGAACGTGGGCGGCGGCGGTCCCAGTCGGCCCGTGCGTCGTCGATCCAGCGGTCCAGCCCGGGAAGCAGGCGCTGCGCGCGGGCCAGGGCGGCCGAGGCGGGCCGGTTGGCATTGGCTGGACCACGACGAAGGCGATCACGGCCCGCGGTCCCCGCGGCGGATCGAGACGGCGCCTCCTCCGGCTTCCAGGCAACCACGGCGGCGACCGTATCTCCGGCCCGGGGCCCGAACGCAGCGGCGATCTCCACGCCTCCAGGGGCCGCGCGCCAGCCGCCGGACGCTTCCTCCCACCTTGCCTTCCATCCCCACGGATTGTCGCCCACCAGCTCCATCCGTCCCGGCGCGCGCGCCACCGCCCGCAACGCTACGGCGTCCTCACGGCGCGACCACTCCAGAACGAGCGTGGTCTCTGAGGGGCGGGACGCCGGCGACGGCTCGGCGGCGAGGTCGAACTCCATGCGGGCGTAGCTGCCGTCCGGCGCGTGGGGGCCGACGCGGGAGACCATCCAGTACCAGTCCTCCAACTCGCGGCGTCGCCCGTCCGGCGTGGTGAACACGAGGCGGAGGCCGATGCCCTCGCCGGGTCCGGCTGCAAACACGAGGCCGGCCCATCGACGCGCCTCGAAGGCCCCGACGCGCATCATCTCAGGCCCCGACGCGCATCATCTCAGGCCCCGACGCGCGCCACGCTACCGGATCCCCTCCAACTGGATCCCCCGCACGAAGTACCGCTGCGTGAACAGGAACAGGAGCGCGATGGGCAGAACCGCGGCGACCCCGGCCGCCATCTGGTAGGGCCAGTTGATCTCGTAGGTCGAATGGAAGGCGGCGATCCCCACCTCGACCACCCGCATTTCCATGGACCGGGTGACGAGGAGCGGCCACAGCAGGTTCTTCCAGGCATCGACGAACGCGAACAGCGCGAGCGTGGCCACGGCGGGCTTCGCGAGCGGCAGGGCGACGCTCCAGAAGATGCGCAGATGCCCGGCGCCGTCCACGCGCGCGGCGTCCTCCAGTTCGCGGGGCACGGTCCGAAAATACTGTCGCATGAGGAAGATGCCCCACACCGAGACGAGCTCGGTGGAGATGAGCCCCTGGTAGGTGTCGATCCAGTCGAGGGCGTCGATGACGAGGAAGCGGGGGATGAGCACGACGACCGCCGGAACCATCATCGTCGACAGGAAGAGCATGAAGAGCCGATCCCGGCCTGGAAAGTCGATGCGCGCGAAGGCGTACCCCGCGGTGGCCGAGGTCGCGACCTGGCCCGCCGCCACCGCGGTCGCGAACACCAGCGAGTTCAGGAAGTACCGGCCGAAGGGCTGCACCGTCAGCGCCTCCGGGTAGTTGGCCCACCGGGGCGCCCGCGGCAGGATGCCTCCGCCGGAGAACACCTCGAGCTGCCCCATGAGGCTCGTCAGCCCCATCCACAGGAAGGGCGACGCCATGACGAGGCACGCCGCGGCGAGCAGCAGCCCGCGCGCGATCCGGGGTGCGCCGGTGCCGTCAGCCATGGGCGCGGCGCGTATCGAGGAAGCGGAAATGCAGCCAGGTGGCGGCGAACACGACGGCGAACAGCAGCCAGCTCATCGCGGCCGCGTTGCCGAACTGCAGGAACTCCCACGCCTCCCGGTAGATGTGGTAGACGGCGACATCGGTGGCCCCCAGCGGGCCGCCCTCGGTCATCACGTAGACGAGGCCGAAGACCTGGAAGGATCCGATGATCGACGTAACGAGCACGAAGAACAGGGTGTGGCGCAGGCCGGGCAGCGTGATATGGCGGAAGCGCTGCCACGGCCCCGCGCCGTCGACCCGGGCCGCGTCGTACCAGTCGCGCGGGATGGCGGCGAGGCCCGCCTGGAAGACCACCATCTGGTAGCCCACGACCATCCAGATGCCGATGACCATGAGGCTCGCGAGCGCCGTGTCGGGCGAGTTGAGCCACGGGACCGACTCGAGCCCTGCGCGCTCCAGCACCCGGTTCAGCAGCCCGTACTGGTCGCTCAGCAGCCACTTCCAGACGACCGCGATCGCCGCCACGCTGGTGATGGCGGGCAGGAAGAGGGCGAGCCGGGCCCAGCGCAACGCACGGCGCGATCCCCGGGTGAGGAGCGCCAGGGCGAGGGCGACGGCCATCGCGGCGGGCACATGCAGCGTGAACAGCGCCGTGTTCCCGATCGCCGACCACCACTCGCCGTCGACGAGCAGCCCCGCATAGTTGTCGAAGCCGAGGAAGAGGGGTGCCGGGTCGATGAGACGCCATTCGTGCAGCGAGATCCACAGGGAGAAGAGGAGGGGCCCGAGCGTGAACGCGAGGATGAGGGCCGCGGCGGGCGCGAGGAGGCCCCACGCCGCCAGGGTTCGGCGCAGGGCGCGGGGGCGCGCCGAGAGCTGCACGAGGTGGAGGACCAGCGTCACCAGCAGGGCGGCAAGCGTGCCGCCGCCGGCCAGCGTGAGGGCGGGCGAGGCGGTGCGCTCGTATCCGAGGAAGGCGAGGTGGATGTCGGCGGTCCGGGCGGCGTGCCAGGTGGCGCCCTCCGCCTCCACCGTGTAGGGCGTGAAGGCGGGCGTCGCGGAAGGCAGATCGGGGGACAACGCCGCGAGGCCTCCCGCGCCCCGTTCGAGCGAGGCGACGATGGCTGTCGCGACTTCGGCCGGCATGGTCCATTGATCGTCAGGAGACTCCAGCGCACCGTCCTCGACCCACGGGAGATGGGCGACCCGGGCGGCACGGGCGGGATCCGCGCCGGTCGCCAGGACGAGCTCGACCGCGCGAGCGCCCTGGCCCACCCTGGCGGTGCTCAGCGCGCCGAGTTCGCGATCCGCCCACCGTTCGGCGGCGAACACCGTCACCGCGATGCAGCCGACGGAGAGGAGCGCGATGCCTGCCGGGTAGCGTGAGTGCGCGGGTGCGTGGCGCCGGACGCCGGCCCAGCCGGCGATGAGCGCCAGGCCCGCCAGCGCGATGGCGGTGGCGGTGGCGGGGAAGGCGGTCGAGGCGCTGCCCGCGCCACGGGGCGCGACCGCGATCCAGGCGGCGGGCTCAAGCGCGCCGGCCTGGTAGGCGTATGCGCCCGGCCCGGCGCCTCCGGCGTTCGTGCCGAGAATCGAGGCCCGGTCGCCGAGCAGCCCGGCCACGGCATCGGCGCCGCCCCCCTCCTCCTCCCACAGCGCGGCCGCCATGCGCGCCTCGGCTTCCGCCACGGCCTCGCGCGCGCCCTCCACCCGGCCCGCCGCGACAGCCAACACCAACCCGACGCCGGCGGCGAAAGTGACAGCGGCGAGGGCGGCAAGGGTTGGCCGGCGCACCCGCCCGCCGTCCTGGCGATCCCGCACGACGCGGGTGCCGTTCATCATCCGAACTCCGCGTAGAGCAGCATCACGGCCGAGAACATGCGCGAAGCGAGGTGACACGCGCCGCTCACCATCCAAACTCCGCGTCGATGCGGCGGGCCACGTCCGAGGCGCTCGAGGTAAGCGCCTCTCCCCGAACCAGTCGGCGGTCCATGATCTCCACCGCCAGCGCCTCGATGCGGGAGAAGTCGCGCACCCGCGCCCCCCATGTCATGCGCGCGCCCTCCACCAGCGCGATGAATGCGGCCTCGACCCCCGTGCCGTCCGCCGCGGCCATCTCCGTCGCCACATCCTTCCGTGACGGAATCGCGAGCCCCGACCGCGCCCGGATGCGCTGCGCTTCGGCCGAGGCGAGGAAGCCTGCCAGGTGGATGGCCCGGCGCAGGTTCGGCGCGTTGGGCGCCACGGCCCATCCCGACGCGTAGAGCACGCTGGTCGTGGCCGCCTCCGATGGATGGTGCGGGAGGGGGACGATGGCCAGGTCCAGGTCGCCCGCCTCCACCAGGTCGCGGAATACGGGGAGCGTCCAGTGGCCCGAGAGAAGAAACGCCTGTCCGCCCGATGCGAAGCGCGCCTCCCGCGCGGGGTCTCCCTGCTGGACGAACTGCGCGCCCGGGGTGAGTCCGTCCTCCGCCAGAGCGGTCAGGAAGCGGTAGGCCTCCAGCGCTTCCGGCCCGTCCAGATACCCCGCCGCCCCGCTGCCGCCGGGCGCCAGAATGTCGCCTCCCGCCGACCACACGAACGGTACCCACTGGTAGAGGTTGCGCGGGAAGTCGAACCCGAACACGTCCTGCCGGCCATCGCCGTCGGTGTCGGCGACGACCGCCTCGGCGGTCCGCCGGAAGTCGGTCCAGGTCCAGCCGGCCAGCGGTACGGGAAGGGACGACACTGTGGCCGACGACACCGAAGCCGACGACGGGGCAGTTGGCGACCGAGTGGACGAGGGCACTGCCGGCAGAAGGTCTTCAACGCCCGCGGCGGCGAGCACGTCGCGATTCGCGTACAGGACCATCGGCGTGAAGTCCTTCGGCAGCGCGAACATGGATTCACCCCGCCGAAACGCGTCCACCACCTGCCCGAACACGCTGTCCGGCCGAAACCCCAGGGCATCCTGCCAGGGTGCGAGGTCCAGCGCCAGCCCGCGCTCCACGAAGGTGGGGATGTCGGGCGAGTCCATGAGGTAGACGTCGGGCGGGCGCCCCGCCGCGATCGAGGTCAGCAGCCGCTCCTCGTATCCGTTGGGGGCCGATTCGAGCACGATCCGCACGCCGGGGTGCAGGGCCTCGTAGCGGTCCGCCACCTGCCGCTCGATCTCGAGTTCGTGGCCTCCGGCCCACAGGGCCACCCGCAACGTTGTGCCTGACTCTCCGGGGGCGCAGGCGGCAGCCGCGAGGACGAGGATGGCGAACACGACCGTGGTGCGACCCGTCATCGCGAGACCTGCCGCCCCGCCGGTCGCGGCGCGCCCTGCTCGCGGCGGCCATCCAGACCGAACAGGTGGCTGCGCTCCCAGGCGACGGAGACGCGCACCCGGTCGCCGGGGTCGACCCGAAGGGCGGGGGATGCGCGCGCCACCCACGCCTCGTCACCCGGGCCGTCGAGATGCACGAGCTGTTCGCTTCCCAGCATCTCCACGCGGAGCACGGAGGCCCGGAAGTCGCCGGCGTGGGTCGAGCCGTCGGCCTGGCTCCAATGGACCGCCCCGGCGTGCGCGCCGCCATCCGCCCCGCCTGGCACGTCGCCATCGGCCCCGCCGGGCCCGGCCACCGCGAGGTCTTCCGGCCGCACCGCCAGCGTTGCGCGGTCGAGGCGCGAGGCCACCGCGAGCACGAACGGACCGCCCGCGAGGCACCCCTCTCCGTCACGCGACAGGGGAATGCGGTTGATGGGCGGCGACCCCACGAAGCCGGCGACGAACAGGTTGCCGGGCCGGCGGTAGACCTCGTCCGGCGTGCCCACCTGCTGGAGCCGCCCACGATCCATGACCGCGACCCGCTGGCCGAGCGACAGCGCTTCGACCTGGTCGTGGGTCACGAAGATCATCGTCGTGCCCAGGCGCCGGTGCAGTGCGGCGATTTCGTCGCGCGTCCGCAAGCGCAGCTCCGCATCCAGGTTCGAGAGCGGTTCATCGAACAGGAAGACGCCGGGATCCCGCACCATGGCGCGTCCCAGGGCCACCCGCTGGCGCTGGCCCCCTGACAGCTGGCCGGGCTTCCGCTCCAGCAATTCGGCGAGTCCGAGCGCGCCTGCCGTCTCAGCGACGCGCCGATCGAGCTCCGCGCGCGGCGTCCCGCGCACGCGCAGGCCGAAGCCCAGATTCCGGGCCACGGTCATGTGCGGGTAGAGCGCGTAGCTCTGGAAGACCATGGCCACGTCCCGGGCACCCGGCTCGACGTCGTCCACGCGCCGTCCACCGATCCACACCTCTCCCGACGTAGTTGCTTCGAGCCCGGCGATGAGACGCAGGAGGGTGCTCTTGCCGCACCCCGATGGGCCCACCAGGACCATCAGTTCTCCGGGCTGCACCTCGAGGTCCAGCGACCGCAGCGCCACGACATCGCCGTACCGCTTCTCCACGCCGCGCAGCACGACGCCCTGCCCGGCGCGACTCACGGGATCCACGGAATCCGCAGGGGCTCGCCGCGCGGTCCGTCGAACCGCTCGCCATCCACGGAGATGCTCACGCGGGCGGGTTCCACTTCGACGTGCAGCGTCCGCCCCCGGGCGATGACCGGCCCCAGCGACACGCGGGCGGGACCACCCGGCAGCGGCCGCACCTCGACGCCCGACGCGTCCACGTGGAGTCCGGCGAATCCGCGCGCCAGCAGGTCGAGGATCCAGGAGTGCTGATAGTCGTCGATGCCCCGGAAGTGGCAGGCGCGGCCGGTGTACGGGTTGTAGTGCTCGAAGCAGTTGGGCCGCGAGGGATCGCCGTCAGTGAACATCATGCGTGCGAAGCGGTTGAGCATGTCGGCCGCGAGCCTGCCGGCCCGCCCGCCGCCGCCGCGCCAGCAGCGCAGCAACCCTTCGATCACGTGGCTCGTCGTCATCGGCCACACCCGTCCGTTCCAGGGGCAGTTGCGGCGCTTCCCCCGCCAGACGCCCTCCGCGGAGAATCGCGGGTCGTCCACGCTGGACGAAGGCAGGGGGAAGGGTGTGCCGAAGGTCCGGGGATCTTCGAGATGGTCGAGCAGGGCGTCGAGGCGCGCGCCGCCCACCCGTCCGGTGAGCAGCGGGTAGAACCCCACCGCCGCCTTCACCCCGGTACGCTCGCCGGTGCGCCCGTCCACGTCTGTGAACAGCCGGGCCTCCGCCGACCACATGCGCTCGTCGACCGCTCTCCAGCAGCGGGCCGCGAGCTCGTTCCAGTCGGCTTCGTCGCCGGGCCGCTCCAATCGGCGCGCCACCGCACCGAGGGCGCGGAACAGCTGGTGCGCGTACACCGTGACGTCGATCCCCTTGAGGCGGAGCCGCGGGCGCCACCCCGCCACGTCGGCCTCCTCGTCCACGGCCATGTAGCGCGACATGTACTCCTGTCCCGTCTCGAAGTGGTTCGTGACGGTGAACATCCCGGATCCCTCCGGATCGCGCGCGCCGGTCAGCCAGCGGGCGTAGCGCGACAGTCCCTCGTAGCAGCGGGCCAGCGCCGCCGCATCGGGGTGCATGTCGTCGACCGCGAGCATCGCGTCGCCCCAGTTGGCGTGGTAGAAGTCGGTTCCCTCGAGGCGCTCCGGATAGAGGCGCCCGTGAAAGGAGCCGTCGGGCTTCTGGTTGTCGACGAAGTTCAGCAGCGAACCCCACGCCTCGCGCCCGCCCCTGCGCCAGCGCATCTCCATCATGTGGCACTGGGCGCTGTAGGCGATCGGCACGTGGAAGTACTCCGGGCCCTCGGCGATGGCGGGGTGCCGGATCGGACCCCATCGACCCTCGATGCGGTTCAGGCCCAGGCCATGGATGCGGTAGTCGAAATAGCGGTCGAGAAATGGATCGCCGCACTGGAAGCGGGGAAAACCGCCGAAGAAGGACTCCCAGGGGGAGCATGGCGAGGTCTCGCCGGCGGGAGTCTCGGAGATCTCGCCGGCCGGCGTCTCGGAGGGCGTTGCGTTCCGGGTCGAGGAGTTCCTGGCCTGGTTCGTCGAGAACGCTGAAGCCGTGCGCCGCGGGTGGTCGCCGTGCGGCCGTAGAGTCATCCGGATGGCCGGCGGGCGACCTTCGTCGAGTCCCACCAGCGGAAAAGCGACGGCGATCCAGATCCATCCGGAGCGGTGCGCGTCCGCTGCGGCGTGCGGGTCCGGAACCGCGCCGGACACGGGGTCGGAAGCCCCTCCGGGCGCGGAGTGGACGCCCGCCTCAGCGGGTGCCGCAGTCCCCGCCTCGATCCGGTGCTCCGCAAAGGGAGAATGCCCCCATTCGGGTGCGTCGCTTCCCTCGGACGGCACGATGCTCCGCCACGCGGGCGAGACCGAACCCGCGAGCTCCATGCGCAGGACCAGTTCCTGCCCGCGCCGGTCCGAGACGGCCCGTGTCCAGATCAAGCCGGCTTCCGTGGGTTCAACCGCCTCGGTCGCGTCGGCCGGCTGCGCGGTGAAGCCGACCAGGTGGCCCTCGAACTCCCGGGGAACCTGCCAGGATGATTCCAGGATTCCGCCCGGCAGCACCTGGCGGCGCTCCTCGACGATGACGCCTCGCTCATCCGACCACGTAGTGGCCAGCCGCCCGGGCCGCCACCTGCGTGGGACCAGCTCGCGACCGCCCGCGCCCCGGGTCGCTCCATCGAGGGGGTATTCCCGCCCATCGGGACGCACGAGCGCCACCGAAAACCCCGGGCCGACCTCGTGCTGCAGCACGTGCACGGGATCCCAGAACCCCGGCCGGTGAAGCCACTGCGGAAACGGCGGCGCCCACACCACCCCGTCCAGCCCCCCCAGAAACCACTTGTCATCGCGGGCAAGCGCCGCGATGCGCGCGTTGGGCGAAACCGAAGGACGGACCCTCACGATATCGAGGCCCTGACGACGTAGGGGACCTCGAATTCGTCGACAACCCAACTGTAGATGCTGCCGTGCCTGACCCAGATCGGGCCTGCTGCCTCGAACGCAAGGCGAACGGACCCCAGGTAGCCGCCGTCCTGCGAGAACAGGTCGTAGAAGTCGGCCGCGTCCTCCGGCGTGGTTCTCTGGACCCAGAGCCGGCCCTGGTCGTCCACGAAGAGACCCTGAAGCATGGGCTTTCTGTCCGGCATCAGGGCGGCGACCGCTTCCGCCACTCGGCGCAGGTCGGCCCTGACTTCGACCATGCCCTCGATGTACGCCGAACGGTCCTCGTCCGTGACCCTCTGCCCGGCCAGCCCAGCCTCGATGACCACCAGCGTGTCCCCGCCTTCGTCCATCCGTGCAATGCGGTACGATGCGCTGTGCGCGCCCCAGAATCCCCCGGACGGGTTTACCACAGTGATCATGAACGCCTCGAAGGGGATGTCGCGGGCCCCCCCGCGCGTGCCGGTTGTGTATGCGTAGAATCGCCTGCCGACTTCACCGACGTAGACCGAGTCGATGGCCCCACTGGAGAGGTCGTAGGACTTGTAGTAGCTCCGGCCGGTCACTGAACTCACGCCCGTTGGGGGTGAGTCGCGCGGTTCGGCATCCAGGTGCCAGGTCTCCCTCCAGTAGCGGCCCAGATCGTCGAACACTCCGCTCCAGAAGTAGTCGTAGCTCGTGACCGGCTTGCTGAACCTGCGTATCTCCTCCCCGTGGAGGTCCACCCCGATGATCGTCCCCTGTCCGTGGTCATGGATCCACAGGAGCGTGTCCCCCGAAAGGAAGATGCCGTTGGCCTCTCCGATTTCGCCGGGTCCCTCGCCCCGCCGCACGATCGTCCGCAGATGCCGGCCCGTGGAGTCGAAGACGCGGACCTCCGCCGCCTGGTAGTCCAACACATGGACGTTGCCGTCGCTGGAAGCCTGAATGCCGCGGATGTCGGCGAAGGCGAAGTCGGGGTTGTCCCCTTCAAGGCTTCCGAACTGCAAGTCCACTTGCGCCTCGGTCACCTCGGGCCCGACGGAATCGATGGCGGGAAGGCTCGGATAGCGGACGAGGACCGCCCCGTTCGGAAGGGTCTCACGCGTCGGCTCGCCCGCTGGCGATTCCGGCCCGCAGGAGTGGAGGGCGGCGACCAGCGTGAGGACGAGAAAGGATGGACGTTTCAGCTGAAACGTCTTAGTCCTGCGCTGGCGAGCGGCGATCATGGGCATTGTCGGGGATTCCATCTCTGGCGCGTTCAGCGAGGACGACCTTCCACCCGGGATCTCGGGCAGTCCCGAGCGGCTCAGCCGACCGCCAAGAGGGCCAGCCGCTCCACGAGCGTGACGATGACCAGGAACGACAATCCGAGCACCATGAGCGCGCCGATGGCGAATATCACCCGCAAGGCTCGGTGCCGGAAAGGGGCAGCGGCGGCCAGCCGGCCGAACTGCGTGACCACCCTGACCGCGACGTAGATCGCGATGAGCATGGCCGCGAGCTCGAGAGGGGGCGCGTCGTCGATCCACGCTGACCCGACCAGAGTCGCGGCGATGAACACCCGCGTCAGCCAGGTGAAGAAGATTTCCTCCGCGGGGGCCAAGCGGTCGTGCAGAGCGTCGAGTGCCTCTTTCATGGTAATGCTCCCGGTGCGGCTGCCGCGTTCGTCGCGGCGCAGGTCGTGAGGCTTGCGTTGGTCCTGGTCGGTCAATAGAGAGATCAGGTCAACAAACGGACATCGTAGGAGAAGGGACGAGACCCGATAACCCGGACCCCGACGGCGTCCGGATGCATCGGATTCACGAGCACGTTGCTCTCTTCGGGAACGAGCACGGATGGAATCCGTAGTAGCAGCTCCTCCCGCCTCCTGGCCCACTCGCTACCGATCGCCTGGCATTGGGGCGGTGACGGAGTCTGCTGCCAATCGGCGGGCAGAGAGGCAGGCGCGTAGGCCAGTTCGGTCACATCGTCCGGAACGCTTATGCGGAGAGCCACCAGATCGTCTGGTGCGTCTTCCGTGTCGATGTGCAACAGGTATTCCAGGGCTGCCAGTGAGAGGTGGGAAGCCGCGTAGACGGCGGGCGTTCCGCGAGGAGTCCACCGTGCCCCGTAGAGGCGGGCCCCATCGCCATCCAGGGCCGCGTAGGCTTCGCGGGAGATCCGCCAGAGTTCCAAGCGCGATTCCGCGTGTCCGGGAGCGTGGCCTTGGCGCTACGCGCCCAGCCCATGCTCGATGCGCCCCAGCACCTGTTCCACAAGGCGGGCGCCTACATCGCTGGCAAGGAGATCCAGTGGCCGCCGTCCTTGGAGGGCACGGTTGGGCTTGCGTAGCCAGCGTCTTGCCTTTGCACCGTCGCCGATGGCTTCTTCCGCCGAGGCCACGACGCGGACCACCCGGGTGAGGCGGTCCGACTGCTCGCTGCTCAGCCGCTTCCCCTGGCGCTTCCTGTGGGCAAGCGTACGCCGTGGGATGACCAGTGCATGAAGTTCGGTTGCGCGCAGAGCACCGTTCTTCACCACGGTCTCAACGGCTTTGACGGGAAGCCCGGCCCGGACCGCATCGTCCAGGTCGAGGTCGGACCGGATGTCACGGCCGAGAGCTTGCCGCCCCCCAAGATGTTCAGCCAGGGCCTGTGTGGTCATTCGCTCTCCAGTGCAATATTGCACATATAAAAGAGGCAAACGCCCACAACCTGTCAAGGATTCCGCCGCCCCTCTCCGCACGGGAGAGGCAAACGACATCAGACACCATCAACCCCAAGCACCAACCGTCCGCGAAAGCGGGGCAGGTCCAACCAGCAGGGCGTTGCGAGTGTTACGCAAGCCGTCACCCTCTGTCCTCAGCGCCATGGGCTCATGAACGACCGGGCGGTATCTGGCGGTGAGCGTCGCCCAGAGCCTTGCCCCAACCGCCGAATAGCGAGCCGCCGCGCCCCGATCCGTTGGACCGGCCAAGCCTGGCTCATGACCCGCGTTACGCATACCTGATGTCATACATCGGGGGCTGGCGAGGGACTCCGCCCCTTCGATCCTCAAGAGAGGGCGCGCTCCAGATCCCGACCGGGCCGTTGCGCGGATCGAGACCGGCTGTCAGCACTGCTGACGGTTGTCCGAGATTCGCCCTCTGCGATCCCGGCACACAAACGTCGTGCATGCGCCGAATCCTCCGCCTTCCCGACGGACTGCTGTCCAACCGGTCCGGTTCAGTTCACGACCGATCAAGCGGCTGAAAAATCCGTGGCCAACGAGGATTACGCAGCCATGTTCCATTGCGCGACTTGTGAGCGCCTCCGCGGCGCGACGCGCGCGCGCTGCAGCCATTTCGTAGCTCTCGGCCTGTTGATGGATCCCGAGCATCCAAAGGATGCGCGCAATCATGACCGCGGTCGAAAAGCGCATCGCCAAGCCGCAAAGCGGCAGCTTGGTGGGCAGCCCCGCTTCGCGATAGAGCGTGTCGGTAGCCGCCGTTTGGCGATGCGGGAAGAACAGCCTTGCGGACTCGACGGAACGCCGCAGATTGCTCGTCACCACCTGAACGCTGCTCCCGTCTCCGCCCTCCGGGTCGATGTAGTGTGTCATGACTCTGCTGCCCTTCCGCCTGCCGTCTCGCGTCCGTTTGATGCCCGCCTCATCATAGGCGGCCAACACGGCACCCATGTCCGACGTACAGACTCGCATCGAGCTATCGAAATCAGGGTTGGCGTGCCGCTGCAATACGATCATCTGCATTGGTAGCGGGGATCTCGGCGGTGCCGCGGGATGCTGAACATCCCACATCCTGCCCATTCGCTTTGCAGGACGCAAGATCGTCGCCCAGCCGTCGGTGAGGACGCCGAAAAAGCGCGGGCCGACCACCGGGGCCGGGGCCACGCGCGCCTCAGCAGGACGCCCACGCGTGCGATCGCGGCCGCCCGTATCGGCCTCGATCGGTACGCAGCGCGCCGCTTGTGACGGCGTTCAAGTTCTCGTCGCCCGCCGCAGCTCGCGCGCAACCGTTTATCTTCATACTTGAAGACTATCTGAGCGGAGCGGTAAGCTGGATCGACGAGCCGGCGCACGCCGAAACCTCCGGATGGGCCGTCCAGGCGTCGAAGGGTTCGCCCTCCGCCGACAGCACCACTTCCATGGATGTGCCAGCCGCAAGGTCCGTGCGTGCGGTCGGCCCCAGTTCGGTGCCGGTGGACAGATGAACTTCGACCCGCACGGCGCACATCGGCTGCTGCGTCGTGTTCTCGACGGCGCCGACGAAAGCGCCCCGGGCTCGATCGAATGAGAGGATCAGGCGGGCGCCCCTCCGGGTCTCGTCCCAGGTTTCCCCGGCGGCGACGTATTCGCCCGATTCCTCGCCTTCTTCGTCGTGGTCGCCCTCTTCGCCGTGCTCGCCGCCCTCACCGTGCTCGCCGCCCTCTTCGCCCTCGCCGTGTTCGCCTTCACCCTCACCCTCGTGCTCTTCCCCGCCCTCGCGGCCATCCTCCGCTTCATCCCCCTCGCCTTCCATCGGCGGAAGCATGCCGTCGAGCTCCGCGTACACCTGCTGGATGGCGCGGGAAGCCTGGCTCTCCGACAGCCACCAGTCGCCCAGCGCTCCAAAGTCGGCGCTGGCCTGCGCCTCCTCCAGGCTGAGCCCCTGTCCGTGCAGACGACGGCTTTCGTCGATCACCTGCACCACGGCCTGACGGAACACCTCCAGCTCCTCCCGCAGGACCTCCGGGGAATCGACGAAGCCATGCCCCGGGACGTAGGTCTCCACCTCCATCGCCTGAGCCTGCTCGATCATCGCCACCCATTCGCTGGGATAGGCGGTGCGCATGGCGGGGAAGACGCGGTGCAGATAGGCCTCGCTCATGAAGAGGATGTCCTCTTCGGGAAGATGGACGACGAGGTCGCCGCCGGTGTGCGCGCGTCCGAGGAAGAGGATCTCGATGGTCCGGCCGCCCAGCTCGAGCACCTCGCGCTCGTCGACCAGGCGGGTGGGCAGCACCACCGCGGGTGCGCCGGCGGGCCGGTCGGGATTGGCGGCCGTGGCCTCCAGCGCCCGCGCCGAGGTGGGATGGGCGATGAACTCCGCGTCCGCGGGGAAGGCGGAGTTGCCGGCGGTGTGGTCGCCGTGGTCGGAGCAGATCACCACGTGAGTGATGGGCTGGTCGGTGACCGAGGCGATGTGGTCGATCAGGCGCTGCGTCTCCGCCACGTTGCCCTGGCCGTCGGCCACCAGCACGCCCTCGTCGGTGACCACGAACATGCTGACGGTGGTGAAGCGCTGGTCCCCGGCCGAGCGCAGCGCCTCGTAGGAGTACACGCCGTCGGCCAGCTCGCGCAGCCGCGGGAAGTCCTCCTCGGTATAGCCGCGCGCGAACGGGTTGGCGGTGCGGACCAGCTCGCTGGCCGGGATGGCCGCGGCGGCTCCGGTCCCGCCTGCGCTGCCTCCCCCGGCTTCATCCCCCGAACCGGCGCACGCGAGACCGGCGAATGCAACGGCGAGGAACGGGAGCCCGAGCGCACGCTCCGGTCCGCGGCCGGGGCATGCGCAGTTGTCAGGCCGGTGCGTCCGGTGGGGTCGGTGCTGGTCGGTCGGCCTGTCGGTCATGGCGTGTGCTCCCGTGGGCATGGAGGAGAAAACCTTCTGGACATCGCCGGCATCACATTGTAGAATCGTTCGCCCCCGCGCGAAAACGGGGGCAACCAGTGAGTTGCTCGCGCGCGGGTCGGCACGGGCTGCCCCGGCGCCGCGCGATGACGAGATTCGCGCGGCTTTTTTCGTGTAGGCCGGCGGGGCGCGGGAGAGACAACGCGGAAGGAGGACGGAATGATCGCCGTACAAGGGGTGACCAAGCGCTTCGGCCCCCTCGTAGCCGTCAACGACGTGTCTTTCGAGGTGGACCGGGGGGAAGTGGTGGGTTTTCTGGGACCGAACGCGGCCGGCAAGACCACCACCATGCGCATGCTGACCGGGACGCTCCAGCCCGATTCGGGGGTCGTGCAGTTCGATGGCGTGCCCATCGAGACCGACCTCAGGGGAGCCAAGCGGCGCGTGGGCTATCTGCCGGAGGCGAATCCGCTGTATGAGGACATGCTGGTCGCGGAGTACCTCGACTACGTGGCCGAGATCCGCAGGATCCGCGGCGCGGATGCCCGGCGGGCCGTCCGCGACGCGGTGGAGGAGACCGCGCTCGAGGCGGTCTTCTTCCGTCCGATCGGCGAGTGCTCCAAGGGATACCGGCAGCGTATCGGGCTGGCGGCGGCGATCCTGCACCGCCCGGAGATCCTGGTGCTCGACGAGCCCACCGAGGGCCTCGATCCCAACCAGCGGGTCGAGATCCGCAAGCTGATCAATGCGCTGGGAGCCGAGCGCACAGTCCTCCTCAGCACCCACGTCATGCAGGAGGTCGAGGCCACCTGCCAGCGGCTGCTGATTATCTCGGGCGGGCGGCTGGTCGCCGACGGCACCGTGGCGGAGCTGGCCGCCGACCGCACCGGGGGCGCGTACTATCTGGTCGAAGCCGAGGGCGAGGGCGTGTCCGAGGCGCTCGCCGCCCTGGAGGGGGTTTCCTCCGCCACGGCGGACACGCGGGACGGACGCACGCGCGTGCGCCTTGAGGTCGCGTCCGGCGCCGAGCTTCGCCCGACCATCTTCCAGCTCGCAACCCGCCGGGGGTGGGCCCTCTGGGAGCTGCACCGGGAGCAGGCCAATCTCGAGCGGGTGTTCCGGTCGCTCACCGCGAACGATGATGCCGACGGGGAAGCGGCCGCTTCGGAGGCCCGGGAAACCGCTCGAGCAGCCGCTGATGACGTCTCCACACCGATGGCGGAGGAGGTGGAAGAGTGAACATCTCCAGCATTCTCGCCGGCCTCAGGGGCGTGCCTACCATCGCGCGCCGCGAACTCGCGGGCTTTTTCGATCAGGCCACGGCGTACATCCTGATCGTGGCCTTCCTGGCGCTGGGGATCTTCATCGAGTTCCGTTCTCTGTATGCCTCCAACATCGCCACCCTGCGTCCCTTCTTCGATCTCCTGCCCTGGCTCTTCGCCATCCTGATCCCGGCCGCGACCATGCGCTCGCTCGCGGAGGAGCGCCGCAGCGGAACGCTGGAGTGGCTGCTGGCGCATCCCTTCAACGAGATCGAGACCGTGCTCGGCAAGTTCCTGGGGAACTGGGTCTTCGCCCTGGTCGCGCTCGCCGGAACGCTGCCGATGTCGATCGGCGTGCTCCTGGCCTCCGAGGCCGATCCGGGAATCGTGGCCGCGCAGTACGTGGGCGCGTCGCTGCTTGCCGCCCAGTTCGTGGCCATCGGCCTGTGGGCGTCGAGCATGACCCGCAACCAGATCACGTCGTTCATGCTGGCCATCGCCGTCAGCCTGGTGCTGGTACTGATCGGTCTTCCCTTCGTGCAGATCGGGTTGACGCCGATGATCGGCGGCGCCGCGGCCCGACTCTCCGTGATGGGGCACTTCGAGAATGTCGCCCGCGGCGTGATCGACCTGCGCGACGTCCTGTACTTCCTCTCCACCGCCACCCTCTTCCTGGTGCTGTCCATCGCCATGGTGAGCCGGGAGCGGCTGAGTCATGGCCGCGGCGACTATCGGCGCCTGCGCGTGGGCACCATCACGATCGCGGCTCTGGTGGTGGTGCTGAACCTGCTCGGCGGCTACATCCGCGGGCGTCTGGACCTGACCCGGGGCAACCTCTATACCCTGGCGGACGGAACCCGGGAAGTGCTCGGGAACCTCAACGACCTCGTCACCTTCAAGCTGTTCGTGTCCGACGAACTCCCCCCGGAGGTGCAGCTCACGCGGCGCGACGTGGAGGATCTGCTCGCCGATTTCCGGCGCGCGGGCGGCGGGCAGCTGGTGGTGGAGAGAATCGACCCCGGCGACGATGACGAAGCGCGTTCCGAAGCCAGCGGCATGGGAATCCCGGAACTCGACTTCAACGTCCTGCGCGACGACGAGTTCGAGGTTCGCCGCGGATACTTCGGGCTGGCCATGCAGTACGCGGACCAGCGCGAGATCATCCCCATCATCGACCGCACCGACGACCTGGAGCTGCGCATGGCGACGGCGATCGTCTCCATGACCACCGACGCGCGTCCGCGCCTGCGCTTCGCCTCCGGTTTCGGCGCAAAGCAGGCCTTCGAGATGCCGGCGCTGCAGCAGGAGCTGAGCGATCGCTACTCGATCGGGAGCGTCGCGCTCGACGGCGACACGGTGCCTCCCCTGAATCCGGATTCCATCGACGTGCTCGTGGTGGCCGGGCCGACGGAGCCCATGTCGCAGCTCGCTCTGGACCGGCTCGGGGAGTACGTGGACGGCGGAGGGGCCGCCATGCTGCTGGTGGAAGGGACGCAGATCGATCCGCAGTCGCCGATGGCGTCGCCGGTGACGTCGGGGCTCGAGACCTTCCTGGAAGAGCGCGGAATGAGATACGACGGGGGCATCGTCTACGATCTGGCCTCGGCGGAGCGGGTGCAGATGGGGCGTCAGGGGATCTTCGCGGTGGTGCGCTCCTACCCGCTCTGGCCCATCCTCTTCCGCGGCGCCGATCATCCGGTGACCCGCGACCTCAACAACCTCTCCGTCGGGTGGGCCAGCTCCCTGGTGCTGACCGATTCCGCGCGGACGACACCGCTCTGGACGACCACCGACGCGGGAGGGGTGCAGGCGCCGGGCAGCCCGATTGCCCCCGACATGCAGAGCTACCCCGACGAGGCCAGCCTCGGCGTCGAAGTCGTGGCGGCGGCCGTGGATTTCGCGCTTCCCGCGGAGGAAGGGGAAGAGGGCGAGAGTCCAGAGCGGGCCGGCCGCATGGTCGTTGTTGCCGACGTGGACTTCCTGGACGAGCAGTTCGTCCGGTCGAGCCGCCAGAACCTGCTCTTTGCCGCCAACTCGGTCGACTGGCTGGCGCAGGACGAGGCGCTCATCAGCATCCGCTCCAAGGACCGCACGCCGCCGCCGCTGGCCCTGGAGTCGGACTTCGCCAAGAACGCGCTCAAGTGGGGGAACCTGGTGGGCATGCCCCTCTTCTTCTGCCTCGGCGGCGCCTTGCGGGTCACGGGCAGACGGGCCCGCGCCGAACGCCGCTGGAACGAGGTGGACGCATGAGCAAGAACGTACTGCAGAGACTTGTCATCGCGCTCGCGGGACTGCTGGTCCTGTACGGGGTCATCAGGCTGGTGGGCGGCCGCGGCCCGGAGCTTGCAGCCGGGGCAGGCGAACTCGCGTCGGAACTGGAGGGCATCGACGAACGCACCCTCGAGAGCGCCGCCTTCAGCGGACCCGACCGGGAGATCGAGGTGGCGCGCGTCGCCGGCGAGTGGACGGTGAACAGGTACGAAGCCGACTCCGCTGCCGTGGCCCGCATGTTCACCGCGCTCTCGGAGATCGAGGTGGGCGCCCTGGCCGCGGCCAACCCGGACAATCACGAACGCCTGGGCGTGGCCGGCCGCGAAGCGTGGATGCTGGAGTTCCGTCTGGTCGGGGGTGAAAGCCGCATCGTGGCGCTGGGCCGGGTGGGTTCGGCCTTCCAGACCGCCTACGCGCGACTGCCCGGATCGGACGACGTCTACACCGTGCGGGGCGACCTGCGCGGCTCCTTCACACGCACCCTCACCGACTGGCGCGACAAACTCATCGCGCGGGTCGACGTCGAGTCGATCGCGGCCATCGAAGTGGAGCGGGCGGGCGAGGTCATCGTGGTCGAGCGCGGCGACGCGGGGTGGACCGTCGCGGGGTCGGGCGCGGTGCCGGATTCGGCATCGGTGGCCAACATGCTCGACGAGGTGGACGAACTGCGGGCCATCGGTTTCGTGGAGGAGGAAGATTCCGGGTTTCCGACCGAGGACGTGCGTCGCTTCGTGGCGCTGAATGAGAGCGGCGACACGCTCCTTGCTCTGGAATTGGCGCCGGTGGACGCCGAATACCAGGTGCGCGCAGCGGGTAACGAGACGCTCTACCGCCTGGCGACCTTCCGGGCCACCCGCATCGTGCCCGAGCCGGACCGGTTGCTGGGAAGGGAAGGGAGTTAGCCGCCGCGCTCGGGGCACCCCTCGCGCACCATCGTGTGCGCGATCTGCACGATCTGCCATCCGTCGGCGCTTCTGCCCATCATGAAGGCGTCCGCCCCGCAGTGGCTGAACTCCCCGTCGGCGAAGAAATCGTACTCCACCCAGACGGTTCCCAGGTTGTTGTTGACCTGAACCACCGGGTTGTAGATGCGCTCGTCGAGGTAACTCGAGGACGCGAGCACCGAGGAGATGAACCGGGATATCGGGATCTCGGTGACTTCGGGGACGCCGTCGGCGTTGGTTCCCGCCGTGATCAGGCGCGTGTCGGGGTGGAAGATGCGCTCCAGCGTCTCCCCGTCCCTGGCGCGCATGGCGTCGAACAGGTCGTCAACCACCTGCAGGATGGCTTGCTGGTCCGCCTCGGCGCCGGGATCCGACTGGGCGACCATCGGAGAGGGCGTCAGCCCCCAGGCGGATGCCACGAGGATGATCAGGGACTTCCCGCGCCGCGCCGCCTTCGGCTTGAGACGCGACGCCAGCAGGACCGCCAGCACAACCGCCGCCACAATCGGCCAGAGGGTGTCCGCCTTCACTTTCCAGAAGTAGTGGAGCACGCCGAGTCCGGCGGCCAGGTAGACGATGCGGTGGAGGCGCTGCCAGCGTCTGCCCAGCCGGCGGATCCATCCCCGGGTCGAGGTCACCGCCAGCGGGATGAGCAGCACGAAGGCGGCGAAGCCGGCCGTGATGTAGGGCCGCTCGGCGATGTCCTCGAGGACGTACTCGAAAGCGAAGAACTGGTCGAGGGCGAGGTAGGTCATGAAGTGGGTAAGCCCGTAGAAGAATGCGGCCAGCCCGAGCCGGCGCCGGTACCGGACCAAGTTCCAGCCCGCCCAGCGGCGCAGCGGGGTCACGGCCAGCGTCAGCAGCAGCAGGATCAGCGTCGAGCTGCCGCCCCAGTGGGTGAACTCCTCGATGGGGTTGGCGCCGAGCCCGTCCTCGCGGAAGCGGACGACGAGCCAGAGCAGAGGCGCGAGACAGACGCCCCAGATGAGCGCGCTGAGCACCCGGGCGCGGGTCTTGGGATGCATCGGGATTCCGTCGCTCGGCGCGTTTCGCCCGCCTCAGCGCGCCCGGCCGACCGGGCGACGTCGCGTCGGGGTGCCTAGTACCACCTGGCCAGGTCCATTCCCGCGTACATGTGCTCCACCTGGTCGCCGTACCCGTTGAACATGAGGGTCGGCTGCCGCAGGAGCTTGCCGATACGCCGCTCGCGCGCCTGACTCCAGCGCGGGTGGTCCACCTCCGGGTTCACGTTGGCGTAGAAGCCGTATTCGTGCGGCGTCTGCACGTGCCAGGTGTTGCGCGGCATGTCCTCCACGAAGGAGATCTCGACGATGCTCTTCACGTTCTTGAACCCGTACTTCCAGGGCGCCATCAAGCGCAGCGGAGCCCCGTTCTGGTTCAGCAGGCTGCGCCCGTAGAGCCCCGTCACCAGCAGGGTGAGCGGGTTCATGGCCTCGTCCATGCGCAGCCCTTCCAAGTAGGGCCAGGGGAGGATGGGAATGACGCGGCGGCGCTGACCGGGCATCTCCTCGGGCCGGATGATGGTCTTGAACTGGACGTAGTTGGCGGACCCGGTGGGCTCCAGGCGCGAGATCACGTCGGCGAGCGGAATGCCCCGCCACGGGATCACCATCGACCAGGCCTCCACGCAACGGAGCCGGTAGATGCGATCCTCCTCGGTGTGGCCGGCGAGCAGGTCCTCGAGCGCGTAGGTGCCGGGTTTGGCGCAGTGCCCGTTCACCTCCACGGTCCACGGCTCCGGCTTGAAGTCCCCGGAATTGCGCGACGGGTCGCGTTTGTCGACGCCGAACTCGTAGAAGTTGTTGTAGGTGGTGATGTCCTCGTAGTCGTTGACCTCGGCGCCGAGTTCGTCCCTGGCGTCCGAAAAGTCCTGCCCGTTGAGTTCCTCCCTGGAGCGGGCAAAAGCCTTGCCGGCGTTTCCGCCGAGAGCCGGTGCCACCAGGTGGCCTCCGGCGATCGCGCCTGCGGCAGCGATGAACTTGCGCCTGTTCAGGTAGGTCCCCTCGGGCGTGATCTCCGAGGAGGGGATGTCGAGTCCGGCGTTCTTCACGCGAATCAGCATGTTCTCATTTCCGTTTGGTCGGTCCGTGGACCTGCGTTTCAGCCCCCGGGGGTGCGGGACAGCGAACGGTAGTACTCTTCGATCAGCTGACGGAACCCCGGCGGCACCTCGTCGGAGCCGGACAGGAGCAGGCGCTCGGGGTCGTCTTCCCCGGCCGCCCGGCGGAGTCCGAACTCGAAGCGCTTCACCCCCTCTAGAATCTGGGTCTGGAGCCGGAGGATTTCCTCCATGTCGTCGTAGACGCGGCGGTCGTCGAGCGCCCTCATGGAGCGGATGACATCGTCGAGCTCCTCGACGCCGACCCCGGCGTCGGAGAGCTGTTCGCGCAGATCGGCCATCTCGCGGGCGCGTTCACGATACTCGCCCCGGAACTGGCGGATGTCCTCGGGGGTGAGCCCGCGCGCCCAGCCGCTGCCGCCCGGCCCGAACCCGGCGCCGGCCATATCCCTCACGCCGTCGGGACCGCCCCCGCCGCCCTGCCCGCCCTGCTGGCCGCCCTGACCCTGCTGTCCACCCTGGCCTTGCTGGCCGCCCTGGCCTTGTTGTCCGCCCTGGCCTTGTTGTCCGCCCTGGCCTTGTTGTCCGCCCTGGCCCTGTTGCCCGCCTTCGCCCTGCTGGCCGCCCTGGCCTTGCTGGCCCTCGCCCTCCTGCCCCTGCTGACCTTCACCCTGCTGCCCCTGCTGTCCGCGGGCCTCCTCGCCGGGCCGCTGTCCCAGTCCCCGCCGGGCGTTCTCGTCGGCGCGCGCCTGCAGCCGCTCGTTGAGCGACTCCATGTTGCGCACCATGTCCCGGGCGCGGTCGAGTGACTCCATTGTGCGGTCGTCCACCGGCTCGCCGATCGCCTCCGACGCTTCCTGCAGCTGATCCCTCAGCTCCATCAGGTGCTCGGTGGTCTGCTGTTCGAAGTCGCGCGTGAAGTCGGGGCTGCGCGCGCCCGGAAGCCCGCGCGAGTACTGGATCCGTTCCCGGATCTTGTTGTCGCGGATGTTGCGCAGGGCATCGTCGAACGACTCGGCCGCCTGCCCCTGCTCCGAGCCGGCGTCCGCCGACATCTGATCGATCTGCCGCTCCAGGTCCGCGACCTCCTGGGTCATCTCGTTCTTGCGCTCGATGAGCCTGCGCATGCGCTCCGAGGTGACCTGTTCCGCGCCGGAGATGTCCACCGATTCTTCGGCGACGTCGAGCTGCTCCTCGATGAGCTCCTCGCTCCGCTGCAAGGCGTCCTGCGCGTCCCGTTCGATGCGCCCGGACTGATCGCGCTCCAGCAGTCGCCGGGCGGCACGAAGCCGGTCCAGCGCGGAACGCGCATCGGCGGCTGCCTCGCCCCCTCTTGCGGCGGCCGCTTCCCGCATCGCGTTGGCGGCGTCCTGGAGCTGGCGCGCCGTCTCCGCCAGGCGCTGGTTGGACTGCATGCGCGAGAGCTCCTCCAGGCGCCTCGCCTCCTCCTCCACCTCATCGGCGAGCGAGCGCTGATTCTGGGCGCCGCCCCCGGCGGATCCCTGCGAGCGGTTGGCGAGGCGCTGCTGGCGCTCGGCCTCCTGCTCCTGGCGCCGGGCCAGCTCGCGCAGGCGCTCGAGCGTCTCGTCGATCTGCTCGTCGGCCTGCTGGCGCTCGCCGCGCTGTACGCTCTCGTACTGGTTCTTGAGCTTGTCGAGCTCCAGTTCGAAGAGATCCGCGAGGTCGTCCGCGCTGGGCCCGCCGCCCCCCCCGCCGCCGCCCCCGCCCTGCTGCTGGCTCACCTGCACCTCGTCGTAGAGCGCTTCCGCGCGCAGCAGGTACTGGAGCGCCTGCTGCTCCTCGGAAAGCGCGCCCTCCGGGTCGGCGGCGTCGAGCCGCTCCATGGCGGCCTCCATCTCCTCCATCGCCTGCGGCAGCAACTCGGCGATCTGCTCGAACTCGGGATCGCGCACCACGCCCCGGTTGTTGAGGCGCGTCACCAGGGTCGCGACCTGGTCGCGAAGTCTCTCCTGCGAGAGCCGCACCACGACCATGCCCTCGCTGAACCCCTCCGGTGAATAGCGGTCGCGGTCCCGGTTCAGGTTGAACGTCGCCGAGATGACCTCCCTCTGCTGTTCCGAAAGCTCCTGTTCGTTGCCCATCTGGCCGCCGCCGCCGCCCCCGCCGCCCCCGGGCTGCTGCTCCGCCTGGCGGAACTCCGTGTCGAAGCGGCGGATCTGGAGGAAGTAGATGTCGCTGATGGCTTCCTGGCTGCCTGTACCCGCGTTGTCACGCGTCTTGGCGTAGTAGGAGATGATGTCGCCCGGGACGAGTTCGTACTCCTCCAGGAAGAACGTGTAGCCCGCGCTCACCTCGCTCAGCGGCGCGGCCCCGGAGCCGAACAGCTCGACGGTCTGCTCCTCGCCGCCGTTGACCGAGAAGACCAGATCGAGTTGCCGGATGCCGTAGTCGTCGTTGGCGCGGGCCTCGACGAAGACCTCCTCGAGCGCGGTGGCGCGCGTGTCGCGACCGGGACGGCTGAAGGACAGCGAGGGAGGCTGGTCGTGCAGCACGTCGATGGTGTACTGGGGCGAGGCGGGCACCAGCCCGGCGCGAGCGCTCTCCATCTCAAGGTGATAGAAGCCGTTCTGCTCCACCACGAAGGATCCGGTGAAGGAGCCGTCCTCGGCGGACGTCAGTTCGCTCGCCAGCGCGTCGTCGCGCCACAGGTTGGCGCGCGGGGCGGGAATCGTGGGGAAGACGCGCAGGTGGACGCGGGTTCCGCTCAGCACCGCGATGTCGCCGCCGTCGTCGATGGTGCGGTCCGGCAGCCCGGTGTAGGCCGGGAAATCGTACACCAGCTCGAGCCGGTCCACGTAGGGCAGGATCTCCACGTCGATGCGGTAGAGGTCCGACTGCATGCCGGAGGAGCGCACGAAGTACTCGGTGACCTCTTCCACGCCGAAGAGCACGACCTCGAACTCGCCGGCATCCTCCTCTCCGGTGTCGCCTGCCAGGAGCATGGACAGGGGCCGGAATTCACCGTCGGAGCCGGTGCGCAGGAAGAGTTCCGCATCGGCGGCGTCGAATCCAAGGTTGCGCGCCGCAATGCGCAGGTCCGACCCGCGCGTGATGGTGGCGTCGCCCGGGGTCACCTCGATCGAGTAGGGGTTGACCTCCGCCGCGTCCGCCGTCGGCGAGAGCAGCACCGAGGCGCCGTGGCGCAGGAAGGCCGGCCCGGTCAGGAAGATGATGAGGATGGCGATCGCGATCCCCGCGACCGCGGCGGTCCAGCGCAGCAGCGCCGCCCGCTCGATGCGGTATCCGCCATCCACGGCGCGCGCCTTCCGGACCGCCGACTCCATGAGCCGCTGCACGAGCGCAGGGGAGTGCGCCGTACCCGTGGCCTCGGGGTCGGCTCCCGCGTCGATCGCGCTCAGGACCGAGGCCTTCAGGGATGGCTCGTGCTCCTCGAGGTAGAGCGCGACCTGAGCGTCGGAAGGCCGTCGCCAGAGCGGGCGCAGGAGGAACCAGAAGCCCACCCCGAGCAGCGAGAGCCAGGTGAAGATCCGGAAGCCGTTGACGACCGCCGGGCTGAAGCGGCTGCCCTCCATCCCCCAGGAGGATACCAGGAAGGCCACCAGGCCGATGCCGAGCAGCGCCGCCAGTCCGCGCAGCGCGATTCGCATGCGCCAGCGGTTTCGCACATGACGGATGGCATCGAGCAACTCGAGTCTGGCGCGCTGGTTGAGTCGTGTAGGCACCTCAGCTCCCCCTTGTCCAGTACGTCAACTGCGCGCCGCCGATCCTCTCTATGGCTGGCTGGCAGCCTTTCGTGACAGATAATTGGAGACAATCGTCTCCAGTGCCAGAAGCAGAAACGCCGCCACCAGGAGATACCACCAGATTCCCTGGCGCCGTTCCCTGTCCTCCGGCCCGATTTCGGCGCCGGCATCGCCTGCCTCGCCGATGTCCGGACTGGTGATGGACCCGACGAACTCCTCGGGATCCATCGGCTCCAGATCCGCTTCCCCCAGGTTGACGTTCACGGCAACCGCGGGGGTGCCCGGTCCTCCGCCCCCGCCCGCTCCGCGCAGCTCGTAGAAGCCCTGTTCCGCGAGCGGCAGAAAGCCGGGCCGGGCGCCTCCGCCTACGTCAATGGAACGATTGGAGGGCGAAAGCGCGACCAGTCCGTCCCTGTCGCCCTGCGCCAGCCCGGCGAGGAGCCGATCGGCTTCCCGTCCTTCGCCCTGCTGCGACAGGTTCAGCACGTCGTCGACGGTGTAGGAGGGCGTGGGGGGACGGAAACTGCCCGCGTGCTTGACCAACTGGTGGGCGAGAGGCAGGAAGATGGGCTGCAAGACCATGTCGTTCCAGTAGTTGTCGAGCATCGACGTCCAGAGCAGCACCCGTCCCGCGCCCACCTGCCGTTCCGCCAGCGCCACCGCGCCGTTGTCGAAGCGGGCCAGTACGCCCTCCGCCCCCGCCAGTTGCACGTTGCGGTAGCGGAAGAAGGTGGCGTCGGTGAGGTCGCCGCTGCGGGGGGCGGCGAAGAGGGCGAAGACGGGGTGGGTGTAGTCGATGCGGCCGAGCGTTCCGCCGCGGCCCTCGCGCCACTCCGGCTCCATCACCGGTCCCAGCGGGCCGGGGAGGAGGTCGGGCCCGTCGGCGGGCCAGCTGCTGCGTTCGCCCAGGATGACCACCAGGCCGCCGCCGTCCTCCACGAATTCACGCAGGCGCGTCCCCACCCCGCCCCGCGGCGGCCGCGCCCCGTTGAGGATCACCACCGACCGGCCGGCCAGGTCGCCCGCGGTCATCGCGCCCACCGTGGTGACCTCGACGTCGAAGGCGGGATCGGTGCCGATGTCCAGCGCCTGGGTGAGATACAGGCTGGGGTCCCTGGGGTCGGATCCGTCCTCGACGACCAGCACCGAGAACCCCTCGCCCGGCGACAGCACGAAGTGGGCGACGTCGTTGGCGGACAAGGCATCGCCCGGGACGCGCACCGAGCCGCGCATGAACGGCTCGCTGAGCGTGAAGGGCGGCAGCGTCACCAGCGCGGTGCCGTTGGGCCCCAGCGTCGCCGCCGCCGACCCGACCGGTCTGCCGTCCAGCTCCAGCGTCACCTCCACGTCTTCGACCTCCCGGTCGCCGGAGTTGACGAGCCGGGCCGTGGTTTCGACCCGCTCCAGTCCGTCGCGGAAGTTCCGCTGGAAGAGGAGCTGCCCGACGGCGAGATCGCCCTCGTACGGTCCGCTGACCACAACCGGGTCCACCGTGGTGCCCGGCGGCAGGCGCGCGCCCTCGTCGCCGTCCCATCCCGCGCGCTGGAAGTCGGAGATCACCACCGCGTGCCGTCCCGGTAGGTTCGACTGCTCCAGCACGGTGCGCGCGAGGTCGAGCGCCGGACCGAAGCGTGTGCCGGCGGTGCCGGGCGCGGCCGTGTCCAGCGCGGCGAAGAGCACCGTGCGGTCGGTGGTCGAGCGAACGGCAAGGGTGGCGCCGGCCGAGAAGAACACCAGCGAGGCGCGGTCCTCCGGGCCCAGCTGGCGCACCGCCGCGCGCGCGCCCGCCAGGGCGTCCGCCCAGCGGTCGCCGTAGTCCATGCTGTACGAACGGTCCACGAGGATGACCACCTCGCGCGCCACCTGCGCTCCGGTGAGGGCGATGTCCTCGCGGTCCAGGAACGGGCGCGCGAATGCGGCGATGAGCGCCGTGAGCGCCGCGAGGCGCATCAGCAGCAACAGCCAGTGACGAATCTTCTGCCGCCGGGACGACTTGTAGGGAACCCGCTGCAGGAACATCAGCGAGGGGAACTCGACCACCTCCTTGCGGTCCTTCTGGACCAGGTGCACGAGCACCGGCCACACCAGGAAGCCGAGGCCCAGGAGGAACAGGGGCGCGAGGAAGGCGAGGGCACTCATCGGACGCGGGTCAACCTCTGGCGTGCGGACAGGTAGCTGAAGAGGGCGTAGTCGAGGGGTGTCCCCGTGTTGAAGAGCGCGTAATCGATGCGGTGCTCGACGAAGCGCCGCGACAGGGTCTCGGTGTGTTCGCGGATGAGCTCGCGATACCCCTCACGGAGCCGCCCCGGCACCACGGGAAGGCGCGCCTCGGACTCGAGGTCCTGGAAGCTGGCCGGCTTCTCGAAGGGAAAGTCGAGTTCGGCGGGATCGAGAAGATGGAAGACGATGACGTCGTGGCCGGCGTAGCGCAGGTCCTTGACGGCGTCGACCACCGCGTCGGGCTCCTCGTAGAAATCCGAGATCACCACCATGATGCCCCGCCGCCCGATGCGGCCGGTGAGCTCGAAGAGCGGCTGGGCCAGGGTGCCGGCGCCGCCGGCTTCGATGCGGTCGATGGCGTGCAGCACGAGGTCGAGGTGCCCGGCCGCCGGCGGAATGTAGTCCACGATCTCCCCGGCGATGGTGAGCAGTCCCACCCGGTCCCTCTGCTGCCGCGAGAAGTACGACAGGCAGGCCGCGAGGTAGCGCCCGTAGTCCAGCTTGGAGATGCCGTCCTGCTGGAAGGTCATGGAGCGGGAGATGTCGAGGACGACCATGAAGTTGGCGTTCGAGTCCGCCTCGTAGTGCTTCAGGTAGAAGCGGTCGCTGCGCGCGAACAGGCGCCAGTCGATCCTGCGTATGTCGTCTCCCGGCATGTACTGCCGGTGCTCGGCGAAGTCGACCGAGAGCCCGAGGAAGGGCGCCCGGTGCAGTCCGCTGATGAAGCCGTCCACCACGGTGCGCGCCAGCAACTCGAGGTTGTGGATGCGTCCCAGGACCCTGGGGTCGATGAACCCGGTGCCCGGACCGGATGGACGGACGGCGGTGCGCGCCATGCTACATCCCGGAGGAAGGCGTCGGGACCTGGGTGATCAGGTCCTCGATGATCTCGTCGGTGGTGATTCCTTCCGACTCCGCGTGGAAGTTGGTGAGCACGCGGTGCCTGAGCACCGGCTTCGCGAGGGCGCGGATGTCGTCGAAGCTGACATGGTAGCGTCCCCGGGTGAGCGCCCGCGCCTTGCCGGCCAGAATGAGGTTCTGGGCGCCCCGCACGCTTGCCCCGAAGGAGACCCACTTGCTGATGACTTTCGGGCTGGTGCCGTTCGGGCTCGGGCGGCTGGTGCGCCCCAGTTGCACGGCGTAGCGCATCACGGCGTCCGACACGGGGACCTTGCGCACCAGCTTCTGGAAGCGGATCAGGTCATCGCCGGTGACGGCGTGCGAGAACTCGATGTCCTGCAGCGACGTCGTCTCGCGCACGACCTCCAGTTCATCGTCCTCGGGCAGGTGCTCCATGATGATGTGGAACATGAAGCGGTCGAGCTGGGCCTCCGGGAGCGGGTAGGTCCCCTCCAGCTCGATGGGGTTCTGGGTGGCGAATACGAAGAAGGGCGGGTCCAGGTCGTAGGTGCGCCCCTGGATGGTCACGCGGTGCTCCTGCATCGCTTCCAGGAGTGCCGACTGGGTCTTGGGAGGAGTCCGGTTGATCTCGTCCGCAAGCAGGATGTTGGTGAACACCGGGCCCGGGGCGAACACCATGGTGCGCTTCCCGGTCTTGGGGTCCTCCTGGATGATGTCGGTGCCGGTGATGTCCGAGGGCATCAGGTCGGGGGTGAACTGGATGCGCGCGAAGTTCAGGTCCAGCACCTGGGCCATGGTGTGCACGAGCAGCGTTTTCGCGAGCCCGGGCACCCCCACGATCAGGCTGTTGCCGCCCACGAACAGGGTGATCAGGACCTGCTCGATGACTTCGTCCTGGCCGATGATGACCTTGCGCAGTTCGCTGAGGATCTGATCGCGGCCGGCGGTCATGCGCGCGGCCAGCGCCACGTCGTCGGCCTCTTCGAGGGCGGGGGGCGCGGCGGCGCCCGCTGCGGGCTTGTCGATGAATGCCACTCTGGTTTCTCCGGAGCCCCTTGACGGGGGAGGAATGGGGAGGGTGGGAGGTCAGTGCGTCATCGCGTAGATGACGTAGTTGACACCGAACTTGTACGCTTCGTTGGTCAGGTCGATCGGGAGCCATCCGGCGTCGGAGAACTCCCAGTAGTCCCCAAGGTCGTTGTTGTAGTTGGCGATTAGCATCAGCCGCTTTGCGGGATCGTTGTCTTCGAAGATGCCCAGGTACTGCGGCCAGCCGCCTCTGTAAGGAGGCGCAAGAGCTTCGGGCTCGGAGATTTCGAAGAAGGAGTCGAAGACGGACGGCAGGGGGTTGAGGTCGGACAGGTCGTAGAATATCCCCTCGGGGAGGACCCTGAGCATCTGGGCTTCGAAGTTGGACCAATCGCGCATGCCGCCGAAGTCGTCGAAGATCACGAAGCCGCCCTTGAGCAGGTAGCTCCTGAGCCCTTCTTCCTCGGCCTCGTCCATCCACCAGAAGCCGGGCTCGGAGACGTACGCCAGCGGGTAGTTGTGGAGTTCCGGATCGTCGAACGTGAGGATGTTGCTGCCGCCCTCGTAGGTGTTTACGAGGGTGGTCGCGGTCAGGATCTTGGCGAAGTTGCGCTCAGCGCGAGGATAGTCGTGCGCCCAGGGCGGCTGGCCCCGGCCCCGGCGGCCCCGCCCGGAGAAGTCGATGGAACTGCCAAGTCCGCCCGACACGTCGGTGCGGATGCGCACGAAGGTGAAGCGGCCGTCGTAGGGGATGTTGCCTTCCTGGGCGGGCGCCGCCGCTGCGCGCGTCGCGGTCGAGCCGGGCGCGCCGAGCCCCATGGCGGCGAACACGCAGACGGCGACGGCGCCGCCTGCGGCGGCCGTCCCGCCCCACCACCGCGTCACCATGGTTGTGGCTCCGGGCTGCCGCGCAGGGTCATCAGCAGGTCCTGGGCGGCCTCGAAATTGGGCGCCCGCTCCAGCGCGCGCAGCACCGTCCGGCGGGCGCTGGCGGTGTCGCCGGCGCGGTGGTGCGCCAGTGCGAGCTGGTAGAGCGCCCCGGCCATGTCCACGGGATCGAGCGCCACCAGAGCCTCTCGCGCACGCACGGCCAGGGGATGGAGGGCGCGCTCGGCGGCCAGTTCGGCCAGCCGGCCGTGGGTTTCCTCGTCGAAGGGGTAGATGTGCACGGCCCGTTGCAGAGCTTCGATGGCTCCGTCGCCGTCCCCGGCCGCTTCCCTGAGCTGCGCCTCCTCCAGGTTCGCCTCCAGGAAGGACTCGTCGATCCGGGTCAGGATCTCGATCTCGCGAAGCGCGCGCGCGCTGTCGCCCCGCTGGGCGTAGATGCGCGCGAGCAGCCAGCCCGGGCTGCCCGGCCCGGCGTACTCCGGGAACAGGTCTCGGGCGCGCGCCAGGTATTCCTCGGCCTCGTCCAGCCTCTCTTCATCGAAGAGCTGCGCGCCCATCGCCATCTGTGCCATGAAGTTGTCGGGATGGGCCGCCGCCAGCCGCGCCACCTCGTCGGGAGCGCGGGAGCCCCGTTCGGCCAGCGCGGGCAGGGGCTCGACCGACGCCAGTGACCCGGCGAAGCGATCCTCGAAATAGTCCGTGAAGATCCGGTCGAAGCGCTCGATCTCCGTGCCCAGCACCCGTTCGAACACCTCCTCCGTGGTGGCGCCCGCCGCGTACTCGCGGAGCATCGCCACCAGCGCCTCGGGCCCGTGGTCGCGCGCAATCAGCTCGCAGACCAGGGACGCCTGGTAGTAGGAGTGCACCACCTGGTCCCCATAGCTCGGGCGCACGAAGCCGTTGTTGAGTTGGCTGACCGGCAGGACCCGGCCCTGGTTGTAGGCGATCAGGAAGCCCGGGTTCAGGTTGTGTCCCCAGGAGGGCGCCCCGCGGCGCTGCTCGTAGACCGCGAACCCCTCGGCGAGCCAGCGCGGCACCCGGTGGTTGGAGAGGGCCAGGTGGAAAACGTGGGCGATCTCGTGCCAAAGGGTCGACGCCCAGTTGAACTCGCCGCGGTCGCGCGCGGAGGGGGAGTCCATCGCCACCACCGAGCCGAAGCTCACCCCGAGCGCCCCGAGGCCGGCGAGCCCGACGGTCCGCACCGAGAAGTCCGCGTGGCTGGGGAAGAGCTCGAGCCGGATCGGCGTGGGCGGTTCGTACTGGTAGCGTTCGGCCAGGGCCCGGTAGGCTTCCTCGGCCAGCGCGGCCACCTTCGGGGCCAGCAGCTCCGCTTCCCGCCCGTCGATGGCGATGAGGAAGTGCTCGGTCTCGGTGATGCGGTAGCGCTCGAAGGTGTCCAGCAGGTCGAGGGTGTTCTTGTACCACGGATTGAAGGGATCGCCCGCGAAGGCCCGCTCGAGTTCGGCCTGGCCCTCTTCGATCGCGCCCACCCGCAGCTGGTTGATGCCGAGGATGCCGCGTGCCTTCCAGGAGTAGGGATCGACGTCCACCGCTTCGGCCGCGAGCGCGACCGCGTCCGCGTAGCGGCGCGTCTGCACCGCCATGTCGGCCACGGTATTCAGGAGACCCGGATAGTGCGGGTTCAGCTCGCGCACCTGCTCCCGAACGGCCGCGAAGTCGGCGTTGCGGTCGCGCAGGAACCAGGTCGCCGCCAGCACCGAGAGCGCCTCCAGCGACGACGGGTTGACCTCCAGCGCGGCACGCGCTTCCTCCTCGGCCGCCGCGTAGTCCTCCAGACGCAGATGCAGACGCGCCAGCAGAGTCCGCGCCGGCACCAGGTTGGGGTTGATCTCGAGGGCGCCGCGCGCCGTGCCCATGGCCTCGGGCGAGCCGTCGAATTCGAGCGCCAGCGCCATCCCCAGGATCGCCAGCGGATGCCGGGGATTGCGGGCGAGAACCTGCTGGTACGATTCGCGCGCGTCGGGGCTCCGGTAGGCGTCGAGGAAGAGTTGTCCCGTGCGCAGGTGCGGTTCCGGGTTGGACGGGTCCGCGGCCACGGCCTCGTCGAAGGCCCGCAGAGCGTCCTGCAGCAGTGGCGATTCCTCCACCCCCAGGTGGCGCACGGCGATGCCCACCGCGGTGAGCTCGGCCGACGACAGCGAGGTGGTCCGGTTGTAGAAGTCGATGAAGCCGTCGAAGGCGCGCATGGCTTCGTCGCGCTGCCCGGTACGCAGTTGCAACTCCGCAAGGTTTACGCGGGCGGTGACCTCGTCGTCGGCGTTCCCCGCCATCGCCGCGCGGAAGCTCGCCTCCGCCTCCCGGTAGCGCCCCCTGGCCACCAGCACTTCGCCGAGCGCGTTTTCGAGCGCGGCTCCGTGACGTTCGCGGCCGTCGCGGGCAGCTTCCTCCGCTTCCTCGTAGCGTCCCACCTCGGCGAGGCTGCGGGCGAGCGCGCGATGCACTGCCACGTTGGCGTCGCGGCCACGTGCGAGACGCCGCAACTGGCCGATGGCGTCGTCGTACTCTCCGCTCGCCAGCGCCGCAAGCGCGCTCGCCTCGTCCTGCGCGGCCAGCGGCGCCGCCACGTAAGGAGCGATCGCGAGCGCAAGCAGGAACGCAGCGCGCGCCGACGCCCGCGGGCGGAAGTCAGCCCTCACGGTCCGCCTCCCCCTTCCCTCTCCCGGATCGCCCGCGTGGTCAGCGTCAACTCCACCAGCAGTCCCTCCAGCTCCGCCTCGTACTGCTCCGCATCCATGGTGTCCTTCAGCGCGGTGAGCGCGGCGATCTGCTCCTCGAGCTCCTGACGCTGCCGGTAGAGCGCCGCAAGCTCCGGATCAGCCGCGATCTCCGCGTCCGTCACCCGCCCTCCTCCCCGGGAGAGGAAGACGGTGCGCGCCAGCGCGCCGTCCAGATCGTCTTCTCCCTCGAAGTCGCTGCCTTCACCGTCCCCGTTGTCGTCGAGCAAGGCGTGCTCGGTGGCGAGCAGGCCCTCTTCCTCGAAGCTGCGCTCGACCTCCCTGCGGGCGTAGGCGAAGGCCTCCAGCACCGACACCCGCTCGTCCTTGTCGGTATCGGCCACCTCGCCCGCGAAGGCATCGGCGAAGAACCCGCCGAAGCGGGTGGCGTTGCCTTCCCGGGGAGAGCGGGTCGCCGTGATCACCGTCCGGTTCGGACCGGATATCTCCGCTATGAAGGCGCCCGACGCGCTGGCCGTGTTGACGAACACCACGGTGCGGGTCCCGAACCGCTCCACCAGGAAGGCGAAGTCGGTGGCGCTCAAGTCCCTCCCGGGCACGTTGAAGCGCGACTCGTTCCCGCTGGAGGTGCCGTGTCCGATCAGCACGATCATGACGGCGTCGTCCGGGCCTGCCCGCTCGCTCAACTCCCCGAGAACGGCCTCGATGTTCTCTCGCCGGGACGGCCCGTCGATCAGCGGATCCATCTCGGGCCGCTCGGCCAGCCAGACCACGTCCGCGGGATCGAGGCCGTGCCTGTCGACCGCCGCCCGCACCACCGTGAGCCCCCACTCGTGGAATCGCTCACGGAACTCCGCCGTGCCGCTCGCCCCGCCGACGACCACGAGATGCGTCTGCTGGGCGCTCGTCTCCACGGCCGAACTCGCCGCCAGCAGCCCCATGGCGGCGGCGACCCACGCCCGTCCCGCCCGCCGGCGCACGTCCTTCACACCAGCCCCCGCAATCGGCGATAGCCCCACTCGCCCAGGATCAGCACGAGCAGAAGGAGCAGCAGGATCGGCATGTCCCACAGGTCCATCTCTTCCACCAGGGTGACGCCTGCGCCGGTCACGCGAATGTCCTCGGGGAGCGCGCCGACCGTTTCCGGCGTGTAGGAGATTCCGCCGGTCTCGTCGGCGATGCGCTCGAGCAGCGGCGTGCGCGCCCCCGCGTCGAAGTATTCGCTCCGCTGGGGCGCCACCTGAAAGTACGCCTCGTCCACGCCGATCAGGTCGTCTCCGGCGTAGGCGCGCACGGTCAGCGTGTGCAGTCCCTCCTCCGAAGGGGTGAAGTCGGTCTCGTACTCCCCGGCGTTGCTGTCCACGGCCCAGTCCATCCCCAGCTCCACCTCCTCGCCCAGCGGGGTGGTCACCGTCGCCTCCACGACGCTGTTGCTCATTCCGAGATAGCTGGAGTCGTTCACGGTCGCCGTGAGGACCACGCTCTCGCCCGGCTCCGCCCGGTCCCGGGGCACCTGCGCCGTCACCTGGTCGGGCACTCCGTCCACCAGCCAGCGCAGCATCTGCCGCCAGAAGGTCTCGTGGGTGTCGTCCTCGAGCGGGAGCTGCATCTGCCAGATCCAGGTGTCCTGCACGGCCAAGCTCAGGCTCTTGCCCGCGCCGTAGCGCTGGAAGGCGAGCGCGACATGCTCCTCCGGCAGATCCTCCGCGATTCCCTGGAGCAGCGTCGTGGCTCCCGGCTTCACCCGGTGCAGCGGATTGTAGGTCAGGAGGAGGGGCAACTCCGACCAGCGGGCACCGGATTCCTCCTCGGTGCCGGCCAGCTGAAGCGCGGGAACGCCGAGCCCGGCCTGGGTGGGCTCGACGCGGATGCGGGCGAAATAGCCGTCGGGACGCGCGTCCGCGTCGGAGAACACCACCGGCAGCACGTCCGCCACCGGTGTGCCCGCGTAACCGCCGCGGGCGAAGGAGTTTCGCCCGCCGAGTGCGAGCAGGCTGCCGCCGCGCTTGTCCACGAAGTCGGCGATCATCTGCAGCTGATCGCCGGTGAAGAAGCTTGCCTCCACCGTCCCCAGGACCAGGCTGCGGTAGGCGTACAGCTCCGCCCGGGTATCCGGGAACCCCCCCTGCAGCTCTTCCCCGTCGTCGACGTTCAGGCGCAGGAACTTGTTCTCGGCGGTGCGCTGCAGCACGACCAGCTGCAGGTTGTCGTCGTCCGCCACGGCCCGCCCCAGGAACCCCACTTCGTAGCGCGGTTCCCCCTCGAAGTAGAGGATCTTCTCGCTCCGGTCCTCGACGCTCACCAGCGCGGTCTGGCTGTTGTTCTGCGTGACCTGCTCGTCCACCGCCACGGGAACGCGGAAGGTGTACGCGCGTGCGCCCGGCGTGGATGCTGTGAACCGAACCGGAACCGTGACCGGCTGCCCGTCGTCCGGCAGCTCGACTTCCTCGGTGCTGACGATCTGTCCCTCGTCCTCGACGAACAGGGAGACGGTCTCGCCCTCGTAGCCCGTATGCGTGACGACCACGTCGACCACCAGCGAGGATCCCGCGAGCACCGTCCTCGGCGGGTCGGCGCGGCTGACCTGGATGTCCCGCTGGAAGTTCTCTTCGCCCACGCCCACCGTGTACACCGGAATCCCCTGCGCCTGCAGCGGCATCAGGGCCTCGGTCAGTTCCTCGCCCGAGTTGTCGGCTCCGTCCGTGACCAGGACCAGGCCCGAGAGCGGCACCGAGGCCAGTTCGGAGCGCGCCCGCTCGAGCGCCGGGCCGAGGCGCGTTCGGCTCCCCATGAAGCTCATCTCGGAGAAGTCCTCGATGCGTTCCGTGCGCGAGGAGAAGCGGAAGTAGCGCACCGCGAAGCGGTCGGACAAGGCGGAAAGAACCGGGGAATCCGGCGTACCGAAGGTCTCCTGAAGGAAGGCGCCGCGGGAGCGGTCGTCGTAGTCCTGGATCTCCATGCTGCGGGAGTCGTCCAGGAGCACGCCCACGAAGTTCTGCTGCGGCACCACCGTCGAGACCACCAGGGCCGGGCGCAGGAGGCAGAAGACGAGCACCGCCAGCCCCGCGAACCGGAGCCCGCCCAGGACCAGCCGGTCCAGCGGCCGGGTCTTGCCGCGCACACCCAGGTAGGTCAGGAGCGCAAGGACGGCGACCAGGCTCGCCACGACGGCTCCGGTCGCGACCGCGCCCGCCACGCCCAGCGAGAAGTCGCCCTCCTGGAAGACGACCGGGCGATACTTGAAGAGGAACTCGAAGAGGCTGGTAAGCACGTCCGGGGCCCGGTCAGTGGCTCATGGCGTAGACGATGAAGTTGACGCCCATCTGGATGGCGTAGGTGGAATACCTGAGCGGATAGTAGGGGTCTTCCGCCCACTCCCAGGCATCGCCCAGATCGGTGTTCCAGTTGATGATCACCATCAGCCGCCCCTCTTCGTCGAAGATGCCCTTCACGAAGGGCTCATAGCCGTCCCGCTCCCAGGTGGCTCCCCCCCTCCTGCCGTTGTTGACGTTCGGTACCTGGACGATCTCGTCGATGTCGTAGAAGGTGTGGAAGATCTCGTGCTCGAGCGGAACGTCGACGATCGGGTATTCGGGGAGGACCTTCTGCATCTCGTACTCGAAGATCTCCCACTCGCGCGTGCCCCAGAAGTCGTCCACCACCAGGAAGCCGCCCCGCAGGAGGAATTCCCTCAGCGCGGTGGCTTCCTCCGGAGTCATCGACATGCCGCCGACCTCCAGGGCGTAGAGGAAGGGGAAGCGGTTGAGGTGCTCGTCGGTCAGGACCCGGGGATGTTCCTCCATGAACATGTCCAGCCCGGTGAGGCGCTCCGCGACGATCAGGAACTGGCGGTCCGACTTGGGATAATCTGTCGCCCAGGACTGTCGCCAGCGCCGGAAGCCCCCTCCGCTGTACGCCACGCGGGTGAAGTAGAACTCGTGCATGGGCAGGGGGCGTGCCTGCTGTGCGGCCCCGGTGACCTCGGCCTCTCCGGCGGTCGCGTCGGACGGATGGCCGGCCGGGATCGGGATCTCGCCTCCGGCGGATCGCACGGAAGGTCCGCCGGCGAGGAACGCGGCAGCCGAAATGCCCGCCACGGCGAGCGCGCCGCCGCCGATCCCCCGTCTCCACCCACCCCCCATCTGCTGCAAGCGTCGCTCCCGACTCACGTGACACCCCAGGTTTGAGAGCTGCCGATACACTTTCGGCGGCGCAAGCGCGGAAGGCTCCTATCGCTTCATCCGGCGAAAGGTTCCTGAATGCGCTCCGCTTCGGCGGGCCGCTTGATCGAGGTGGCCGGGGACACCTAGAATGCTGCTCCCGGCCTTCGTCCGGGCTACCGTTGAGCATCGCGCTACCGTTAGCGCATTCTGCGTGCAGGAGGGGGGTCTTGCAACCATCCGGCTACGTTCGCACGTCCCCGAGATGGGTCGGGATCCTGGCACTTTTTCTCACCGCGAGCTGCCGCGGGCCGCTGGAGCTCGCCCCCAGCGACGCGGACGAGGTTCTTTCGCGCCAGCTTCTGGAGGCGCCCGATCCCGGTCGGCGCGGCCCTCATGAGGTGCGCACCCTCTACTACGGCAACGGCACCGACAGGAACCGGGCCGAGTACCGGGACTCGGTCACCTACCTGACCGAGCCGGTGGATGCCTCGAAGCTGGTCGACCTCGGTTCGTCCGCGGAGAGCCGCAACAGCTACTGGGGCTTCGAGCCGGATCGCTTCCCGCTCAACGCGCGCGTCTGGTATCCGGTCGGCGACGGGCCCTTCCCGCTGGTGCTGGTGGTGCACGGCAACCACAACATGCGGGACTTCTCGGACCCCGGCTACGACTACCTGGGAGAGCTGCTGGCAAGCCGCGGATACATCCTGGCGTCGGTGGACATGAACTTCATCAACGGCGGCATCCGGGGCGAGAACGACGCCCGGGGCTGGTTCCTGCTGCAGCACGTCGGAGTCTGGAAGGGATTCAACGAAGACGAGGACAACCTCTTCCACGGGCGCGTCGACATGGAGCGCATCGCCCTCATCGGGCATTCGCGGGGCGGCGAGGCGGTGGGCCACGCCGCGGCCTTCAACCGCCTGGACCGCTATCCCGACGACGCGTCCCTCGAGTTCGACTTCGACTACGACATCCGCGCGATCATCGCCATCGCACCGGTGGACGGGCAATACCTGCCCACCAGCCGTTTCGTGCCGGTGGAAAACGTCAACTACATGGTCTTCCACGGATCGCACGACGGCGACGTGACCAGCTTTCACGGCCTGCGCCTGTACAAGCGCGTGAAGTTCACCGACGGCCGGCCGCGCCTCAAGACCGCGATCTGGGTCTACCGCGCCAACCACGGACAGTGGAACACGGTGTGGGGGGCACATGACAACGGCCCCCGCAGCGGGCGCATCCTGGACCTGCGCGCGCTCATGCCCGGTGAGGACCAGCGGCGCTTCGCGGAGATCTACATCTCGGCCTTCCTGGAGACCTCGCTGCGGGACGACAGCCGTTATCTGCCGATGTTCCGGGATCACCGGGTGATCGGCGGGTGGCTGCCCAAGACCATGTACGTGACCCGCTTCCAGACCGAGAGCTTCCGCACGCTGGCCGATTTCGAGGAAGACATCGACGTAACCTCGGGAACCCATCCCGGGGTTCGCATGCGCGGCGACAGCCTGTCGACCTGGCGCGAGGCCCGCATCGGGTTGCGGTCGAGCAACCGGCCGGAAACCTCGGCATCCCAGGACAACCAGGCCGTGTGGCTGGGCTGGAACAACCGCATCGCGGGGGCGGACACGCTGGGGCCGCCCGCGGCCTACATCATCGAGCTGCCCGGGACGCTCGCCTCCGAGTGGGAGCTCGGGCCCGACGCCTCGCTCGAGTTGTCGCTGGCGGTCACCCGGGGCGAGCCGGGGCCGCGCAGCGCGGGGGACGAGGCAGCCGACGATGCGGGCGACTCCGGTGACAGGGAGGAAGGCCGCGAAACAGCCGACGAGGACGAGGAGACGGAGGACGAACCGATCGACGCGAGCATCGTCGCGCGAGATGGGAGCGGGACCGTCGCCTCCCTGCCGCTCAGCCGCTACGGGCCGGTGCGCAAGCCTCTCGAGATGCGGGTCCTGCGGCGGCGCGACCTGGAGGAGGATCGCTTCGCCAATCTCTTCGAGCTGCTGCTGCAGAGCTACTCGATTCCGCTGGCGGACTTCGTGGAGGCGGCTCCGGGGCTTCGCCTGGCCGACCTCAGGGAAGTGGGGCTGGTCTTCGACCGGGCGGTCGCGGGCGAGGTGGTGCTGGACGACGTGGGATTCGCGCGCATGGACCCGGCCTACACGGCGGTGCGGGTGCCCTGAGGCCCTGCTGGAGCCTCCGTAAGCGGAGGCGGTCGGGGCCGCCGTCCCACGGAGGCGGTGGACAGCATTGTAGAATCCCGCGCTTCCACCCGTCCGACCTGCCCGCTCCTTCGGCCTACCGCCAGCTCAACCCGAAGCGGTGCGCTGCCTCGCCGCCGTCGTAGCGCTGCCAAGCGTAGTCGATGGCGAGCCGGTCGCCGTTGAACGCCCCACCAAAGGTGACCGGGTGACCGAAGCCCTCAGGGGCGCGCCGCACGCCGACGCGGGCCGTGAAGGTCCGTCCGCGAACGGGCCAGTAGGCGACCTCCATTCCCGCCCCGGGAAGGACCCCGCCATCCGCCTCGCGGGAGACGGCGGCGCTCCAGCCCAGATCGAGCGGTCCCACCGGGATGGCCGGGGTGGAACCGCCAGCGGTGACGCGAACGGGCAGCGGGACCTCGATGTCGCCCAGTGTGAGCCCCGGTCCCAGGTTCTGCACGGCGAGGCCCAGCCGCGCGGGCCCGGCCCCGACGGTCACTCCCAGGTCGACGGCTCCCGTGGCGTCGTGATGGCCACCGAGCCGCTGGTCTACCAGCTTGCCGGTGATACCGGCCCGCACACCCCCCACGTCCCGCGCATAACCGACCGAAATGGCCGCCTCCGAGCTTGCCGTGCTCCCGGAGGTGAAGAGCGACTGCGCGTCATGGGACAGCACGGCCGCACCCCGGTCCGCCGCCCCGTAGCTGAGCATCCGGACCCCCACCGCCACGCTGGCCGAAGACCAATCGGCGGCGCCGGACACGGTGCTCAGCAGGCTCGCTGTCCCGAAACGCTGCATCGCGGCGCCGACCACGCCGTTGCCCCCGATCAGGGCCGGGTTGTGGAACAGGGCGTCGCTGTCGTTGCCCACCATGTAGAAGGCGCCGCCCAGCGCCAGCCCGCGGGTGCTGGCGGGCATCTCGAGCACGAGCGGGCCGTGTTGGGCGGACTGTGCCCGCCCCTCGGCGGGCTTTCCAGCCAACGCGGCCAGCAGGGTCAACGCGCCAAGCGCCGCGGCGGCGATCCGGCCCGGACCCGGGGGCAGGCGGACAACGGCCGGCTTGCCGCTCAGGGAGGGTGTGCGCGTCGCCTTGCCGCTCATACGGGCCCGTCTCCCCAGGGACCCCACATGGCGTAGGTGGCGCTGGCGACCGTGCCCCCCGCCCGTCGGTCTCCCTGCTGGTTGAAGAAGAGCACGCGCCCCTCCGGGGTGAAGCACGAACCCGCGAACTCGCCGGCCCCTTCGCCCTCCGGGCCCAGCGGCGCGCGCGCCAGGTTGACGATCCTGCCCTCCCGGTCGAGCGCGCGCACGTACTGGTCGCCGCTCCCGTCCTCGCACATGACCAGCCCCCCGCGCGGGCTGACCACGATGTTGTCCGGGCTGTCCAGCACTTCCGGCGATGGCGACTCGAACACGAGCGTCAGCTCGCCCCGGTCTGCGGACACCGGCCTGTAGTGAAAAACCTGCCCGGCAGTCGCGTCGCCGCCGTTGGTGGAGACCACATAGATGCCGCCGTCCCCGGAAAAGGCGCCCTCAAGACGGGCGAAGCGGGCTCCACCCTTCGCAAGTCCCTGCTTGAAGACCGCGAGCGGATCGCGCCCGGCGTCTTCGGGGTCGGGGTCGTCGATATCGACCCAATGGGCGGGCAGCACCGTGCCCTGAGTCTGTTCACGTGCGGTCAGGTAGCCGGGCTCCCCGGTGATCGCCAGCATCTGAAGCCGCCCCCCCGCGGCAAGCACGCCCGGCTCGCGCGGGATGAAGCGATAGAGCCCCGCGCCGGGTCGATTGGGGACCAGCGGGACGTACCACGCGTCCTCGGTCTCGTACACGATGCCCGTCTCCGGATCGACCGCCACGGCTTCGTGCACGAAGCGCCCCATGGCCGTGAGCGGCACCGGATCCACGGGGCCGGTTGCATCCACGGGTACCTCGAAGACGTAGCCATGCGGCTTGCCGAACCCGTCGCGCCGCCCATCCGTGACTTCTTCGCAGGACAGCCAGCTGCCCCACGGCGTGGGCCCGCCGGCACAGTTCACGCGCGTCCCCGCCAGCGATGGGAACTCGTCCACCAGTTCGAGGTTCAGTCCGTCTCCGTCGCCCGAAATCCGCACCTCGAGCGAAGTGGTGCCCCCGCTCCCGGCCGCATCATAGGCGGGCGAGCCGATCGGCCGCGCCGAGTCGGGCGGGTCGGTCATCTCGTGATTGCGGATAAGGCGCACGTTGCCGTTCGCCATCGGGAACGCCGCCATCCCGTCGAACGCATTGGGGACCAGGAACCCGTCGCGCACCGTCGACGGCACGCCCCCCGAACTCAGACGCACGCAGCGGAGGCTCTCTGCGATCTCGAGTTCCGGGCAGTCGGGGGACCGCACCAGCGGCCCGTAGGGTTCGATGACGAACGAACGAGGGTCAACTCCTTCACCCCGGCGTCCGCTGCCGCGCGCGGCCAGCCCGGCCAGCGAGGGCGCCACGACGGCGAGCCCCCCGGCGCAGGCGAGCCGGGAAAGGAATGTTCGGCGTCCCAGGATCATGTCAGGATTCCCGAAGCAGGGGTTGGACGTTCGAGAGCGCTCGCCAACTCATCGATCGCGTTGAGCCCATCGATGACGCGACGAATGAAGTATGGCGCAAAACCGCGGGCCGTGCCCGCCCGCCCCCCGGTCAGATCAACCGCAGCTGCTCTCCGACCGGGCGCAGGATGTCCGGGTCGTCGTTCCGGACACTGTTCACGCGCGCGCTGACGGTCCGCCGTTCGTAGGGCCCGGGCCAGGGATTGCTCACCTTCTCGAGAAGCCGATGCGCTTCCGTGGAGGGGTCGAGCCACTCCGAGAACCACTCCGGCGCCACGATGGCGGGCTGGCGGTGGTGGATGTCGGCGAGCGAGGCCACAGCCCGCGTCGTGAGGATCGCGAAGGACTCGATCACTTCCCGCTGCGTCTCCCAGCGCTCCCAGATGCCGGCGAAGGACAGGGGCGATCCGTCGGCGAGGGCCAGATAGCAGGGCTGCTTCGCACGCGCCGGTCCCTGCCACTCGAACCAGCCGTTTGCCGGGACGAGACAGCGCCGCTCGCGGAAGGCGTCGGAGAATACGCGCCTCTCGATAACCGTTTCCACGCGCGCATTGATGAGCGGCGGCCCCATTCCGGCGTCCCTCCACCACGAGGGAACGAGGCCCCAGCGGAGCTCCGAGATGCGCCGGCTGCCGCCGTCATCGGCACGGCACACCGCGAAATCCTGCGTCGGAGCGCCGTTGTAGCGGGGCTCGCGCGCCAACGAGGGCGGAGGCTCCGTCACATCGTAGAGGTCGTAGACTTCCCGAGCCGTCATTTTCCGGGTGAAGCGACCACACATCAGCAGATGCTCCCTGGTTCTCCCGCCGGGGCATGGCAATATGGCGATGGCAGTAAGGGGACAGGGTGCGTCCCGCGACATCCGCAGGATCTTGCCCGCCAAGCGCCGCCGTACCTACCGTCCACCTGTGGAGCCGCGAGGGCAAGAGGCCTCTCGCGGCACGCATCACCTGCATCTCCAGCGGCATGTTCAAGACGGGCTATATCCTGAATCGCCGAGCGGACATCGTCTGGTTTCTCGGCCTGCCCTTCTTCGCCGTCGCGCTGGCGCTGGGCTTCCAGGCCTGGCTTCCCTATGTGGCGGTGGCATCGATCAACCTCTGGATCACGATCCCCCACCACTACGCCGGATGGGTGCGCTCCTACGGCATGCCCGACATCTGGGATCGCTTCAGGAACCGCCTCATCGCCGGACCGGTGGTGATCGTCGGCTTCACCGTCCTGGGGCTGCAGTTCGCGCCCATCACCCTGCTGCTGCTGGTCACCGCCTGGGACCATCAGCACAGCCTCATGCAGCAGCACGGCCTCGCGCGCATCTACGACTTCAAGGCGGGCGCCGGACTCCCTTCGACGCGCCGCTTCGACCTGGGTCTCCACTGCGTGCTCTACGGCTACATGTTCGTGAGCGCACCCATGTTCCGCTTCCTCTGGATCCGCGAGCTGCACCGGATGCACGTCCCGGTGTCGGCAGGGTTCGTGGACGGGTTGCTGACGGTCAGCCAGATCGTGCTGATCGGGTACCTGATCGTCTACGCGCTGCACCTCCGGCAGGTCGTGGCCGCGGGCGGGACGATCAACCCCATCAAGTATCTCTTCATCGGGGCCAGCTACTTCCTCTGGTACTTCGTGGCCTGGCAGACCACCTCGATCCTGCTCTACGCGGTCGCGCACCGGCTCATGCACGGCGTGCAGTACATCGTCATGGTGTATTCCTACATGCGCCGGACGGCGAGCAAGAGGAGTTCCAGGCCGGGTTTCTGGTCGAGGGTCACGGGGCCGGGCCGGCTGCGCTGGTTCCTGGTGGGCGGCGCGGCCTACGCCGTCCTCTTCCAGCTCGTCATCAACCGCCCCCTGGACGAATTCGGCTTCGGGGTGGTGAACTTCGCGCCCTATCCCGCTCTGCCCGAGTTCGGGATTCCGGCCCTCGACTACTCCAGCGGATACGCGCTCTTCTCGCAGATGATGGTCTACGCGTACGGGCTGATGCATTACTATCTGGACTCGTTCATCTGGAAGGTGCGCGACAAGCAGACCCAGCGGGGGCTCTAGCGGCCGGCGGGGAATCCTGCGGCGCTCGAGGACCGACCTGATGGGGCCACAAGGTGTGACGGAGGACACGCGGACGTGATTTCGGACTGGTACCGGCGCTACCGCATGCTGATCGGCATCTACACGATGGCCGTGATCGTGGGTGCGCGGGAGTACCTGGTATCGCGCGGCCAGGAGCCCGTCGACTTCCTGAACGAGAAGTGGGGCGACATGACGGAGGTCGTGTCGGCGATCAACCCCGGAGACCCGGATACGGAATTCCTGGAGGCGGTTCAGGCGCTGCAGCAGGGGGACGAGGAGACGTTTCGGGACCATCTTGAGGAGGCGCTCGCCGCGGACGTCAAGCACAACGACCTGCTGCTCCAGTCCTACGCCCAGCATCTTCTCAACACGGGGAGGGACCACGAACAGGTGAACGCGGCCCTCAACCGCTGGCGCGAGAACCATCCGTTCTCGCTGGAGACGGTGTGGCTGCCGCTTGCGACCGGACCGCGGGGCGCCACCGATCTGGGGGACCTGAACCGGGCCTTCTCAGAGGTGCCGTGGGTTACGGACGCCAGGATCGAATCCTACGGAGACGGCGGGGCCCAGCGCTGGCGCGCCACCATAACCTTCCGGCCGGGGCAGCCGGTGGACATCCGGGACGCGGTCGCGGCCGCGAGCGTGCTGGCCCTGCCCCCCGGCCAGCGGCAACTCTACGAAGTGACCTGCGTGAACCTCACCGACTGCAGCGCTTCGCGGCGGTAAACGGGGCACTCAGGCGCGAGAGTCCAACACCACACCTCCCTACCGCTGCGCGAGCCTCCGCGTCTGCCATTTTGGCAGACTTTGACTCTTCCGCAGCTATGGGTCTGCCATTTTGGCAGATTCTTTCGCTCAGACCTATCGTCCTACAGGCAAGGAGATCAGTGGCACCATCAGGTCCGGTTCCGGCGGCGGCTGTGCGGGTTCGCCCTCCGACTCCAGAATAAGGGTGAGAATCGCGGCCACACCGCCAGCCACGACGCCCACGAAGGCGGAGGTGGCCAGGGCGTTCAGCGACCGTCGTTCGGTGGCCAGGATCTCGCTCTCGGGGATTCGCACATTCTGTTCGAGACCGATGGCCTGGAAGCCCACCTGACGTTGGGCCACCTGCACGGCCAGCAACAGGTCACCAGCGTCCCGCCCCACGATCGTCCCGCGCAGGCTCGGCACCGCCGCGTCCACCTCGTAGACCTCCCGCAGGCCGTCCGCGCCCGCCCGCGTCACGTAGACCCTGACCGGCTCCCCGGGGGCCGCCGCGGCGGTGTCGATGGGCACGTAGCGATAACACGCGGAGGAAACGAGCACGATCGTCGCAGTGCAGATGGTCAGCCCAACGGTCCCTCGCATGGCAGCCTCTCCTTGCGTAACCCACTCTCGCAACGAATTCTGGAAGATTACAGTTCGACCCCCTCTATCCACCAGCACCAGCGTCAGTTGAGACGGGCGGTTCGTCCACGCGCGGTCTGGGATTTTTGTCCCAGGGGCATTTGGCAGGAGTCTGTTTCTCGGCGCACCGGGCGCAACGCCGGTGACGTGTGTCGCCGAAGGAGGGCTCCATGATGTCCCGATTGTCCCCGCAGTTCTCGCGCAGATCCCGCGCATTCCGCCGTTTCGGCAAGGGAGGGTTGGGCGTCCCGGTTGTAGCAGGCCTCCTGCTCCTCGCGTCCGCACCCGCGCACGCCCAGAACGGCCGGGTTACGGGGGTCGTCACCGACGCGCAGTCGGGCGCTCCGCTTGGCGAGGTGCAGGTGTACATGGTCGGTTCCACGCTGGGGACGCTGACCCGGTCGAACGGACGCTACCTCATCCTCAACGTACCCCCCGGTTCGTATGAGCTGCGGTCCGAGCGCATCGGCTTTCAGACCCTGACCGAGTCGGTCGACGTCCCCGCCGACGGGACCGTCACGATGGACTTCGCCATGAGCACCGAGGCCCTCGGGCTCGATGAGATTGTTGTCACCGGGGCGGCGGGCGCCGCTCGCCGGCGCGAGATCGGCAACGCCATCGCGCAGATCAACCTCGCCGACGTGCCCGAGCGCCAGGTCAACGTGTCCGAGCTGCTGCAGGCGTCCGCGCCCGGCGTGCACGTCATCGGCGGCAGCAGCGAGCCCGCACAGGGGAAGCAGATCCGCCTGCGCGGCAACTCCAGCGTATCCATGTCCAACCAGCCGATCATCTATGTGGACGGCGTCAGAATCATGGATGACGCCTTCCCGCGCGTGGAGACCCCGGGCACCGGACTCGGCCGGCCCGCCCTCATCACCGTGACCCCGCTCGACATGATCAACCCCAACGACATCGAGCGCATCGAGGTCATCAAGGGCTCAGCGGCGACCACGCTGTACGGCACGGAGGCTTCGGCCGGCGTCATCCAGGTGTTCACCAAGCGCGGCTCTGCCGGCGCGCCCGTCTGGACCGCCGAGATCCAGCAGGGTACCGGGTGGATGCAGCCGTTCGGGGCCCCGGGCGGCGACTTCATCCAGATGGAGCACTACATGCGCGACGCCTGGTGGGGCGGCGGCTACGAAGGGGGTCAGTATGCGCCCGACTGCGTGACCGACGACGACCGCTGGCAGGGCGTGAACGCGAGTCCGCAGGGCGCCTGCAGCTGGCCGGGGTCGGTCTGGTTCCAGAACTACCTGCTTTCGGTGCGCGGAGGCGGTCAGAACCTCCAGTACTTCATCTCCGGGCAGTACCAGGACGACAGCTACGTGCTCGCCAACGACGAGTTGGAGAAATACAACTTCCGCGGCAACTTCACGATAACGCCGGTTGAGGACCTCCAGATCCAGTGGAACACCGGCTACACCAGCCAGTGGCTGAGCGGCACTCCGTCGGGGAACAACGCCGAGGGGATTCAGCTGAACGCCTTCCGCCAGGAGCGCAACTACGTGGGCTCGGCGGATCCGCGCGAGATCGGCAAGCTGCTGGAATACGAGTTCAACCAGACCAACGAGCGGCTCAACTCCGGGATCACCCTGACCTACACGCCCCAGGCCCGGCTGACCAACCGCTTCACCTTCGGCTACGACTATTCGAATCAGGAGGGGCAGAACCAGCGCAACTTCGGCTTCTTCCTGAAGCCACTGGGTTCGCGCACCAACGATACTTTCCAGAGGCGGGTGCTGACCTTCGACTACGTGGGGACCTTCAACCTCCCCGTCACGTCCACCATCAACTCGAACTTCTCCTGGGGCGGGCAGGCCATCGGAGATTCGGAGGTCCGCCTGCGGCTGCTGGGCGAGGACTTCCCCGGTGCGGCAGAGCCGACGGTGAGTTCTGCCGCCATCAAGGTGGCGGAGGAGGATCGCGAGAAAGTCTGGAACGCGGGCTTCTTCTTCCAGAACGTCTTCGACATCAGCAACAAGTACTTCGTCACCGGGGGCATCCGGGTCGACGGCAACAGCGCCTTCGGCTCGGGCTTCGGACTCCAGGTCTATCCGAAGGTGAGCGGCACCTGGGTGATCAGCGACGAGGACTTCTGGGACCCCGGATACGGGGCCATCAAGCTGCGCGCCGCATACGGCCAGTCGGGGCGGGCCCCGGGCGCCTTCGACGCGGTGAGGACGTGGGAACCCTCCGGCTACGCGGGCACGCCGGCGTTCACGCCGGAAAACCTGGGGAATCCTGACCTGGGACCCGAGGTGACCCGCGAGTGGGAGGTGGGTTTCGACGGCACGTGGCTGGACGATCGGCTGAGGGCCACCTTCACCTACTTCGATCAGCGCACCACCGACGCCCTTATGAGCGTCAGCGCCATCCCCTCCCAGGGTTTCACCCAGAGCCAGCTGGAAAACGTCGGCACCGTCGACAACTCCGGCGTGGAGCTGCAGCTCGACGCAACCCTGTTCCAGAGTTCGAACTTCTCCGTGGATGCCGGGCTGGGCATCGCCACCACGAATTCGAACGTGGTCAGCCTGTGCAAGGGCGAGACCGAGCCGAGCGACGTCGTGCTGGCGCGCGACCCCAACGCCAAGTGCATTGACCGCTTCTTTGATCTCGGCGGATGGATCATCGAAGGGCAGCAGCTACCCGTGGAGATGGGCCGCCGGGTCATCAATCGGGACGAGATCGCGCCCCCCCAGTTCGACGACGATCCGTATACGCCTGCGGCGCCCGGCAGGACCGGCGAGAACGTGATCATCGGGCCGCAGTTGCCCACGCGCATCATCACGCCGACGCTCGCGCTGCGCCTCCCGAGCAACATCCTTCTCTCCGCGCGCGGAGAGTACCTGGCCGGGCACGTTCAGTACGTCAACGAGATCTCCATCAGCCGCTCGGTGCGTTCGCCGCTCTGCTTCCCGTGGTACGTCTCCCCCAAGACCTCCATCGAGCTGAAGTCCGAGACGCCCGCCATCTGGCGCGAGCGCTGTACGCCCGGGTTCGGCCGCGACTATTGGTTCGATGCCGACTATTTCAAGCTTCGCCACGTGAGCCTCACGGTGCCCGTGGACGCCATCTTCCCGGAGAGCGTATCCAACGCCACGCTCACCGCCACCCTCAGCAACTTCTACGACTGGTTCCGGGAGATCCCCTGGTACGACCCCGAATCGCTGGGGAACAGCCCCGCCCTCGATGACGGAATCGGAGGCCAGACGGAGCGGGTGCCATCGCCGGCCACCTTCCGGATGTCCGTCCGGGTCACCTTCTAGGGGAGGCTGAACGATGAACGAGAACAGAGCAAGACACATCGGAATCCGCTTCACCCGAGTCCTTCTCATCGCCGGAGTCGCGGGGGTGACCGCATCCGGCTGCGAGGTGACCAACCCCGGACCGGTCCAGGACGAGTTCCTGGCGCAGCCCGCGTCCCAGCAGGGACTCGTCAACGGCGGCGTGCGCCGCCTGGCTGAGCTGCTGACCTACGGGAGCTATACCCATGCCATCCTGGCCCGGGAACTCTTCCCCGGAGGCCAGACCGGGTTCATGGGTCACGACCCGATTACCCAGTCCGGGCACATTCTTCCCGGCAGCTTTTCCAATCGCTGGAACGACGGAGTGCAGGCGCGCTTCATCACGGAGACGGCGATCAGCCGGTTCCTCGAGGTCGGAGCGCCAGACAACATTCTGTACCAGGCGTATCTGTGGAACGCCTTCGCCTACCGCACCATGGGAGAGTTCTGGTGCGACGCGGTGCTCGGTCCCACGGATCCGGACGATACTACGCCCGGCACCTACGAGCAGGGGTCGTCAGGGAACTTCGAGCGCGCCGTCGCCAGCTTCACCGCGGCTCTTGGGTACGCTTCGACGCCCGAGGAGACCCACGCGGCACGGGGCGGTCGGGCAGCCGCGCACGCCTGGCTGGGGGACTGGGGTGCGGCCGCTTCGGACGCCGCGACGATCCCGGACGACTTCGTCTTCTGGATCAACTACGACGATGAGCTCCAGCCCTACTACAACACCATCTTCGAGGCCAACGCGCGCCAGCCGGCGGGATCCTACTCGGTGATCTACACCTTCTTCGACGAATACTATACGGCGACCGGAGATCCCAGGACGCCCTGGTTCGAGGACGCGAACATTCCCTACGCCACCGCGAGCCTGGACACCTACGGCCAGGTGGAGTGGAAGAACCAGCGCAAGTACAACAGCCGCAACGACGACCAGCGCATCGTCAGCGGCTGGGAGATGCGGCTCCTGGAAGCCGAGGCCCAGCTCAACTCCGGGAACTGGCAGGCGGCCATGACCATCATCAACCGCGTGCGCACCCGCAACATCAGCGACACCACCGGCGAAGCGCTGGATCCCTGGGTCGCAATGAGCATGGAGGAAGCCTGGACCTTCCTCAAGCGGGAGCGCTACATCGAGCTCTGGCTCGAGGGGCGCAGGCTCGGTGACGAGCGACGGTGGGCTGCGACCAATACGCCCGGGGCGCTGGACACGCCCGACTGGGAAAGCACCGCGTTTGCCCCGGGGTCACGCACCGATATGTTCACGCGCAACCCGAGGTCGTACTGCTTCGACATTCCCGAGTCGGAGCGCGACCGCAATCCAAACGTGCCGCCGATAAGCTGATTCGGGGGCGTATGGGAGAGCCGGTTCGCGGGGGGGTCGGTCGCCCCCGCGGCCCGGTTTCTCCCTCTACGGCCAGCGAGGAGGCGATGGGAATGACGATGATCAGCGGCGCGCATACCATCATCTACAGTACGGATCCAGCTGCCGACCGGGGCTTTTTCCGCGACGTGCTCGCCTTGCCGAACATCGACATCGGGGGTGGCTGGCTGCTCTTCGCGCTGCCTCCGTCGGAAGTCGCGGTGCATCCCTCCGAGAAGAACGACGTCCATGAGCTTTACCTCATGTGCGAAGACGTCGACGCGCTGGTCGAGCACCTGTCCACGGCGGGCGTCCAATGCAGTCCGGTCGAGGAACAGGGGTGGGGCAGGCTGACGACCGTGACCCTGCCGGGCGGAGGGGAGCTCGGGATCTACCAGCCTCTGCACGAGGTGGTGGGTTCCCGCGATCCGGCTTCTTCCTGAAGCTCTACTAAGTCTGTAGTTGACAAATCGGAACCCGCTCACTCATTTTGCTACTATATAATTAGTAAGCGATGCTCCGTGAGGGAGGCGCACCAAGCCCGGCGATCCATCGTCCGGCAACTCGCGAGCACGGTCGCGGACACCTGAGGAGGCACCTGTGACATCGCTCACCGCCCGCGAAATGGACGTCATGTCGGTTCTTTGGGACCTGGGATCCGCCACCGTGGCCGAGGTCAGCGCCCGGCTGGAGGATGATCTGGCCTACACGACCGTGCTTACCGTCCTTCGCATCCTGGAATCGAAAGGCCTCGTCGGCTACGAGAGGGAGGGGCGCGCCCACCGTTACCATCCGCTGCTCGAGCGGCGAGAAGCCGGCCGGACGGTGCTCGACCGGCTCCGGAAGAAGGTCTATTCGGGCTCCACGGAGATGCTCGTGGCCAACCTGGTCTCCGACGAACGCCTTTCCGCGCAGACCATCAGGCGCCTGCGCAAGCTGCTTGACGAGCGACTCGAGAAGGAGGAGCGACGATGATTGCCGCATGGATGCTCTGGTCGGCCGGCATCGGCGTGCTGTTCCTGGTTGCGGGCCTGGCGGCCGAGCGGCTCCTCACCCTGGGCGGCCGTCCGACGCGATGGGTCTGGATCGTCGCGGGTGCGGCGACGACCCTCCTGTCGGCGCTCCGGATTCCAGGAAGCACGCCGGACCAGGCGGCTCCTCCACCGGGGTACGCGCCTCCCCTGCTCGAGCCGCTGACGGTGACGGTCGCCCGCGACTCGATGCTCCGCTCCTTCGACGACCTGCTTCTGCTGGGCTGGACGGTGCTCTCCTCGCTGCTGATGGTGACGGTGCTGTTCGCCTTCGCGCGACTGATGCGGGAGGGAAAATCGTGGCAGCCCGGTTCACTTGGCCATCGCTCCGTGCTCTGGTCCCGGGACACCGGCCCGACCATCGTCGGTCTCCTGCGGCCACGCGTCGTGCTGCCCGCGTGGGTGCGGGCGATCGGGCGCAGGGAGCAGCAACTGATTCTCACGCACGAAGAGGAGCACATCCGCGCAGGCGACGCGCGGCTCCGCTTCCTGATGACGCTTCCGCTGTTCGTCTTCCCCTGGAATCCCGCACTGTGGCTGCTGCGCCATCGTCTGAATCTCGCCGTCGAACTGGACTGTGACCGCAGGGTGATGGGCCGGATGCCAGGACACCGCCTCGCCTACGGAAACCTGCTCCTGCGCGTCGGCGCCGGACGAAACGGGCTGCATCGTCTGGCGCTCGTGTCGTTGTCCGAGGGACGGTCGCAGCTGGAGCGTCGCATCCGCGGGCTGGTAGAGAAGATGCCGCGCGCCCGGCGCATCCAGGTATCGCTTCTCCTGTTGGGCGCCGCGGCCATCGTGACTCTGGCGGTCCTGTTCCCACGGATTCGGGGCGAGGACGCGCCCGTGCCGGAGGAACTCGTCGACCTCATGGCCGAACCAACCTTCACCCCCTACACGGTGCGTCCGGATCTGGTGAACGAGCGAGAGGTCATGGGAGCCTTGGAGGAGGAGTATCCGCCGAGGCTGAGGGACGAGGGAATCGGCGGCACCACCATCGTGCACTTCTTCATCGATACCGAGGGCCGGGTGCAGACGGTCCTCGTCGCCGAGTCCTCCGGCCACGAAGCGCTCGACTCCGCCGCCCTCAGAGTTGCTCGCGTTTTTCGGTTCACGCCCGCGCTCAACCTGGATGAGGTGGTCCCTGTCTGGACCGCGATTCCGCTCACGTTCCAAAGGAGCGAGACAGACGAGGATGAGCCCGATGACCCGAATGATCCGGATGCCCGGACGGAACCCGCCGGTCAGCCGGTCTCCGCGGCTGACCGGCTGGCCGACCTCATGCGGGAGCCGACGCTCACTACCTACACGGTGCGTCCCGACCTGGTGAACGAGCGGGAGGTGCAGCGGGCCCTCGAGAGAGAATACCCCCCGATAGTCAGGGACGCGGGAATAGGAGGGACGGTTAACGTGCACTTCTTCATCGATGCCGAGGGCGTAGTGCAGAGGGTTCTTGTCGCCCAGCCGTCCGGTCACGAAGCGCTCGACTCGGCGGCTCTCCGTGTTGCCCGCACCTTTCGGTTCAGCCCTGCGCTCGACGGGGACGAGCCCGTGCCCGTCTGGATCGCCATTCCGTTGACATTCCAGACCAGGTGAGGAAACGGCCCCGAAAGGCTAGCGAAGTCGCAGACATCAGGCGGTCGCTTGCCGTCTCCCTTGCGCTGGCGGCCGGGGTCTCCGCGACCACTGGGGCGGGAGGGCTCGAACCTCCAACCTCCTGGTTAACAGCCAGGCGCTCTGCCGGTTGAGCTACACCCCATCACGGTCCGCTTGCCACTTTCGCGCCCGCCCCGGACCGGGATGAGCGCGACACCAGAATGAAGCCACACTGGTGCCGGCGTGTCAACACTGCTTTCCGGCTGCGTGTCCTGAGAGTTAGGTTACCGAGCTTGCGCGCGTACGCGGACCTATCGTCTCGAAGCGGCGTTCGCCGAGCGTCCGCCACAAGCCAGGCCGTTTCCGAGAGGCTATATCTCGAATGATTCTCAAGCTGATCGCCGTGCAGGCCATCCTCGTGCCTGCTCAGGGCGACGTGCCCGAGCGCCCGCCGGCAGTGGCGGAATATGACGGCTCCGCGGGGCAGCTGGAGGTCGTGACCCCGCGGCTCGAGGACCCCGACATCAATATCGACGGTCGTCTGGACGACCCCGCGTGGGAGAGCGCCGCGCTCCTGCGCAATTTCAGCCAGTACGATCCGGTCGAGGGCATTCCCGCGGTGCAGCCGACCGAGGCGCTGGTCCTGGTCAGCGACGACGCGATCTACTTCGGGGTTCGCGCCTACGACAGCGATCCAGGCGGGGTGCGAGCCTCCCTCAGCGAGCGTGACAGCTGGGGCCGGGCCGACGACTACATCCGGGTCGTGCTGGACACGTTCAACGACAGGCGGCGCGCCTACAACTTCATGGTCAACGCCTACGGGGTGCAGCAGGACGGCATCTGGGTCGAGGGTGGCCAGGGCGGCGGCGGAGGGGGCCGGGGAGGCCGCGGTGGTGGCGGTGGCGGTGGAGGCGGGCGCCGCGGCGGCGGCTTCGGGCCTCCGCCGGTGGACTACAACCCCGACTTCATCTGGGAATCGGACGGCCGCCTGGACGACCAGGGATACACCGTCGAGATGCGCATCCCGTTCAAGAGCATCCGCTTCCAGAACGTCGCCATGCAATCCTGGGGCATCAACGTCATGCGCCGGGTGCAGCGCACCGGCTACCAGCAGTCGTGGGCGCCGCTCTCCCGCGATCTCGCCAACCAGCTCGAACAGTCCGGAACGCTGGACGATCTGCGGGAACTCGATCCCGGCCTGTTCCTCGAGATGAACCCCGTCGTGACCGGGAAGCGCCTGGGCGCCTACGACGCGGACGCGGATGCTTTCCAGCGAGACGATCCCGTCGGCGACTTCGGCTTCTACACAACCTACGGGCTTACGTCCAACCTCACCCTCGACGGCACCTACAACCCCGACTTCAGTCAGGTGGAAGCGGATGCGGGGCAGATCGCGGTCAACGAGCGCTTCGCCCTCTTCTTTCCCGAGAAGCGTCCGTTCTTCCTCGAGGGGATGGACATCTTCCAGCTGCCCAAGCAGCTCGTCTACACCCGCTCGGTCGTGGATCCGATCGCGGGCGCGAAGATCACCGGCAAGGTGGGCAACTTCAACGTCGGCTACATGGGAGCGGTCGACCAGGTCTCCTCGGACCTGTCCGGGAACGACGCCGTCGTGAACTTCGTGCGCATGCGGCGCGATCTGGGGACCAGTTCGACCATCGGGTTGACCTACACCGACCGCATGCGCTCCACCGATGTCTTCAACCGGGTCATGGGCGCGGACGCGCGCCTGGTGATGGGCGGCCGCTACACCTTTCAGTTCGTCGGCGCGGGCAGCGTTCGAGGGCAGGGAGAGGGCGGCTCGGAATGGGGAACGCTGACCTCGGCAAGCTTCGCGCGCACCGGGCGCACGTTCTCATTCAACGGCGAGTTCGAGAACATCGAGCCCGCGTTCGAGGCTCGGAGCGGTTTCATTCGGCGCGTCGGGCTGACCCAGATGCAGGGGAACGTTTCGATCAACAGCATCGGACGTCCGGGCGACCTGGTGGAGCGCTGGGGGCCGTCGCTGTCCGTGCGCACGCTCTGGGACCATGACACGTTCTGGGATGGCGGCCGCACCGAGGAGAGCGAAATCCGCCTCACCAGCACGGCCTCGTTCCGCAACAACATCACCCTCTTCCTCACGGGCACGCGCACCGATTTCTTCTTCCCCGAGAGCGATTACAACGGCCTCTTCACGCGGGAGCGCGAGGACGTCCTGAGCCCGCTGTCGGTCAGCCAGTCGCACTTCCAGGGCCTGTACGGCGCCACGGCCTTTCTGATGGCCAGTTCCTGGAGCAAGGTGCGTGGAAACATCCGCTTCAGCTGGTCCGAGGCGCCGCTGTTCTACCGGTCGCTGGATGTTCCCATCGAGACCGCGGACCAGTATTCCGGGAGCGTGAGCCTGAACCTCTATCCCTTCACTTCGCTGCAGGCCGAGGTCGGAATCAACCACGAGACGCTCATCCGCAAGCGCGGGGGTGGCCGTTACTCTTCGGCCACGATTCCGCGCATCAGGGCCCAGTATCAGTTCACCAAGGCGCTGTTCCTGCGGAGCATCGTCGAGTACGCCCTCCGCGACCAGGAATCGCTGTTGAACCCGGTGAGCGGGCTACCGCTCGAGTATTGCCCGGGGGATGCCTGCAGCGCGCTTTCGACATCCGACGGATACGACATCCACGTCGAGGTGCTGCTGAGCTACGAACCCTCGCCGGGAACCGTGATGTATGTGGGCTATACCCGCGAGATGGAGGACACGGGACCCTTCCGGTTCCAGCGCGTGGCGCCCCAGGCGGACGGCCTCTTCGCGAAGGTGAGCTACCGGTTCCGGCTGTAGCCTTGTCGCTGTTGCCCGCACGGGACTGGAGTTGGAACGCCATCGGGTTCGGTACCGCAGGCGAAGCGCGGAGCGAGAGCCGTTATCTTCGTTCCAGCACGGCGGTGCGCCGGCAACGCTCGCACATCAACCAGACGCGATCGCGCACGTACGACACGTCGGAGCGCGGAGGAACATCGCGCCGAACCATTGCTGATCGGCACCGGGGGCACAGAGGCGCCTCACCGCCGTCCAGGCGCCCCTTGAGGAGGCGCTCTTCCCCAGGTGTGAAACTCATGGCCGCCCGGCCCCCTTGCGCGGCAGGCATCGCGTTACGGGGTTTGGCTGTAGTGCCGTCCCCCATGCCACGATAAGAGGCCCGCTTTTGGCAAAAAATGCAATTGAAATCGAAGGAACCGTAATCGAAGTTCTGCCCAATGCGACCTTCCGTGTCCGTCTCGAAAACGGACACGAGATCCACGCATATCTCTCCGGCAAGATGCGCCAGCACTACATCCGCGTGCTGGAAGGCGACCGGGTCAAGTGCGAGATGTCTCCCTACGACCTGTCGAAGGGACGCATCACCTACAGGTACAAGTAGTTCCTGACCCGGTACGAGTGGCCACCGCGCCTCCTCGTACCTGTCGTCGCCTCCGGAGTCTCTCCGGTCGCGATGTCCCCGCCCCGCCGCGCTCTATTTCGCCCAGGCCGTTGCGGGCCGCTGAGTCGCCCCGCGTTCCCGAGCCGGTGCGAGTCGCCGCGCGCTTCGCCGGTATCCCGGCGTCGCGTCCGGTCATCCCCGACTGCCATCCCCGCGCCCGTCCGGATGAGCGAGCTTTGTGGGGGAAGATGGCGACGTGCAACGCGTGTGGCGCCCGGGGAGGACGATGCTCAGTACCGCGCAAGGCATCAGGCGGGAGCTGCTGGGTGAGAGCCCGCAGATGGAGCATGCGCGTCGCCTGATCGTCCGCGCGGCGGGAGTGGACGCGCCGGTACTGATCACGGGAGAGACCGGCACCGGAAAGAGTCTGGCCGCGCGCCTCATCCACGCGCACGGCACACGGCGCGGTGCTCCCCTGGTGCCCGTCAATTGCTCGGGAATCCCCGAGGGCCTGTTCGAGACGGAGTTCTTCGGTCATCGGCGGGGCGCGTTCACGGGTGCGGTCGAGAGCCGGCGCGGGCTCTTCGAGGCTGCGGATGGCGGCACCCTGTTTCTCGACGAGGTCGCGGAGCTCCCGGAGCGGCAGCAGGCGAAGCTGCTGACCGTGCTGGAGGACCGCGAAGTGCGTCGAGTGGGGGACGAGCAGCTCCGCTCGCTGGATGTGCGGGTGCTTTCCGCGACCTCGCGCGACCTGGCGAAGGCGGTGCCCGCGGGTCGCTTCCGGGCCGACCTGTTCCACAGGATCGCCGTGCTGTGCATCGCTCTGCCGCCGTTGCGGGAGCGAGCGGAGGATATCCCCGTTCTGGCGCACGCGCTCCTCGAGAGACTCGTCGCCAGGTACGGGGTTCGCACGACGACGCTGCCGATCCGCGTCGTGGAGCTCCTCATGCGGCAGACTTGGCCCGGCAACGTCCGCGAGTTGGCGCATGTCCTCGAGGCGGCCGCCATCTGCAACCCCCGGAAGCGGATTTCCGCGAGCGGTGTCGAGGAGGTCATCCGGTCGCAGCCCGGGCGCGCGCCTGCCGGCGACACCAGGTCATAACCCGGCCATCCTGCCCTGGGGGGCTGCCCTCGCATACGATTGCAATCGCCGGCTGCCGGCGTGAGTTTCGCGCCGGCCGGGAATGCGGCGTGTTCCTGCCGGCGGGTTGCGTTGCCCGGGTGTTGCACTGGCTACAGCGCGGATCTACCGTATCCGTTGCCGATTCTGCCAGTTCAGCGACGGTGGCCGTAGAGCCGTCCGATCCTACCCGCGGAGGTCTCGATGCGCAGGGGAGTTTCAGCAGTCACCGTTCCGGTCCTCTGGTTGTTCGCTGCGGTTCTCGGTGCCAGCGCAGGTGTCGCGCCGGGCGAAGCTCAACAACCGGACGGACAGGAAGCGGACGATCCCGCTCGCGAACTGGTCTCGCGCCTCACCCTGGAAGACTATAAGGCCACGCTCAAGGGTCTTACCCGGTTCGGCGACCGCCGGCAGGGCACGCAGCGCAACCGCGATGCCGTCGACTGGATCGAGGCCACCCTGCAGGACTTCGGCTGCACCAGCACCGAACGCGTCCACTACCAGTATCCGCCCGCGGGCGCGCAGCCGCGGCGTTCCTTCGCCACCCCCGGGCCCCGGCCGCCTCCACCGCCGCCTAACGAGAATACGGCCACCGCGACCGGAGGCGACGTCGGCCGGCGCGGCCCCGGTCCCGGAGGCAGCGTCATCTTCGGCTACCGGGCCCGCACCGGCGTGAACCGCGATCCGATGGCGCAGCCCGACGAGCGCATCCGCGAGCTGAACCGCGAGGAGCCGGTGGACGGGGACCGGTCGCAGGTCTACTGCACCAAGGTCGGTGCGACCCGTCCCGACGAGATGTACATCATCGGGGCGCACATGGATGGGCACGGGGTCAACGAGGCCGTGGACGACGACGGATCCGGGACCGCGCTGGTGATGGAGCTCGCGCGCGTGTTCAGCTCCCCGGATGTCGAGACGGAACGCTCGATTCGCTTCGTCCTCTGGAACAACGAGGAGACCGGCCTGAACGGCGCGCGCGCATATGTGGAGCAGCGCGAGGCGCTGCAGGGTGTGGAGGATCCGCCGGGGTCCGGCAGGTATCCCGAGCCGCGCTGGCTTGGGATGATCCAGCACGACATGATGCTCTGGGACCACGGAGCGCCCGGCCCCGACGGACGGGTAAGCCGGGATCAGCGCCCGGAGGCCGATGTCAACATCGAGTTCCAGTCCAACGCCGAGCGGGCGACCGAGGCCATGGAGCTGGCGTTTTTCTTCAAGGCCGCCAACGAGCAGTACGCGACCGACTATCCCGCCACCGTCGGTCCGCACATGACCAACACCGACTCGACCCCCTTCATGCACCTCGTTCCCGCGATCAGCCTGCGCGAGAACGAGAGGGGGGCGCAGGTGGGCGCCGGCTGGAACCCGAACTGGCACCAGCCAACCGACGTCTGGACCACCTACACGGACGATGATTTCCGGCTCGGGCTGAACGCCGCGCAGACCACGCTCACGGCGATCGCACAGCTGGTCGGCGCGACCGTCGAACGGTGAGGGAGGGAGCGACCATGGCGATTGGAACGAAGGCCCCGGGTCCCGATTGCGAGGCCGGCATGAAGTTGGCGCGTGGACGGGCGGCCGCGACAATCGGTGCGGCGCTGGCCGGCGCGATGTCCGGCATCGTCCTGGCGCTTCTCGCGGCATCGGGGCTGGCGGCACAGGGCGCACCCCCACCGGCCGGCGGGCCGGCGCTCGGCGACGTCACCTTCAGCCGGGACATCGCGCCCATCCTGCAGCGCGCCTGCATCCGCTGCCACCGGGACAACGGCGTGGCGCCGATGTCCCTGGCGACCTACCAGGATGTGCGCCGTTATGCCCGCCGCATCGCCGAACGGACCCGGATTCGTGATCGCGCGGGGGCCATGCCGCCGTGGTACGTCGAAAAGGACATCGGCATCCAGCACTTCAAGGACGACATGTCGCTCGACGACCGCGAGATCGCCACGATCGACGCCTGGTATCAGGCGGGAGCCCCGGAGGGTGATCCGGCGGACATGCCGCCGCCCCTCGAGTTCGACGACGAAATCGTGTGGACCGCAGGCGAACCCGACCTCATCGTGCGCCTGCCCGAGGTGCTGGTGGAGGGGGACGCGCCCGACTGGTGGGGCGAGATCGAGAGCGTCCCGATCGGCCTCACCGAGGACCGGTATGTGAAGTCCGTCGAGATCCGCGAGGTCAACGACGTGCCGTCGACGCGGACCGGTGCCGAACACGAGGGTCGCCACACGGTGGGCGGGCGGTTCGTGGTGCACCACATGATCTGGAGCACGCGCGTGCTCGAGGGCAGGGAATCGGGGGTTGGCGCCGAGCGGGCTTCCACCGACGTCGGCTGGCCGGTGCACGAGGTTGGGCGCGAACCCGACATTTTCGACGAGGACGCGGGCCGCCTCCTTCGCGCCGGGTCGGCGGTCGTCTCCAACTCGGTGCATCTTCATTCCAACGGTCGCGATACCCGGGCCCACCTGGAGATCGGCTTCCGGTTCCATCCCCCGGACTACGAGCCCCGGTACGGGCGGGCCAGCTTCGGACTCGGCAACGGGAGCGACATCGACATCCGGGCCGGGGAGTCGGGACAGGAGCTGCACGCGTACCGCGTCCTGAACCAGCACACCAAGATCGTCACCTTCGAGCCCCACCTGCACGCGCCCGGGATGCGCATGTGCCTCGAGGCGATCTGGGGCTTCAACGTCGAGACCATCAACTGCGTCGGCTACGATCACAACTGGGTGCGCGGCTACACCTACGCCCAGGATCACCAGCCGCTGCTGCCCAAGGGGACGATCCTCCACATCGTCGGCTACATGGACACCTCCGAGGAGAACCGGAACGTGCCCGACACCCGCAACTGGCAGGGCTCGGGCAACCGCTCGGTGGCGAACATGTTCATCGATCTTGGGATGCGGGTGGAACTCACCGACGAGCAGTTCGTGGAGGAGATGGCGAGGCGGCGGGATCGGCTGGGGCTGGGTCCCAACGACCATGTCATCGGCTGCCCGCTGTGCATGGTCACTCCGGAAAACGGCAATCCGCGCTACTACGCAGATGCGGATGCGGCGGCCGCCGGTGGCGAACGAGCCGGATCGACGGGCAATCCGCCGCCGGGCTCCCGCAACCGATAACGGCGTGAGGGTGGGTATGAGGACCTGCCGGGGTCGTTTGACCCGCGGCATCGGGACGGGACCCCGCGCCGCACTCAGGACAATCCGCCCGTTCGGGGCGCTATTGCTCGTCGCCGGGGTCTGGGCCCACGGCTCCGCCGCCCAGACCTATTCGCGCGGGCAGAACGTGGCTCCGGCGTTCGAGGGCTGGGAACGGAACGAGGACGGCTCCTTCAACTTCCTGTTCGGTTACATGAACCGGAACTGGCTCGAGGAAGTCGATGTGCCGATCGGGGGAGACAACGCGTTCTCGCCCGGCCCGGCCGACCGCGGCCAGCCGACCCACTTCCTTCCCCGCCGCAACCGCTTCGTCTTCAAGGTTCGGGTGCCCCCCGACTGGGGCGACCGTGAACTCGTGTGGACTCTGACCAGCAACGGAGTGACCGAGCGCGCCTACGCGACCCTGCGGCCGGACTACATCGTGGACAACACGGTCGTCATGTCCGAGACCGGCGCCCTGGGCGCCGGCTCCAGCAGCCCGGAGATGCGAGCCAACCAGCCGCCGACCATCACGCTGGAGGGTCCTGATGTCCGCGAGACGTCGGTGGGACGGCCGGTCAGCATTACCGTGCTCGTCGATGATGACGGCCTGTTGCGCCCCCGCCGCCGGCGGGTACCCCCGCCCCCCGAGACCGCGGAGGACTCCGCGCGCGCCGACTCGATCGCAAGCGCGCCCCCGACCTTCAGCCGCCGACAGCTCGCGCCTCCCAGCCGCGTCACCGTGCAGAAGGTCAACGGCTTGTTCATGTCGTGGTTCCTCTACCGTGGCGAGGGCGGCGTCTCCTTCGACCCACCCCAGGTGAAGGTGTGGGAGGACACGCGCACCGGCGCCAACTCCCCCTGGGCCCCCCTGTGGTTCCCACCCGACCCTCCAGAAGACGGCCGCTGGACTGTGAACGTGACCTTCGACCAGCCCGGCACATACCTCCTGCGCGGCCGAGCCGACGACGGCGGCCTGTTCGCGGACGTGGAACTCACGGTGGTGGTGCGGCCGGCGGCAAGTTGAGTTGGCCCTCGGCCACCCGGATGACGGCAACCGGTGCGGGATCCAGCATGCTCAGGACTGCTCCGCATGGGGCAGCCTGCCCTTGTTGACCGTATACCAGACGCCCAGCGCTCCAAGACCCGTCCATCCGACGCTGTAGGTCAGGATTTGCGCGAGCGGGATCCAGACGGCATCGGACACGCCGACCAGGAAGTCACGGAACTCTCCAATGGCGGGAATCGGAACGAGTATTGCCTCGAAGAGCCAATTCCAGGGGCGGCCGAGCTGACCGGGCCACGCCACCTGGTGAGCCACGGCTCCCGCTGACAGAAAGCCGATCGCCACCAGAGTCGATCCTCGCGAGATCCAGCACGAGAAGCCAAACGTGACGCATGCCAGGACGAGCACATATGGCAGACGGCCGAGTAGCAATCCGATTTCGTCGGGTGCGCCGAGTGCCACCGTGCCCAGCCGAATCGCACCAAGGGTGAGCAGCGTGCATGCCAGCGCAACCAGGAAGCGCTCGGCAAACCTGCATAGATAGAAACGCACCGGATCGACTGGCTTCTGTAACCATAGTCGCGCCACACCGGTTCTGAAGTCTCCGGAGACAACGCCGGCCATGAAGATAAACGGGAAAGCAAGACAAAGCAGCGAATAGGTGTCGATCCCGCTCGCCAGCATGGCCGAGATATCACCGCTTGCCAGGCGGCGGAACTCGGTAATCTGAATTGCCAGGACCGTCAGGAGAAGGGCCTTGAAGCGAGATTGGATCAACAGGACGGTTCGTCTGGCCAGGGAAGTATGCATGTTAATATTCACTTCCGGTGAATTCAGACTCCAATGCGGTTACGATCGGTGCGTCGGCCGGCGTGAGGTCCGGGCCCGCACGGATCGTTCCGTTCTCCAGAATGAACGCCCGGTTGGCCAGCCGTTCGACTTCGGCAAGTTCGTGGCTGGCCAGCACCACCGTGGCGCCTCGTTGCCGGGCGTCCATGATCTCCTTCCGAAGGACGTGACGAGACGGTGGATCGAGCCCCGAAAACGGCTCATCGAGCAACAAGACCGCGGGTTCGGCTATAAGTGTGTAAGCCAAAGACAATCTCCGTTTCATCCCTCTTGAGTATCGTCGAGCAGTCCTCGACAAGGTGGTGGAATCGAACCGGCTTCGAGCAACGGCTCTGCGATATGCCTCGTCCCGCTCGCTCGCAGAAAGGCGGCTGAGATCGACTCCCCGACCAAGCAGATCGCGCGCGTTCCACAGGCTCGGAAACTGAATTGATTCAGGCTGGTATGCGATTCCGAACTGCTCCCGATAGTCGCCGGCCGGAAGGCCACCGATGAGACACCGGCCGGAATCCGGCGCAAGGAATCCCAGGAGAGTTCTGAACAAGGTAGTTTTCCCCGCGCCGTTGGGGCCAACGATGGCCGTGATTTCACCGCGTTGGGCCATGAGATCGATGTCCGATAGCACTCGACGCGGGCGAAACAGCTTCCGGTAGGAAACGCTGACGCCCTGGATGAGTATGTCCGCGGGCAGGTCGGCCATCTCAACGATCCTCCAGTGGGTAGATGGCAATTCGCGTGCCTTCGATATCCTCCCAACCTGCGAGAACCGATTCTTCGTGTGCGACGACGTATCTCGCGCGCGGGACGGACGGGATGCGCTCACCGGCATCGGCCGTGACCAGTTCATAGCTTTCCGGGTCGTCAGACGCAAGCACCCGGTAAATCCATTGTTCATCCCTGGTTACGAAGACCGCTACGATAGGAAAGAACCGATCGGGAAGGATCCAATCGACATCGAGTCGACTCGCCAGCGCAGCATCCATCTCGTTCACAAGCGCCCGCGGAGCGGTAATCGGTGTCAGCCAGTCGTGACAAACCGACTCAAGCACGTCGCCTTCTGTGTCATAGACACTCAGACATTCCTCTTTCGGATTACCAAACACAAATCCATCCGGGTGCGCGCTCAGCAGGGGTTGGGTGAAGGCGTCGACGACAATGGGTCCCTCGCGCGCGGGAACCCGCGTGGCGACGGTCCTGATGAATCCATCGTTCCTTTCGAGAAGCACCCTCGACTCAACTCGCATATCCGCCTGCGTGCACGTCACCAGGAACAACAAGCCCATCGACGCCGACGCGACATCAAGGATCTGTGGCACCAGGCACGCGTCCAGGCGAAGTAAACGGTCTTCGATGGGAGCTCCCTCAAGAGAGTACAAGTGATAAGAGTTCACACCGTGCTCCGTCACGACGATCGTATCCCCACGCAGGCCGATGGCAGTTGGTGGCCCTCTGAATTCCCCGGGTCCACTGCCTTCCCTGCCAAAACTCCCCAACAGCGTTCCGTCGGAAGCGAGTCGATGAACCCGGTTTCCGAGTATGTCCAGCACGAACCAGATGCCGTTGTGGAACACCGCGTCCTCCACCGACAACACATTCTCAAAGAGAGGAGTCCCCGGAGGAGCTTCGAGGGGCTGTCCCGATTGCAAGACCGCGATCGAGTTACCATTGGGATCGTCGGTCGCACGAGTAGCAGTCCGAGCCCGCCAGACATCTGCAACGCTCCACAGCAGAGCCAGCGCGGCGGCCGCAAGCGCAACCCACATCAACGATGAGGCAGGCCGTACACCGGCCTGTTCTGTCGTGCCGCTCATGAATATCAACTCCTATTCGCGAGAGTTATGCGTTCCGTCGCGGAAGCCAGGGCGTCGGCAGTCTTCACGATCCGTGGCATCCCAGCGCGGCCGCTCACTATAACGATCGCCCAGACGCTGCGTGTTGAACATGCCTGGATGAGAACACCCCAGGTCCCATTGGCGCGAAACCGGTGGTCGGAGATCGCAGGGGGCGGCCATCCGGGCCTGGTCGGGCGCAAGGTGCTCCAGATCCGGCACTCCCACCGGACCTGGAGCAACCCCGCCAGCCGGAATACTGACTCGCCACCCGATGCTCTAGCTGATGAGAATGGCCGTGTAAAGTGTGGCGCTGCAACCTGCGGCGTCAAAGCCCCAGAAGAGCCAGCATCCTATGCGACCCCTGGTGCCCTGTCCCGCGCTACACTGTGCGCGGGCGTCATCGGCACCGTCCATGCAGCGGTAGTACTTTTCGCTGGGGGTGCAGTCGCGGGAAGTGCCGTCTCGGTTTGTGCACTCCGCCAGCAGTGGTCCAGCTCCAAGAGCCAGAGCCGTTACGAGTGCGAGACCGAGTCCCGTGGTTCGCATTAGAAGGTTTCTTGCGCGCATCATGGCTAATCTCCCGTGGGATTGAGGTGGATGATCAAGTGGAGAAGGTCGGTGCGGTTGTCCGGGCCGGATCCATACGGTCGTCCGCACTGGTCGGAAACACGACTGGGACGATCAGAAGCCGATCAGTACTTCGGTGACGCAGTCCGTCGCGTCCAGAATCAGTACAACCGTGCATTTCATACGGTCCCAGAAGCCCCCCGCATTCCCGAGGCACTCTCCGTAGTCTACTACGGCTGCGCCCAGGCACCCTCCGCCTACTCTCTGCTGTGCCGCCAGCCCCGGTCCGGCGCCCAACGCCAGCGCCACCATCAGGGCGAGGCTGGCTCCGGTCAAGCGGATGAATCGTCTGGTTGTGCCGATCATGGCTCTCTCCTTCCAAGGATTTGACTGTGCGGGCCGGTCTGTCGGCCCGCGTGAGCGGAACATCCGATTCGCGCAAGTGGCTGGATCGCGCTGCGAGAGCTCCGGGAAGCCGCAATCACGTCGGGTTCGGGCCTGGATGTATCGACATGGTGTGCTCGTGGGGGTGGCGGTCAGCGCGGCTCTTCCTCGTGCTCTCCGCGAGCGAACCGAAAGCCCGGCATCCGCGAATCGGTGCCTGTTCGCGGGTCACTCATCCACGACGCGTACCGAAGTGCGGAATCCGGGCGAGTCAATGGCGGGGTGCGCCGGTGTGGATGAATGCGTCGGTGTCCGGGCAGGAGAGAGGCGTTATCTTGACCCGGTCAGGGCGCGGAAACTTCGGCGAGGAACCGACGTACGGCGGCGGACACGAAACCCGACGAACGGAGAAGGGAAATGAAGAGGTTTGCTCAGCTGTCCGCGGTGGGAATCGCCGCGGTCCTGCTTATGAAGCTGCTGGGGGTGATCGTCGTCCCGCTGCTGGGGCTCCTGGCGGCGGCCTTCGCCTTTGGGTTCAAGCTGCTGTTGATCGCCGGAGCCGTCTGGCTCGTCTGGACGCTGCTCCGAAAAAGCGGGTGCTGCGGAACCCGCGACGAGGAATAGCACCGGCGCGAGCGAGTTGCGGCCTGCGGACGGCCGGGCCTGTCTGAAGGGCCGATCCCCTCGCAGGCTCGTTCAGAATCCCGGCTGGGGACCGCGCGACTTCCGCCGCCCTACGCCCCCGCCCCTACGCCCCCGCCCCTACGCCCACCGCCCCAGTCGCTGCAGCTGCCCGGGCGTTCCCATGACCACCAGTTCGTCCCCGACCTGGAGCGTGGTGCTTCCCTTCGGATTGAACGTGATCTCCTTCTGATCCGCTCCCCGCAGGAGGGCCACCACGACCATCGACTCGCGAATGCGCGTCGCGTCGAGCGCCTTTCCCACCGCCGGCGACCTCGTGCCCAGGGCGACCTGTTCCGTACGCAGGTTCAATTCCTGCAGGCGGTTGCCGATCTCCAGCAGCGTGGTCGCCGACGGGCGAACCAGCATCGCGGCCATGGCGACGCCGCCGCTGACGTTGGGGCTGACGACATGGTTTGCGCCCGCCCGGTACATCTTGGCGGTGGTTTCGCGGTCGTCGGCCCGCGCGACCACGGTCAGTTCGGAGTTCAGTACGCGCGCGGACAGGCACACGAACAGGTTGTCCGCGTCCTCGCTCAGGCAGGTGATGAGGCCGCGGGCGTGCCGAATGCCTGCGCTCTCGAGGATCTTGTCCCTGGCGGCGTCGCCCTCGATCACCCGAACTCCGGGATGTCTGTCGCGGATCGTGCGCACCCTTTCGGGGTCGACTTCGAGTACGACGAAGTCGAGCTCCGACTGCTCCAGTTCGAACAGGACCTGCCGTCCCGTGCGACCGCATCCGCACACGATAACGTGGTCTCTCAGCTTGGCGATGGTTTTCATGGTGCGCCGTCGTTGAAGCGTGGCCGCCAGATCCATTTCGATGAAGAACGCCGTGATCAGGGCGAACCAGAGGCCGAGTCCGGTCAGTCCCAGGGCGAGCAGGCCCATGGTGAAATTGCGCCCGGCCGCGGAGAGCGGGGCGACCTCGTGATACCCCACCGCGGTCAGCGTGATGACGGTCATGTAGAGGGCGTCGTGGAACGGCCAGCCCTCGAAGTACATGTACCCCGCAACGCCGATCGCATTCACGACCACGAAATACACGGCCATCAGCGCCATCCACCTCGAGAACGAACCGTTCGTGGAGGCGCTCACGTCATGCGGTCCTGATCGTGAGGGGTTCCGTATTCCCGGCGCTCACGACCGGGGCTTGATGCGCCGGCGGCCCGGGCCGCCCTTCGGCCGGGAAGGGCCGCGCGCGGGCTCGCGGTGGTAATCCACCCGCACGCTGCGCCCGCCCAGAGTCGTTCCGTTCAGGGCGCGAACCACCTTTTCAGCCACCTGTTGGCGGATCTCGACGCGGGTGAAGGTCTCCTCGATCTCGATTCTGCCTACCTGTCCGCGTTCGATTCCGGCCGCGTCCACGGCGGCCTGCAGCAGGTCGCCCGGTCCGATTCCCTCCCGCGAGCCCACGCTCATGAACAGGCGTACCCAGGCCTTGGCGCGAACCGGAAGCTCGACCGCGGCCGGGGGCGACCCGGGTCTGGCGGCGTCCCCGCCAGGCTCTGCTCCGCCTCGCCTGCCATGCGCCGCGGGGTTCTTCGCGGCCCGTCCCGCCAGGCGGCTTGCGGCCGCCGCAACCTCCACCGGGTCGTAGCGCTCGAACACCGGGGCCAGAAGGAGCATTTCCGAGGCGAGGTCTTCCTTCTCCAGAACGCGGAGCAGCTCGGAGCGCCTGCGCTCAATCGCGGAGTGGGTGTGGGTGTGGGGAGGTATCGGAAGCGGTCGCGGGCTGCAGCCCGCCTCGGCCGCGATCGCCTTCAGGTGCGCCAGTTCCCGACCCAGCACCAGCACCGCGGCCGTGCCTCCCGGACCGTGTCGACGATGCAGCGCATCGGCCCCGGCCGGCACGTCGACGCTCAACGTCGCGACCCCCCCCGCGCCCTCCATCCCCTCGAGGATGGAGGGTCCGGTGCCGTCGTCCTCGGCCGAAAGCCAGATCGGCGCGTCGGGATCGCCCACAGCGCCCGCCTGGAAGCCGTGCAGCGACAGCAGATCGCCCACATCCGCGGCACGATCGTCGGAGGCGCAGAAGACCAGCACGTGGCGCGCGCCCTCTTCCAGGATTTCGGACGCGGTTCGAACGATATCGACATCATCCTTGCGGCAGATGCGATAGCGGATGATGCCGCGAACCGGCCCCGCCTCCGCCTCCGACGGGAGGCCGGATCCCGCCACGTGCCCCGCCTTTCTGGCGTGCGCACGCGCGAACGATGCCACCTCCGGGGTGATCGGCAGCGAAACAACGACCCGCTGCGCCGCCGCCGGCAGGAAAGCGATCAGCGTCTCGAGATCATCGAGGCCGTCCGATCGCTGGATGGTCGCGGCCCCGTCCACCACCAGCGCCCGAAGGTCCTCCAGTCGCAGCCGGGAACTCTGCACCGTCGCAAGCAGGTCGGGGGCGGTGGCAAAGAGGATGTCGGAACGTTCCGGGGAAGCCCAGGGCGATCCCAGGGCAGCCACCGCGTGTCCGGTCGCGATCGCGAGCCGCCCGAGGGAGGTTGCCAGCGCCGCCGCCGCCGCCGCCGAAGCGGTGAGCACGACCGCCCTCGGCATCGCTCCCCCCGCGTCGACCCGCTCGAGCAGGGGCGCACCGTACCCCACCAGCGTTCCGCTGCCCGGCCCGGCCCGCACGAGCGCGTTGTTGCCGCGCCGAAGAAGCGGGATCACATCCCTCTGCAGCGGAGTGGGGCGCTCGATGCCCTCGGCGGCAAGGGCTTCCACCAGCTCCGGCGGGAGACCGAGTTCCTCGAAGGAGTCCACGATCAGGACGGATCCCCGGACCCCGGCCCGCCCTTGTCACCCGGCTCGTAGGGCAGGTTGTTGAGGAACTTCTGGATCTCGTAGTCGATGCGGGAGGTGCGTAGCCGGTCCGTCGAGGCGGTCACCGACGTATACATCCCGTGGCGGTGAACCGTGAGCGTGAGGGTTCCCTCCTCGCCCGCGTAGGTCGCCTCGTGCGACGAACCCCGGGAGCGGGCCAGCCCGACACGGTCCGGGAGGATCTCTTCGGCCCGCGCCATCACTCCGGCCGGCGAAAGCGCCGTTTTCCTCTGATATCCGGCCATCTGCCTCTCTTGCTCGCTGGTTGGTGTCCGATTCCAGGGTCCCGCGACCCTTGCTCGATTCCCCGTCAGGATGCGGTCGCGCGGAGAAAGCGAAGCAGTTCGCGGCGGTCGGGCAGCCCTTCGAGTCTGCGGCCGCCCGCCTCGACCGTGGGCGGTCCCCGTACTCCGCCGCGCAGCGCGGCCTCGCGCATCTCCTCGATTTCCGCCGCGTAGCGGTCCACATCGAGCACCGCCCTCGCCTCGGTGGCGTCCAGCCCCACCTCTTCCGCCAGCGCGATCAGCACGTCGATGCGGCCGATGTCCGCCTTCCCTTCAAAGAACGTCCGGAACAGTGCCGCATGCATCGCTTCGCAGCAACCCTTCGCGCGCGCGTGCAGACACAACTCGTGCGCCTTGCGGCTCCACGGCATCCGGAGGGGAATCGGTATCGCCAGCCCGTAGTCCACCGCTCCCCTTCGAACTGCCCGGCAACGGGCCTGCCACGCTTCGGTTTCGGGGTCGATCGGCCGCAACGGGGGGCGTCGGAGCTCGAACGGACGGCGGGCCAGCGTCACCCCGTCCGGTACCAGGGCGCGGAGCACCTGGTCCAGCAGGTAGCACGCGGGATCGACATAGTCGAAGTAGAAGATGACCTCGGCTTCCTCCATGGGGCGGAATCTCGCGGGCCGCGCAAGGTGCTGCAACGCGGCGCATGACCGCCGCCCCGTTCCGCCGCGCTCGCTTCGCCGCTTGATCGCCGGCGCTCTCCGGGGCAACTTGGTGGCGCGCCGGGGCGGGAGCGTCCCCGGGGCGAATCCCCTGCCGACCGTCCCTTCCCATCGATCCGCCGCCCATGACATTCAGCGAGAACGTCGCCCGACTCCAGCCGTCCGCCACCATGGCCGTCAGCTCGCTTGCGAAGCGCCTGCGCGCGGAAGGGCGGGATATCATCGACCTGAGCGCCGGCGAGCCCGACTTCGATACCCCGTCCTGGCTGGTGGATGCGGCCGTGGAGGGGGTGCGTGCGGGCGCCACTCGCTACACCCCTGCCGCCGGAATGCCGGAGCTGCGCGCCGCCATCGCGGATTCGCTCGTCGCGCGGGGCGCGGAAGCCGCCTGGGGCGACGTGGTGGTCACCGCCGGGGCCAAGCAGGCCCTCTTCAACGCCTGCTTCACCTTCTTCGGACCGGGCGACGAGGTCATGATCGCCTCGCCCTACTGGACCAGCTATCCGGAGATGGTGACGCTTTCGCGCGCCGAGCCCGTCTTCGTCCAGGGGCCCGCGGAGAAGAACTTCCTGCTTCGTCCCCAGGACCTGGAGGCCGCCCGCACGGAGCGCACCCGCGGGTTGATCATGTGTTCGCCCAGCAATCCCACGGGAGCCGTCTACACGCGCGCCGAACTCGCCGCAGTGGCGCGCTGGGCCCGGGACAACGACGTCCGCCTGATCAACGACGAGATCTACCGCCACATTCACTTCGACGGCGACGGGACGGCGCCGGGGCTCCTGGAGCTGGACCCGGAGGACGTCGGTCCCTTCGTGCTCATCGACGGCGTCTCCAAGGCCTTCGCGATGACCGGATGGCGCATCGGCTTCTCCTATAGCGAGGGAGCCGGCGCGAAGAAGATGGCCGCCTTCCAGAGCCATGCCACCTCCAATCCCGCCACCCCGTCGCAGCTTGCGGCGCTCGCAGCCTACGGCAACGTGGAGCGCTCGCTCGAGGACATCGGGCAGATGGCGAAGGCGTACAGGCGGCGTCAGCGCCTGGTCGTCTCCCTGATGCGCGAGCTCCTGCCCGAGCTGTCGTTCGTGGAGCCCGGCGGCGCCTTCTACCTCTTCTTCCGGGTGGACTCGGCCTGTGGCCCCGGCCAGGGGTCGAGCGACTTCTGCACCCGCGTGCTGGAGGAGGCCGGCGTGGCCCTGGTCCCGGGCTCGGCCTTCGGCGACGACCGCTACGCGCGCATGAGCTTCGCGACCTCCGACGACCTGCTCAGCGAGGCGATTCGCCGGATGGCGCGTGTGCTGGAGGGTGGTTGAAGCTCTCCAGCAACCCTCGGCACGACCGCTCCACGATCCGGAAGCACTCCTCGAACCCGCGCCTGCGCCCGTAGTAGGGGTCGGGGACGTCCTTGTTGCGGCCGGCCTCGGGATCGAACTCGCGCAGGAGGTGCAGGCGGGCGGAGCCATGCGACGACCGCCGCAGCGCCGCCAGATGTGCGAGATTGCTGCGGTCCATCGCGATCACGTAGTCGAAGTCGCTCATGTCGTTCGGACTTACCTGGCGCGCATGCCCCGGGAGTTCGACGCCGTGGGCGCGGGCGACCGCCAGCGCACGCGAGTCCGGGCGCTCACCCACGTGCCAGGACCCGGTTCCGGCGGAATCGACGCGCACGTCGACGTCGGCCTGGTTCGCGAGATGGGCGAAGACGCCTTCCGCCAGGGGAGAGCGGCAGATGTTGCCTAAACAGACGAAAAGTATTGAGGTTACGGCGGAATCGGACATGCCATGGGAGAGCACTTGAGGCTGATATCGGAGATGAATGCGGAAGACGGCGGGACGCCGGAAGTTACATCGTTCGGGGACTTGAGCCTATCCCCCGAGACCCTCGCCGCCGTTGAGGCGCTGGGCTGGAGCCTGCCGACGCCGGTGCAGCGGCTGGCGATTCCGCCGGGGCTCGAAGGCCGGGACATCGTCGGCATCGCCCAGACCGGGACCGGCAAGACGGGGGCGTTCCTCCTGCCCGTGCTGGAAAGCGCGGTCCCGGGCGACGGTCTCCAGGCACTCGTGCTCTGCCCCACCCGCGAACTGGCGCAGCAGGTGCTGGGTGAGGCAGTGGCGCTCTCCCGCGGGAGTACCCTGCGAAGCGCCTGCATCGTGGGCGGGGTGGGCTACGGACCGCAGCGCGCCGCGCTCGCGACCGGCACGGAACTCATCGCCGCCACCCCCGGGCGCTTCATCGATCACATGCGCCGCGGGCAGGCAGATCTGAGCCGGGTCGGCTTTCTGGTGCTGGACGAGGCCGACCGCATGCTCGACATGGGCTTCCGTCCCCAGATCGAGAGCGTCCTCAGGAGGGTGCCCAGGGAGCGCCAGACGATGCTCTTCTCGGCCACGATGCCGCACGGCGTTCACGCCCTTTCGCTACAGGTCACCCGCGACCCGGTGCGCATCGAGGTGGCGCCTTCCGGAACGACCGCGGAGGGAATCGACGAGCGGGTGTATTCCGTCAAGCCGGGGAAGAAGGCGGATCTGCTGGTCCGGCTTCTGTCCGGCCCGGGCTGGGACCAGGTGCTCGTCTTCACCCGGACCAAGCGCGGCGCCGACATGCTGCTCACCCGGCTGAAGGGCGAGGGCATTTCGGTGGATGTCATGCACTCCGACCGCCAGATGCGGCATCGGGTGCGGGCGCTCGACCGCTTCGCGACCGGAGGCGTGCGCGTGCTGGTCGCCACTGACATCGCCCAGCGGGGTCTGGACGTGGAGGGCATCTCGCACGTGGTCAACTACGACATCCCGCTCGACCCCGGCGACTACGTCCACCGCATCGGCCGGACGGCGCGCGCGGGCGCGGCGGGCACGGCGGTCAGCTTCCTGACCGCGCCGGATCTGGCGTACCTCAAGTCCATAGAACTCCTGCTGGGACGCACCCTGGAGCGCATCCATCTGCCCGAGTTCGACTACGCCGGGACGCCCGTCGAGCCGCGGGATGGCGGTTCGGGGCGGCGGCATCCCCGATCCGGGCGCGGTTTCGGGTCGAAGTCCGCGGATTCGCTGTCGCCCGAGGAGCTGGATCGTCTTCTGGGGCGGCGCTCGTAGACCCTCCAAACGGAAACGGACCCACCATGATCCTGAAGCGTTACGGCACCAGGCTGCACAGCGTCCGGCCCGATTTCGATTCCCGCGCCCTTACCGAAATCGGCTTCCGCCGCGACCGGCGGCTCTCGCTCGGCGCCGAGGACTTCGCGGAGGAGTACGAGGCCGTGGAGACGCTGGAGCTGTCCGCCAATGCGGATGGCCCCGTCCACGATCGGGCCGAACAGGAGCTGCTGCACAATCTGGAGCAGGCGCTGCTCCGGGTCGAAGCCGACGCGGGCGAGGGGGTCGTGGTCATCGAGAGCGCCCAGGGAGTCGACTATCCCAAGACCCGCGACCGGAAGCAGAACCAGATTCGGGAAGGGCGGAACCGGCTGTACTTCCACTGGACCGTCGACCCTCCGTTGCGGGTCAGCGTGTTTCGCCGTCGGCGTTGAATCCATTCCCGTCTCGCGGCGTACTAATGTTCATGCGGACCGTGTCAGGGTGACGCGGCTCGCCGCAGGTATAGATGCAAGGAGGTTGACGATGCTCATTCGCAGATCCAGTACCCGTTTCAGGGGACGTAGAGACTACACCCTTTCCAGCATGCGCGAGACTCGCCCGACGGCGAGCGAAAGGCTGCTGGGCAAGGAACCCCGCGCCCTCGCCACCCAGTCCCGGCGGGAACGGACGGCCGACGCGGGGTGATCCCCGTGATCCCGGAAGGAATCCGGGATGACACACCCAACATGAAGAACGGAGCCCCGAGGATCATCCCGGGGCTCCGTTGCCGTTCCTGGCCGGGATCGGCTTCAGCGCGCGCCGTCCTCCGTCACCGGCATCGGCGTCCTCCACCTCTCGAACCAGCTGCGCAGGTAAAGCTGGGTGCGCAGGAAGTTGGACGGGATGCTCGAGGTGCCGTGCCACTCGTCCTTGAAGCGCACCATCGCCGCGGGGACCTTCAGGACCCGCAACGCCTGGTAGAACTCCTCGGTCTGCGCCATCGGCGTGCGCAGGTCCATCTCGCCGGTCATGAGCATGGTCGGGGTGGTCACGTTGCCCACGTACATCAGCGGGGAGCGGCGCAGGTGCTCCGAGGGGTCGTCCCACGGGAAGTGCTCGAAGTTCTTGTACCAGGTGGCGCCGTCGGTCGTGCCGACGAACGACAGCCAGTTGGTTACCGGGCAGTTGGCGGACGCCGCGCGGAAGCGGTCGGTGTGGCCGACCACCCATGAGGTCAGGACGCCGCCGCCGGAGCAGCCGTAGACGAACATGTTGTCGGTGTCGACGTAGCCCTGGCCGATCACCTCGTCGACGCCGTTCATCAGGTCGTCGTAGTCCTTGCCCGGATAGGCGTTCTTGATCGCGTTGCCGAAGGCGCTGCCGTAGCCCGAGCTGCCGCGCGGGTTGGTGTAGAGCACCACGTAGCCGTTGGCCGCGTGGTTCTGCCAGGCGAAGTTGAAACCCACGTTGTACATCCCGTGGGGTCCGCCGTGGATCGCGAGGATGAGCGGATAGCGCTGCGCGGGATCGAAGTCGGGCGGCTTGATGATCCAGCCCTGGATGTCGAAGTCGTCGACCGACTTGTACCAGATCTCCTCGACTTCGCCGAGTCCGACGTCGGCCAGGATGTCGTCGTTGACGCGCGTGAGCTGCCGGATGTCGCCGGGGCTGTCGAGCCGGAAGGAGACGACGTCCCCCGTTTCGTGGTAGCTCGTGAGCGTGCCGACCGCGTGGCCGCCCTGGTCGACCGTGGTGACCGCGAGCATGTGGTTCCCGCTGGTGACCGCGCGCGGCTCACCGCTTACCGGGGCGAACCAGAGGTTCGAGTTGCCCGTCATTGCGGCGTTGAAGTACACCCCGCTGCCGTCCCGGGCCCAGGTCACGCCCGAGAGGCGCCGTCCCAGCTCGCCGGCGATGCGCCGTGAGCCCGAGCCATCCGCGTTCATCACGTAGAGCCCGGTCTCGACGTAGGTGTCGTCGGACCAGTCGTTGGCCTGGTAGGCGATCAGGCTGCCGTCGGGGGACGGGACCGGGCTCCCGTCGGGGCCGCGGTGGTCGGTGATCTGCCGAATCGCGCGCGAACGCACGTCCACGGCGTAGATTTCCGATTCGCGCCAGGTCTTGTCGATGTCCTCGGAGTCCTCGATGCGCAGCGACTGGAAGACGATCTCCGAGCCATCGGGCATCCACCGCGGGGCGGAGTGGTTCCAGTCGCCGTCGGTGAGCTGGCGGGGCGTGCCGCCTTCCGCGGGCACCAGGAAGAGGTGCTGGAAGCCGTCGTCGATGTAGCCCCGGCGGTCACGGCGATAGGTCAGCCGGGTGACGATCTTCGGGGCTTCGGTCCAACTCGCGCCCTCGGGCGGCGACGGCATGTCGATGGCCCAGCGCTCGTCCGACGGCACCGTCATGACGAAGGAGATGTGGGTGCCGTCCGGCGACCAGGCGATGTCCGACGGGCTCTCCTCCAGCCGCGTGATCTGCGTGGTGGCACCCTCGGCGTCCATCCAGCGCACGAAGATCTGCGAGTCGTCGAGGAAGGCGATGCGGGTGCCGTCGGGCGACCAGCGCGGGCTCGATCCCTCGAGCAGGAAGCGGGCACGCGAGCCGTCGGCGTTCATTACCCAGACCGACGAGGCCCGGCGATCGTCCTGCTGGTCCACCCAGGACCGCGTGTAGACGATCCGGCTGCCGTCGGGGGAGATGCGGGGATCGGCCACCCACTCCCAGTCCAGGTACCTGTCGAGGGACAGAACGTCTCCCTCCTGGGCGGATACCTGGGGCGCGAGGGCGAGCAGCAGGAACAGGGGGATCATTCGGGCTCGGCGGACCATCTTTCATCCTCCGGAAAAAGCGAGCGCACTCTTGAGCCTCTGAAAAACTCGGGGACAGAGTTGAAAGCTACCGGAGTCGAAACTCACGGGCCAGAGAGTTCGGGAGTCATCGCCGGAAGCGCGACGCGAGGGGCCTCGGGCGAAGGGTCCCGGAAGCCGGGCTCCGGGATCGGGCGGATTCGCCGTCCCGGCGCATTTGCTCCCGCGCCACGGGTGCCCCCACATTCCGGGTCTGTGAGATTCGAGCGCCAGCGTGTCTGGTGTGCCACGTGATTCCGGAGAGACCACCATGGCCCCGACGACCACACCCTCCCGCCCCATGTTCCCGGTCCGGCGATTCCGCGGCGGAGCACGGCGACTGCTGCAGGCCACGCTCGTGGCATCCTGCGCCGCCGCGTTCCTTGGCGCGGCCGCGGCCGACGCCTCCGCCCAGGACGGTTACCGCATGCCTCCCGAGGAGATCGTGCGCATCCTCGACGCGCCTCCTCCCCCGTTCGTGAACGTCAGCCCGGACGGGGAGTGGATCGTCCTCACGGGACGCCGCAGCATGCCCTCGATCGAGGACATGGCGCAGCCAATGCTTCGTCTGGGCGGCCGCCGCATCAATCCGGCGACGACCGGTGTTTTCGGGCCCTCCACCGGACGGAATCCGGGACTCACGACGACCCTCTCCGTGATGAACGTCTCCGACGGCTCCCAGCGTCCCGTCGACGCGCCCGAGGGTGGCTGGGGCGTGCCTCGCTTCGCCCCCGGGGGAGACCGGTTCGCCGTCACGCGCACCGTGAGCGACGGGATCGAACTCTGGGTCGGGAGCGTCTCGGCGGCCAGCGCCCGCAGGCTCATCGACGAGCGGGTGAACGGCGTCCGGGGAGCGCCGTGTGACTGGATCACCGGCGGGAGCGAACTGCTCTGCACCCTGGTGCCGTCGGGACGCGGGCCTTCGCCCATGGCGCCCCCGGTCCCCGGGGGGCCGGTCATCCAGGAAGCCGAAGGAAGAACCGCCCCGGTGCGCACCTACCAGGACCTGATCGAGGATTCCCACGGCGCGGCGCTGTACGAATACTACGCCACCTCCCAGCCCGCGCTGGTCGATGCGGAGGATGGCGGGGTGCGAACGCTGGCCGAACCCGGCATCTGGGATCTCAGCGCTTCGCCAAGCGGCGCGTACATCCTTGCCGAACGCACGGTGCGCCCCTTCTCCTACCTGGTGCCGGACTCGCGATTCCCGAAGGAGCTGCAGGTCTGGAGCCGGGAGGGCGAGGTGGTGGCCCAGGTCGCGTCGCTTCCCCTGGCGGACGGAGCGCCCATCGGAGGCGTCGAGGAAGGACCGCGCGGGCATCGCTGGATGCCGGGCGAGGATCACACCCTCATGTGGGTCGAGGCGCTGGACGGGGGCGACCCCAGGGCGGAGGCGGAGCACCGCGACCGGGTGATGGGGCTGGCCGCACCGTTTGACGGCGATGCCGCCGAAGTGACGCGCACGGCCCTCCGTTACGCGGGACTCGCGCGCGGGGAGGACGGTCTGGCGCTGCTGACCGAGTCCTGGCGCCGGTCCAACACGGTCCGCACCTGGCAGATCGACGTGGACGGCGACGGCGAGCCGCGGTTGATCTGGGAGCGCAACTCGCAGGACCGCTACAGCGATCCCGGGACCCCGGTGACACGCCGCGCGGAGAACGGCGAGTCGCTCATCGTGCAGGACGGCGACTGGATCTTCCTGACGGGAGCGGGAGCCTCGGATGCCGGCGACCATCCCTTCCTCGACCGCATGAATCTCGCCACCGGCGCAAGCGAACGCCTCTTCCAGGCGGCGCCCGGCAGCTACGAATCCGTGGTCGCCATGCTCGACGACGACGGCCGCCGGGTCCTCACCCAGTACGAAACCCCGCTCGATCCGCCCAACTATTTCGTACGCGATACGCGCTCGGAGGACCGCAGGCAGCTGACCCGGTTCGAAAACCCCCATCCCCAGCTCTCCGGCGTGACGCGCCAGTTCGTCACCTACGAGCGCGAGGACGGGGTGCAGCTTTCCGGTACGCTCTACCTGCCTGCGGACTACGAGGAGGGTACGCGGCTGCCCACCATCGTGTGGGCCTATCCCCGGGAGTACTCGAACCCCGACGTGGCCGGCCAGGTGCGCGGCTCGCCCAGCCGCTTCACGCGCGTGGGAGGCGCCTCGCACCTCTTCTTCCTCACCCAGGGGTACGCCGTCTTCGACGGACCCACCATGCCGATCATCGGGGAGGAGACGCCCAACGACACCTACGTGGATCAGTTGGTGAGTTCGGCTGCGGCGGCCGTGGACAAGGTGGTCGAAATGGGCGTTACCGACCGCGACCGGGTCGGCGTGGGCGGCCACAGCTACGGCGCCTTCATGACCGCCAACCTGCTCGCGCACTCCAACCTGTTCCAGGCGGGCATCGCGCGCAGCGGGGCGTACAACCGCTCCCTCACGCCCTTCGGCTTCCAGAACGAGCGCCGCACCTTCTGGGAGGCGGGCGATGTCTACTTCGCGATGTCTCCGTTCATGCACGCCGATGACATCAACGAGCCGATGATCCTCATCCACGGGGAGGCCGACAACAATTCCGGGACCTTCCCGGTACAGTCCCGGCGCATGTTCCACGCGCTCAAGGGCAACGGCGGCACGGCCCGCCTGGTGATGCTCCCCCACGAGAGCCACGGCTACCGCGGGCGCGAATCGGTGATGCACGCCGTGGCCGAGATGATCGAGTGGATGGACAGGTACGTGAAGAATGCGGGGACGCCGGTGATGGACCGGTAGGGTGGACGAGTCGTCGCCGGGCGGTCCAATGTGTCGTCAGGTGCGAGGTTGGAGGGTGGATTCGCAAAACGCCATGACCTACAGTGTGACGTTCCACGCAGACGGAAGGAGTTAAGCGGATGACGAGCCGGCGGAGCCAGGGGCAAAAGGGGTCTTCCACCTGCAACCCAGCAGGGGTCGGATCGCAAGGAACAGGAGGTCGTTGACTCCCCAGCGAGCCATCGACGAGCTGAGCCCACTTCGAGACGGAGCACGGTCTGAACCGCGATCGGGTTGAGGCAAGGCAGGTCGCCTTACCAGCCGTCAACGTCGCGCTGGGAGTATCCGTGTCTGATGGCCTCTCGAACCAGAGCTTCGCGCCCGTCGGAGTGCGGCCACCGGAGAGGAGCCAGATGCGCGTCCCCGGCTCCCCGGCGGCGTAGGAGCACGGCGTAAAGTTCAGGGTCGTCGCCGACCAAGTCGCGAAAAAACCTTGGATTGGCGTCGGTCGGGATCGTGCGGATCAGCTCTCGTCGGTCTTTCTTGTCCAAACCATCGGTTGCCACGGAAAGCAGTTCTTCATCCACCGAAGGTTCGGCGAGGCCCTTCAACACCTGATCCCTCAGTTCCTCATAGGTGAGTTCCGACAGCGACCGGCCGTCATCTCGCTTACACCTCCGCTCGACGCTCTTTCGCGCCTCCGACAGGATCCAGGCGCGCCTGACGTTGAGATCCGAGCGGAGCACGTCGAACATCAAGTGCGTATTGCCACAGGTCAGGATGGAATTCTCCCATTGGGCACCCAGTCGCCCTCCCGGCCTCCGTTTGCCGTTTGCCGTCCAAATGCCACCCGCGACGGCCCGGCGGACGCCCGGGGCGGGGTGGCTCAGGAGACGGTGCTTCCAGTCGTGGGCGACCTGATTCCAATCAATCGAGAGAGACAAGACATCCTCGTTCCAACCCTTCAACTGCTCCATGATGCGGCTGACGATCTCGTCGGGCAGATCGCCCGTGCGCAGGCCGATACGCACAAAGGGTCCTGTGTATCGATCATCCCTTGCAACAACCTCCCACACCCGATCGCTCGTCCCAGCCATAACGGCTGCGGCTTCGAGAAACGAACCGACCCACCCAGGCGGCGCGCCGCGATCCACCAGTTCTTCGAGCCACGCCCCGGGGTCGGCTACATGCTGAGCGAGATGCAGCGGTATGTGCTCCAACGCGTTCGGATAGTCATGTCCCATCAGCTGCCGTTGGCGTTCGTAGTGCATCACCCGTTCGACCACCACCCTTGGGCCTTCGTGTCGCCACCGGCTAGCGATCTTGCGCGCGGCTACGTCAAGCGGACCTTGGGACCAGTTGCGGGACGCAAGTGCTTCCGGGTCGGGGAACAAGCGGCGCAGAGTTGAATCACCGGTGTCGGGCAGCCTGAAAGCCATCCGGTGCTTGCGAGCCAGCCTGTGCGCCCAGAGCAGGATGCCTGGTTCGTTTCCCGCCAGGTCGAGGACCCCTGCCAACATCCGCGGCACTTCGTCACGCGCCGTCGCTTTGGTCTCGGGCAGCTCATTGAGGATGCCGGGACCGGTAAGCCAGCCACGGATCACTTCGCGAGCGCAGGACACACCGGCCCGCCCCAGGCTGCGAAACACGGGCAGCGCCAAAACCCACAGATCCGCGATCTTCCGGACGTCGACCGCACGGAGGGAACCGAGGTTGATCGTGAAGGCAGTCACTCCTATTGGATCATCACGCCACCGCTGGACGGACAATGAGAATGCGGCGGCGAGGAGTTCGGCTATCGCCCTTCGACTTGTTGGTCGAGAGTCCATGCGGCACGCGCGTGCCGCCAATTCCTGAACCAGGGCTTCGCGGCGCTCCGCGGCATCCTTGCCGGGCAGGCCGGCCAGTACCCAGGCGCGGATCGAATCGGTCAGAGCTTCAGCTTCGTCCGGATCTTTCAGGGTTCTGGATACGAGTTCGCCAAGAAACCTGCTGGGCGCGTGCCTGAGCGTGGCGCCGGAGATTGAAGTCGTCCGGTCCGGATGCTCGTCCAGAATCCACCCAACCGCGTCCTCTCCCGTCAGGGCGTAGGATTCCCAGAGGCTGCGCCCGACGCCGGCATGCTCGTGGTGCTCCAACCGTGTGCGTATGCGTGCGTGCAGCGCTTCCCGGACGTCATGGCCGAGTGCGCGTCCAGCCCGGTCCGCCACGCCGATCAACGTTTCGGTACACGCCACGCCGTCCTCTGCGCCTGCAATCGCAGGTTCCAGCGGCAAGCTGGATGCCCCGGAGAAGAAGGTGCGCTTTATGAGGGCATGCCTTAGATGCCTGGGGTGGATCGCCGTGGCGCCACCTTGCAGATCTCGCACGATACCGGTGCCGGACACCTGCAGCAGGGATTGCCGCACCGTCGTTACGGGCGTGTCCAACGCCTGAGCAGCCATGGCGAGTCTCATGCCGGCGGACCCCCCGAGCGCGAAGGCCGCCAGATGATCGAGTTGTGACCCGTCCAGCCGAGCGTCCTTCCGCACTTCAGAAAGCAGCAGCTTGCCTGTGGCCAAGTCGGCGATATCCCCCTGGCTGGCGTACCGGGCCAAGGTGACCGCCAGTCCCGGTCGAACATGCCCGCCCGAGTGATGCTCCGCCTTCCGAGGATCGTCGACGGGCAGATTGTCGACGCTCTGGTTGAGGATCTCGCCCATCAGGTCGTCGGGGAATCCGGCATGCACCTGGCGCACGACCTTTTCCGCTGTCGTTCGGTCGAGTCCTCCCACTCGCAGGATGTGCTTCGATGGGCAATACAACTCTCGCCGCACTTCGTCTTCGTGGCTGGGCCAGGTCGTGGCGACGATCGCAAACTCCGCACCGATCTCGTCTCGCAGCCGGACGATGCGCCTGATGAGCGCTTCCCTCAGATGCGCATCGTCGATGAAGACCCGTGGCGGACGCTCGGCCCGATAAGCGTCGGCAATCCGGCTCATGTCGCCGGAGGTCACCGCCGTCGCGTCTCCGCTCCACCCAACGATCGGGAACAGGCCCCCGCCCTCTCGGGCAAGCGCTTCGAGGAGCGCCGTCTTCCCGACCCCGGGTTGTCCGACGACGACGACATCTCCCCTGGCTCGGCGAAGCCAGTCTATTTCCCGGTCTCGGGCCTCGAGCCTGATCGTTTGACGCGATCCCGCCTTCTCTGGAAACGCGGAGAGAGCGGGCAGGTGGCCGGTCAACCCGAGAAGCTCCCTTCGCCACATCGGGTCTCGATAGAGGCGGCCGACAAAATCGGCGTGTTCATGGATGTTGCGGAGCGTGAAGCCGAATTCCTTCGCGCGCTTCTCAAGATTGCGCCTCTTCAGGGGCGTGAGTGCCTGCGATGTGGCCAGCACCGCCTGGCGCGCGGACCCGCCAACATGTTGGTAGCGGTCCAGATTTCGCGTGAGATTGGGGAGGACCTTGCTGCTCGTCGTTACGACCAACGGAAGGGGAGTCCCGGTGCCGGACGAAATCAATCCGTCCTTGCCACCGTCGGCCCCTCCACTGATCGGTACGATGCCCGGATAGACATCCCGCAACAATTCCACGGCGCATCGTTCGAAGAGATCCGGGTCCAGCCGCTCGCCAAGCCTTTTCTCGATGCTGCGGTACAGCGGGTCCCTGACCACGTCAGCCTCCGATCAGCCAGACCAGCAGGCCGGTTGGAACCGCCGTGAGGTCGGGATCGTTGAGGTCCAGCGCGCTCCGCGTTGCCATCACGCCGCGCCATCTGGACGCCGCCAGCGTCCGCGCGTCTCTTCTCCACCTGCGCTGGTCGACGTACTTGGATTCGATCGCGAGGTTGCCAAAGGCGGGCCCGACAAAATCGACTTCCTTGCGGGCCGGCGTTCGGTAGTACAGAACAGAGTCGAAGTTGGGATAGGCTTCCGGATCCGCGCGGGCGAAGGACCTGAGAAGGGCCACGCCGAGTTGCTGTTCCGAGAGGGCGCCCAGGTTGGAGGGCGATGCGGTGTGATGCGGTAGAACGGAGTAGACGGGATCCGTGAAATAGATCTTTTCCTGCGCACGCAGCGCCGGGCGGAGCACCCCCCTGGGCTGGCACGGATGGCAGGGCCAGACGGTCAGCGCGTCGCGGAGCGCATCGATGCGGCGGCGAACGGTATTCGCCGACGTGTCGAGATCCATGGCGATGTCGTGGCGGTTGGTGGGAGAGGCGAGACCTCGAGCCAGCCGCGCCACGAACGCGCCCGACTGGGCCTTGGACCATCTGGACTGCACGAACGCCTCGCCGTGGATTACGTCCAGCAATGTCTGCAGGAGAGTTCGTCGCGCGCGGTCGTCATCGGTGATGTGCGCGGAGACGGCCTGTGGGAATCCTCCGACGGCCAGATAACCCTCCCACTGCTCGATGATCTGGTTCAGCCACGGCGCGAGCGTGACGACGGCGTCCTGGAACAGCGCCGGAGTAAGGTCGGAGACGGATACGGGCTCTGGATCGTCGGGAGGGGGATCCTCGGAGCATGCGTGAACGAAGGCTCGGAAGGGCATCGGGAGAAGGACGCGATCCGATTTCTCCGCTCCCCCGCGTCTTCCGGCCAGTGCCTTGACCGCCTCGTCCAGGTTGGCAGCTGAGGAACCCGTCAGCACGACCGTGTCCAGGCCAAAGCGCGCGTCGTTGTCTCGCAGCCATTTGATCGCGGCGGGCCAGCCATCGGTGATGGCCGTTATCTCATCGATGAACCAGAAACGGCGACCTGTGCGAGGCGTCAGCAGGGCCGCGGCATCCACGACTCTCTGGAGGTCTCCTGCGACGAGCCGGTCGGCGGCTAAATGCACGATCCTGCGAGGATCCTCGCCCGAGGAGATGAGCCGCTCAATCGTCTTCTTCAGTTCGACCGACTTCCCAACCCGCCTGGGTCCTCGAAGAAGATAGGGGCCGCCCGGCACCAGATTTCCGAGAACTCCGGCCGAATACTCGAACGGGGCCTTGCGCGCCTGGATCAGATCCAGATCTCTTAGGATCCAGGTACGCGGCTCGGCCCACCAGCTGGTGCGGACCAGCATCTGTCGCAGTTCGTCAACGGTTGCCATCGCGGTGGTTGGTGCAGGGTCGAATCCCGTTCCGGCGTCGTAGGGAAGGATAGCCTGTTTCGTATCGGGACGACAAGGATGGCCGACGTTATCATAACAGATATGGACGATTTCGTATACGTAATCATCCATGACTCGCCGTTGTTGTATACATAATCGTCCATAACCCCGGGAACACGAACTCCAAGGTGTGATCTGACATGTCCGTCCGCGCAGCCGTCATGACCGGGCCCCGTGAGCCGATGGTGGTCCGGACGCTCCCCGATCCGGAGATGGAACCCGGGGCCGTCCTGCTGGAGACCGTCGCCAGCGAGGTGTGCGGGACCGACGTGCACTTGTGGCACGGGCGGCTCGCGGGGGTGCCCTATCCGATCATTCCGGGCCACGTGAGCGTGGGCAGGGTCGCGGAGGCGCGCGGGGTGGGGCACGACGCGGTCGGCCGGCCGCTGGCGCCCGGCGACGTCGTGACCTTCCTCGACGTGCACGAGACCTGCTACCGCTGCTACCACTGCCTGGTCGCGCGCCAGCCCAACCGGTGCTCCGCGCGCAAGGTGTACGGCATCACCTACACCGTGGCGGAGGGGCTGCTGGGGGGGTGGGCGGAGCGCATCTACCTGAAGCCGGGCGTGCGCATCCTCAGGCTGCCGGCCAACCTGGCCCCGGACGACGTGATCGGGGGCGGGTGCGGGCTCTTCACCGGCTTTGCGGCGTTGGATCGCGCCGAGGCGCGCATGGGGGATGTGGTGGTGGTGCAGGGAGCCGGTCCGGTAGGACTGGCCGCGGCCGCGTTCGCCGATCTCTCCGGCGCGGCCGAGGTCGTGCTCATCGGCGACCCGGCCGCCCGCCTGGCGCTCGGGGCGCGCATGGGAGCGGGCGTCACGCTTTCGCTGTCGGACACCACCCCCGAGGAGCGCCTCGACGCGGTTATGGCCCGCACCGGCGGGCGGGGAGCCGACCTGGTCATTGAGGCCAGCGGCAATCCGGCCGCCATCCCCGAGGGGTTCGCGCTCGTCCGCGACGGGGGCCGCTACGTCGTGGCGGGACACTACACCGACGCCGGTCCCGTCGACATCAATCCCCACACCGACATCAACCGCAAGCACGTGGAGGTGCGGGGCCAGTGGGGGACCGACTTCCATCATCTGGTGCGGGCCCTGGGGCTGCTGTCCCGGCACCGCGAACGCCTGCCCTTCGCCGAGGTGATCGGGGCGCGCTATCCCCTGGAGCGCACCCAGCAGGCGCTCGAGGATGTGGCCGCGCTACGGGTCACGAAGGCCCTGGTGGTGCCCTGACAGCCTCAGATGGCTCGCGCGGATTCGTCGGCGGGCAGCCGTGCCGGCTCCTGATCGATGAAGATGCAGCGCGCCAGGTCGAAGCCGATGGCCTGGCTGGCGCCGTCGGGCCCGCCCAGGCGCACCGTTACCGGGCCGTTGAACGGAGCCCTCTCCTCCACGGCCAGAATCACTCCCGGCAGGAGCCCCCTGGCTTCCAGATAGCGCAGCCGCTCCGGCTCATCGTCGCGCACCGCGCGGATCCGGATCGGGCCTGTGGCCCGGGAGTCCGCCAGCGTGGGGTAGCTGGTTGAGTCGATCTCTCCGCCGGAGGTCGGGATGGGCGCGCCGTGCGGATCCTGGCGCGGGTTCTTGAGCGCATCGGCCATGCGCTCGATGAGCTGGTCGGAGGCGGCGTGCTCCAGCCGCTCGGCTTCGTCGTGCACATCTTCCCAGGAGTAGCCCAGGCGCACGCTGAGGTAGGTTTCGATGATGCGGTGGCGACGAACGACGCGGAGCGCTTCCCGGCGGCCGCTGGACGTGAGGCTGACGCCCCGGTAGGGCTCATGCTCCACAACCCCGAGGTCGGCCAGGCGCTTCATCATTCCGCTGACCGAGGCGGGCTGTACGCCGACGGCGCTGGCGATATCGCTCGTGGTGGCGGTATCGTCGTGCTCCGTGAGGGCGAAGATCGCCTTCAGGTAATCCTCGACGGAGGTGGAGAAGCGGGAGGAGTGTGCCATCGCGGGTTGTTGTTGCGTGAGCGGGGCCACAATCTAACCTGTCCTTTCCCGCACTGCCGGAGCACCTTCCCGCGTCCGGGGAGCGGCCGGCCGAGGGGGCCATCCGAAACCAGTTCTGACCAACCCGGAGGGATGCGTACATGAGAATCGGATACAGATCGAAGGCCACGGCGCTGGTGCTGTTTGCGGGATGCCTCTCCACCGGGGTCGCGCCGGAGAGCGCGAGAGCCCAGGGGGGCTTCCTGATCTTCCAGGCCGGATACTACGTGCCCACCGAGGATCTGGGGCTTCTGCCAGACGCCGGTTTCGGACAGGCGGTCAGGTTCGGCGAGCGCGAACGGAGCTTCGCCTACTCCCTCGGGCTGGAACTCGCCGTTTCGGGACCGGTCTCGGCGCGCGCGACGCTGGCGTACGCCACGAGCGCGGACCTCTCCGTCCAGGAGGGCATGTGTTCGGAGTGCGAGGCCCGCAACAACCTCCTCAACGCCACGGCGGCCCTCGTCTTCCGCCCGCTTCCCAGCGGCGTTCCCGTCCAGCCCTACCTGCTGGGTGGCGGGGGCGTGAAGCACTACGACCTGGAGTCGCTGGACGAGCTGCACCGGTCGCCCCTGCACGATCAGACCCGCAGGACCATGCTGCTCGGCGCGGGCATCGAGGTGCGAATGGGCCCGCTGCGCGTCGTGACCGAGCTCTCCGATTACATCAGCCCGATCTTCGGCGACAACGACGTGGAGACCACGCAGCATGATCTGTTCTTGACCGCGGGGCTCATGCTGGGGAGTGGCTGAGGCGGCACCGAGCTTGGCGAAAACGGCGGGGAAACATATCTTTATCATTCTGTGCCGTTGTTTCATGGCACGGTTGTTTCGGTCAGCCGATTTCGAAGTCCTGGACGATTTGGAGGTGAGCGTGCCTGAATCCGCGCCCCATGAGAAGATCATCGATTCCGTAGCCGTGGACGCCAAGCGCATCCTGCTGCGGTATGGGACGCCCATCGCGATCCTGGACCGCGTCTCGGAAGTGGACCGGATCGCGCTCGCTCGCCAGGTCAGCCGCACGCGTCTTCCTGACCGCGAGCCGCGGCTGAGAGCGCTGCTTGCAGAGCACGGATACCTCCAGGTGGGCTGACATCCGGGGACGCGGGACCTGCGGACCAGAGGGTCCGCGCCGCGTTTGGGCCGTGACGGCAATTTCTCGGCTTTGCGTGGGACGGGAGGTTTCATGAGGGTATCGCGCTCCTCTCGCTGTCTTGCCTTTTCGCTGGTTCTGCTGTGGGGGTGTGGCGGGACCGCGCCGACGCGCGTCGAGCCCACCACCGACCAGGTGGCGCGGTCGAGCCGCGGAATGGTGGTCGCGGCCCAGCCGCTGGCGACCGCGGCGGGCGTCGAAATGCTCGAGCGGGGCGGCAACGCAGCCGATGCCGCGGTGGCTGCGGCGTTCGCGGTATCGGTGGTGGAGCCGAGCATGAACTCGATCGGCGGGCGCACCCAGATTCTGGTGCGAACCGCGGAAGGGACCTTCCACGGGATCGACGCCACCACCCAGGCGCCGAGCACCTACGATCCCGACACGGCCCCCCAGGCCGGTTACGGGTATCCCACCGTGGGATTGCCGGGAGCGGTCGCGGGGCTCACCCGCCTCCTCGCCGAGCACGGCACGCTTCCGTTGGCCACCGTGATGGAGCCGGCCATCCGCTACGCCTCCGAAGGCTTCGCGCTGCTGCCGGGTGAAGCCGCCCGCCAGGCGTCGACGGCGGAGCAACTGCGGGAATCGGAGGGCGCGACCCTTTACTACCTCGAACCGGACGGTTCGCCGTACGATGCGGGCGACCACTTTGAGCAGAACGATCTGGCGAGGGTGCTGCGCCGCATCGCTTCCGGAGGCGCCGACGCCTTCTACCGGGGCGAGATCGCGAAAGCCATGGCCGACGACATCCTGGGCGCGGGCGGACACGTCACGGCCGCCGCGCTCGCCGGCTACCGCGCCGAGGATGCCCGGGTGGTGCGGGGCAGCTACCGCGGCCACGAGCTGGTGGGGACGTTCACGCCCGCCGCCGGGGCCATGACCATCGGCATCCTGCAGATCATCGAGAACTTCGACATGGCGGGGGCCGACGAGGCGACGTGGGCCTCGGTGGTGGGCCAGGCGCTCGCGCTCGGCTTCGAGGCGGCTCGAACCCATCGCGGACCGGACGCGTGGCAGCTGCTCACGTCGCGGGAATGGGCGCGCGAGCAGGCCGAACGCGTCCGGCTGCCCGTGGCGGTGGCGGCCATGGGGCCGGAGCCCGCGCCCGCGCCCCTGAGTTCCCCGGAGTTCAACCGCGCACCCTGGCCGCTCATCGAGCACGCGCAACCGGAGCCGGGGGGCGGGGACGAGCGAACGGCCGCCTGGCTCACGGCGGACCGCGCGGTGATGCCGGCCGGCGCACGGCCCGCGGCTACCTACATCGCCGGCCCCGACGACCAGGGGCACACCACGCACCTTTCGACCGCGGATGCCGACGGCATGGCCGTCGCGCTCACCCAGACCATCGGGCCGGCGATGGGCTCGAAGATCGCCACGCCGGGGCTGGGCTTCCTCTACGCGGCGACCCTGGGCGGGTATCTGGGCCGCCTCGAGCCGGGTGAGCGCGCTCGCTCCAACATCTCCCCGTTCATGGTCATGGACGGCGGAGACCCCATGCTGGTGCTGGGGGCGGCCGGGGGCGCACGCATCGTCTCGGCCGTCGTGCAGGCGGTGTGCCGCGTCGTCGATCAGGGGCTCCCGCTTCCCGAGGCGCTGGCCGCCGCGCGCCTTCACCCGATGCAGGGATCGCTGAACTCCCCGGGCTCCGAGAGCGGATTCCAGATGGAGACATCTCCGGAGATCGGCTGGTCGCCGGATGTCATCGCGGAGCTGCGCCAGTTGGGCTTCGCGGTGCAGGAGGTGCCACGCGCCGGCGCGTTCGGACGCATCCACGGGATGTCCTACGATGCCGCGACCTCCTCCTGGACGGGCGCCGCGGACCCGGACTGGGAAGGGAGCGCGGCGGCGCCTCGCAACTGACCGAGGTGCGGCTTCGCGGGTCGCGCCCGGGACACGCCGCTTGCGTCGCCCGGGGACGCGCATGCCGTGAACGCGCAACCGGCGCCGTCCGCCAACGCCGACTGCTGACAAGGAATCTGGAGATGGAAACTGCTGTTGACGCTCCGCGCCGCCGTCTGCTGACCCTGCTCCTGGCGTTGACCGTGAGCGCGTGCTCCTCCGGCGGCGCCCCGGAGTTCGACGTCATCCTGCGCGGCGGTATCCAGCAGGCTGCGGGCGACGAACCCGCGTTCGTCACGGACGTGGCCCTGGCCGGAGACCGGATCGCGGCCATGGGCGATCTTTCCGGCTACCATGCGGAGGACACTCTGGACATCACCGGGCTCCACATCGCTCCGGGCTTCATCGATGTTCATTCGCACGCGGGCTCCGGGTTGGACACGGACGACCGCAGCCACGCCGAGCCCCTGCTGGCGCAGGGAATCACGACGGTGGTGGTGAACCCCGACGGCGGCGGGCCGGTGGACCTGGCCGAGCAGAGGGCGCTTCTGCTGGAACACGGGCTCGGCGTCAACGTGGCGCAGCTGGTGCCGCACGGATCGGTGCGCCGGGCGGTGCTCGGGATGGAGGACCGGCTGCCCGGACCCGGGGAACTGGAGCGCATGAGGGAGCTGGTGCGGGCGGGCATGGAGGAAGGAGCCTTCGGGATGTCGTCCGGGCCTTTCTACGCACCCGGCAGCTATTCGGACACCCGCGAGCTGGTGGCTCTTGCCGAAGTCGCGGCGGAGTTCGGCGGGGTCTATACCAGCCACATCCGCGACGAGTCGGATTACACCATCGGCCTGGTCGCGGCGGTGGAGGAGGTGATCGCGGTGGCGCGCTCTGCGGGACTGCCGGGGGTGGTCACCCACATCAAGGCGCTCGGGCCGCCGGTGTGGGGCAGGTCGGCGCAGGTGATCGCCGCCATCGAGGCAGCCAGGGCGGAGGGCGTCGAAGTGTACGCGGACCAGTACCCGTACGAGGCCTCCTCGACGGGGCTCTCCGCGGCGCTCCTTCCACGATGGGCGCAGGCGGGGGGAGGGGACTCGCTGATGGCTCGCCTCGGCGATCCCGCGACGCGGGCGCGCATCCGCGGGGAAATGGAAGCCAATCTCGCGCGTCGCGGAGGAGCCGATCGCCTCCAGTTCCGCCGCTTCCGCCCGGATCCCTCCATCGAGGGCCGCACCCTGGAGGACGTGGCGCAGGCGCGTTCCATCCATCCGCTGGATGCGGCGCTGGAGCTGATCGCCGAGGGAGGCGCTTCGGTGGTTTCCTTCAACATGGACGACGACGACATCGCCGCCTTCATGGTCCAGCCCTGGACGATGACCGCGTCCGACGGCGCGCTTCCGGAGTGGCAGGTGGGCGTGCCGCATCCGCGCGCCTACGGCACCTTCCCGCGCAAGCTGCGCAGGTACGTGGTGGAGAAGCGCACCGTAAGCCTCAAGGCGGCAATCCGAAGCACGACAACCCTTCCCGCGGACGTCTTCGGTCTCGAAGGCCGGGGGAGGCTCGTCATGGGGGCCGTCGCGGACATCGTGGTCTTCGATCTGGAGGAGGTCCGGGATCTCGCCACCTACACGGACCCGCACCAATTGTCGCAGGGTATGGTGCACGTTTTCGTCAACGGCACGGCGGCGATCCGTGACGGGGCCTTCACCGGCGAGCGCGCGGGACGCGTGCTCCGGCGGGCAGGCCGCTAGAGGTCTCGCCGGGCTTCGCGCATCCGTCTCTCCGACGATACTCCGGCAGGACCAGACCCGGCATGAAGGTCCGCAACGTCGCCATCATCGCCCATGTCGACCATGGGAAGACCACCCTCGTGGACCAGATGCTCCGCCAGGCGGGGGTGTTCCGGGAAAACCAGGAAGTGCGCGAGCGGGTGATGGACTCCAATCCGCTGGAGCGGGAGCGGGGCATCACGATCCTGTCCAAGAACACCTCGGTGCGCTGGGGCGAGTTCAAGATCAACATTGTGGACACCCCGGGCCACGCCGACTTCGGAGGTGAGGTCGAGCGCATCCTGCGCATGGTGAACGGGGTGCTGATCCTGGTCGACGCCGCCGAGGGGCCGATGCCCCAGACGCGGTTCGTGACCGCCAAGGCCCTCGATTTGGGACACGCTCCGGTGGTGGTCATCAACAAGGCCGAGCGGCCGGACGCGCGCGCCGAAGAGGTCCACGACGAGGTGCTGGAGCTCTTCATGGATCTCGAAGCCTCCGACGAGCAGCTCGACGCGCCCTTCCTGTATGCCTCCGGCCGGGAGGGATGGGCCACGGCGAGTGCCGGCGAGCGGGGTGCCGACCTGGCGCCGCTGTTCGCGGCCGTCGTGGATCACGTGCCCGCGCCTCTCTCGGAACCGGCGGGGCCGTTCCAGATGCTCGTGTCGACGCTGGACTACTCCTCCTATGTGGGGCGCATCGCGATCGGCCGCGTGGAGCGCGGGTGCATCCGACCCGGCCAGGAGGTGGCCGTGCTGCCCCTGGGCGCGGCCGGCATGGTCGAGGAGGATGACGTGGCGCGCTCGCGTGCGCTCAAGGTGTACGGATTCGACGGGCTGGAGCGCGTGGACATCGCGGAAGCCGGCGCGGGGGACATCGTGGCGGTGGCGGGCGTCTCCGGGGTGGAGATCGGCAGGACCCTGGCCGATCCGGCGCGCCTCGAACGCCTGAAGGGCATCGCGGTGGAGCGGCCCACGATTTCGGTCGACTTCCTCGTCAACGACTCGCCTTTTTCGGGCGAAGGGAAATACGTCACCACGCGCCAGCTGGGCGAGCGGCTCTTCCGGGAGATGGAGCGCAACGTCGCCCTGAACGTGGAGGCGACCGACCATCCGGATACCTTCCGGGTCGCGGGACGGGGTGAGTTGCACCTCTCCATCCTCATGGAGACCATGCGCCGCGAGGGCTACGAGTTCCAGGTCTCGCGCCCGCGCGTGCTCATGCGCGAAGGTCCCGCCGGCGAGCCTCTGGAGCCTTATGAAGAGCTGGTGGCGGAGGTGCCCGAGTCCCGGGTGGGCACGGTAATCGAGAAGCTGGGCGCGCGACGGGGCGAGATGCTGGAGATGAGACCGACGGGCCGGGGGTCGATCCGGCTGCGCTTCCGGATTCCGGCGCGCGGCCTGTTCGGCTATCGGACCGAGTTTCTCACCGACACCCGCGGGGACGGGCTGATGCACCATCGCTTCCTGGAGTACGGCCGGTGGGCGGGGGCGCTGCCCGGACGGGAGCGCGGCGCGGTGGTGGCCGACCGCCGGGGCGTCGCGGTGGCGTACGCCATCTTCGGCCTGCAGGAGCGCGCCACCTTCTTCCTCGGGCCCGGGGCCCCGGTCTACGAGGGCATGGTCGTGGGCGTGCACGTCCGCACGGGCGACCTGGACGTCAACATGTGCAAGGGAAAGAAGCTCACCAACATCCGGGCGGCGGCGGCGGACGACAACATCCGCCTGGAGCCGCCGCGCATCATCACGCTGGAATCCGCTCTGGAGTTCATCGCGGACGACGAGCTCATCGAGGTCACTCCGGAAGCGATCCGTCTGCGCAAGCGAATCCTCGAAGCCGGTGCCCGCCGCAAGGCGGCGCGCCGCAGAAGATGAAACCATGACCGACAACTCGACGGCGTGCGGCGGGCCAGCCGGGGAGGGCGGGTTCGGCCGCTTCTTTCTGCCCGGTCCCACCGAGGTTCGGCCGGCGGTGCTGGCTGCCCAGAAGCGGGCACTGATCGGGCATCGCGGCGAACCCATCAACGCGCTCATGAGAGAGATCCAGCCCGGCCTGCGCGAGGTGTTCGGCACCGCGCGGCCCGTTCTGGTCTCCACGTCCTCCGCGACCGGCCTCATGGAGGCTGCGGTGCGCAACGGCGCGCGCGAGCGGGTGCTTTCGCTGGTGAACGGGGCGTTCTCGGAGCGCTTCGCCCGAATTGCGCGCGCCTGCGGGTTCGAGGTGGACCACCTGGAGGTGCCGTGGGGCGGCGTGCACGATCCAGACGCGCTTCGGGACCGCCTGCGCGAGAGGCGCTACGACGCCGTGACCATGGTGCACTCCGAGACCTCCACGGGAGCCCTCAACCCGATCGCCGAGCTGGCGCGGGTGGCGAGGGAGTTTCCCGACACGCTGGTTCTGGTGGATGCCGTTACCAGCGCGGGAGGCGCCCCGGTGCAGGCGGACGACCGGGGGCTCGATTTCGTGCTCTCCGGTTCCCAGAAAGCGATGGCGCTGCCCCCGGGGCTGGCGTTCGGCGTCGCCTCCGAGCGCATGATGGAGCGTTCCGGGAGCGCGGCCCGCAAGGGGGTCTACTTCGACCTGGTCGTGTTCTACGATGCGCTGGCAAAGGAACAGACGCCGAACACGCCCGCGGTGACGTTGCTGTACTCCCTTGCGGAGCAGCTGCGGCACATCTCCGCGGAGAGCCTTGAGGGACGCTGGGCGCGCCACGCAGCCATGGCGCGCAGGTGCGCGGAGTGGGCGGACGCGACGAGGGAGGATGCCGGCGTGGAGCTGTCGGTTCTCGCGCCGGAGGGCTTCCGCTCGCCCACCGTGACCTGTCTGCTCCTGCCGCCGGGGCGGACGGGTCCGGAGGTCGCTCAGGCGATGAAGGAGCGCGGATTCGTGATCGGAGCGGGATACGGCAGGCTCAAGCCGCGGTCGGTGCGCATCGGCCACATGGGAGACCACACCGTGGAGGAACTCGATGGGGTGCTGAAAGCGCTGGAGGAGGTCCTGCGGGCATCCCCCGGACAGGGGTTTGCCGGGGGGAAGCGATGAGCGGGCTCGGCCGACGGTACGTGGTCGCGGTGGCGGACAAGGTCTCGCGCTCGGGGCTTGGCGCGCTCACCGGCGACGGGCGCTTCGAGGTGCGCTGGCTGGCGGAGTGCTCGCCGGCGGAGAAGGAAGAGGCGATGACCGGGGCGGACGCCGTCATCGTGCGCAGCGCCACCCGGATCACGCGGGAACTGATCGAGGCGGCCTCCAGCCTGAAGGTCATCGGCCGGGCCGGAGCGGGGGTGGACAACATCGATCTCGACGCCGCAACGGAGCGCGGCATCCCGGTGCTGAACGCCCCCGCGGGCAACACCGTCTCCGCCGCGGAGCTCACCTTCGCGCTCATTCTGACGCTGGCCCGAAAGGTCGTCGCCGCCGACCGGTCGGTGCGCGAGATGACCTGGAAGACGCCGGGGCTCGCCGGGGTGGAGCTCAACCGCAAGACGCTCGGGCTCATCGGGGCGGGACGCATCGGCGGGGAAGTGGCCCGCCGCGCCCGCGCCTTCGGCATGAGGGTCCTGGTCTACGATCCCTATCTGCCCGCAACCCGCGCGGAGGAACTGGACGCGGAGCCGCGCGATTTCGACGACGTGATCGAGCAGGCCGACTTCCTCAGCCTCCATGTGCCGCTCACCCCCTCCACCTCCTCCATGATCGGGAAGAAGCAGCTGCGTCGCATGAAGCCCTCGGCCTACCTCGTCAATGCGGCCCGTGGCGGCGTGGTGGACGAAGACGCGCTCGCCCGCGCGCTCCGGGAGGGATGGGTGGCGGGCGCCGCGCTGGATGTCTTCCGCCAGGAACCGCTGCCGGCGTCCAGTCCGCTGCTGGGCAGCCCGAACCTCATGCTCAGTCCCCACCTGGGGGCCTCCACCGCGGAGGCGCAGGAACTGGTGGCTTCCGAGATCGCGGCGGGCGTGCGGGGAGCGCTGCTCGACGGCGACCTCTCGCGCGCGGTCAACGCACCCGGCATCGACGGAGCGACGCTGCGCAAGCTGCGTCCCCTGCTGGAGCTGGGGACCCGGATGGGACGTCTCGCGTGCGCGCTTGCGTCCGGGGGCATCCGTGAGGTGCAGGTCCGCTACGCCGGCGGATTCGAAGAGGCGCCCGTCCCCCTAACCGCCGCGGTGCTTTGCGGGTTGCTGGAGGACATCGTCGGGGGTACGCGGGTGAATGCGGTCAATGCGGCCCGTCTCGCAGAGGCGCGCGGCATGAGGGTCGTGTCGGCGCAGGCGACCCGGCACCCGGACTACTCCGAATACCTGATGACCGAGGTGGAGGCGGAGGGGGGGCGGCTGAGGGTCGCCGGAGCGCTGCTGGAGGGCACCCATCCGCGAATCGTGGGCATCGGCGACTTCTCCGTCGACCTGGTGCCGGAGGGCTCCATCGTGATCGTGCGCAATCAGGACAAGCCCGGGGTGATCGCCGGGGTCGGCACGGTGCTCGCGTCGATGGGTTTCAACATCGCCGGATACCACCAGGCTCGCCTGGAGCCGGGAGGGGACGCCATGGCGGCGGTGTCGGTGGACGGGGAGATCACGCAGGAGCTACTCGAGCGCCTGCGCGAACTCGACCAGATCTCCTACGTCAAGCCCGCGCGGCTGGGGTAGGCGGACAGCCGACCCTGTCAGGGGATGACGTTGTAGCGCCGCAGCACTTCCATCGTCTCTTCGATGGGCAGAGCGTCCGCGGTGTTCCCCATCCCCGATACCGTCGTGGCCCTGAAGAGCGAGTTGTAGACGGCTTCCTCGGTGGCTTCGACAGTGGCCAGGAAGAGCGATGACATGCGGCTGTTGGCGACCTCCTCCACCGCCAGCACCTCCTCCCCTCCGCGCCGCACTTCGGATGCGGTGGAGAAGGCGATCACGTAGTCGCCCGAGCCGTTGCCGGCGAACGATCCGGTGCGCGCCAGCCCCATCATGGCCCGTCGCGCCACGCGCTCGAGCTTGAGGGGCGAGAGGGGCGCGTCCGTCGCCACCACCATCATGATGGACCCCTGTCCCTCGTCTCCGCCTCCCTCTCCTTCGTCCCGGTCCGACCCGGCCGGGGCGTCGTCTCCCGGGGCCGTACCCTGAAACGAGTAGCGGCCCAGCTCGCGCCCCACCGGCGCCCCCGCGATGGTGAGAATGCCCCCGAAGTTGGACTGCACCAGCACGCCCACCGTGTAGCCGCCCAGTTCGTCGGGCACAACCCGGCTGCTGGTGCCGATGCCCCCTTTCCAGCCGAAGGCGCGGGTCCCGGTTCCCGCCCCGACCGATCCCTCCTCCACCGGGCCGCCGCCGGCCGACTCGAGCGCCGCGCGCACGTGCCCGGGGGTGATCGGCCGCGAGCGGATGTCGTTCAGGCCGCCGTCGTTGGTTTCACCCACGACCGGGTTGATCGAGCGCACCCCCTCCATCCCCTCCCGCGACAGCATCCATTCCGTCAGGGCATCCGCCGCCTTCCACACGCACAGCGTGCAGGTGAGCAGGATGGGTGTCTCCAGCTCGCCGAGTTCCCGCACCTGGGTCACGCCGAGCAGCTTGCCGAAGCCGTTGCCGACGTGCATCGCGGCCGGCACCCGGTCGCGGAACACGTTTCCGCCGTGCGGGCGGATGGCCGTCACCCCGGTGCGGACGCGGTCGCCCTCGCGCACCGTGGCGTGCCCCACCAGCACGCCCTCCACGTCCGTGATCGCGTTGTACGGTCCCGGGGCGAAGATGCCGGGCGCGATCCCGACGTCGCGCGCCCGGGGACGGGGTTCTTCCTGCGCGGAAGCCGCGGGTGCACCCGGGCCGAGGGCTGCGGCGAAAAGCGCGGCGGCGACGAGGCGCCGGGGCGGGATCGCACGGAACCGGGCTCGTGTTATGGGAGACGGGAAGGGCAAAGGCAGGAGGTGCACGGTCGCGCTCCACGTCGTGGGTCCGCATCTGGTCATGGTACTTGAACTTACGAGCTTGGCTGGCCGGATTCCAGTGAAGCGCGCCTCGCCCGTCGGATTCATCCACCGACCGCCAGGGTATCGACGATCAGCAACACCAGCAGACAGGGCTGATAAAGCAGCGTTCCCACGAAGACCCGGCGCGCCCGCCGGTCCGTAACGCGCCCCGCGCACGCGAGCGTCACCGCCAGGAGCGCCATCCCCGCCAGCAGTGCTCCGGCGGCGTACACCATGCCGGTCAGGTCGAGCAGCACGGGCGCGAGACTCACCGGAAGCAGCGCGCCCGCGGCCGCGACCATGCGCAGGCTGAGCAGGCGTCCCTGCTCGTCGCCCGGAGGCGCCATGATGATGCCGGCGCGGGCATAGTCCTCGCGGCAGATCCACGCCAGCGCGAGGATGTGCGGAAGCTGCCACATGAAGAAGACCCCGAACACCGCGAACGCCTGTGCCGACAGCGTGCCCGCCGCCGCGCTCCAGCCCACCAGGACGGGAAGCGCGCCGGGAAACGCGCCCACCAGGCTCGCGAGCGAGGTTCGCGTCTTGAGCGGCGTGTACACCAGCACGTAGAGGGCGCTCGACAGCAGGGCGAGAACGGCGGGCAGCCACCCGACCACCGACCACAGGTAGACGGCTCCAACCACGGTAAGCAGGAGTCCAAAATCGCGTGCGTGGCGTGCCGAGACGCGCCCCGACGGGATCGGGCGCCCGCGGGTGCGCGTCATGAGCGCGTCCTCGCGGCGTTCGGCGTACTGGTTGAGCGCCAGCGCGCCGCCCGTCAACAGCCCCGTTCCCAGAGCCGTGTGGAGGATGAGGAGAACCGCCAGGTCGCCTCCGACCGCCACGTAGCAGGACACCCCGGTCAGGGTCATGACGAAGCACGCGATCCCGGGCTTGGTCAGTTCGAGGTATGCCCCGGGGCCTCCCGGGCGGGTCGCGGAGTTCATGTTCTCGGGGTTCGGCGACATGGAGCGCCCCGACGGAGAGCGTCGCGGGAACGAGTCAACCGATCGTGCAGGGACAAGGCATGCCGATACTGCGCGGAAGAGCGCCGTGAGGGGTTTGGAGGCGGCAAGTTGCCGGGGGTGGCGGGTATACGCAAGTTCCGCGTGAGCCGTCCCGCTGATTCCGTCGGATGTCCATGAAGCCGATCGCCGCCCTCCTTCTCCTGTGCGCGCTGTCGCTGCCGCATGGAATCCTGGCTCAGCGAGCCGCGGCGCTCGCGGCGCTCGAGGAGGGTGTCCGGCTGGCGCAGGATGGCGATACCATTCGTGCGCTGGGCCATATCGAGCGGGCCGTCACGATCGACCCCGGGTACGCGGAGGCGCACTTCCTCAAGGGGCTGTACCACGCCCGGCAGGCTCCTCGCGGCACCGGTGATTTCCGTCGACGCATCATCGCCCGCGAAGCGCTCGACCTGGCCGTGCGCCACGACCCGGAGAATCCCCTGTACCTGCTGGAGCTTGCCAGGCTCCTGATGATGCAGGAAATCCGGGTGGACGCGCGCAGGATGCTCCGGCGGGCGCTGGATGTGGCCGAACGCGCCGACGCGCCCACGCTCGCGGAGGTCCACTACCAGCTCGGCATCTTCAGCGAGACGACCTGGCGCCGGCTTCGCTACCGCCGCCTGCTTCCCATCGGCATCGCGGAACTCCGGGGGGACATCGCCTTCGAAAGCGCCAATTACGTCTGGGACGCGCTCCAGGCTTCGGGCTACGCTCCGGGGCAGGGTGCTGCGGCGCGCGAGGCCATGCTCGACCACTTTCACCGGGCGCTGACCGCGGATCCCGCGCACACCGGGGCGGCCACCCATCTGCTGGCCTTCTACTACGACACCGGGCGCATGGCCGAGTTCATGGCCGAAGCCCAGCGCTTCGTGCGCGCGGCCCCGTCCGAGCCCCGCGCCTATCTCGCGTTCGGTCTGGGACTGCACGCCGAGGGCCGCGACGATGAGGCGGCAGGCGCCTTCGAGTACGCCGTCGAGTTGCTGCCGGAGGAGACGCGGGCGGACTTCATGGCGGTATCGCGTCTGCTCACGCAGGACGACGCCGAGATCTTCGAAGCGCGTGTCGGCGCGGATCCGGCGGACGCCGCCCGCCGCTTCTGGACGGCCTGGGATCCGCTCTACCTCACGCCCTCGAACGAGTACTGGGCCGAGTACCTTTCGCGCATGGCCTACGTCGATCTGCGGTTCGGCCTGCCCGAATACGATGTCCCGGGATGGCGCACGGACCGGGGCGACATCTGGGTGCGCTACGGCAGGCCGCTGCGCCAGGCGAGCTTCGGGGCCAATACGACCGCCGGCGGAGACATGGAGTCCGTCGGCCGGGTGACGACCGTGTGGAGCTACGGCAGGAACGGGCCGGTGTTCGTGTTCCGGGGCATGCCGGGATACCGCGGAGCCACCTTCGCCAACGGCTTCCGCTTCTATGCCGAGAACTACCGGGCGCGCCAGCCCGCGCGCTTCGCGGCACCGTCGCTTCCGGCGCTCCTGCAGGTCCCCGCTCAGGTTGCGCGCTTCCGGGGCGTGGACGGGGAGATCGATCTGGAAGTATACGCGGCCGTTCCCCTGGATTCGCTGCGGGACGCGGTCGGCGTGGCGGCGGCCACGTTCGAGACGGGCCTCTTCGTGGTCGAGCCCGACGGCGCCGAGATCCGCCGGGTCACCGAGGCCCGGGAGGTGACCTTCGAGGCAGGCCGCGCGCTCCCGATGAGCTGGCGCACGACCGTGCCCGCCGGGCAGCCGCACATCGTATCGGCGGAGGCGCGCGATCCGCTCAGCTGGGCGGCGGCGGTGCACCGGGCGCGGGTGGACGCGCGCAGTTTCCCCGCCGGTGAACTGAGCGTGAGCGATATCCTCCTGACCCGGTCGCTCGAGGTGGTCACCGATCCGCCGCGCACGCGCACCGACTTTCGCATGGTGCCCGAACCGACGCTCACCTACGCGCCCGATGACGAGATCGGGGTCTACTTCGAGCTCTACAACCTGTTGCCCGACTCCGACCGGTTCGCGTCGTACGACCTGGAGCTGGCGGTGACGGTGGAGGAGATTCATCGCACCGGGTCGTTCGTGCAGCTGCTGGGCGAGCTGGCGGACCGCTGGGGGCTCACCGCCGAGGGCGACCAGGCCGTGCGCCTGACCTTCAGCAAGCAGAACCGGGTGCTCGCGCGCGACATGCTGCCGGAGTACTTCACCATCCAGCTGGACGAGCCGCCACCGGGCCGCTACGGGCTGCGGCTTCGGGTCCTGGACCGCAATGCGCGCCTCCAGCTGGAGGTGGAGCGCGAGTTCCAGGTCCGGGAGCCGTGACCCGCCCGCCCTGCTGTCGGTCGCCACGTCCCGAGCGGCTGCGCGTGCGGGGGCCGGGTGGGGCGCGTGAGCGCCGCACGGTCGCCATCTGGAACGCGTGCAGGTCGACCGTTGTCGCCCTCTTGCTGATCGGGGCCGCCGTGCTGCTGCCGCCCGCGACCGCGGCCGCGCAGGAATCCGGTCCCGGCGGCTACCGCAAGTGGCTGGGGGCCGCGATCGGGGCCGTGGTAGTCGGCGTCCCGACGTTTACCTCCGCTGACTTCAATCCCAACCTGGGCACGTGCACCAGAACCGAGTGTTTCGCGCCGCTGGCCACCGCCGTCGGGTTCACCCTGGGCTTGCTGCTCGGCAAGGAGTTCGACGACGCGGCCGCGCGCCGTTTCGTGGCGGGTCCCCGACTGGACCTGCGCCCCCGGGAGACGGTCCAGCTACCCTTCCTGCCCGACCGGGGCAGGAAGGCGGGGACAGCCGCGCTCTGGAGCGCGGCCGAGGGACTGGTCCGGCTGGAGGGGGAAACACAGTCGCGGCTGGGGGGGGTGCGCGGGCTGAGTGATGCCGCGCTGGTCGACGAGCGCGCGGCCATCGTCGCGGCTACGCCCAGCGGCCTGTTCGCGCTTCCGCTGGTCCAGGACGACATTGCCGGTCGGCGGGTCGACGCGCGCGGCGCCCGGCTGGTCGCGGCGGGGAGCGGCGGGAGGCTGGTGGTGTCGGGGGCCGGGGGCCTGCTCGGCTTCACCAGCGTCGGCCGGGGCACGGCTCTGGAGCTTTCCGAAGCGGCCCGCACCACGGGCGGCCCGCTCGCCGCCGACCTGGTCTGGCCGCGGGCATCACGGATCGCGTGGGTGCTGGAAGGCCCCCGCCTGGTAGCGCGCGACGGGGGTACGCTCGCGGAGGTGGGGGCCCTGGAACTGTCCGCAGCCGCCCGTTCGCTGGATGTGGAGGCCGCGCTCGGCGTGGTGGCCGCCGGCCGGGACGGCGTATTCGTCATCGACGTGTCCGATCCGGCCATGCCTCGACTCGCAGCCCGCTTCCAGGGGATTCGCAACGCCTTCGACGTGGCGCTGCTGGAGTCCCGGGCCTACGTCGCCGCGGGCGAGCAGGGCCTGGTGGTCGTCGACCTCACGCGTCCCGCCGCGCCGGCGGTGGCGGCCGTGGTCCGAAACCTCGGGTCCCCGTCGTTGGTACAAGGGACCTCCGGGCAGGTGTGGGTGGTCGACGGCGCGACCGGTGAAGCTCATTCCGTCTCGTTCCCCGGCGCCGCCCCCCCCGACTAGCCGGGTTTTCGCTCTCCGTCACCGCAGGGACTGGCCACCATCAGACCGATGACACCGGGCAACGCAAGCAACCGGGACCGCCGCCGGCGCGAGAGGAAACTCTGGCGCGTCGCGATGGGCCTGTCCCTGGGCTTCCATCTGTTCCTGTTCCTCTTCTGGCGCATGCCGGCGCCCACCGTATCCCCGTACGCCGCCGCGGGTCCGCGCGCGGGCGACAACCGCGCGGCTTCGGGCTCCATGCAGGCGCTGCGCCTGGCGATGGCGCCCCCCCGCCCGATCGTTCCTCCGCGCGTGCCGGCTCCGGTCCTGGTGGACGTCGAGCCGGTGGACTTCGAGGAATCGGTGGAAGTGGACTTTGCGTCCCTGCTGGGGGAGCGTCCCGGCGAAGGCGAAGGTCCCGGCATCGAGGAAGGCGAGGGGCGGGGGGATGGCGGCACGGCCGCTGAAGGAAGGTCGCGAACGATCCCTCCCTCTCCCCGCAGCATGATCCTGCCCCCCTCCAACCGAAGCCTGAGGGACCGGGAAGTCGAGGTGTGGGTTTTCGTTCTGGAGACCGGGAGGGTCGCGGCCGACTCCGTCCGCCTGATGCCGCCCACCTCCGACCGTGACTTCAATCGCCGGCTGATTCAGGAGGCTGCCCGCTGGATGTTCGAGCCGGCACGCCGGGGCGGGATGCCCGTGGCGGCCTGGTTCCGCTATGTCATCAGCATGGAGTAGACTCCTTCTTCCGCTCCCCCGGGCGGCTCCCGAACCCCCGGCAGCGGCCAGCCAGCCAACGGAATGACCTCACTGCCCGCCACCCGCGCCAAGCGCATTCTCTGGGTCGACGACGAGATCGACCGGCTGCGCCCCCATCTGCTGTTCCTGCAGCAGCGGGGCTACCACGTGGACGCGATCACCAACGGCGACGACGCCCTCGCCCTCCTGCGCCGGAACCACTACGACCTGGTCCTGCTCGACGAGCAGATGCCCGGGCGCCGCGGCCTGGAGGTGCTGGCCCTCCTGCGCCGGCAGGATCCCAATGCCCGCGTCGTGATGGTGACCAAGTCGGAGGAGGACCGCACCATGACGGAGGCGATCGGGCGGCGCGTCGACGACTATCTGGTAAAGCCGACCAGCCCCCGCCAGGTCCTCTCGGTCGTCACCCGCATCCTCGAAGGCTCGAGCATCCGTCAGCAGCAGGTGGCGCGCGATTTCGCGGCGCGTTTCGGGCAACTCTCGGCACTGCGCGCGGAGGTCCGCACCCATGAGCGGTTCGCTTCCCTGTATGCGGAGCTCGTGGACTGGCACATCCGTCTGGATCAGGCCGGAGAGACCGGTCTGCTGGATTCCGTCAACGGGATCATGGCTGAACTGCGCCACGACTTCGGCCTGTGGATCACCCGAAACTACCCGCGCTGGGTGGATGGCCCGGGATCCGGCCGGCCCGAGCTGTCGACCGACATCGTCAGGAAGCACGTGGCGCCACTGCTGGGCACCGATCCCGTCGTCTTCGTGATCCTCGACTGCATGAGGCTCGACCAGTGGCGCGTCATCGCGCCGCTGCTGTCCCCCATGTTCGAGATCGAAGAGAAGCTCTATTACTCGATCCTGCCCACCGCCACGCCATACGCCCGCAACGCCATCTTCGGCGGACTGTTCCCCGACGAAATCGCCCGGCTCCGCCCCGGCTGGTGGGATGCGTCCGACGACGAAGGGAGCCTGAACGCCTTCGAGGACGAGTTGCTGGCCGCTCAACTCTGGCGGCTGACCGGTCGCGACGTGCCGCTGCACTACGAGAAGATCTTCACCGACCGGGAGGGCGACCAGGTGCGGGCGCGCTTCCGCTCGGCCGTGAGCACCGAAGGCTCGCTGGTGGCGCTGGTGTTCAACTTCGTGGACCTGATGACGCACGGACGCAGCGAATCGCCGGTGCTCATGGAGGTGGCCAGGGACGAAGTCGCGCTGCGCAACCTGACGCGTGCCTGGTTCGAACGCTCTACCGCCTTTCAGGTTCTGAAGGAAGCGGCGACGGCGGGCTACCCCGTGGTGCTCACCACCGATCACGGCTCGATCCACTGCAACCGGCCGACCACCATCTACGCCCGCAAGGACGCCACCACCAATCTGCGCTACAAGTTCGGGGTGGATCTGCGGACGGCGAGCAGGTCCACCGTCTTCAGCAGCAAACGGGCCCGCGACCTGCGGCTGCCCGGGGGGCGGATGGGAACGACCTATGTCGTCGCCCGGGATGACTACTTCATGGTGTATCCCACGAAGCTGCGGGAATACCAGTCACGCTACCGCGGGTCGTTCCTGCACGGCGGCATCTCGCCGGAGGAGATGATCGTACCGGTCGCGCGCCTGCAGCCTCGAGGCCGGAGCACGCTGGATTGAGGCTGTATCTCCGCATCCTGCGGTATCTGAGGCCCTACGTCGCGGTGTTCCTGGGGGCGATGGCCGCGAGCGTACTGTTCGCCGCCTTCGACGCCTTCTCGATGGTGCTCCTGATCCCGTTCCTGAGCGTCCTGATGACCCCGGAGGCGGGCGCCTCGAGCGGGGTCGGCGAGGGGATGCTGGGCCGGCTGCTGGACGCCACCGCGGGCCGCTTCGTCGCCGGCGCGTCGGGACCTCAGGAGGCGGTGCAGGCGCTCATCCTGCTCATCCTCGCGGTCTTCGCAGTCAAGAACGTCTTCGACTTCCTGAAGACCTATCTCGCCGCGCGCGTGGAGCAGGGAGTGACCCGCGACCTGCGCGACCAGGTGCACGATCATCTGCTCGAGCTCGACCTGGTGTTTTTCGGGCGGACGCGCATCGGGCAGATCGTCTCGCGGCTGACGCACGAGGTCGAACTGGTGCGGACCCTGTTCACGCGCGAGTTGATGCGGGGCATCTCGGCCGTCTTCGAGGTGGCCGCCGTGCTGGCGCTCATGGTTGCGGTATCCCCCTCGCTGACGCTGCTCTCGGTTGCCGTGCTTCCGGGCATGGTGGTCATCTGGGGGCCGATGCTGAAGAAGCTGCGGCGCGAGGACGGGCGCGTCCTCGATCTGGCCGCCGGGGTGAACGCGCGGATTCAGGAGACCTTCTCGGGGATTCGCCTGGTGAAGGGGTCGGCGGCCGAAGACTATGAACGCGGCCGCTTCCATGCTCTGACGGGACACTACTTCAGCACCTTCCTGCGCACGGAGCGGATGCGCGCCTTGGCGGCTCCGGTGACCGAGATGGTGGCCGCGCTCGGCACCATCGTCATCCTCTGGTACGGGACCCGGCTGGTGCTCGTGCAGGGTGAACTCACCGGGCCCGCGTTCATGGGCTTCGTGGCGCTCAGCACCAAGCTCTACAGGCCGATCAAGTACTTGAGCAGACTGCCCGCCATGATCCAGCCCGCGGTGGTCGGGGGCCGAAGGCTGTTCGAATACCTGGACGCTCCCGCGGCCATCCGCGACCGGCCGGACGCGCTGCCGTTCCCGGGCGTCGAAGGCGAGATCGTGTTCGACCGGGTCGGATTCGGCTACCGTGAGGGAAGCCCCGTGCTGGAGGAGGTGTCGCTCGTGGTCGAGCGCGGGACCATGGTGGCCGTGGTGGGCCCGAGCGGGGCCGGGAAGAGCACCCTGGTGGATCTGCTCAGCCGGTTCTTCGAGGTCAGCTCGGGGAGGATCCTGATCGACGGCACGGACATCCGGTGCTTCCGGTTGCGCAGCCTGCGGGCGATGATGGGGATCGTCTCGCAGGAGACCGTGCTTTTTCACGACACCGTGCGCGCCAACATCGCCTACGGGTTGCCGGGGGCCGGAACGAGGGAGGTGGAAGAGGCGGCGCGCGCGGCGGGCGCGCACGAATTCATCGAAGCGCTGCCCGAGGGCTACGATACCATGGTCGGCGAGCGCGGCGCCGAGCTTTCCGGCGGGCAGCGCCAGCGGCTGGCGATCGCGCGCGCCATCCTGCGCGATCCCCCGATCCTGATCCTCGACGAGGCCACCAGCTCGCTCGACACCGAGTCGGAACGCCGGGTGCAGCGCGCCCTCGACCGGCTCAGCGAGGGGCGCACCGTCTTCGTGATCGCGCACCGCCTGTCCACCGTGCAGGGCGCGCGCGCGATCTTCGTGCTGGACGGGGGCCGAATCGCGGAGGCCGGGGACCACGACCAGCTCATGCGCGCGGGCGGGCTCTACCGCCGGCTCTACGAGATGCAGAGCGGGTCGTCGGCGGGGCGGCGTCGCACGCCGGAAGCGGTCGCGGCGCGGGGTTGACTCCGGCGGGGAACGGCCATGGGGGCGTCTGAGGGACGGCGCGCGCGCACCCGGCACCGGGTCGAGTACGCGCTCTTCCGCCTGGCCGCGGGTTGCGCGGGGCTGCTTCCGGGGCGGTGGATCCAGGGGCTGGGAGCGGTGGCGGGGTTGCTGGCCGGCGGCGTGCTGCGCATCCGTCGGCGGGTCACGAGAGAGAACCTCGAGCGCGTCTTCCCGGAGCGTTCTCCCGCCTGGCGCGCTCGGGTGGCCCGGGAGAGCTACCGCCACCTCGGGCGCACGGCGGCCACCACCTTCCGGCTCGCCCGCCTGACTCCCGCCGAGATTCGCGCGCGCTCCCGGGTGGAGGGGTGGGAGTTGCTGGCGGATCCGGTGGCCCGCGGCGAGGGCGCCATCCTGGTGACCGGCCACATCGGCAACTGGGAGGCGGGGGGCGGGGCGCTGGCGTGCCGCGGCCTCCCGCTGGACGTGGTTGTGCGCCCCCAGAACAATCCGCTCTTCGACCGTGCACTGGTGCGGGCCCGCCGGCGACTGGGAATGAACGTGGTCTCGCGCGACGACCCGGCGCACCTCCTGCTCCGGTCGCTCCGCAGGGGCCGGGTCGTTGTGCTGGTCGCCGACCAGAATGCCCACGCGGGCGGCCTCATGATGGACTTCTTCGGCGAGCCGGCCTCGACCGCCCGCGGCGCGGCCCTGCTCTCACTCCGCAGCGGCGCGCCCCTGGTGCTGGGCGTAGCCCTCCATCATCCGGCCGCGCCCGTTCCCCATCACCTCGTTCTCGAGCCGGTCTCCATTTCACCGAGCGGTGTGCCGGCCCGGGACGTGGAAGCGCTGACGCGAGCGCACGTCTCCGCCCTCGAGCGCTGGGTGCGGCGCTATCCGGGCCAGTATCTCTGGCAACACCGGCGCTGGCCACGCACGCAAGCCGCCGGGCGGGCGCCGGAACCGTCACCGCGCGGTCAGGTATAAGCGCCAGCCTGTTGTAACAGCTCCCCGCCGTCCTGGTCGGCCCCGATCTTGCAGCGCCGAACGGATGCACGCGGGCCCACGGAGTCCAGCTTGGTCTACATCTGCATACCCGCTCGTAACGAAGAGAACACCATCGGCGTGCTTCTCTGGAAGGTCCGGCAGGTCATGGCCGGCTTCGGGCGCGACTACGAGATTCTCGTGCTCGACGACGGCTCGAGCGACGACACGCGCTCGCTGCTGTCGAGCTACCGGCGCGTCGTACCGCTCGTGATCCTCTACGGCAAGAAGAGAATGGGCTATTCGGGGGCCACGGAAGAACTGCTGCGCCAGGCCGCGCGCCGGGCGGAGTATCCGAAGCGGGACGTGGCCCTGACCCTTCAGGCCGATTTCAGCGAGGACCCGGCGGGCATCGTGCCCCTCATGAAGACCATCGAAGGGGGCGCGGACATCGTCAGCGCGGCCTACGCCGGGGAGCCGCCCGGACTGACCCGCTCGGCCCGCTTCACCCGCTGGGTGGGGCGCCACTGGTTGCGAGGGGCGCTCCGGTCGGCGCCGGTGTCGGATCCGTTCGGTGGCTTCCGGGCGTATCGCGTCGTGGTGCTCCGGAAGATGTTTGCCGAAGCGAGCGAGGAGGGGTTCGGGCTCGGGGAGGGCTGGGCCGGCAACCTGGAGTTGCTCGGGCGCGCGCTTCCCCACGCCCGCGCGGTCGCGGAGGCCGTGGTCGAAGAACCCCGCAACCGGCGGGTGCGCCGCTCGCGTTTCCGGGCCTGGCGCACGCTACGGGGGCTGGGCCGGGCCCGCGGCCGGGTAACCTTCGCCGCAGCGCAGGGATCATGACGCGCGCGACCTCTCTCGTCGCGCTCGCGCTGGGACTCGCCGCGGTCTCGCCGGCCCACGCCCGCGCGCAGGCACCCGTGCCCTGGGTCACGCCGGCGGAGCCCCTCGAGGCTCCCGTGCCGTTCGAAGTGGGCGAGCGCCTGGAATACAAGGTCAAGCTCGGGATCTTCAACGCCGGGGAAGGATCGCTGGAGGTCGCCGCGATCGATTCGGTCCGGGGAAACCCGGCGTACCACGCCATCATGAGCATCGACGGCGGCATACTTATCGCGCGGGTGCACGACGAGTTCCAGACCTGGTTCGACACCCGCACGCTGACCAGCCACCGCTTCATCCAGGACCAGGACGAAGTGGGGTCGCAGCGCTATCGGCACTACGAGATGTTCCCGGAGCGCGGGGTCTGGGAACGGAGGGACGACGAGGAAACGGGTGACCTGCCCACGTCGCTCCCTCTCGACGACATCTCGTTCGTCTACTTCATCCGCACGCTTCCGCTGGAAGTGGGCGATGTCTACACCTTCAACAGGTACTTCAAGGACACGGGGAATCCGGTGGTCATACGGGTGCTGCGCAAGGAGGAGAAGGAAGTCCCCGCGGGCATCTTCCAGACCATCGTGGTGCAGCCCATCATCCGCACCCGGGGAATCTTCGGCGAGGGCGGCGAGGCGGAACTCTACTTCAGCGACGACGACCGCCGAGCCCTCGTGTACATGAAATCGAACATTCCGGTTCTGCCCGGGAGCCTCACCCTGCACCTCACCAGCCCGCCCGCCTGGCAGCCCCAGCCCGCGGTTACCGGCGAAGGCCAACCCACGGGCTCCGCGCCGCCTCGCTGAGAGGACTCTCCGCGCCCGGGTTGTACACCGCTGACAGGACCAGGGGCGGGAAGGATGATGCACGTCGCGTTCTGCGCCCCCCGCGCCCGGGTTGCGCCGGCCCCGAGCGAACTCTCGCCACCCCGACGGCACGTCACAGGATCCCCGGTTTGTTGTGACCGCCGCACTGTATTACAGTCGTAATATGATCGGGCTTTCGCGATGCGATTGGCGTGCCGCGATGCCCACGAAGCAGGGGGGATCGAGGCATCGGCGCCTGTCGTCCGAGCGAGCCGGCGCCGGCCTCCGTGGTCGCGCTCGAGCTCTCTGCGATCTCCTCCCTCTGGCCGGGGGCAGTTGCTGGATGGCGATTCGGACGGTGCGACTCGGGGAGGAAGGGGAGATGACCCTGGCCGATCTGCGGGAGCGGACGGGCCTGTCCATTTCGGAGGTGATCCGGCAGGCGCTGCGCACCCTTGCGGCGGAGCTGGACAGGGAGGCCGCCCGGCGCCCGTACGACGTCTACAGGAATATCCCCCTGCCTCGATCCGGCGGGTACGCCCTGGCGCCCTCCTCCCGGGCGAAGCAGGCGGTGGTGCTCGTAATTCGACGGAGGCACGCATCGTGATTCTGGTCGACACCGGACCGCTGGTGGCCCTCTTCACCCCCGCCGACGACTACCATCGGCACTGCGTCTCGGTTCTGGAGTCGGTGAACGAGGAGCTGGTGACGACCGCGCCCGTCCTCACGGAGGCGTTCCATCTCCTGCGGCCGGGAAGCCAGGGTCCTCCCAGGCTCGTGGAGTTCGTGCGGCAGGGCGGGCTCCGGGTTCTGCCGATGGACGACGAGAGCCTGATGCGCGGCTTCCAGCTCATGGACCGGTACTCGGACATGGCGATGGACTTCGCCGATGCCTCCATCGTGGCCACGGCGGAGCGCTTAAGGATCCACAGGGTGTTCACCCTGGACAGGCGACGCTTCGCCCTGTACCGCGTGAAGCGCGGCCACCGCCGGGTTCCCCTGTCGTTCGCAGAGCCCGCCGCATAAGCTCCGCAGTGTCGGAGAAGCCGTCAGCGGGACGCCGGCTCCGGGTGGAAACGCCCGAGCACGTCCGACTGGACTACGAGCTGGCCGACGTGGGCTCGCGGCTGGCGGCTCTGCTGATCGACATGGCGATCGTCATGGGCGGTCTGATCCTGTTCGCGATGGCCAACGCGCTGCTGCGGGGTGGCGGATTGTCCCTGGGCGAGAGTCTCGCCGCGAGCGTACTGGTGCTCGGCTTCTTCGCGCTGCAGTGGGGATATTTCCTGCTGTTCGAGCTGCTGCGCGACGGCCAGACGCCCGGAAAACGCGCGCTCCGCCTGCGCGTGCTCCACTCCAACGGCCAGCCCCTCTCGGTGCGTGGCTCGGTGATCCGCAACGTGCTGCGCATCGTCGACTTCCAGCCGGCCGTGACGGGCGTGCTCGGCGGGGGCGTGATCATGCTCACCGGCCGCTCCCAGCGACTGGGCGACCTGGCTGCCGACACCATCGTGGTGCGTGACGGCGGCGCGGGCGAAGAGGCCTGGCCCGAAGCCTCGCCCGTCCCGGCCGCGGGTCGCCCGCTCCTCTCGGCCGAGCAGTTCGAACTGCTGAGCAACTATCGCCGCCGCCGCGACGACCTGGCGCCCGAGGCGATGCGCTCGGTTGCGAGCGCGGTGTTGCAGGCGATCCGTCCGTCCGTCGAGGGCCATGCCCTGCTCGGAGCGGTGACGGCCGACGAGCTCCTGGTTCAGCTGCACGACGAGGAGGAACCCCGCCGGGCCGCGGCGGGCGGCGTGTGGGGGCTGCAGGCGGCCGCACTGGTGCGGGAGCAGCGACAGGAATGGGCCCGGTACGCCGAGCTGCTGCGGGAGAGTCGAAGGGGTGGGCTGAAGCAGCTTCCGGAGCGGGAACTCAGGACCTTCGGCCGTCTGTACCGCGGGATGACCGCGGACCTGGCACGCGCCCGCACGTACGGTGCCCCCGCGTCGGTGCTGCGCAGCCTGGAACGCTGGGCCGGAGCCGGCCACAATCTCCTCTACCGGGTCACCGGGGAGTCCATCGTTTCGGTGCGCCGCTGGATTGCATCCGGTTTCCCAGGGGCGGTCAGGACGCACCAACGGCCCATCCTGCTTGCGGTCCTGCTGCTCGTCGGCCCCATGGGCATCTCGTACGGCATCGTGCGGTCGAATCCGGTCCAGGCCCGCTACATGACCTCGTCGGCCATGCTGGAGCGGGCGGAGTCGACCCCGGCGGGAGACATCGACGCCGAATACGTCGACATCCCGGGCACGCTCATGCCGCTGGCCTCGACGAGCCTCATCACCAACAACGTGCAGGTGGCCCTGCTGGCCTTCGCGGGCGGCGTCCTGGCGGGATCGCTGACCGTGCTGCTGCTGGTCTTCAACGGCGTGCACCTGGGCACGGTTCTGGGGCTCTACGCGAACGAAGGGCTGCTGGGGGTCATTCTGGCGTTCGTCTTCCCCCACGGCTTCATGGAGCTCACCGCCATCTGCCTGGCGGGCGGCGCCGGGTTGTGGCTCGGCTCCGCCGTCCTGGCGCCGGGTCGCCGCACACGCCGGGCGGCGTTGCAGGCGCGAGGACGGGAAGCGCTCTCCCTCCTCGCGGGAGTGGTCGGGTTGCTGGTGATCGCGGGGATCGTCGAGGGCTTCTATTCCCCGTCGGGCCTGCCGGCGGCCGCCAAGTTCGCCTTCGGTGGAGCGACCGCGCTGCTGCTGGCGGTCTACTTCACGGCGGCCGGCCGGGCGAAGACGAACCCGGCGCAAAGATCCCGGGGGCGTCGGCGAATCCCGGGAGAGGGGCGCCGCCGAGCCTCTACAGCAGCCCCCGCTCCTTGACCTCCATGTACTTGTCGAGCGTGGCCGCGAGCGTTTGGGCGGGTGGCACGTCGACCACGAGGATTCCGGAACGGCGCATGGCCTGAAGCGCCAGCGCGCGCGCCTGCACCAGTTCAGCCGCGGCCGCCCGGCGGAATGCGTCTGCGTCGGTTGTCACCACCTGGCCGGCCGCTTCCTCCAGGCCCGGGTTGCCGATGGTCACGGCGAGCGGCAGATGCGCGCGCGCCACCCGGCCCAGCGAGCGCACCAGGGCCCGCGAAACCGTCTCGTCGATCACGTCGGAGAAGAGCACCACCAGCGACCGCTTTCTGAAGGTTCGGCTCAACCTGGCCATGGCGAGGGGGTAGTTCGGCTCCACCAGGCGCGTTTGGACCCCGGTGAGCGTCTCCGCGAGCCGGGAGAGGTTCACCCGCCGCGGCGCCGACAGATGGCGGATGCGCTCGTCGAAGACCATCACCCCGAGGCGGTCGCCGTAGGCCTGCGCGCGGCTGGCCAGCAGCATGCACGCGGCCAGCGCGATGTCGGCGCGCTCGCGGTCCAGGATGGTCTCGCGCATGTGACGGCCCGCGTCGATGGCGAGGACGATGTGCTGTCCGCGCTCCGCCTGGTAGTTGCGCACCACGAAGTGCCGGCGCCTGGCGGAGGCCTTCCAGTCGATGGTGCGCGGATCGTCCCCCCTGGCGTACTCTCGGAGGCTCTCGAACTCGGTGCCCTCCGCGCGCATGCGGGTGCGCCGCGGTCCCATCTCGTGGAGCGGGCGGCGAAGGCTGTGCTTTCTGTCCCGCAGGAAGTCACGGATGCCCGGCTGAACGCGCACCACATCGCTCGCCGGCACGGTGGCGCGCGTCCACGCCAGGCCGAGCGGGCCCAGCGCGCGCAGGTGCAGGTCGCCCAGTTCCAGGAAGCCCCGCGCACGCGGACGGATCCGGTAGGACCGCGAGACCGACCCGCCGGGCGGCACGGTCAGCCGCACGCCCGCGTTCCAGTCCTCGTGGCGCCGCGGGGCGTCCCGGCGCTCGAACCTGGCATCGATGTCGTCGGTGAGCATCACGCGGACGGCGCGCGGGGCGGGGTTGGCGAGCTCGACGACCGCTTCTCCGAAGGTGCCCAGCGCGGCCACCTCGGGAGCCCGCCGGCTCACCTCGGGAGTCCGTGTCCGGCGTGCGTCCATCAGGATCAGCCCCGCGATGACCAGGTCGGCCAGGAGCGCGACCGGAACCGAGACCATGAGCAGCGGCGAAGCCAGCGCGAGCAGCCAGAGGGCGCGCCGGCTCGGGACAGCGCGGATGTATCGCCTCTCGAAGGCCGGGCGGAGTTGGTCCACGGGCTCCTATCGGGGCGCGTTCAGGGTTTCGAGCAACGCGGCCACTTCGTCGTCGGAGGACCGTCCCTCCACCTCCGCTTCGGGAGTGAGGACCACCCGGTGGCGGAGGATCGGGAAGGAGAGCGCCTTCACGTCGTCGGGGATGGCGAAGTCCCGTCCGCTGAGCCAGGCCTCGGCCTTGGCCGCCTGCAACAGGGCCACCCCGGCGCGCGGGCTCGCCCCCAGCGCGAAGACCGATTCCTCGCGCGTCGCGCGCACGATGTCGGTGATGTAGCGGCGGATACGCTCGTCCACATGCATGCGGTTGACGGTATCGCGCATCGCCAGCAGCTCCTCCCGGGACACCGGCTCGCCCAGCGGATAGGTGCCCTCGTCGTCCGCGCGGAAGCCGGCATCGTGGCGGTCGAGGATGCGGCGTTCGGCCTCCTCGGAGGGATAATCCACCGAGATCTTCATCAGAAAGCGGTCCACCTGCGCTTCCGGGAGCGGGTAGGTGCCCTCGTACTCGACCGGGTTCTGGGTGGCGAACACGGTGAAGGCGTTCGGAAGCGGACGGGTTACGCCGTCCACCGTGACCTGCCGCTCCTCCATCGACTCGAGCAGCGCGGCCTGGGTCTTGGCGGGCGCCCGGTTGATCTCGTCGGCCAGCAGGAGATCGGCGAAGACGGGCCCCGGCCGGTAGGTGAAGTCGCGTCCGGAATCGTCCAGGACGTTCACCCCCGTGAGGTCGGTGGGCATAAGGTCCGGGGTGAACTGCACCCGGCCGAAGTCCAGGCTCAGCCCCCGGGCGAGTGCCCGCACCGCCAGCGTCTTCGCCGTTCCGGGGACGCCTTCGACGAGAGCGTGTCCGCGGGCGAGGAGGGTGATCATCATCTGCCTGAGCATGGTGGCCTGGCCGAGCACGATCTGGTCGAGGGCGGCGAGCAGGCGAAGCGCCGGATCCGGCGAATTCATGCGGAGTGTCTCCTTTGGGTGTGGTTGTCGATGCCCCGGGCGACCTGAACCAGGTCCACGGGGCTGGCCGCGAGGCCCCGGCGGATGAGCCGCAGAGCCCGGCGCCGCCCGGTCCGCTTCTCCAGTCGCCCCAGGAGCCGCTCGGCCTCCGCGAGGTCATGAGGAGGCGGGAGATGCGAGGCGTGGGCAAGTCGCCCGAGCATCAGGACGGCCGCCGTCTCGCGGGCCTGCGCACTCTCGTATACGGCCGCGAGAGCCGTCACGTGCTCAAGCGCGGATCGTCGCGGTCCGCCGGCCGGAGCCAGTGGCGCCCCGAAGCGCAGCCCGGCGCAGAGGAACGCGAGGAGGACGACCACGCCCAGGTGAAGCGAGGCCCGGCCGGCGGGCGTACCGATCAGGAAGTCCACGGTGGCGCGCGCGGGGGAGCGCGATGCCCCCAGTCCCTGGCTGAACTCGTCGAAGAAGACGGAATCCCCGGGGCTCGTCCAGGCGATGGCGGCGCGGACCGCCAACACGGCCAGAGGCGCCTCGCCGGCGAAGCGGTTGGAGAGCGGTGCGGCGTCGGCGAAGCTGATGATGCGCCCCTCGCGCAGCGGAATCGAGACGGCGACCGCCCAGCGATGTCCGGCCGAGTCGGGGGCGGACAGGAGCAGGGGATGGTGGGGCACCGGAGGCGGCCCCGGCTCCTCGTCCTCGTCCGGTCTGTCCTCTTCTTCGTCCTCGTCCGCCTCGTCCTGTTCGTCGGTCGCTCCCGAGGCCGTGTCGGGCGCGATCGCGTAACGCGCCGCGCGGGCCGTCGGCAGTCCTTCGGTGAGAGGGTGATCCCCGCTCCAGAACGGGCCGTCGTCGAGCTCCGGACCCGACGACGCGCCCGGTGCCGGTGCTTCCGCGGAGTCGACGCTTTCAGGGAACGTGCGGCGCACCAGCCCGAGCGAGTCCAGGATGGGCGACGCGCCGCGCGGGGCGTGGATCAGGGTGCCCCCGCCCCGCACCCACTCCAGCAGCTCGTGGACCTCGCGCGGGCTTGGACGCCGCACCGGTTGAAGCATCACCAGGGTCCCGCGCAGGGGCTCGGCGTCGACGAGCGGCGTTACCCGGATCGCAGTGGGAGGTCCCAGGCGCGCGATCGCGCGATACAGCCCCGCGACCCCGTCGGGGGTGGTGCGCAGCGCGCTGCGGCGGCTGTCGCCGGCGGCGGAGCCCGAGGGGCGCAGCGCGAACGCCGTCAGCGCGAGGAGCAGCGTGACGACTGCGATTCCGGCCAGCACGCCCCATCCCGCCGCGCGCGAGGGCGAGTTTCGCGCCCGCCGCCCGCCGCCCGCAGCGGTCTCGGCCCGCGGACGGGCCCGTCCCCGAGTCACCTCCCGGCTTCCCGGGTCGCTTCGCATCCGGCCCGCCCGGCCAGCCGCTCCAGACTGTCGTAGCCGGAGAGCGTGGGGGTGTCCTGGCCGAAGGCGAGTTCCTGAAAGGAGCGGATGAAGTCGGCGCTGCCTGCTTTCTCCGGTTCGTCCAATCCCGGGGCTCCGGCCGCTTCCAGCGCATACTCCCCGGGGGTCTTGGAGGGATGGTACTCCACCGCGCCCCTGCGTTCGAGCGTGAGGACGAATCCCTGATACAGCGCCGTGGCGGCTTGCCGGTATGCCGCCGCGCGTGCCTGCTGGCCGGCGATGCGAAGCCAGTCCCGAGCCGTGCGACGCTCGTCGGGTACCGCGTCCGGATCACGCCGCGCCGATCGCGGATCCCCTTCCGGCAGCGCACGCACCACGGCGACCGCGACCGCGCCGAGCCCGAGGGCCACGATGATCATGGTCAGCAGCTCGCCCTGCGCTTCCGGAATCTCCGGGAAGATGCCGCTGATCCAGTCCCGGAACCGCCTCCACAGGTCGGTGAGCACCCGACGCATCAATCCGCCCTCGAACGCCTCGAAGTCCGATCCGCTCAGGATGGCCGCAAGCGCCTGGGACACTTCCTCGGCCGCAGGCAGTTCTTCCTGCAACACTCAGCCCGCCAGGGCCCGGGCGGCGGCCTCGATGTCCGTGCCTTCGCTCCGCGCCTTCAGGTCCGCGAAGAGCACCATGGCGCACGCCATCCACAGCGGAGTGGTCACGGACTGAAAGCCCAGCGCGACGATCTGGATCGCCCAGTAGCGAACCAGGCCTATCGTCTCGGCAGGATTGGACGCAAAAAGGGCCCCGGCAGACCCCGCCAGCGAGTACGCGGCCAGCCCGGGCAGGACGGTGACGAACCAGGTGACCACCACGACGAATAAAGCCCGCAACCGGTTGCCACGCACCAGCCCGAAGGACCGCCGCAGGCTCCCGAACGGCCCGCGCCCTTCGACCACGGTCGCGGGCACGAGCATGAAGATGTGCGTCGCCCACCATCCCACGGCCGCCGCAGCCATCGCGAAGACCACGAGCGACGTGATGAGGGCGCCTGCGAGAGAAGCGGCGCGCGCGGCGAAGGCTACGAGCGCCATCATGGGGAAGGTCAGGGCGAAGATCGCCGCCGCCAGCAGCATCACGGCGAGAACGCCGGCGGCCACCAACCGGGGAAGGGCGGTGAGGGCCCGCGCGTAGCTGGTCCCGATCGAGGCCGGCCGATCGCCCATCCGATCGTCCATGGCCGTCGCGAGTGCCGCCCAGGTGAGGAGCGAGAACACCATGCCGACGGCCACGAGCCCGAAGAACGGCAGCAGCGCGCCGGGGTCGGCCGCGATGGCCTCCGGATCGATCGCGGACGCGGTCGGGAGCACGGTCGCCACCATGGTCGGCACGAGACCCACCAGCGCGAGCGGCATGTAGAGCCGATAATCGCGCCGGAAGAGTCCGAAGCCGAGATCGAGAACTTCGCCGAAGTCCAGAGGCCGCGACGGGATCGCGGACATCGCCTGCTCCATGTGTGATTCCTGCGTGTGCGCCGGCCGGCGCCAGCCCCCGGCCGCCCCGCCGAATGAAACCCTTCCCCGAATCCCGGGCAAGCAACGGGGTTGAAGACCTGCGCTATCGCGGATCCGGCCGCGGTTCCCGTCCGCCCCGCGCCCGTTCCGGCCGCGCGAAGCGAGCCCGCGCCTCCCGAACGATCTCGCCGAACGCCGGGTCGCCTCGGAGCGCGTCCCAGGCGGGATCGGTGCGCAACATCATGAGCCGGGGGTCTGATGTCTCGAGCGCCTCCCGGAGCTGATCGAGGGCGCCTTCACCGTCACCGGACCAGAGGCTCGCCTCGGCGATAGAGGTGGGAGCAACCCGCCGCCCCTCCGCCCGGATGGTGTTCAGCCGGTCGAGCTGCCAGGACCAGTACCCGGTCGTACCACCGGCCGCGACCGCCTGCTCGAGCTCGTCGACAGCCTCCGCGTCAGGAGCATCCGGCCACCCGTAGGCGTTCCAGCGGCGCATGGTTGCTACCGCCTCGGCGACGTCTCCCGCAGATGCGTGCATGCGCGCCAGCGTCTCCCACGCAGGGCTGGCGTTGGGATGGTCGATCAGCAACGTCTCCAGCACCTCGATGGCCGAATCGATACGCCCGTCCCCCGCCAGGCGGCGCGCCACGAATACCTGGCGCCCGGCGTCGGTGCGGGCCGACTGCAGGATGCGGCGGCTCACGGCATCCTCCAGGCCGCGTCCGATCCCCGTTGTGGCCATGACCCAGGCGGTGTCCAGCTCGGCGAGCGATACCCCGCGGGTGCCGGCTCCGGGTTCGGCAGGGGCCGGAATCGCGAATCCCTCCGCGGGTGCTCCAACCGGGAGGTTGCGCTCGAAGAACTCGACCACCTCCCGGGCTTCGTCAGACCCCGGATCGAGTGCCAGGGCGCGGGTGGCTTCCTCGCTCGCCCGACCCACCTCTCCGGCGTCCAGGAAGCCGTCTTCGATGTCGGCGAGGAAGCGCGCTCCGGCCAGACCCGCGAGGGCCCGGGCAAAGCCCGAGTCGCTGCGCAGGGCCTCCTGGAAGTACTCGACGGCCCGGCGGTATCCCTCGGGCGTATCCAGCCTGAACTGGTACCGTCCCCTCAGGTAGGCCTCCTGTGCCGCCGGATCGACGCTCGGGCCGCCGGCCGCGACCAGCGCAACCTCCTGCGGCCGTTCGAGCATCCCCGGGATTTCCGATGCCACCGCCATCGCCACCTCGCTCTGGAGCGCGAGCACGTCGGTCATTTCGCGGTCGAAGCGGAAGGTCTGAATGTGCGAGTCGCTCGCGGCGTGGATGAGCTGGAGGGTGATGCGCACCTGGTCCCCGGCGCGGGTCACCGATCCCTCCACCAGCGCGTCGACGCCGAGTTCGCGGCCGATCACCGGCGCGGAGCTGGTCGTGCCCTGGTACTGCATCGTGGAGGTCCGGGACGCCACGCGAAGCCATTCGAGCCGGCTCAGGCTCGAGGTCAGTTCCTCTTGCAGACCCGCCACGAAGTAGGCCTCGCTCGCGTCCCGGGAGAAGTCCTCCAAAGGAAGCACGGCGATCGACGTGATCGGATCGCCGGGGTCGTAGGCCTCCAGCGCGATCGCCTCCTGACGGCTCCCGGGCGTGAAGGCGCCACGCGACGAGAGCCAGCCCGCCAGTCCACCGGCAATCCCTATGGTGAGCACGAAGAACGCGACGCGCGGGAGCACGCCCTGTGCCGGGCTGTCGGGGGTCCGCCGGATCCCCTCCCTGGTGCGCTCGTAGACCCAGGCCAGCGCGACCCCGGGCGGGAAGCCGAGCACGACCACGATCACGAGGACGCGCAATCCCCACTCGCCCATGCCGAACGCCGGGAGGACGATTTCCCCAAGCTGCAGGAGAACGAAGGCGACCGCACAATACCCGATGGCGAAGCGCACGACGTGCCTGCGCCGCAACTCGGCGATCAGGTCGGCGAAGGCGAATCGACGCTCGGACAGGCTCATGGCATCCTCTTTCTCGCCCGGTCCGCCGGCGCCCTCGCGCCCGCCCGCCGGGCGATGCTCACCGCGGATTTCGTCGCCGGACCACTAGCCCGCCGGCGGCGCGGCGTCGGGGTCGCGAAAGAGGTGAAGCGCCGACCCTTTTAAGACACGTCCCTTTGCGCGGACGCTGAATCGGTATCTCCCGGGAACCGGAAACACCACGTTCTCCACGGGCATGATCAGGCAGGTGCGGGCAGGCGGTCGATCGGGGGCGCGCGGGTCGACCTGGGTCTCGCCCTCCACCGTCAGGCACGGCTTGCCCGAAGGATCGAGCAGATCAACGCGAAAGCGATAGCTGCCGTCGTCGCTTCGATCCCATTCGATGCCCGCCACGATCACCATGTGGCTCTGGACGGCGGGGAACCCGGGCGCGAACAGGTCGTTGAAGGCGCCCTGGACGTCGATCCGGGTGCCGGAAGATGCCTGCCGCGCCGAGTCGCATGCCAGCGAAAGATAGAGCTCCATCCCCACTACGCTCCGGCGCCAGCCGAGCGATCCGCGGCGTCGCCGCGAGATCCCCAGCCACCGCCCCCGGGCGACTGGATGCTGATGATGTCCCCCGCGTGCACCTCGAAGGACGCCTTTCCCGGCAGGATCCGCTCCTTGCCGCCGGAAATCAGAGTGTTCACCCCGGGCGCCCCGTCCTCCCCGCCGCGCGCGCCGGCCGGACCGCGGGTGCGCCGTTCGCACAGGAGCGTCGAACCCCCGTCCACCAGCATCATGATGTCCCGGCGCAGCCCGTCTCCCCCCGGATACCGCCCCCGCCCCCCGCTGCCGTGGCGGAGCGAATAGCGCGTCACCCGGAAGGGATAGGCGTGCTCCAGCGCCTCGACGGGCGTGTTGAGCGAGTTCGACATGTGGCAGTGAACCCCCGAGAGCCCGGGACGGCCGGGACCGGCCCCCATCCCGCCCCCCACCGTCTCGTAGTATGCGAAGCTCTCGCCGTGAAGATCGATCCCACCCATGGTGGTGTTGTTCATGGTTCCCTGGCTGAGCGCGGGCACGAGATCCGGCAGCGCCTCGCCGAAGGCGCGCAGCAGCGTATCCGTGATCCGCTGGCTGGCCTCCACGTTGCCCGCGGCGACGCTTGCCGGCAGGCGGGCGTTGACCAGCGAGCCCGGGGGAAGGCGCTGCTCCACGCAGGTCATCGATCCGCCCCCCGCGGGCAGCTCCTCGCCCAGCAGCCCCTCCACCACGCAGCGTACCACGTAGCGCACCGCGGACGAGGTGATGGCCGCCACCGCGTTGATCCCGCCCTCGGTCTGGGGCGAGGTGCCCGCGAAGTCGATCACCAGCCGGTCGCGCGACACTTCGAGGGCCACCCGGATGGGCACGGGTCCGTGTCCGAACCCGTCGTCGTCCATGAAGTCCTCCGCTTCGAAGCGCCCCGCGGGCATGCGCCGAATGCCGGTGAGGAGGAGTCGGTCGGCGTAGGCGACGAGCTCGTACATCGCGCCCAGCACCGCGCCGCTCCCCCGCCTCTCCACCAGGTCGAGCAGCCGCACCTGTCCGGTGTAGAGCGCCGCGATCTGCGCCTGGAGGTCGCCCGCGCGCTCCACCGGGGTGCGCACGTTGGCCAGGATGGTGTCCCACAGGCCCCGCCGCCGTTTCCCGCGCACGAAGAGTCGCACGGGAGGGATGCGCAGCCCCTCCTGGTAGATCTCCCGGGCCAGCGGCATCGACCCTGGAGTCATCCCTCCCACGTCGGAGTGGTGGGCCCGCGAGGCCACGTAGCCGAGCAGCACGCCGCCGGGCCCGGAATACACCGGCGCGATGAGGGTGATGTCCGGGAGATGAGTCCCTCCCCGGAAGGGATCGTTCAGGCAGGCGATGTCGCCCTCGTCGAGGGTGCCCAGCTCCGCAAGGGCCGCCTCCACGCTCATCGGCATGGCTCCGAGATGCACCGGCATGTGGTCCCCGAGCGCGACCGCGACGCCGTCCGGCGTGAAGAGCGCGCACGAGTAGTCGCGCCGCTCCTTGATGTTTGGAGAGAAGGAGGAACGCCGCAGCGCGGCCCCCATCTCCTCCGTAAGAGCGGCGAACAGCTGCCGGAAGATCTCGAGCGTCACCGCATCCGGACGCACGCCGGAGATGCCGCCCGGATTTGCACCGTTCGGGGTCAAGGCGTAACCTTGCTGGGATTTTCCGCCGGATTCCGAGTCGCCGGCGATGTCGTCAAGCATGGCTATGGAGGTGAAATTGTCGGATTCGAAGCTCCTGGATCGAGCCAGGGATGAACTTTTCAGTCACATCAACCGATGTGGCGTGGTCGATGCCAGCGAGGCGGACCAGAGCGAGTGGATGAACGATACCATCGATTACCTCGGTGAACGCTATCCGACTCTCGCGGCACACGAGCTACGCTTTCTGCATGCCGTCGGCATGCGCTTCTGCCAGCCCGCCATCGCCCGCGGCGCCGCCACCATAGGCACTGCCGGCAACTCCGCCGCTCCCGCCGGCCAGGAGTAGTCGGGCGCCCGAGAATACCGCAGCCCGACGCACCGGCGCAAATCTGTGCCGGCTTCTCGTCCAACCCGCACAACCATGCCGCGCGCAACTCCGGCCGGACACCCCGGCGTCTGGTTGCCGTATGGGCGCCAGGTTAGATTTGGGTACGCTCGCGCGCGCGAGACGTCAGGCGTCCAGATCGGCCATCCTGCGGGCAACCGGGTAGCGCCCCACATCTCCAACGGGAGGATGCGGATGATGCAAGAGCGGTTCCTGAGCTCTGAAGAATACGATGAAGAAGCATACAAGCTGTATGATGAAGGCGACTACGAAGGGGCCCTCGAGATGTTGAAAGAGGGCCTTTCGTTATATCCCAATGCCGTGGAACTGTACGTCGGCATGGGATATGCGCGGCTTGCGCGCGAGGAATATGCATGGGCCCGTGAGAGCTTCCAGCAGGCCCTGATGCTGGATCCCGATCACGAGGACGCCCTGGTCGGAATGGGAGAGCTGCTCCTCTGGTTCGGGAAGAGCGAGAGCGCGCTCGGGCTCTTCAGAAAGGTGGAGGCCCTCGGCTACGACACCGACGTCGACCTCATGCTGACGATGGGCCGGGCCCTGTACGGAGCGGGGCTGTACATGGAGGCGCGCGACGCCTTCGCGAGACTTTTGGCTGCCAGACCGGACTCGGCCGAGGCGGTCGCGGCGCTCGGATACGCGCTTCAGCGCACCGGTAACGAGCTCGAGGCGACCCGCCACATCCGGCGCGCGCTAAGGCTTGCCCCGGAACTGCATGAGGCCCGCATCTTCCTGGGTCATATTCTGTACGACCGCGGCGACCGCGAAGGGGCGATGCGCGAGTTCGAGCAGGTTCCTCCCTCCGAGCACTGGGACCCTCGGGCGGTGTGGCGGGTGATCGAACTGAACGCGTCGCTGAGGGGCATCCCGGTGGGCGATGCCCGCATGGAACCCTGGCAGACCCGGCTGCGGGAACTGGAGAACCTGTCGGATCCGCTCGACCGTCTGCTGGCTGAAGTGGAGGCCCAGGCTTCGGGCATCGCCGAATCCGCGACGGACCACCAGCAGCTGGAGCTGTTCGAAGGCCCGTCGCCCGGGGATCGCGAAGCGCACCAGGTCCGCAACCGCGACGGCCGGCCCTTCCGGGGAACCTGGCACGAGATCGTGCGCCAGATGCGCGACGACGCGGGATTCTCGCACGAGACCGTTTCCCACTACATGCGGCGGCTCTCCGAGCGCTGGCGGGAGCAGTTCGGCCTGGAGATCCCGATCGTGGATCCGGAGAGCTTCCTGACCGCCGCGATCCGGGCCGGGCTGATGCAGCGCGTCGACGACGACACTGCCCCGCCCGAATGACGCCCCGGACCACCGCCTCGAGCCAACCATGACCACCGCCGCCGATCTCCCGGGCCGCCTGTTCGACGCCCTCGTGAGCGAGATCCGGACACGGTGGCCGGAGTACCTCCATTCGCGCTTCACGGTCGCCGAGATCTACCAGAACCTGGTTCCCTGGCGTACCCACCGGAACAGCATGGACATCGCCACCAGCGGCGAGTACGAGCAGGCGTTGCTTCGTCTGCTGGCGGGCGAGGGCGACTACCTGACGCTGGAGTCGCAAGCCGCCCGGAAAGAGATCCGGGCCGAACTCGAGGCTCGCTTCCCCAACACCGGACTCTATCGCGATTTCGCCGCAGTGGGGGTTCGTCTGAACGCGAGCCGGCTGCCGATGCCGGACGGCGGCCCGGGACGCAGCGAGGCTGCCGCTTCGGACGTCCCGGACCGGGACGGGCTCGAAGTGGGGGAACGTGAGCCGGACGCGGCGGAAGGGGTCGCCGCGCCCGCGGCAGCCGAGGTGGGTCCGGGTAGCGGAGCAGCGGCTGCGCGGGTGTGTTCGGGATGCGACCAGGAGCTGCCGGACATCGACGGTGTTCGCTTCTGTCCCTTCTGCGGCCAGGACGTCCGCATCGTCGCATGTTCCGGATGCGGGATGAGGGTGGAAGCCGAGTGGTCCTATTGCGTCGGCTGCGGGAGGCGGGCCCGGCGTGCCTAGGGCGGCGGTCGGGACGGCGCGGGTCGCGGTCATTCCCGGAGACGGGATCGGGATCGAGGTCACCGGGGAGGCGGTGCGCTGCCTGCGGACGGCGGCCGATCTGCACGGTGCCGCGATCGACTTCGTCCACTGGGATCTGGGCGCCGAACGCTTCCTGCGCGACGGCGTGACCATCACCGACGACGAGATCCGCCGGCTTGCGGACAACTACGACGCCATCCTGCTGGGCGCCCTGGGAGATCCCCGGGTCCCCGACAACGCCCATATCCGCGACATCCTTCTGGGACTCCGGTTTCGCCTTGACCTGTACGTCAATTTCCGTCCGTGCGAGCTGCTCGATCCCCGTTACTGTCCGCTGAGGGACATTCCGGACGGCGGGATTCACATCGACATCTTTCGCGAGAGCACAGAGGGCGCCTACGTGAACATGGGCGGGCACTTCAAGCAGGGTACGCCCGACGAGATCGCGATCCAGGAGGATGTGAATACCCGCAAGGGGGTGGAACGCCTGGTGCGGGCCGCCTTCGAGTACGCGCGCGCCGAAGGGAGCCGCCGGGTGACGATGGTCGACAAGGCCAACGCCCTGCCGGCCGCGGGCGCCCTCTGGCGCAGAACCTACCACGACGTGCGCGCCGAATACGGGGAGATCGAGAGCGATGTAATGCTGGTGGACGCCATGGCCATGGACCTGGTGCGCCGCCCCGGGCGCTACTCCGTCCTGGTCACGTCCAACCTGTTCGGAGACATCATCAGCGACCTGGCCGCGGAAGTGACCGGGGGGCTCGGGCTGGCGCCCTCGGGGACGCTGCACCCCGGACGCCATGCCCTGTTCGAGCCCGTGCACGGCTCTGCTCCGGACATCGCCGGCACCGGGCGGGCCAACCCGGTCGCCGCCGTCCGCTCGGCGGCCCTCATGGCACGCCACCTGGGGCACGACGCGGTCGCCGACGACATCGACCGCGCCGTCCGGATCGCCCTCGCCGCAGGCCGGATCACCCCCGACCTGGGGGGCACGCTCACGACCGTCGAGGCCGGGCGAGCCATATGTGACCGGCTGAGCGGACCCCGGGGGGACGCTTGCCACTGAAATCCCGCCGCCCGGGACGCAACCGCAAACGATGGATACAAAAGGGGACTGCACATGATCGATCGAGAGAGCCGCACATGACCGGACGCGCGCGGGGAATCGTCTTCCTTTCCGGAAAGCGGACCGGGTTCGGGGCGTTCGGCGGATCACTCAGGCATCTGTCCGCCACCGAACTCGGCGTCGTGTCGGGCAGGGCGGCCGTGGAGGCCGCGGGGCTCACGCCCGACCAGCTCGATCATGTCGTCTACGGAAATGCGCTCCAGACCTCGGGCGACGCCATCTACCTCGCCCGCCACGTCGGGCTCGGGGTGGGCACGCCCGACCGCGTCCCCGCGCTGACCGTCAACCGCCTGTGCGGCTCAGGCTTCCAGGCGATCGCCAGCGGGGCCCACGAGATCCTCCAGGGCGGCGCCCGGGCGGTCCTCTGCGGCGGGACCGAATCGATGAGCCAGGCGCCCCATGTGGTGCGCGGGGCGCGCTGGGGCGGCCTGCGCCTGGGGGACCCCGGCCGCAACTTCGAGGATTCGCTGTGGACCGCCCTCGAAGACACCAGCTGCGGCCTGACGATGGCGCAGACCGCCGAAGAGCTCGGAGACCGTTACGGGGTCACCCGCGATTACTCCGACGAAGTGGCGTACCGCAGCCACGTGCGTGCCCGCGCCGCCTGGGAGGAGGGCCGCTTCGCCGACGAGGTCGTCCCCATCACCATCCGCACCCGCAAGGGCGAGAAGGAGTTCGCCGCCGACGAGCACATCCGCCCGGATGTCTCCCTGGAGGGGCTGGCCCGGCTGCGGCCGTACTTCCGCAAGGGCGGCTTCGTCACCGCCGGGAACGCGAGCGGCATCGGCGACGGGTCGGCCGGCACCGTCATCGCCGACGCTGAATGGGCCGCGGGCGAGGGGCTGTCTCCGATCGGTCGCCTGGTCTCGTGGGCCTTCGTGGGCGTGGAGCCGAAGATCATGGGCATCGGGCCCGCTCCGGCCGCCCGCGCCGCCCTCGACAACGCGGGCCTCGCGCTCGACGACATGGAACTGGTCGAGGTGAACGAGGCGTTCGCACCGCAGTACGCGTCCGTAGAGCGCGACCTGGGGCTCGACCCCGATCGGACCAACGTCAACGGCGGCGCCATCGCCATCACTCATCCCCTGGCGGCTTCGGGGACCCGCATCACCATCCACCTGCTTCACGAGCTGCGGAGGCGCGGCGCGCGCTACGGGCTGGGCTCCGCGTGCATCGGCGGCGGCCAGGGCGGCGCCGTGGTCGTGGAAGCCTTCTCCTGAGGAGGAAGACGTGAACATTCAACGGGTAGGCGTCGCCGGCTGCGGCCTCATGGGCAGCGGCATCGCGGAGGTTGCGGCCAAAGCGGGATTCGACGTCGTCGTGAGTGAAGTCGACGAGGGCGCGCTCGAAGCCGGCAAGAACCGGATCTTCAAATCGATGGGCCGGGCGGTGGAGAAGGAAAAGCTGTCGGCGGAAGCGCGTGACGAGGCCTGGGGCCGATTGTCCTTCACGACATCGCTTGCGGACATGGCCGACAGGGACCTTGTGGTCGAAGCGATCGTCGAGGACCTGGCGATCAAGTCGGAACTGATGCGCGCTCTGGACCAGCTCACCGGTCCCGAAGCCATCTTCGCGTCGAACACCAGTTCCCTCACCATCACCGAAATCGCCGCCGCGACAAGCCGCCCCGACAGGGTGGTCGGCCTCCACTTCTTCAATCCGGTGCCGGTGATGAAGCTGGTGGAGGTGGTCCGCACCATCGCCACCGACGAGCAGGTCTTCGAAGCCGCCTACCGGTTCGCGCGCGACCTGGGCAAGGAGCCGATCAAGGCGAAGGACAACTCGGGCTTCGTCGTCAATCTGCTGCTCGTGCCCTACATGCTGGACTCCATTCGCCAACTGGAGCGGGGCGTGGCCTCGATCGAGGACATCGACAAGGGCATGATGCTGGGCACGGGCTACCCGATGGGTCCGTTCCTGCTGTGCGACTTCGTGGGGGTCGACACGACGTACCGCATCGCGGAAATCATGTTCGAGGAATACCGGGAGGCGAGATACGCCCCCCCGCCGCTTCTCAAGCGCCTGGTGGCGCTGGGCAGATTCGGGCGCAAGACGGGGAAGGGATTCTACGACTGGAGCACGAAGCCACCGCGTCCGCTGCCGCTGTAGCTACAACGTCGAGCACTCAACGGCGGGAGCCCGTCCGCTCCCGGCGCGCGGGTTGCCGCCGGCTCGTCCGTCCCTCAGCGGCGAGACGAGTTTCGCCGCTGGCGCCGCCGCTCGCGGCGGATCGCGGCTTCCCTCTTCCGCTTGCGTTGCGCGCTCGGCTTCTCGTAGAAGCGGCGCTTGCGCAGTTCCGAGTAGAGCCCCGACCGCTGTACCTTGCGCTTGAAGCGCCGGAGCGCCCGCTCCAGATTCTCGCCTTCCTGAATCATGACTTCCAAACAGAGCCTTCCTTTTCCCTGTACGCCCGTTCCGCCGAATCCCCGGGGACGCTGCCCTCGCGTCCGGGCAGGCAATCTAGTCGATTCCCGGTTTTCCCGGAATCCCCGTCCGGATGTGACCCTCGTCCGGGGCAGGAAAACTACCCCGTCCGGCGACCGGCCGGCAACGCTCGGGCTCACATTTCTTCATTCCGGTTTTCCCGGACAAAAGCCCGGTTTTTTGTAAAACATTTGTATTGCAGAGATGCTTGAAGCGGCATGCCTGCTTCGGTGGAAAACGAGCGCAGGCAGCAACTTATGAAAGCCGGACATCTGCCTTTCAACGTGCTTGCGGTCCTTGGGAACAAGTGAATTACGGTTTTGCCACCAATCTTGTAACCTGTTTATACATAATAAGATACGAGTTTTCACCGGTTGGCATTCGTTTCGTTTTGACACCCTTGCGCACCCGAGCTCGACCTTTTACGATCTCTGCCGTGCAGGATGGCCCCCGCCGTGCCGGGACCGGCCCCATCACTGGGCCTCCGGGGCTGCGCCGGGGGATGCGAATCAGATTCAGCTTCGTTTCACATCGGGCAGGGAGCCAGCCGACCAAGATGTGGGAAACCCGATCCGTGAACCTCAACATCCGCCTGCCGCGCGACGTGGCCAGGAAAGCCGAAGCGGTTCAGGAAACGGACCCGGAGTTTCTCAGCCGGGTCCTCATCGGCGGACTGACCCGGCGTAGCATCTATGAGCACCTGAAGGAGCACGAGGAGTCTCTCTCTCCCTGCACCGGGGACGCCCGCTGAGCGCTAGCCCGCCGCGTCCCTCCTCACGCAGGTCGCCCACGCATCCCGCAGGTTTCTCGACACTCCGGCCCAGCGCTCGCATGCGCCGTTTGCGGGCGTAGCCACGCAGGCGTGGCCGAATACGGCGAGGCCACCGGCATGTTCCTTGCCTGCATCCGGCATGGCATTGTGGAACCGGTTCCAGTACAATACACGCGCCCGCAAAGAGGTGTCTTGCTCCAGACCTCCTCGGGCCAGAAGTCCGACGCACACCGGATGCGGGGACAACAGGAGAAGACGTGGCTGGTACTGATGGGCCGGGCGGCACCGGGGCCCACTCCTCACGGCGCGAGCCGCTCGCCGTCTTGCGCGCGAAGCACCGTGACTACTGTTCCGCGCGAGTATTCCGCATTATTCAGCGCATGTCCCCCGACGAGATGTTTGTCTTCGTAAAGGATCTTGCCCGGGGTTCCGGGGTGGGTGGGGAACTCTCCTACGACGAAATGGTTCGTCTGGCCACGACCCGCATCTACGCGGAGGAGGGATTGCCCTCCTTCGAGGAGTGGGTCGACCAGTACAGGACCAACCCGGAGCACTTCGACGCCGTGCTGCTCGATCTCTGGCGGTCCGAGGAGGGCAGGCAGCCTCCGGGTTGACGGGCGTCAGCGTCCTCGCCGCTTCCCGGCGCGTGGATTCAGTCCACGGACTGACTGCTAGAAGGGCAGATCGTCGTCGGGTTCCTGCATCGCACCTCCCCGTCTGGCCGCATCCGCGGCCGGGCGCTGCGGACGGCCCCCCGGGTCGCCGCCCATCTCCGGGACTCGGCCTCCCGACCCCAGCATGATCATGTCGCGCACGATGATGTCGGTCCAGTAGCGCGTCTCGCCCTGCGGAGTCTGGGTCTGGGAGTACTCGAGACGGCCTTCGACGTAGAGGCGGTCTCCCTTCTTGACCCACTGTTCAACGATGTCGGAGAGCCGGCCGAAGAAGGTGAGGCGGTGCCACTCGGTGCGTTCCTGCTGGCGCCCGGAGCGGTCGTTGAAGGTCTCGTTGGTGGCGACGGAAAACTTGGCCACCTTGGTACCGGAGGGCGTCATTCGGATGTCGGGATCCGAGCCGACGTTGCCGATGAGGGTGACCTTGTTCAGCGAGCGGCCCATGGGCAAGCCTCCCTGGCGCGGGTGGGTGTTCAAGAGGCGAAGTGTAATCTAACCGGCCCGAGGTGGCCATGCCGATGAAGATCGGGAACGGAACGGCCGACCGCTGGCGCCGGGAAGCGCTCGGGCCCTAGTTTCGTGCCGAGTCGGTGGAGTGCGAAGCGGGACCGATCCAGCTTCGGGCAAGCCTCCTCCGACACTTTCCTCAACCTCCTGCCAGCGGATTCCTGCGATGCCGGAACGGCAATATGTGCGTATCGACCGGGACCAAGAGATCGCGATCGTGACCATCGACCGGCGGCGCAAGCTGAACGCCCTCAATCAGCAGGTCGTGACCGAGATCGGCGACGCGTTCGCATCGCTGGGCGAAGACGACGGCGTGCGCGGCGTCATCCTGACCGGGGCGGGCGAGAAGGCCTTCGTGGCGGGGGCGGACATCGGCGTGCTTGCCGAAATGACGCCGTTGTCGGCCGTGGAGGTGAGCCGCCGGGGACAAGAGGTGCTGGCGGCAATCGAGCGATTTCCGAAGCCGGTGCTGGCGGCGGTAGGGGGCTTCGCTCTCGGCGGGGGATGCGAGCTGGCGATGGCCTGCCACCTTCGCATCGCTTCGGCCAACGCGCGCTTCGGGCTTCCGGAGGTAACGCTGGGCATTGTCCCGGGATACGGCGGCACCATTCGCCTGGCGCGCATCGTCGGGCTGGGACGCGCGCTGGAGATGACGCTCACGGGAGACATGATCGACGCGGCGACGGCGGAGCGCTACGGCCTGGTTTCCCGCGTTGTCGAGAGAGCGGAGCTGCACGGCGCGGCGATCGCGCTGATGCGCAGGATCACGAAAAACGCGCCGGTCGCGCTCCGGTTCGCCCTCGAATCCATCTATTCCGCCCTCGACAGCGCCGAGGCCGATGCGCACGCCTTCGAGTCATCGCTCTTCGGCGTGCTGGCGGCCACCGAGGACATGCGCGAGGGGATGGGGGCGTTTCTGGAGAGGCGGGGAGCGAACTTCCGGGGGCGTTGAAGCGCCGGTGCGTCTGAGCCGTCTTAAGCTGTATCACTTCCGCAACCTCGGCGTGCAGGAACTCGAGTTTCCTCCCGGGGGCGTCGCCATCGTGGGCCCCAACGCGCACGGCAAGACGAACCTGCTGGAAGCCATCTACTATCTGGAGACCTTCCGGTCGTTCCGAGCGGCGAAGGACGAGCAGCTGACGGCCTTCGGGCAGCCGCTCTTCCGGCTGGCGGGCCGGTTTGCGGGCGAGGACGAGGAAGTGGAGGTGACCGCGGCCTTCCAGCGCGCCGGGCCGCGCAAGAAGGTGACCCTCGACGGCCGTGAGCCCGACCGTATGGGTGACGCCCTGGGTCGCACGGCCGCGGTCGTGTTCGCGCCCTCCGACGTGAAGGTCGTAGCCGGGGGGCCCGCCGAGCGCCGCAGGTTCCTGGACATCGTGCTCTCGCTGGCGACGCCGGGGTATCTGCAGGCGCTGCAGCAGTACCGGCTCGTGCTCGCCCAGCGCAACGCGGCGCTCAGAGCGCGAAGCGACCGCGCTGCGGTGGCCGCCTGGGACGGGCCGCTCACCGCGCTCGGCGCGAAGGTCATGAGCGCCCGGCGCGGCTGGATCGCCGGTTCGGGGGAGACGTTCCGGGCCTCCTACCGCGAGATCTCCGGGGGGCGGCCCGCGTACATTTCCTACCAGCCGTCGGTGGGTGGCGCGGCGGACGCCGAGCCTGATGATCTGCCTGAACGTTTCGCGCAGGCGCTGGCGCGCTCGCGCGACCGCGAACGGAGGCTGGCAACCACGGTTGTGGGCCCGCACCGCGACGAGATGCGGATCAGCCTGGTGGCCGACTCGGGAGACCTCGATCTGCGCACCTACGGTTCCGGGGGCCAGCAGCGCACCGGGGCCCTGTCTCTTCGTCTCACCGAGGCCGCGACCGTGCGCGAGGTGCGCGGGCAGACCCCCATCCTGCTATTGGACGACGTATTCTCGGAGCTGGACGAGGGCCGATCCCGACGTATCCTGGAACTCATCGAAGGGAACCTGCGCCATCAGGTGATCCTAACGGCGCCCCGGGAGACGGATGTGCAGGTGCACAGAGAGACCATTCCGCGCTGGCGCGTCGAGAACGGAGTCGTTAGCACGTGAGCGAGACCCGTGAGGAGATCGCGCGCATCCTGGCTCGCCGCAGGCGCGCAGCCGGTCCGGAGGGCGAACCGGCGGGGTCCCCGGAAGGCGTGCCGGGCTCGTCGCGGCGAGGCGCCCGCCGGGCCGGGGCAACCGCTTCCACTCCGCGGGGTCCCGAGAAGGTGGCGGACATACTCGAGCGCGTGCTCCGGCGCCGGGGTCTCGACAGGCAGCTGGAGTATCAGAAACTGGTGGAGGACTGGCCCCGGCTGGTGGGCTCGGGATTGGCGCGCGTGACCCGGGCGCGCTCGGTCAGCAACGGGGTGCTGATCGTGGAGGTGCCCTCCTCGGCGTGGGCCATGGAGCTCAACCTGCGCAAGCGGCAGATCATGGCGCGGCTGAACGCCGGCCGGAGCGTTCGCATCAGGCGCGTGATGTTCGTGCTTTCCGCCGGCGATGAAGAGGGGGGTGGATGGTGAAGCGCGGATTCTTCCGCCGCGCCGGGCGATGGCTGCTGGTCGGGGTGGGGGCCTACTTCGCGGTCGTATACGTCGGGGCGCGCCTGGACTGGGTGGTGATGGGGGAGGGGGGCGCTCCCGACGCGATCTTCGGCGCCTCGCCCGAGCCCGCCACCCCACCCCCCGCCCCTTCGACCCGGGTGGCCGGCGCGATCCATGTGCACACGCGCCGCTCCCACGACGCCATCGGGACCGAGGCCGAGTTGGCGGGAGCGGCGCGCGCGGCCGGCCTGGATTTCGTCTTCCTCGCCGACCACCGGGACGCCGGCGCCCCCCCGGCCGAGTGGGAACGGCCGGCCCGGCGGGTGGAGGGGGTGCTGCTGGTCCGCGGCCAGGAGATCCGCGTGGAAGGGGTCGGCAAGGTGCTGGTCGACCGCCTGGACACCGCGGTGGTGTCGTGGACGGGCGGGGTGGAGGGCCTCCTCGCCCGGGTGGAGCGCGACTCGGCCTTTGCGGTGGTGGCGCACCCGCGCGGCCGGTCGTCGGACAGGTGGCGCCCGGCCGGCGCGCCCGGCATGGCCGCCTGGGAGGTGTTCGACTTCGCGGACGTGGCCCGCCGCCGACTGGCGAGCCCGAGCGTGCTCTACCACCTGGTGGCGCTTGTGGGCGGGGAGTTGGCCGGCCGCGCCGAGCACAACTGGCTGCGGCTCTACCGGGACGGGTTCCGCTCCCCCGGGGTGGCCGCCTTCGACTCCCTGTGGGTGGCCGGTGGACGCGGTCCGATGGCCGCCATGGACCCCTTGGCGTCGGCCGGCGGGCGTCGGCCGGGCGCGGTCGAACGACCCGTTGACGGCGCGGTCGGGCGACCTGGCCCGGGCGCGCTCACGAGCCCCGGGGCGGCCACGGCCGAGCGGCCCGGGCCCACAGCCGTCGGAGGGCTCGACATGCACCCGAAGGCCCGGCTGCCGGGGGGAAGGCTCTTCCCGTCGTACGCGTCCTCGCTGCGCACGATGATCAACCACGTCGCGGTCGACGCGCCGCCGGGCCCCGACCCGGTCGAGGCCGCCCGCGCGCTGGGGGCGGCGATCCGGCGGGGCGACGTGTTCGTGTCGTTCGGCGATGCGGAAGGCGCGCGCGGGTTCCGGGTGGGGATGGTGGCGCCCGGGGACGCCGACCTGAGGGGCGCCATCCCGGCCGCCGGCGAATCCGCGACCCACGTTCCGGCTTCCGGCCACGTCCCTCCCGGCGGAGCCGTCCGCATGGCTGCGGGCCTCCGCCTGGAGGCCGGATTCGCGACCGATCCGGGCCGGGTCGCGTACCGGGTCGTGCGCGACGGCCGGGAGGTGGGGTGGTGGCGGGGGCCCGGCCTGTCCCGGGCGGTGGACGCGCCCGGAGCCTACCGGGTGGAAGTGTTCCGGTACTCGGCCCGGCTGGGCGGACTGGTGTGGAACCTGCGCCCGTGGATCTTTGTCAATCCCGTGCTTGTGCGGCCCTCGGCCGGAGGGCGCTGACACCGGGTCCCGGCAGATGCGCGGGCTGCAATCGCGGCGGCGCCCGGCCCCCGGACGGATGGTCGCCGGGGCCATGACTGCGGCGGGACGGGAAGCCCTTTTCGGCGCCCCGCGCCATCCCGTCCCGCTCCCATGCCGCGGTGGTGTTCACGCCGCCCCGCGCGCCCTGCGGAGAGCACGTGGCCACCATGCTCCAGAGCCACCTTTCACGGCCTCCCCGGACATGGCCGAAAACGCTGAAAAATGCTAGATTACTACGTCTTAGTGGCCGTCACTTGCGGCTCTCCGCCGCGGCCCGAAATCCCCCCTCCGCAAGGCACCGGATGACCGAGGAAAACGCGACGAACAACACCGAGTACACAGCCAGGCAGATTCAGGTATTGAAGGGGCTGTCGGCCGTGCGCAAACGGCCCGGCATGTACATCGGATCGACTTCGGCGCGCGGCCTTCACCATCTCGTCTACGAAGTCGTGGACAACTCCATCGACGAGGCGATGGCGGGGTTCTGCACGCGCGTGGACGTCCGCATCCACGCCGACAACTCGGTGACCGTCATCGATGACGGGCGTGGCATCCCGGTCGACCTCCACCCGGGGGAGGGCATACCCGGGGTCGAACTTGCCATGACCACCCTTCACGCCGGGGGGAAGTTCAACAAGGACACCTACAAGGTCTCCGGCGGACTCCACGGGGTCGGCGTCAGCGTCGTCAATGCCCTCTCCGAGCGCCTGGATGTCGAGGTCAAGCGGGACGGCAGGCGCTATTGCCAGAGTTTTGCCCGCGGGGAGAAGGTCACGGAGCTCGAGGTCGTCGGACCGGCGGAGGGAAGCGGCACGCGCGTCACCTTCAAGCCCGATCCCCAGATCCTGACCGAACTCCGCTTCAACTTCGACACCTTGTCAGGCCGCCTGCGCGAGATGGCGTTCCTCAACCGGGGGCTGCGCATCAGCCTGCGCGACGAGAGGGGGGCGGAGGGCGAGGCCGCGGATCCCGAACAGTACGAAGAGGAGGTCTACCAGTACGAGGGCGGGCTGGTGGAGTACGTGGCCTTCCTGCGCGGATCGCGCCAGCCCGTGCACCCGGAGGTCTGTTCCTTCGAGGTGAGCCGGGAGGAGGCCGAGATCGAGCTGGCCCTCCAGTACGACTCGGGGTTCTCGGAGAACACGCACACCTTCGTGAACAACATCAACACCCACGAAGGCGGCACCCATCTCACCGGCCTCAAGGCCGCGCTCACCCGCACAATCAACGACTACGCGCGCCGCAACAAACTCTTCAAGAAAGCCGACGAGAGCCTCTCCGGCGACGATGTCCGCGAAGGGCTCACCTGCGTTCTCAGCGTCAAGGTGCGCGAACCCCAGTTCGAGGGCCAGACCAAGACCAAGCTCGGCAACTCGGAGGTGCGCGGCGCCGTCGAGATCACCGTCAACGAGCACCTGCAGATCTTCCTGGAGGAGCATCCCAGGGCCGCCAAGGCCATCATCCAGAAATCGCTGCAGGCGGCGCGCGCGCGGGAAGCCGCCCGCAAGGCCCGCGACCTGGCTCGAAAGAAGAACGCGCTCGAGGGGGGCATCCTTCCCGGCAAGCTGGCCGACTGCTCGCTCTCGGATCCCGCGATGACCGAACTCTACCTCGTGGAGGGCGACTCCGCGGGAGGTTCCGCCAAGCAGGGCAGGGACCGCCAGTACCAGGCCATCCTGCCGCTCAAGGGCAAGATCCTCAACGTGGAGCGCGCGCGCATCGACAAGATCCTCTCCAACGACGAGATCCGCGCGATGATCACCGCCATCGGTGCCGGCATCCACGAGGACTTCAACATCGACAAGGCGCGCTATCACAAGATCATCATCATGACCGACGCGGACGTGGACGGAGCGCACATCCGCACCCTTCTGCTGACCTTCTTCTTCCGACAGATGAAGGGGCTGATCGACAGCGGCTACGTCTACATCGCGCAGCCGCCCCTCTACCGGGTCGCGAAGGGCAAGCGCGAGTTCTACGCCTATTCCGAGGAGCAGCGCGAGGAGTACATCCGGCGTTTCTCCAACGGAAAGGAGAACGCCAAGGGCATCGGCATCCAGCGCTACAAGGGGCTCGGCGAGATGAACCCGGATCAGCTGTGGCGCACCACCATGGACCCCGACGCGCGCACCATCCTGCGCGTGGACATCGAAGACGCCACCATCGCGTCGAACCTCTTCGACCGCCTCATGGGCGACGACGTGCAGCCCCGCCGCGAGTTCATCGAGAGGAACGCGAGGTACGTCAGGAACCTGGACGTGTAGCGCAGTCGGAGATTATCCGCGGCTCCGCGCCCGCGTCCGGCTGCCGCCATGTACCGTGGCTTACGGGGCGTTTCTCCGTCGCGCCGAATTCGCCAGGATCGCCTCCCGGAAGAACGCCGCCAGCCCTTCTCCGCGCTTCTCGAAGTGCTCCATGAATCGCGGATCCGCCGTGTACATGTCGGCCAGGCCCGCGTGCATGGCGTGGCTGCACGGGTAGAACCAGCGGTCGATGTGGCAGCGGTGCTCCTCGGCGAGCTCCCGCGCCGCCCTGCTCGCGGCGTGGGCTCCCTCCTCCAGTAGCGCGGAGAGGCGGGCCATCACGTCCTCCGCCTCGGCCTTGATGCGCGTCCAGTCGTCCTTCGAATAGCGCCGTGTGCGCCGCATGGACTCCTTGTAGGCGTCCGTCCGGCCCCAGCGCTCGCGGGCCTCGTCCTCGTACTGCTCGTGGTCGAAGTCCTGCAACCCCTCGAACATCCTTGCCTTCGCCATCGGTCTCTTCTCCTCCATCGCCTCGAGCGCGCCCTCCACGCCCGCGATGATTCTTTCCGTCCTCCGCTGCCGCTCGCGCAACAGGTCGCGCTGCGCGACGAGCGCGCGGCGCTGGTCGAACGCCCCCGCGTCCAGCATCTGCCCGATGCCGTCGAGCCCGAACCCCAACTCGCGCAGGAGCAGGATTTGCCGGAGTCGCTCCAGGTCCGCGTAGCCGTAGAGCCGGTAGCCGTTCTTGGCCCGTCGCGACGGGACCAGCAGCCCGATGCGGTCGTAGTGGTGGAGGGTGCGCACGGTGACCTTGGCCAGATGCGCAACCTCGCCTACGGTGTGGAGTTCCTCGGCGGACGAATCGCCTGCTGTCGGTGGTTTTCCGGTGTTCATGGACGGAAGGTAAACCCTGACGTTACGTCAGGGTCAAGGGGGGAGTGAATCAAGGCAAGAAATCGTCCAAAGTCAACTGGGACTGCACGATCTGCGCTTCTTGCCGGTGGGGGATGGCTAATCCCATCCGCACAGAATAGCGGGAGAATCGTACCAGAATGGCGGGAATCTCCCGTTCCGGTTCAGCCTCCCGTCTCACTTCCCCCGGCTCAAATCTCGCCCCCTCCTTCGGAGACACTTGGCTTGAGTCGCTCTCTAATGATCCCTGCGGTCATTCTGAGGTTCCAGATGGCTCCCAAGTCTTGGTCCGCGTCCCCTCCGATCTTCGCCAGAAACGCTATCGCGACATCACGGTCAAATGACCTGGTCTCGCCCGTCGGATCTATCTTGGATTCGATGAAGAGCACGGCTTCGACCAGCGATTCGAGACATCCCACGAACTGCGCGGTTCTCATCTCATTGCTGACTTCGTTCATCAGGTGGTTATTCCAGAAGCCCATTTCCACGACGTTCAGAGCGGCGTACACAGAATCCAACCCCGCCTTGAGATCTCCGTACCTAACCGGTCTTCCTGGCTGCCACCTGTCTCGGTGCGCGATACGATGGTTCCTCCGATCCCTGGCCGATTTCGCGTGCTTTTTCGCTTCGGACACATGCTTTTCCACCTCCTTTTCGAGGTGGGGATGGTTGCGAAGGAATCGCGGCAAGTGATGGACCGATACGGTACGCTTGTCCGTATCCGTTAGCCGGGTCAGCCTGAGAATCAGGTCGTTCGACAGGACCTCTTGAAGGTCGCCGACGAACGCAGCTCCGAGCGCGTTGAGCATGGCTACTCGCTTCTCATCCTTACCGAACAGTTCCATCAGCTCTTGGTAGCGATCAAGAGCCATTGTCCATTCCTCGTGTATGGCATCGAGCATCTGGCCGCGCTCAGGTCCCAGCTTGTCGACGTATTTCTGTCTCGTCTTGTCCGACATGACGGTTTTCCTCTCCTCAGCGCACGGAAGTCGGGACCCCCCGGCAAGCCTCGCCGGTGACCCGGCGAAGCAGATGAATGGACCGCCTTGCTGGTGTGATCCAGGCAGTCGGTGGCGATCAGGGTTCTATGCTAGCGGTTCTGGGGTTGCCATCGAGGAGTCGGGACAGTCGGGGTGCCAGCAGCTTTCGGTCCTTGGTCTCGCACTCCCGGACCGGCGGATTTCTAGGCAGCCCGAATCCCGGCAGAAAATCGTCTAAAGTATTACAGGACTGCACGATCTGCGCTTTCTGCCGTTGGGCTGGACCCGGCTGGACCGTGTCCCGATAGCGGACAGGATTGCCAAATTTGGCGGGAAATGCCGGGCATCGCAACGGGTCCTCCCGCCATGTAGGACGATCCCACCTGGACCGGCGAGCCAGATGGGGGTACGTCGCAGTTCGCTCTCTCCTCAGGCACCGGTTACAGCGTCTGCAAGACGGCGAATCCACTGGTCAACGAACTTCTCCTCTGCTCCTTGGTCGATCGGAACTGGATGCTTTGCCACGTCAATCGTGTGCATGGTCGACGAAAGCGCGAACTGCGCATCATCGCTTCCCGGGGGGAGGGCGAAAGGGTCGATGGGGCTTCGGCGCGGGACCAGCGCATTGACCTTGAACGCCACTTCGTACCACCGATAAGCGTCGTCCTTCCTCTGTCGGAGATACCATAGAGAATGAGCCATCCCTTCATGTCCATACCGGTCGCGGGGAGTGCGCAACGTGATGGACGAGTATGCGAGGGCTTCCCACTTGAGATCACCGCGAGGCGCGAACACTGCGTCCGCCCGAGAAACAGCCGCGACACCGAGGGTTGCCCTACCTAACCTGGCCTGCCACCCGTCCGCTCTCGGCCTGCCGGCGGCGCTCGCTGACGCCAAACTCCGAATCTGGTCGTCGAGCATCGTCACAATTCGCGTAAGGGACTTCTCAGCGGCTTCCCTCAACCGATGCTTGCGCTCTCGCTCGGACTGGGCTGCCGACTCGACACTGGCTCGCTCTACGTGCTTTCGAACTACTCGGGAATTGGCTTCCTGAAGCCTACGTGCGGCTTCAGTTCGCGGTCGGTGTGCTTGCTCCAGCCTGAATAGGATGCTCTCGGGATTCGGTCGCGCTTCCGGGGCCTTTGTGAGGCACTCGTCTACGAGAGAGACCATTTCGGGGGCGATGTTTGGGATCCGGGCAGGCGTGTCGTGCAGGTGTTGCTTCCGATAGTCATGGGACTCCGGCCCGACGAATGGAGGACTACCCCCCAAGAGATGGTACGCTACGCCGCCGAACGCGTATACATCGGTCGAGCTGGTCGCCCTTTCGCTGCGCCACTGTTCCGGTGCCGCGTACTGAGGGGTCCAGGCAAACTTCCGCGTATTCTCGGCGGTGGTTTCCTCGGCGTAGCGGGAAATCCCGAAATCCGCCAGACACCAAGTACCATTGAGGAAGAGAATGTTGGCCGGCTTGACGTCACGGTGCACGACGCGGTTCTTCATGGATGCCAGGGCCCGCGCAAGATCGAGAAGGATCGGGGTCGCTTGGACTTCGGGCAATGGGCCTCCCGTTTCGGATAGGAGGTCCGCCAAGGACATCTCGGCCCTTGGCATGACGATGATCCAGTAGGCGTCCGATTCTCCGGTATCTACGACCGGTACCACATTCCGGATACCCGAGAGTTCAGGGAACAGAAGCTCTCGGTCAGCGCCCGGATCCTTCGGAATGAACTTGGCAACATGGTGAGCGACGCCGTCCGATTCAACCACATGGACTCGGCCAAACCCACCGGAGCCCACCTGTTCCCCGACAGACCAACGTCGGCGGAGACGTAGCACCTGCGGTCGCTGGAACCCTAGCATGTCGGTCAATGGTGCTGATGGGCACCCTTTGGAGGGTAGGAAGAACCGGATGCGAAAGATGTGAATAGCGCCCGATGAGGACAACACACCAAGCGGCTCTCGAAGCTATCGCCCCGTCAGCCGCCGTCCCTAATGGCCGCGCGCCCCCGCCCGCGACATCGATGTCCGGCGACGAGGTGAGCAGCCAAGTGCCTCACGGGGGTGCGCTCGAATGAGAGTCATGTTCGACTCATGGCTTCCAGCGCGGTGAGCAGATCCGCCTCGTATCCGACATGCGTGCCGAACCCCGGCGACGCGGGGTCGTCGGCGGCGCTGGAGCTGACGGGCGCGAGAACGCGTCGAGGGCCACGCGTAGTGGTTCCCCGTCCGCCGTGGTGCGGGCGGCCGAGGGTGGTTCCGGTCCTGTGACGCGGCGCTGAGCCGGACAGCACCGCGACCGCGAATCCGGCGCGCCGCCATCGAACGGGAGACGCCGAGATTCATGACTTGAGGAATCATGTCAACGATGGCCGTTGACAACACCGGGGCGACCCAGGTCGCCGGGCCGGTGAAACGCTCGCTCGCGCTACTAGAGCCGCTCCGTGGCCGGTACGTTATCGTAGATGAGTTCCCGCGCGAAAGACCGCACCCTACCGAGAGCAGCCCACGACGCCACGACATGACCGCACCCAACCTGAACTGGATCGCCAACTACATCTGGGGTATCGCGGACGATGTGCTCCGCGATGTCTACGTGCGCGGCAAGTACCGCGATGTGATCCTCCCCATGACCGTGCTTAGGCGGCTCGACGCGGTACTGGAACCCACCAAGCAGGCCGTGCTCGACATGAAGGCCACGCTGGACGCCGCCGGGGTTACGAACCAGGACGCCGCGCTCCGGCAGGCGGCCGGGCAGGCCTTCCACAACACCTCGGAGTTCACGCTCAGCGACCTCCGGGCGCGGGCCGGAAGGCAGCAACTCAGGGCCGACTTCGTGGACTACCTCGACGGATTCTCGCCCAACGTGCAGGACATCCTCGACAATTTCGAGTTCCGGAACCAGATCCCGCGCCTCGACAGGGCCGACGCGCTCGGGTCCCTGATCGAGAAGCTGACCTCGCCGGACATCAACCTGGGTCCCGATCCGGTGATGGACACGGGCGGCTCGGTCCGGCACCCCGGCCTCGACAACCACGGCATGGGGACCGTCTTCGAGGAACTGATCCGGCGCTTCAACGAGGAGAACAACGAGGAGGCGGGCGAGCACTTCACCCCGCGCGACGCCGTGACGCTCATGGCGAAGCTCGTATTCCAGCCCATCGCCGCCCGGATCGAGTCCGGCACCTACCTGCTCTACGACGGGGCCTGTGGGACCGGCGGCATGTTGACCGTGGCGGAGGAGGAGTTGCACCGGCTCGCGGAGAAGCGCGGGAAGCAGGTATCCTCGCACCTGTACGGGCAGGAGATCAACGCCGAGACCTACGCGATATGCAAGGCCGACCTTCTCCTCAAGGGCGAGGGCGAGGCCGCCGACAACATCGTGGGCGGCCCGGAGCACTCGACGCTCTCGAACGACGCGTTTCCGACCCGCGAGTTCGACTTCATGCTCTCGAACCCGCCGTACGGAAAGAGTTGGAAGACCGACCTCCAGCGGATGGGCGGCAAGAAGGGGATGAACGATCACCGCTTCCTGATCGAGCACGCGGGCGACCCCGAGTACTCGCTCGTCACCCGCTCCAGCGACGGCCAACTGCTCTTCCTGGCCAACAAGCTGTCGAAGATGAAGCGGGACACGCGGCTCGGCAGCCGGATCGCCGAGGTCCACAACGGAAGCTCGCTGTTCACCGGCTCGGCGGGGCAGGGCGAGAGCAACATCCGGCGGTGGATCATCGAGAGCGACTGGCTGGAGGCCATCGTCGCCCTGCCACTCAACATGTTCTACAACACCGGCATCGCCACCTACGTCTGGGTGCTCACGAACCGCAAGCCCGAGCACCGGCGCGGCAAGGTGCAGCTGATCGACGCGACCAAGTGGTTCCGTCCGCTCAGGAAGAACCTGGGGAAGAAGAACTGCGAACTCGGGCCGGAGGACATCAAGCGGATCTGCCGGACGTTCCTCGACTTCGAGGAGACGGAGGAGAGCCGGGTCTTCGACAACGAGGCGTTCGGGTACTGGAAGGTGACGGTCGAGCGGCCGCTGAGGCTGAAGGTGGATCTGTCGCCCGAGCGCTGCGCCGGGTTCTCCGAGGCGTGTCGTGGTGCCGGGGAGGAGGCGCTCGCGAACGCCGTCGAGCGGGTGGCCGAGACACTCGGTCCCGGGGCTCACCTCGACTTCAACGGCTTTCTGGGCGCGCTCAAGGCCGACATGTCCGGTCGTCGCGCGAAGCTCACGGCCAAGCGCAAGAGGCTGTTGCAGACCGCGCTCGCCGAGCGGGACGAGAAGGCGGAGCGGGTAGTCAAGAGAGTCCACCGGCAAGGCACCGCGCCCGACCCGATCCGGGGGCTGTACGAGTCTCGCGACGGCTCGAAAGATCGCGTCGTCGAGTACGAACCTGATTCGGCGCTCAGGGACACCGAGCAGATCCCGCTCACGGAAGCGGGCGGAATCGAGGGGTTCCTGCGGAGCGAAGTGCTCCCCTACACCGGGGACGCGTGGTACGTCGCGAAGAGCGTCAAGATCGGCTACGAGATCAGCTTCAACCGCTACTTCCACAAGCCCGAGCCGATGCGGACGCTCGATGAGATCGGGGACGACATTCTGGCGGTGGAGCGGAAGACTGAGGGGTTGCTGGCGCAGATTCTCGGTATGACTTCAGATCATTTGACCCAACGAGAGGAAACGGGTCCTTGAGCGCGAATCGAGGTAGTGGAAAGTGGGGCAATCCGAAGTTCCCCAAGAAGGGCTGGTTCTGCGACGGGGTAACGGACGTATGCTGTCGCGACAGCGGTTGCAGCTGCTGCCTGGAAACGTGCGAGATGTGCGAGTACAGAGAGATCAGATACGTACACCACATGATCCACCCTGTCTATGGACTCGAACTCGACACCGGATGCGTTTGTGCGTCACGAATGGAAATCAACCCGGATGCGGCCAAGACACGCGAGGGCCAACTCAAGAACGCTACTCGGAGACGGCGAAACTGGCTCTCCAGAAAATGGCGCATCTCCGCGAAGGGGAATCATTTCCTTAACACTGACGGCATGAACATCGTCATCTATCGGGTCCTGGGAGGGTGGGGTGGGCGCATCACCGAACGATCCGATGAAGACCCGAGGGTTGTCCCGTCGAGGAGAGTCCATCCCACGATAGATGCTGCGAAGCTCGCGGCATTTGACACGATGATCCTGCTGAAGGACAGGTGGCATTTGTGAGCGTGACCGCCCTTGAGTGGTTCGAGGAAGTGCCGGTCCACTGGGAAGTGCGTCGGCTGAGGACCGTATTGCGGAAAGTGGCCGAGCGAAACCGACCTGACCTCCCCCTACTCTCGGTCGTGCGCGACAAGGGCGTGGTCCTTCGCGACCTCACCGATCAAAGCGGGAACCACAACTATATCCCAGACGACTTGTCGCACTACAAGGTAGTTCGAAAAGGGCAGTTTGCGATCAACAAGATGAAGGCGTGGCAGGGATCATATGGGGTGTCCCAGTGGGACGGTATCGTCAGCCCAGCCTACCATGTCTACGCCGTCAAGGGTGTAGTTGGACGCTACTTTCACCTCGCCATAAGATCTCGTGCCTGTGTGCCCTGTTTTTCGGCAGCTTCCGATGGTGTCCGGGTGGGCCAGTGGGACTTATCAGCACCTCGGATGCGCGAGATTCCGTTCTTGATACCGCCGTGCCCTGAACAAGCCGCGATCGTCCGCTTTCTGGAAGCCGCCGACCGCCGGATCCGGCGCTACATCCGGGCGAAAGAGCGGCTGATCGAGCTATTGGAGGAGCGGAAGCGGGCGCTGATCCACGAGGCAGTCACGGGGCGGATCGATGTCCGAACCGGCCAGCCCTATCCGGCCTACAAGGACTCCGGCGTCGCATGGCTCCCAGCGATCCCGAATCATTGGGTGCGATGTCGATTGAGGAACGTCGTGTCCGAGGTGACGACGGGTTCTCGGGGCTGGTCATCATATGCTGCGGACGGCGGACCTCTGTTCGTGCGCGTCGCCAACCTGAGTCGTGGCTCACTTGAGTTGCGGTTGGAAGATGCTGTGCGACTCAATCTGCCAGTAACCTCTGAAGCAGCCCGAACGCGGATCGCCGAAGGTGATCTACTGCTTTCGGTAACAGCCTATATCGGATCGGTGGGAGTCGCCCCGGAAGGATTGGGAGAAGCTTATGTGAGCCAACATGTGGCGCGCTGTAGACCGTCCCCTGCGGTCGCCTCCAAGTGGCTCGGGTACGTGCTTCTCTCGTCGCTGGGCCAGACCTATGGTCAAACGCGGCTGTACGGCGGCACGAAGGACGGGTTATCACTGGACGATGTGCGAAACTATCCGATTCTGTTGCCGTCCCGGGGCGAGCAGCGCGAGTTGGTGCGATGGATTGAGCGCCGATTGTCCCTGCTCGGAAAGCTGCGGGACGCAACACATCGGCAGATCGCCCTCCTCCAGGAATACCGCACCCGCCTGATCGCCGATGCCGTGACCGGCAAGCTGGATGTGCGCGAGGCGGCGACTAAGCTACCCGAGACGGACCCGCTCGCGGCCGACCCCGACCGGGCCGACCCCATCCCCACCGAATCGAACCTACATTCAACCGCGCACGACATGATGAAGGAGGCAAGCGCATGACGGATTGGAACACGTGCCCGGCGGTTGAACGCAACCCCCGTAAGATCAGCGGGGCGTGGGCCTTCACCGGCACGAGGGTGCCGGTCTACGCCCTTTTCGAGAACCTGGAGAGCGGCGCTACCGTGGAGCAGTTCCTGGAGTGGTTTCCCGAGGTCAAGGAGTGGCAGGTGACGGCGGTTCTCAAGCACGAGACGGAATACTTCAAGACGCCCGCCTGACCCGTGAAAATCCTGTTCGACCACGGGACCCCGGCGCCGCTGCGCCACCATCTCCGGGAGCATTCGGTGGACAGGTCGGCCGAGAGGGGCTGGGAGTTGCTGGAGAACGGCGAACTGATCCAGCGAGCCGAAGAGGAAGGGTACAAGGTCATCGTGACGACGGACCAGAGCATGCGCTACCAGCAGAATCTGGCTGGCAGGAAGTTGGCCGTCGTGGTTCTCATGGCCACGGCATGGCCGAGGGTTCGGCTCCGGACCGCGGAGATCCGTACAGCCGTCGAGGAAGCGCGGCCCGGAGAACTCAGGGAAGTCCCGATACCACGTCGCGGCTGACATGACCACGGACATGTCCGAACTCGGCCTCGAACGCCTGATCTGCGAGGCGCTGACCGGCGACCCCTGCGATCCGCCCTCGGGCCGCACCGTGCGCGAACCCACCCCCGGATACGGCGGCGTCGGCTGGTCGCCCGGCAGCGGTCGCGACTACGACCGCGAGTACTGCGTCGATCTCGTCCAACTCTGGACGTTCCTGGAGGCCACGCAACCCGAGTCCGCCGCCGCCCTCCGGCTCGCCGAGGACTGCCCGACGCGCCGCAAGTTCCTGGCCCGGTTGCAAGACGAGATCAACAAGCGCGGCACCATCGACGTACTCCGGCGCGGCGTCAGGCACGGCCCCCACCACCTGGAGCTCTTTCACGGCACCCCGTCGGCCGGGAACGAGACGGCCCGGCGGCTGTTCGCGCTGAACCGCTTCACTGTCACACGCCAGCTACGCTACAGCCGGGACGAGACCCAGCGCTCGCTCGACATCGGGCTGTTCATCAACGGCCTTCCCGTCTTCACGTTCGAGCTCAAGAACAATCTCACGAAGCAGACGGTCCACGACGCCATCCGGCAATACGAGAAGGACCGCAACCCACGGGAGCCGCTCTTCCGGCTCGGGCGCTGCGTGGCGCACTTCGCGGTGGATGAGAGCGAGATCCGCTTCTGCACACACCTGAAGGGCAAGTCCTCGTGGTTCCTACCGTTCAACCGTGGCTGGAACCACGGGGCGGGCAACCCGCCCAACCCGGACGGCCTCAAGACCGAGTATCTGTGGCGCGAGGTGCTGGCCCGCACGCGCTTGACGGACATCATCGAGAACTACGCCCAGATGTTGGCAGAGAAGGACACGAAGACAGGCAGGAAGAAGCGGAAGCAGATCTGGCCGCGCTACCAGCAACTCGACGTGGTGCGCCGCCTTCTGGAGGACGCGGCGAGGCACGGGGCCGGGAAGCGATACCTGATCCAGCACTCGGCGGGCAGCGGCAAGAGTTTCTCGATTGCGTGGCTGGCGCACCAGCTGATCCCCCTGAAAAAGGACGGCAAGACCGTCTTCGACTCGATCATCGTGGTTACGGACCGCCGGATACTGGACCGCCAGATCCGGGACACGATCCGGCAGTACGCGCAGGTCGGATCGACGGTGGGACACGCCGAGCGGTCGGGCGACCTGAGGCGGTTCATCGAGCAGGGCAAGAAGATCATCATCACGACGATCCAGAAGTTCCCGTTCATCCTCGACGAGATCGGGAGTGGGCACCGCGACCGCGCCTTTGCGATCATCATCGACGAGGCGCATTCGAGCCAAGGCGGCAAGACCGCCGGAGCCGTGTCGGACGCGCTCGGCGAGAGGGGTGACGAGGACGGATACGAGACCTATGAGGACCGCGTCAACGACGAGATCGAGCGCCGCAGGATGCTCGACAACGCCAGCTACTTCGCGTTCACCGCGACGCCCAAGAACAAGACGCTCGAACTCTTCGGCGAGCCGGACCCGCAGGGCGACGGCACGGTCAGGCGGCTTCCGTTCCACACCTACAGCATGAAGCAGGCGATCCAGGAGGGGTTCATCCTGGACGTGCTCGAACACTACACGCCCGTCGAGAGCTACTACAGGCTTGCCAAGACGGTCGAGGAGGACCCGGAGTACGATGTCCGGAAGGCCGGGAAGAAGCTCCGGCGCTACGTCGAGGGCCACGAACACGCGATCCGGCTCAAGGCCGAGATCATGGTGGACCACTTCCACGAACAGGTGCTGGCGCAGCACAGGATCGGCGGCAAGGCGCGGGCGATGGTGGTCACAAACGGGATCGAGCGCGCGATCCAGTACTTCCACGCCATCCGCGACTACCTGAAGGAGCGCAGGAGCCCCCACGAAGCCCTCGTCGCGTTCTCGGGCGAGCACGACTACGGCGGAGGCCGGGTGAGCGAGGCCAGTCTGAACGGCCTGCCCTCGTCGAAGATCGCCGAGACGTTCCGGGAGGACCCGTACCGGTTCCTCGTCTGCGCGGACAAGTTCCAGACCGGCTACGACGAGCCGCTGCTGCACACGATGTACGTGGACAAGACGCTTTCGGGGATCAGGGCGGTCCAGACGCTGTCGCGGCTCAACCGGTCACACCCGGGGAAGCGGGACGTGTTCGTGCTCGACTTCCTGAACGACGCGGAGACCATCACGAGAGCCTTTTCGGACTACTACCGGACCACGGTCCTTTCCGATGAGACCGACCCCGACCGGCTCCACGACCTACAGGCCGACCTTGATGGGGCGCAGGTCTACTCTACCGATCAGGTCCGCGAGTTCGTGAAGCTGTATCTGGATGGCGCGGAGCGCGGACGGCTCGACCCCATCCTCGACCGGTGCGTCGCGGCGTACCTCGGGGATCTGGACGAGGACGGGCAGGTCCGGTTCAAGGGCAGGGCCAAGGCGTTCACGCGCGCCTACGCGTTCCTGTCCTCGATCCTTCCCTACAGCAACCTGGGCTGGGAGGAGCGCTCGATCTTCCTGAACTTCCTGATCCCGAAGCTGCCGGCGCCCGAGGAGCCCGATCTGTCGAAGGGCATCCTCGAGAGGATCGACATGGACAGCTACCGCGTTGAGAAGCACCGGATGCGGAAGATCATCCTCGACGACGTGGACGCGGAGATCGATCCGGTCCAGACGGGAGAGGGCGGCGGCAAAGGCCAGATCGAGACCGACCGGCTGTCGGTGATCATCGAGGAGTTCAACGACCTGTTCGGCGGAATCGAGTGGGGGGACCCCGACCGGGTCATCCGGACGGCCACGCAGGACATTCCGGCCTCGGTGGCGAAGGACGCCCGGTTCGAGAACGCGCGGCAGAACTCCGACCGGGAGAACGCCCGCGTCGAGTCCGACAAGGCGACGGAGCGAGCGGTGCTGGCGATGGTGCAGGACAACACCCAACTCTTCAAGCTGTTCGCCGACAACCCGGACTTCCGGCGGTGGCTGGCGGACACCGCGTTCCGGCTGGCCTACGAAGCGACGGGCTGAGGAGCGCGGGCGGCCTGCCGAGACCTTTCGGGGTGTTTTCCCCGCCCCGTTGACGGCTACCTCCGCAGCCGCACCGCTTCTTTGAGCCCGCGCATCATGCTCACTGCCAGCCCGGCCGCGTCCCGGAGCATGTCCGGCAGCGCCCCCTCCCAGTCCCGCAGAATCGCGCGCAAGCGTCCGATCCTGGGCTCGCGGTGACCACGGTGATTCGGCGCTCGTCGTCCTGGTCCAGAAAGGCCACGCCTTCCGGACCCGTCAGCGTGATGCGTTCGAGCGCGCTCTCCCAACCGGGATTGATCGGCACGTCAGGGTCAAGGGCCTACCAGTCCTCTTCAGGCTGGTCCCAGGTTTGGGCCCAGAACTCGTCCTCTTCGGCCCGCGCCCGCTCCAGGTCCACCGGCTCGACATCCTCCGCGTCCACGCGCCCGAGCGTCTCGATTTGATGGACGATCTCATCCGTCACCCCGCTCCGGGTCCGGTGACGCAGCCGGTTCCGGACCCGCCATCCGGCCAGGGCCACGAGCACTGCGAGCGCCACGAACAGGTATCCGGTCACCGCTCTCGAGGCTCCTGAATCAATGCCGTCATGGTTGTTCCCATGGTCGAAACTAGCATGGCCCCACCGGGACCGTCCGGATTCCCGTCACTGGCGGCGACGGCAAGCCCTTAAGTTGCGTCAGGGTGCCGTGCGTTGAGCTTGACGGCCGATCGGCCTGTCTTGACCATACTGGTCACACCAGGTCCGGGTCTGCAGGGCGTATCCTTCCCGTGCCTCCCCGTGGACGAGAACGTGATCCGTGACCTTCCAACCGCTCGACATCGCCGCCTTCGCGGGCTTCCTGGCCCTCGTGGTGGGTGTGTCGCTGTACGCCTCCCGCGGCAGGCACGATGCGGCGGGCTACTTCCTCGCGGGCCGCAATCTGCCGTGGTGGCTGATCGGCTTCTCCCTGATCGCGTCCAACATCTCCACGGAGCACTTCGTAGGCATGGCGGGCCGCGGGTACGATCTCGGGCTCGCCATCGCCAGCTACGAGTGGATGGCCGCGGTCACGCTCGTGCTGGTGGGCCTGTTCTTCCTCCCGCGCTTCCTGCAGGCGGGCATCTACACCATCCCGGAGTTCCTCGAGTACCGCTACGATGTGCGCACGCGCACGCTCATGGCGATGTACATCATGGCGGCGTATGTCCTGGTCGCCCTTGCCACGGTGCTGTACTCCGGGGCGCTCGCGCTGGAATCCATCTTCGGGCTGGACATCGGGGCGGGCATCTGGCTGATCGGCGTGCTGGCCGGCGGATACACCATCTACGGCGGGTTGAGGGCCGTCGTGTGGTCCGATCTCATCCAGGGCGTGGCTCTGCTGCTGGGCGGCGTGCTGGTGACGGTGCTCGGCTTTCGCGCGATCGGGGGCGTCGAACCCTTTCTCGCGGCCGCCGAGGGCAAGCTTCATACCGTTCTCCCATGGAATCATCCCGAGATGCCGTGGCTTGCGGTCTTCATCGGCGGGCTCTGGATCCCCAACATCTTCTACTGGGGATTGAACCAGTTCATCACCCAGCGGACGCTGGCCGCCCGCAGCCTGGCCGACGCGCAGCGCGGCATCTTCCTGGCCGGCTTCATCAAGCTGCTCATCCCCTTCATCATCGTCTTCCCCGGGATCATGGCCGCGGAGCTGTTCGCCGAGCAGGTGTCGAATCCGGACCAGGCGTACCCGGTGATGATGCGCGAGCTGCTGCCCGCGGGTCTCACCGGGCTCATGTTCGCGGCGCTCTTCGGGGCGGTGATGAGTTCGCTTGACTCGATGCTCAACTCGGCGGCGACGATCTTCAGCGTCGACCTCTACAAGCGGCACCTGCGCCCGCAGGCCTCATCGCGCCGGCTCATGACGGTCGGGCGGGTGACGACCGCGGTTCTGGCCGTGGTGGGGTGTCTGTGGGCGCCGCTGGTGGCGCGGGCGGGGAGCGTCTTCGAGTACATCCAGATGTTCTGGGGCTTCATTTCGCCCGGGATCGTTGCCGCCTTCCTGTTCGGCCTGTTCGTGCCCCGTACGCCGCCGCGGGCCGCTTTCGGCGGCATGCTGCTCGGGGTTCCGGTCTATGGTCTGCTCCTATGGGTGCTTCCCGAAGTGGCGTTCCTGCACCACATGGCGATCACGTTCCTGGTGATCTGCGCGTTCATGGGGACGGTCACGCGAGTGCGTCCGCTGGAGGAAGCGCGCGCGCTGCCGCGGTCCGAAGCGGCCGTGGATCTGACGCCGGCGCCGGGCGGGCGGTTCTGGGCCGGCGGGGTGATCGCCGGGGCGGCGGTGCTGTACGTCGTCTTCTGGTAGATGCGGGGCGGGTCAGGTTTTCGACAGGCGATGTCCGCAGTCTTCCCGGGCCGGGTTGCGGGGCGGGCTGCGAGCCGGGCACGGCGGCAATACGTTGAAGGACCGTGCACCGACCTTGTGAGAGGCTGATTCCCCGCCGTCCCCGGGAGGAATACCGTGATCCGCAACACCGCTGTTTCCGTCCTCGCCACCTTCGCGTTTGCCGCGTGCAGCTCTTCCGGAGACCAACGGGGCGAGGGCCCGGAGGTCGGGACCATGATGTCGGCCGCCGACGGGGGCGCGCCCATGGCCCAGGCCATGGCATCCGCCGATCACATGCCTTCGGATGCCGACCGGGCGGCGATTCTCGCCATCGTCCAGTCGCTCTTCGACGCCCTCGGCGAACGGGACACGGAGCTGCTGACCGCCATCCTGCATCCCGACATCCTGATGCATTCGGTGGAGCTGTCGGCCGATGGGGAGCGCTCCTCCTCCACATCGACGCTGGAGGGCATGGTCGGCCGCCTGGAGGCCGAGGGGCCGCGCATGACCGAGCGCATGTGGGATCCCGAAGTGCGCATCAGCGGCGATCTCGCGATGGTCTGGACGCCGTACGACTTCTACGTGGGCGAAGACCTGAGCCACTGCGGGGCCGACGCCTTCATCCTCATGCGCGCCGGCGGGGACTGGCAGATCACCTCGCTCTCCTGGACCCGGCTTCAGCCGCCGACCTGCGAACTGCATCCGGACGGGCCGCCGGGTTGATCCACCCAGCCGGAGGAGGCAGCGAGATGCCGCACGCCGGACTACCGACGAGGGTGAACGGGCGCCACGGGAGGCTTGCGCGGTTCCTTGCGCCACGCTGGCGGCGTGTGCTGTCTGCCAGCTGGTTGCTGTTCGCGGTTTCGTTCCTGCTGCCGGCGTTGTCGTACTCCTGTGATGCCCCGGCTCCTCCACCACCACCGGCTGACTCGACCGCAACCGAAGCCTCCGCCACGTCCGCCGAGCCGAGGGAAACCTCGCCGGCACCTCCCTCTCGGGACGACTCTCAGGTGTTCGAAGACCTCGTGACGGGCTATGAAGCGTTCCTTTGGGCCGTTGGAGGGGCGGCGGGACCTCTCGGCGTGATCAGCGCGTTGACCACGCTGCTGATCCTGGGAAGCGCCATGCATGGCAGGTGGTCGTCCGACGCGCGCTGGCCGGTGCTCGTCCTGGCCGCGGCTACTGTCCTGAACGCGTGGTTCTGGCCCTCCTGGGTCGCGAGCGAAGGCGACAAGACGCTGCAGTTCGGCTACCTGGCGTGGGTCGCGTCGTTCGCCTGCGCGACCGTGGCTTTCTGGATGCGGCGATGGTCCTGCGCCCTGAGCCCATCCGCTTTCGCACCTGAGCCGCGGGGACGTACGTTGCAGCCCTGAGAATCCGTGCCACCTCTCGGAAGTGATCCTGTCCATGAGTATTGTCCGACCCATCACTGCTTCCCGCGCCTTATCGGTGATTCCGTCGTTCATCGTTCGCGCACCCGGCGTCGTCGTCGCCGCCTGCGGTGTTGTGCTGGCATTCTCCACGCCAGTCCCCGTCACCGCCCAGCAGCAACCCTTCATCCCGGAGGTGGCGCTCGACGTGCGCACACCGGGCATAGTGGCCGTGACGGAGGACGGCGGGCGCGTGGCCATCACGGTCACGACCCGGCGGGATCGCACCGACGTCGACCATCAGCGCTTTGGCGACCCCACCTACATTTCGCCCGTGTCGACCCGGCTGATGGTCATCGACACCGAGAGCGGCGACCGTACCTGGGTGCACGAGGATCCGGCGCAGTTGCGCGGCCATGCATGGTCGCCGGACGGACGGCACCTGGCCTACTTCGCCGTGGAGGACGGGCAGTACCGGCTCCGCATCTTCGACGCGGGCGCGGGTGCGGGCAGGGCCGTCTCGCTCCGCACGGACAACGAGATCGCTTCGTCCTCGCCGCTGGTCTGGTCGCCGGATGGGACCAGCCTCCTCCTCGGACTTCGTCCCCGGGGCTGGGCGGATGAGGCGCGCGCGGCGTTCCACGCCCTGACCGACGCGTCCGTCATCGTGCAGGACTCCCGGAACGACTTCCTCGCCTGGGACCGCGTAAGAAACCTCGCCAACCGGCAGGAAACGGTGCTCGTCTCCGTCGCCGACGGCTCGGTGCGGGAGGTGCTCTCCGGCGAGACGCTCGTCGCTCCGGGCTTCTCCGAGGGCGGGACCTTCATCACGTTTTCGACGGCTACGCGCACGAAGACGTCGTATACCCGGCGCGACGGTACCGAGTACGAGCTCTTCCGGCTCGCGCTGGAAACCGGGGCCGAGCCCGAATCGCTCCGGGACACGGGCGAGGAGCGCTTGAACGTCTCGTGGAGCGACGCCCGGGACGCTTTCGCCTACGCCGAGGACGGCTCTGTCTTCGTACGGCGGCTCGACGAGGACGAGGCGGTAGATGTGACCGAGGGTCATCGACCGGCGCCAGCCGAATCCGCCAACGGCGCAACAGAGGCCAATCCGCCGACCGACGACGAAGAGTCCGATTCCGACGGCCCGCAGTTCTCCGTCGAGCGCTGGGGCCCTTCCGGCGACGCTCTTCTGCTGACCTCGCAGGATGCCTGGCATCTCCTCGATCTCGACACCAACGACATGCGCACCCTGCTCGAACTGGAAGAGGACGAAGAGGAACGCCCCCGCCGGGAGGTCCACGGGTGGAGCGGCGACGGCCGGCATCTCTACTTCAGCTACTCGGCCCGGGATCGCTGGGATCGAGGCCTGAAGCGCCTCGACACGGCCTCCGGCAACATCGAGACGCTGACGCTGGACGACGCGCTCTATCGTTCGTGGAACATCTCCGAGGATGGCTCCACTTTCGTGTACGCCATGTCGGACGGGGACCATCCCAACGAGATCTGGGTGGCCCGGGGCGACGGCACCTCACCCCGGCAGCTGACCGAATCCAATCCCCGGCTCGAGGATGTCGCCCTGACCCGAAGCGAACTCGTCGAGTACCTGGACGTGGACGGCAACACCCTCTACGGCATCCTCTACTATCCGGCCAACTACGAGCCGGGACGAGCCTACCCGATGGTGGCGGAGATCTACGAGGAGTACTTCGACAACGGGTTCAACGAAAACATGAACCTGATCACCGCGCAGGGATGGTTCGGGTTCCGGCCCTCGGTGCGCTTCGAGGAGGGATTTCCGGGCGAGGCCTGGCTGAAGGCGGTGCCGAACGCGATCAACAAGATCATCGAGCGGGGGCTGGTCGACCCGGAGAAGGTGGGCGTCTACGGTCAGAGCTACGGCGGCTACGCGACCAACCTGCTCATCACCCAGACCGACCGCTTTGCCGCGGCGGCGAACGTGTCGGGCAAGGTGAACATCATCTCCTTCCTGGGGGATTCGCCCAAGATCACCACACGCAACTACGCGGCTGCCGAGGTGGGGCAGGACCGCATCGGCGCGACGCTCTGGGAACAGCCGCACAAGTACATCGAGCACTCGGCGGTGATGTTCGCCGACCGCATCGAGACGCCGCTGCTGATGCTCTCGGGCGAGGGCGACTGGAACGTGCCGGCCACCAACCAGCGCGAGATGTACTACGCGCTGCGGCGGCTGGGGAAGGAGGTGGTGTGGGTGCACTACACCGCGGGCGGGCACGGTGCCGGGCGCGCGAGCAGCGAGGCCGACTTCGTGGACCACTGGCAGCGCATGTTCGACTGGTTCGCCGAGCACTTCGGGGAAGAGCGGGAGAGGAGCGCGGCTGAGGACGGCAGCTGACGGTGGCGATGGCCGGTTCCCTGAAAGGGCAGGTGGCCGTCGTGACCGGGGCCAACTCGGGGGTAGGCCGGTCGGCGACCGGGATGCTCCTTGACGCGGGCGCGCACGTCACGATGGTGTGCCGCAGCCGCGAACGCGGCGAGCGCGCGCTGGCGGAGCTGCGGGAGAGCGCGGCGGGCGGGTCCGCGGGGGCGAAGCGCCAGGTCGGGAAGGGCGCTCACGCTGTCGGGACAGCGGGCGAAAAGGGCACTGGAGCTCGGGTCGACCTCGAACTCGCCGACCTTTCCCGGCAGGACGACGTGCGCGCGCTGGCCGGGCGGCTGACCGCCCGCTTGCCGGCGATCGACATCCTGGTGAACAACGCCGGCGTCGCGCGGCCGCGTTGCGTGCATTCGCCGGAGGGGTTCGAGCTCACTTTCGCCACCAACCACCTGGGCCACTTCCTGCTCACCCGTCTCCTGCGCGACCAACTTGAAGCCGGACGGGGGCGCATCGTCAACGTGAGCTCGCGGGGTCACCAGAGCGGCGATCTGAGGCGGGCGGGGCTGGAGGACATCGCCCGCGGCCGCGCCTGGACCGGGAGCCTGCAGGCCTACGCGGACTCGAAGCTGGCCAACGTCCTCTTCACCTTCGAGACGGCTCGGCGTTGGGGCGGGCGCGGAATCACGGCCAATGCGGTGCATCCCGGCGTGCTGGCGACGGAGATCTGGAAGAAGACGTCACTGGCCCCGCGCCTGCTGTTTCTTCCCTTCACCTGGTTCATGGCAGGCCCGGACGTGGGCGGCAAGGCGGTGATGAACCTCGTAGCGGATCCTTCCCGGGACGCCCTGACAGGACGGTACTTCCACGTCCAGCGGGAGGAGACTCCGAGCCCGCAGGCGCGCGACGGGGCGCTGGCGCGCGAGCTGTGGAAGCGCAGCGTGGAGTGGACCCGCGGCTGATACCCGTCGACGTTGGGCCTGTGGATCCCCTGGCGCCGCCCGGTTTACGGAACCCGCCCGCAGCAGTTAGCGGAACCGGCCCGGCTCCCAGTTCCTCCATCCGCGCGCGCGGTGCCCGAAGTCGAAGCGCCCGGGGTGCAGGCACTCCGCCAGGATCTCCGCCGACTCCACCACGCGAGGTCCCGGCCGGTTGAAGTACTGGTTCCCGTCGGTGATCACCACCCGCCCGGCGCGCACGGCGGAAAGCCTCCGCCATTCCGGACGCCCTGTGAGTGCGGGCATCTCCCGCTCGGCGCGCTCGATATCGAACCCGCAGGGCATGATCGCGATCACATCCGGGTCAGCGGCAACGAGCTCATCGATGTCCATATGGCCCGAGTGCTTTCCCGCCTCCCCGAGCGAATCCACCCCGCCGGCGCACTCCACCAGCTCCGGCACCCAGTTGCCCGTCATCATGAGCGGGTCGATCCACTCGACGCAGGCGATGGAGGGTCGCGGCCGCAGCGTGCTCGTGGCGGCGCGGAGCACCTCGAGCCGCCCCGTCAGGCGCGCCACCAGTTCCTCGCCGCGCGCCGGCTCCCCCAGTGCCGCCGCGACCGCTCGGATGTCGCTCCACACGTCGGCGAGCGCCATCGGTTCGAGCGACACGATCGCGGGGTGCGAGCGCACCAGGTCGCACACCGCCCGCTCCACATCCCTCAGGCTGACCGCGCACACCTCGCACTGGGTCTGGGTGACGATCACGGTCGGCGCCAGGCGGTCCAGAAGGACGGGGTCGACGCTGTACACCGACAGGCCGTCCCGGACGATCGCCTGCACCTGGTCGTCGATGGCCCGGCTGGAGGCCGCCACCTGCACCTTCGAGCTGGAGCAGGTGGGCAGCCGGGCGACGCCGGGCGGATGATCGCACTCGTGCGACCGGCCCACGAGCTCGCGCTCGAAGCCCAGCGCGCACACGATCTCGGTCGCGCTCGCGATGAGCGAGACGATCCGGTGGGACATCCCCGTGCCTGATGTCCGTGTTACGTGCGGCTGGACGCGAGCCGGGAGAGCGGGATGGGCGCCGGGTTTCTCAGGGCGACGCGGCTGAACAGGAGCGGCAGGAAGACCACCATGCTGATCAGGGTGTTGCGGAAGAAGGGGATCGCGCGCACGTAGCAGTCCACCAGCCCGGAGAGCGTCTTCGGGTAGAGCAGGCCGTCGCCGAAGGCCCACACGCCGAAGTTGGTGATCACGAAGAACCCGACCGACGACGCCAGCCCGGCGCCCGCCACCCGCGTCCACGACGTCTCGCCGCGCAGCGCGAATCCCGTGGTCGCCACCAGGGCGAGCGACAGGTAGACCAGCGGCTGGTTGGGGTAGAACGCCCAGTCGACCCGACCGGTCAGCGCCAGGATCCCCAGGTCGCCGAGCACCCATGCGGCGAACGGGACCAGGTACGCGGTTCGCGCCTGCGCGAAAAACGCTCCCCCGAACAGGCAGAGCGGCAGCATGGGCGAGAAGTTCCACGGATAGGTGGTCCGCTCCGGGTCGATCGACATCCCGAACTGCGCCAGCAGATACGGGGCCAGCCGCACGCAGACGGCCACGGCAAGCATCGCCACGATCACGGAAAGCCGCGGTTTCATCTCCCTTCCTCCTTGTTCTCCGGTTTGTCCGATGAGCGGCCTCTTTCCGGCCGTCGATTCTCTTCCCGCCGACCGCGTCCCATCCCGGGTCGCCGGGGCCTCCCTCCCGCCTATCCTTCGCTGCCGCCCACCGCCACGCTGCCGCCAACGTAGACGGCCCGCCCGGGCGCGGCGAATCCCCACACTTCATGGTAGGATTCGTCCAGCAGGTTTTCCATGCGCAGGGTCAGCCGCATCCCCGGGCGTCCCGGGCCCGGGGCCAGCTCGAAGCTTGCCGCGAGATCCACCAGCGTGTACGCGGGCAGCGTTACCGGGACGGCCGGATAGCCGCTGAAGTCGCGGTCGCCGCGCTCTCCCGTGCGCCGCACGCTCGCGTCGAGCCCGATCCCGCTCGCGACCCGGACGAAGGCGCTCGCCCCGACGGTGTGCCTCGGCCTGCGCAGCAACGGCTCCCCCTCCACGAACGTCGCCGAAGGGCCCTCGTCGAAGCCCGCGTCCTCCACTTCCGTGTCCAGGTACGTGTAGAAGCCGGACAGCCGCACGCCGCTCGCGGCAACCGACGCCTCCGCCTCAAGCCCGCGGCTGCGCGCCCGTGCCACGTTGTGGTAGTTGGGACCCCCCGGCTCGGGAGGCGAGAAGGTGTACTGGATCAGGTTGCGGTAGCTCTGGCTGAATCCGGTGATCGAGAGTCGGCCGATGCTCCCCAGTTCCTGGTCCAGCCCAGCCTCGAAGCTGGTCGATTCCTCCGGCTCGAGTTCCGGGTTGCCGGTCGCGAAGCCGGTGGCGTAGGTCTCGTAGAAGGTCGGCTCCTTGATCCCTGTGCCCGCCGACGCCCGCATGCGCGTGCCCGAGGACGCCACGCGCCACGCCGCACCCGCGCGCCAGGTCATCGCCGCGCCGAAGCGCTCGTTGTCCTCGAGGCGCAGCCCGACGTTCAGCGCCGCCGGCCCGCGAAACTCCGACAGCTGGGCGTAGAAGGCCTGGTTTCCGCGCTCGTTCCGCGAGTTGGCCGAACTCGGGCCCCACTGGGAGAGGGATTCGCTGAAATCGCGTACCGACTGCTGCTCCAGCTCGTATCCGGCGGCGACCGACCTTTCCTCGCCGGGACGCCAGATCGCCCGTCCGCCCAAAGTCGTCCGCCGCAGGTCGGCGAGGCTCTTGAAACCGTGGTAGCCGAGCGTGTCGGCCGGTCCGTCCGGGGCGTCGTCGGTGCCCGCGTCCGATTCGTGGACGTTTATCCCGAAGCGGGTCTCGAAGGCGTCGCTCCAGCGCCGTCCCGCGCCGATGTTGACCGAGAGGGCGTCCCCGAAGCTGTTGGCGTTCTCGTCCACCAGGTTCCCGGAGCCATCGGTGGGATAGTGGAAGCGCCGATCCTCGTAACGCACCGAGACCGATGCGTCGGCAGCTTCATCGAGCCTCCCCTGCACGAGTCCCGTGACCGTGGTCTGCAGAAACTCGTTGTTGAAATCGAGGATGCCGTCGGTCTCGTTCCTCCCGGCGGAAAATGCATAGGAGAGCGACCCGGTGCCGCCCGAGAGTCCCCCCTGCCAGCGCCGGGTGCCGTAGCTGCCCCCCTGGAAGGACAGGTCTCCCCGGGGCCGGCCGCTTCCCCGGCGGGTGAAGATCTGGATGACGCCGCTCACCGCGTCCGAGCCGTAGAGCGCGGAGGCGGGCCCCCGTACGATCTCGATGCGCTCCACGTTGTCCGTGGTGAGGGAGGCGAAATCGAAGGCTCCGCCGGGTTCGTTCACGCGCACCCCGTCGACCAGCACCTGCACGTAGTCCGACTCGCCTCCGCGCAGGAAGAGCGAAGTGATGGCGCCGAACGAGCCGCCCCGGGCCAGCGCCACGCCCGGGAGCTGGCGCAGGGCGTCGGCCACGTACTCGATGCCGGCCCGTTCCAGTTCGGGGCCGTGGAGGATGGTCGTGTGGGCCGCGGCGGCCCATTCGGGCTGGTGCAGCCGGTTGGCGGTGACCACCAGCCCCTGCAGGCTGCCCGGTCCCTGGGCGGCAACGGGCACGGCGGGGCAGGCCATGGTGATGGCAATGGCGCCAAGGCACACAGCGGCCGCGGCAGCAAGACGTTCGGTCGCGGCAGCAGGGCGTGCGTTGGCGGCGCCAGGGAGGGCGGTCGCGGAGGCAAGGTGGGCGGCCGCGGCGGCAAGGTGGGCGGCCGCGGCGGCAAGACGGGCGGATCCAGCACGGCTCATGTCGGCTCTCCTCTGCCGCGCGGAAGAAAGAGGAGATGCCGACCGACGCGAACGCGTCTTGGAAGGCGCCCCTCACCTCCCCGCGGAGGTGGTCGAAAAGGGCGCCGGACGGGCTCGTCTCCTGGCTTGAGGCCTCCGGTCTCGCCTTCCCGGGCTCGCCTTCAGGGCCCGGTGGCACATCGGAGCCGGAGTTTCCGGGAAAACCCGGACCCCATCACAGTGGCGGGGCCGCGCCGGATTCGCACCGGCTTCCGTGGGCCCCTCCGGCCTCTACTGAAGCGAGATTCTAGCCGGAGGCGTGAAGGGGGTCAACGGGGGGGACGCCCGGTTCGCGCGGATCCGCGGTGAACTGCCGCTACGGTATGGGCCGCCGGGCCGCGCGGTTGTGATCAGAGCGGAAGCGTGCCAGGCGAGAAAGGAGCCCGGCTACAGCGGAGCCTCGTAGAGGCGGTAGGTGCGGTAGATCCTGCCTCCCATGCGTTCGATCGCGGCGTTCATTCGGTGGTTTCCCTCGAGAATCCAGGACATGTCCGCCTCCGTCATCCCGGCTGCACTGGCGTTTCGGAACAGCGCGAGGTAGAGGAGCGCATCGATGCCCTTGCCCCGCCACTCCTCCAGGAGCCCCAGGATGAGGACGCGCAGGCGCGTGATCCTGCGCTTGTGGACCAGCAGCTTGATGATTGCGAGCGGAGTGAGCCGCCCGTTGAGCCTGTGCAGCACCTGGTTGAAATCCGGCAAGGCGAGCGCGAGTCCGATCACTTCCCCTGCGGGTGTTTCCGCGAACAGGGCCAGGCTCGGATCCATGATCGGCTTCAGTTCGGCGGCCATGCGATCAATCTCGGCGTCCGTCATGGGCACGAAGCCCCAGTTCTTCCTCCAGGCGGAATTGTAGAGTCGCCGAACGAGGGCGAGTTCCTCGTCGAACCTCGGCATTTCGAATGAGCGGATGCGGATGCCGTAGCGGTGCGTCACGATCCTCTCGGCGCGAAACAGGTATTCGGGCCAGTTCCCCGCCACGATGTGCCAGGCGTAGATGTCCTTGACCTTCCGGAGCCCGCAGTCCTCGAGCAGGGTCGGATACCAGGGCGGGTTGTGGGCCAGAAGAAGCGCCGGTGGCCCCCTGTCTCCTTCGATGAGGAGGCCGGTGGTCTCGTTGGTGGAAAAGCTGGTCGGGCCGCGCATGGCCGTGAGACCGCGATCCCGCAGCCAGCCCCGAACGGCCTCGAACAGCCCCTCCGCCACCTCTGCGTCGTCGATGCACTCGAACCAGCCGAAGAATCCGACCGCCTCCCGGTGCACCTGTTCGTGATTCCGGTTCCGGATTGCACAGATGCGCCCGACGACCCGGCGGCCGCGCAATGCGAGCCAGGGCTGGACCTCGGAGTGTGAGTGGAAGGGGTGTTTCGCCGTGTCGAAGGCGGCACGGACATCGCGCTTCAGCGGCGGCACCCAGTCGGGGTCGTCGCGATAGATGGACCATGGCAGGTCGACGAAGCGTCGCAGGTCGGCGCGGCTCTTCACCGGCACGACGACGAGTGGGGACCTGGGATTTGTCAGCGCTCCACCTGGTTTCCCGCGATCCACACCGACTCGATGGAGCGCAGGTTCATGATGTCGGCGAGGGGATCGTCGCTGACGACGACGAAGTCGGCCCACTTGCCGGCCTCGAGCGTGCCCACGTCGTCCAGCTCGAGGCACGCTGCGGCGTCCCCGGTGGCAGAGGCGAGAATCTGGGACGGGGAGAGCCCGGCGGCGGCCATGAGCTCCATCTCCATGTGCTCGAAGTAGCCCTGGAAGCGGCCGAACGGCCCGGTGTCGGTGCCCATGGCCACGATGATACCCGCGTCGACGGCCGCCTTCACGTTGCCCAGCGCCACGGCCAGCGCTTCCTCGTACAGCGCCGCAGAGCGGCTTTCCCGGACCGAGTTCATGCGCTCCTCGTCCAGCAGAGTGGCCACTTCCTCGGCGTTGGCGTAACGGGTGAAGAACGGATCGTCGAAGAAGACGGGGCGCTCGCGGTACACGAAAGTGGACACTTCCCGGGTCAGGGTCGGGCAGTAGCACACCCCCGTCTCCATGACGAGGTCGACGAACTCCTGGTCGATGTTCGTGTCGCGCACGCTGTGGGCGAGGAAGTCGCTGCCCGAGCGCAGCAGGTTCTTGGCGTCTTCGAGGTAGAACATGTGGGAAGCGAGGCGGAGGCCCATGGCGTGAGCTTCGTCGATGGCCGTCCGATAGGCCTCGGGCGGCATCTTGGTCGAGGAGCCCAGATTGTCGTCGACGCGCAGCTTGAGCCAGTCGGGGATCAGGCGGGAGTTCTCCTCGATTTGTGCGCGCACTTCGTCAGGGGTGGAGCCCGTGAGGACGGGGCCGGACATGAGCAGGCGGGCGTAGTTGAGGCCGGGGTTGTCCCTCTGGGCGTCGCGCACGCGCATGCTCGGCTCCACGCCCCCGCCCAGGCTGTTCACAGTGGTCACGCCGTAGGCCGCGTACAGCCGGAGTTCGTCGCGGACGGCCTCGTCGGCGGCCTCCCTTTCCAGCCCGACGACGGCCGAGCGGCCCACGTGGCCGTGGGTGTTGATGAGTCCGGGCACCACATGTCGGCCGCTCAGGTCGATCTGTTCGGCGCCCTCGGGGATTTCCATCCCGGCCGCCGGGCCCACCGCTTCGATGCGCCCGTCCCGCACCACCATCGCCGCGTCATCGACCGGCGCGCCGCCGAGCCCGTCGATGAGGCGCATGCCGGTGAAAGCGACCACGCGATCCGGCGATGGCGCGTCGGCCGGCGCGCAGCCGGCGAGGGTGAGGACAAGCAGCGGAGCGGCGATGCCGTGGATGAAGCCGTGTCGTCGAGAGTCGGACATGCGAGACCGTCCTTGTTCGGGGCGAAGCTTCGGGCGGGGTCCGCGAGGCGAGCCTGAACGCGGCGACTCCCCTCATCCAAGAGATTGGCCCGCCACACCCCGGTCAAGGATTCCTGCGCCGAACCGTGTCCGCGCCGGACAGCCGTCCGGGGGCAACCGGTTGGATGATTTCCGGATCGATCGGCGCCCGGATCAGCCGCCTCGCCGGCTCGCAACGTGGCTTACGGGCTGCCGCCGCTCGCCACCATCAGTGGATCGGCCAGGCCGATGAGGTGCACGGCGATCAGCCCCAGCACGCCGATGACGGTCAGGTAGTAGATGGTGGGCAGGATGGTCTTGCGCAGCGTGACCCCCTCCTGACCCAGCAGGCCCACGGTAGCGGATGCGGCGACCACGTTGTGGATCGCGATCATGTTTCCGGCCGCGGCCCCGACCGCCTGCAGCGCCACAATCATCGCGCTCGACACCGCCAGCCTCTCCGCGACGCCGTGCTGGAAGAGCGAGAACATGAGGTTGCTGACCGTGTTCGACCCGGCGATGAAGGCTCCCAGCGCCCCGGTGACGCCGGCGAACAGCGGCCACACCTGCCCCACGTTGTCCGCAACCCAGGCGGCCATGGCGATGGGCATGCTGACCAGGTCGGCCGCGTTCACGCCCGACTGGATGTAGATGCGTACCATCGGCACGGTGAAGATGAGCACGAAACCGGCCCCGAGGAGCACGCGCGACGACTTGGTGAACGCGCGCTGCAGCTCGGCAAACTTCATGCGGTGCAGGAAGAAGGTCACGGCGACCACCGCGATCAGGATGGTGCCGGGAAGGTAGAGCGGGGTGGTGGTGGCGGTGATGTCGGTCCCGAAGACGTTCGCCCAGGTGATGGCGGGCGTGCGCAGCCAGTCCTGCACGGGCAGCGCCGCCAGCCGGCTCAGCACCAGCAGCACCGCCAGAAGCGCGTAGGGGGCCCAGGCCATGCCCACCGTAACCCGCTTGTCGTCGTCGTCCAGGTCCTGGCGGGCCTCCAGCCCGCTGGCCCAGCCCCGGCCCCAGCGGCTCCGCTCCGGAAAATCCCATGTGTCGTCCGGGATCAGGAAACCCCGGCGCGCGGCGAAGATCACGATCGCGAGGCCGACCGGTGCCCCGAGCAGCGCGGGAAACTCCGGTCCCAGGAGCCAGCCCGTGAACATGTAGGGGACGGTGAACGCGACCCCCGCGAAGAGCGCGAAGGGGAAGATCGACAGCCCTTCCGTCCACGACCGGTTGGCGCCGAAGAACCGGGTGGTCATGACGATCATGAAGGTGGGCATCAGGGTGCCCGCGATGGCATGCAGGACCACGACCCGGTCGGTCACCAGGCGCAGGAACTCGTCCATGGTGATGCCGGCGGCCCGGAGCTGGGCGTCGAAGGCCTCTCCCCCCAGGCCGCCCTGCACCCCCACCAGCACGGGCGTGCCCACGGCGCCGAAGGTCACCGCGGTGCTCTGGATCATCATGCCGATCATCACGGCCCCGGCGGCCGGAAAGCCCATCGCCACCATGAGCGGCGCGGCCACCGCAGCCGGCGTGCCGAACCCGGCGGCCCCCTCGATGAAGGATCCGAACAGCCAGGCGATGATGATGATCTGGACCCGGCGGTCCTCGCTGATGCTGCGGAAACTGCGCCGGATGGCCGAGACGCCCCCGGACTGTTCCAGCGTATTCAGCAGCAGAATCGCGCCGAAGATGATGACCAGCAGATCGAAGGTCAGGAACAGCCCCTGGACGGAAGACGCCGCGACGCGCACCGGGGCCACCTGCCACGCCGTCAGCGCCACGACGACGGCCGAGACGTAGGCGATGGGCATCGCGAACTTCGCCGGCACCCGGAATCCGACGAGCAGGGTTCCTCCGATGAAAATGGGGAGGAGCGCGAGCGCGGCTTGAACGCCTGGGGACATGGAGGCCTCCGGGTTGAATCGCCTGACGGACCGCGCGAATGTGGGTCTCCGCCTCCCGTGCGGGCAAGCGGAAGAGCCATGCGCCGCTGGGACACGGTTGGGGTTATCGTTCCCGGCAAGCGGATGCCATGGGACGAGAAACCGGCGAGCGCGATTTGAGGAGGCTTGATTTGCCGAGCAGTGCCGATAGCCGAATGACACCCCGGCTCCGGACAACCCGTGCCGCGCACCACGAGGCGTTCGGCCCGCCTGTGCGACCCGCGACCGCGTTGTCTCGCCGGAAGGCCGCGCGGCCGGGACGCTGGCGCCCGCTGCGGGCGCTGCTGACGCTCACAGTACTGGCGGGGTGCGAACGGACCAGCGATCCGGTCGAGCTCGACCCCTGGCCCTCGGCGGTCGCCATCACCGTCGTGTCCGGCGGAGGTCAGCCGGCGTTGATCGGCACCCGGCTCGACGAACCGATCGTGTTCCGCGCGCTGGATGCGGACGGACGTCCGGTTCCCGGCATCTCCGTCGATTTCGTGACGACCCCGGGGAGCGGCGGGGTGGAGCCGGGTCGAGCCACCACCGACCAGAACGGCGACGTGTCGATCACGTGGACGATCGGACCCGATCCCGGCGTCCAGACGCTCCTGGTCGCGGCGGGCCTGGCCGCGACGGCGGTCACTGCCAACGCGATCGACCTGGAAGCCGAACTCGAGGTCCTTTTCGCGCCGGCCACCGCTGCGGAGATCGCGGCCGTGCGCGCCGACTGGGCGGACCGCGACATTTCGCCCGCCGGCCTGACCATCGAGTTGACCGAGGCCTATTCTCTCTTTGGTTCCCCGGCGACGCTGCGCGTGGTGTCCCACCTGGTCGGCGAGGTGCGTCACTACGGAGCGATCGTCGCCCCGAAGACGAGGCGGGCGGCCAGCCTGCCCGTCCTGATGTACCTGCACGGCGGCGACAACGGCGTTGACGTGGACGATGTCCAGTTCCTCGCCTTCGCGCTCGGGGAGCTGCGCGACAGCTTCGTGTACGTGATTCCGTCGTATCGCAGCGAGCCCTTGCGGCACGGCGACCGGGAGTGGACCTCGACCGGGCCCGGCGGGCACTGGGACTACGACGTGGACGATGCCCTGGCGCTGCTGAACGTGGCGCTGGCGCTGACCCCGCAGGCGAAACCCGAAGGCCTCAGCCTCCTGGGAGGCAGCCGGGGCGGAGGCGTGGCTCTGCTGGCTGGAATTCGGGACGAACGGGTCGAGAACATCATCACCCTGTTCGGTCCCACCGACTTTTTCGACCAATGGGTGCGGGAGATCGTGCGCGAGGCGGCGCTGGGAATGCCGCGCGAACTCACCGGGGTCGCGCACATGGATTCCACACTCGTCCAGCCCTATCTGGGCGGTCGGATGGAACTTGGCAGGGTTCGCCTGGAGTTGGTTCGTCGCTCCGCCGTGCTTTTCGCCGAGGATCTGCCTGCCGTCCAGCTGCATCACGGAGTCGTCGACGAGACCGTCTCCGTAAGCCAGGCGCATTCCCTGATCCGGGTCATGGAGGCGCTGGGGCGGCAACCGCCGGAATTCGAGGCGTTCATCTACGAGGGCGCCGGACACGAGGTCTTCGACTTGAACGGCGTCATCCCGCGCGCGGCGAAGTTCCTGCGGCGGGCGCTGGGAGATGGGTGAGGATTCCTTGGCTCCCGCCGAATCGGGATTCCATGGGGTGTGTCGCGTGATGCCCAATTTGGGCGAGGCGATGACCAAGCCAATCTCGACTCGATGTGAGCGAGTGCGATAGCTTTCTTCCTGCCATGAATCGTCCTGAGTTCGCCCTCGAAGAGGCCTTGGCGCTCGCTCGCGAACGCTACGGCCTCGCGGTCCGCGCCAAGGAACTCCCCAGCGAGCGCGACCAGAATTTCCTCCTGCGCCCGCGCAGGCATGGCGGGCGGGCCGAACGGAAGAACCGGGTTCCAGTGCCGATCGACCGCGGGCGCGCCGTCGGCGAAGCGTTTGTCCTGAAAATCGGGAATCCTGAGGAAGACGAGGCTTCCTTGGACATGCAGAACGCCATCCTCGCGCGCTTGGCGGAGCGATGGCCCCGGCGCGACAGTGAATCGCTGCGATCACCATTTCCCGCTGTTCTTCCCGATCTGGACGGAGCCACACTCTCGTCCATCGAGAAAGAGGGCGTCCACTACCCCCTCCGTCTCGTCACCTGGCTGCCCGGCGTGCCGGTTGCCGAGGTATGCCCGCAGAGTCCGGAGTTGTTGCGCTCCTGGGGAGGCGTGCTGGCCCGCCTGGACGCCGCGCTCGCCGATTTCGAGCATCCGGCGTCCGAGACCGGCTTCCACTGGGACCTGCGCACCGCGTCCGCCATCTTCGAGGAGCGGGTGGGGAGCGTGAAGGCGAAGGACCGCCGGGCATTGCTACGCCGCAGGATGGCGGACTGCGAGAAGCGGCTGGCGCCCCTGATCCCGGCCCTTCGAACCCAGGTGGTGCACGGGGACGCCAACGACTACAACGTGCTGGCCAACCGGGTCGAGGAGACGCCGCCGGGGGGCCGCTACGGCGATCGGCGCGTCACCGGCATCATCGACTTCGGCGATGCCATGCGCACCTGGCTGGCTTCCGAACCGGCAGTCGCGGGAGCCTACGCGATGCTTTCCAAGCGCGATCCCGTCGGGGCCCTGGCGCAGCTCGTGAGCGGCTTCCACGAGGAGTATCCCCTCGGGGAGGAGGAAATCGCGGCCGTCTTTCCGCTCACCGGGATGCGGCTCTGCCTGAGCGCGACCATGGCTGCCTACCAGCGGGCCCGGGAGCCGGGCAACGAGTATCTGAGCATCAGCGAAGCGCACGTCTGGGAACTTCTGGAACGCCTCGACCGCGGGGAGGAGTTCCACCCGACCTTCGTCCATTATCGGTTGCGCGAGGCGTGTAACCTGGAAGCGTGTCCGCGGGCAGGGCCGCTGCGCGCCTGGCTCGGGCGCCAGCGTGACGAGGGCCGTTTCGCGCCGGTCCTGCCGCGAGCGCTGGCCGAGGGTCCGCACACCGTCTTCGACCTGAGCATGGGCAGCCGATGGCTCGGAACCACGGGCGACCTCGATGCGCGCGGCTGGACCGATCTGCTGTTCCGGCACATGCGCGCCGTCGGGGCCGGCGTGGGCGTCGGACGCTATGACGAAGCGCGCCGGTGGTACGATTCCGACGCCTTCGCCATCCAGGGTGAGGACGGGCTCGAGCGGCGAACCGTCCATGTGGGCATCGACCTCTTCGCCGAACCCGGCACGCCGGTCCACGCTCCCTTCGCCGCGACCGTGCACAGTTTCCGCGACAACGATGCGCACCTCGACTACGGGCCGACCATCGTTCTGCGGCACGAGGCACGCGAAGAAGGCGCGCGAGAAGCCGGGGGGGCGGCCGACTCAGGCGCGCGAGCCGACGCCGGTGAGGTCGGGGCGTGGTACACTCTTTACGGCCACCTGTCGCGCGATTCCCTGGCGGGGCTCGAGCCCGGGCAGCAGATCGCCGCCGGAGACGAAATCGGCAGAATCGGGCCGTATCCGGAGAACGGAGACTGGGCCCCGCATCTGCACTTCCAGCTGATGACGGACCTGCTGGGCCGCGAAGGCGACTTCCCCGGCGTGGCGCCGCCCAGCCAGCGCGAGGTGTGGCTGAGCAATTCGCCGGATCCTAACCTGGTCCTGGGGATCCCGGAGCTGACCCCGGCCGGCAGGAATGAGGCCCCGGAGCTGCTGGACGCGCGCCGAAAGCTGCTCGGGCCGTCGCTTTCCATCTCCTACCGGCGTCCGCTGGAGATGGTGCGCGGCAGCGGCGCCTACCTGTTCGACGACGGGGGCCAGCCGTACCTGGACTGCGTGAACAACGTCGCGCAGGTGGGCCACGCGCACCCGCGCGTGGTGAAGGCTGGCATCGAGCAGATGGCGGTGCTCAACACCAACACCCGCTACCTGCACGACAGCCTCACCGAGTACGCCCGGCGTCTCGCGGGCACACTACCCGACCCGCTCGGCGTCTGCTTCTTCGTCTGCACCGGGAGCGAGGCCAACGAGCTGGCGCTGCGCATGGCCCGCACCCACACCGGCCGCGAGGGCATGGTCGTGCTGGAGGGTGGGTACCACGGCAACACCAGCTCCCTGGTGCAGCTCAGCTCCTACAAGTTCGACGGGCCCGGGGGCGCGGGGCCGCCGCCGTGGGTGGCGTGCGTCCCCATGCCGGACGGCTACCGCGGCCGCTACCGGTTCTCGGATCCCGACTGCGGCGCGCGCTACGCGGAGGAGGTTGGCCGCGCGATCGACGCGCTCGGGGGACGGCCCGCCGGCTTCCTCTTCGAGTCGATCCTGAGCTGCGGCGGCCAGATCGTGCTTCCGGACGGCTTCCTGCGGGACGCGTTCGAGCGTGTGCGGGCGGCCGGGGGCGTCTGCATCGCCGACGAGGTGCAGGTGGGGTTCGGGCGGGCCGGCTCGTCCTTCTGGGCCTTCGAGGACCACGGCGTGGTGCCGGACATCGTCACCATGGGCAAGCCCATCGGCAACGGCCATCCGCTCGCCGCCGTGGTCACCACCCCGGAGATCGCCGACTCCTTCAACAACGGGATGGAGTACTTCAACACCTTCGGCGGCAATCCGGTGTCGTGCAGCATCGGCCTGGCGGTTCTGGACGTGATCGAAGGGGAAGGGCTGCAGGACCACGCCCGCCGCGTCGGGGAGCGGCTGCTCGCGGGACTGGAGCGCCTGGTGGAACGCCATCCGATCGTGGGAGACGCGCGCGGGACCGGCCTCTTCCAGGGCATCGAGCTGGTGACGGACCGCGAATCGCTCGAACCGGCCCCCCGCCACGCGACCTGCCTGGTGGAGCGCATGCGCGACCGAGGCATCCTGCTCAGCACCGACGGCCCGCTCCACAACGTGGTGAAGATCAAGCCGCCGCTGGTCTTCGACGAGGACGACGCCGACCGGCTGGTGAGCAACCTCGACGAGGTGTTGCAGGAGGACGCGCTGCGCTTGGCGCGGAAGTGAGAACGGGTCCGGATCAGATCGAACCCGCCCAACTCAGGGGCGAAGATCGAACGCTTGCCCGCGCGCGTTGCGCAGCACCGAAAAGTGCCTCCTGTCGAGCGTAATGATCCGCGTCGTCGCGAGCCTTTCGGCTAGCACCGCGACTGAAGCGTCCGTGGTTCCGAGTGGAAGATCCGCGTATCGGCGGACGAGGCCGGCAATGCGGGGCCAATCTTTCGCGTCAGGGGCCAGGACAGTGAACCTGGACAGGGCGTCCACGAACCGGCTTTCCGCTTGAGCCCCGTGGCGGCGTCCGAGGAACCACGTGACTTCCGCGACGCAGAGAGCCGGGATGACGAGATCGACGCCGGACTCGGTCAGCGCTTCCACGCAAGCCGCGTGATCGGGATCGGCGGAGTTCGCGCTTGCCAGGAGTGGTCCGCTGTCAACGATCGCCAGCAACATCGTCAGGCCATCGGGCCGCCATCGCTCGATCGAGGTCGCGCGCGGCGTATGAGGAGTCCGCGATGATGCCTTGCCAGGGCAGCCTGTCTCCGGCTGATCGGCACAAATGCCGCTCAAGGGAAAGACGGACGAGGGCGGAAAAACTCACACCTCGCCGCCGGGCCTCGCTTCGGGCGAGGTTGGCGAGGCTGTCGGGAAGGGAGATGGTCGTGCGCATCATATCACCAAGTATGAAGTATGACACCCATTCACAGAGTGGCACTGCTCGCCCAAGGCTGTCAAGGGAGGTCGACCACCTCCCAGACCTTTGCAAGTGTGTGAAACTCCCCGTTCTCGCCGAAGCGGTCCACGCCGTTGGGGAGCCGCGACATCACCTCCCGGTCGAAGCGCTGGCCGGGGACGAGCGCGCCCAGCGCCGCATCGGTAACGGCGGACACTTCGCAGACGATGCCGCTGGCCTCCAGGTCCGCCATCAGCGCCTCGTAGGGCACCTGCCAGATGGGGAAATGTAGCGATGCGCTGCGGCTCTCCGCGAGCTCCCGGAACGCCCCCGTGCGCCACTCGCGAATGTGCTCGAGGTGCAGATCGCCGAAGACGAAACGCGCGATCGCCGGGATCGACGCGACGGCCTCGGCTATGCGCGCTTCGTAGGCGAGGCCGGGATGAAGGGGAACGCCCAGCAGGGGCGCGTGCAGGTGCTCGGCCTGCCGGATCACCGAATCCACCCGCAGCTCCTGATGCGCGATCGTCCGGCTGGCCGCGTCGAAGGTCGTCAGGAGGACGACGGGACGGGCCCCCTCGCGCACTAGGGCCCGGTAGCCGAGAAAACTGTCCTTGCCGCCGCTCCAGAAGAGCACGTCGACGGGCTCGGGCGGAGGGCGCAAGGGGGTAAGCCACCGCGGAGGCTCCACGGCCGGGCCGCCCTCCACGGTGTCTGCCCGCTCAGCTTCGTAGGGGCAATGGCGGCAGCCGCTCCAGCAGCAACTGCCCCGCTGGCGCAGGCCGAATTCGGTGAAGACGGCCAGGCCGGTCTCGGGATCGAGGTAGAAGCTCTCGCGGTTGCGCGAGGCTTCGTCGTGAAGGCGGCGCAATTCGCGCGGAGTCGCGTGCGGCGGACTCACGGGGCGGCGTTCACGAGGTCGGGGCCGGCGCTGTCGAGGTCGGGGCCGGCGTCGTCGAGGTCAGGGCCGGCGTCGGGGCCGGCGCTCTCGAAATCGAGGGCGACGTTCAGGCGCGGAACGCCATAGGTCAGCGCCCCCGCGGAGATCCGGTCCACCCCCGTCCCGGCCACCTGGCGCACACGTTCCAGGTCGATGCCCCCGGATGCTTCGGTGAGGGCTCTTCCGTCGATGAGGCGCACCGCTTCACGCATGGTCGCAGGGTCCATGTTGTCCAGGAGGATGATGTCCGCGCCCGCCTCCACCGCCTCTCGTGCCTGGCCGCACGTCTCGACTTCCACTTCGATGGCTGTGCCGGTCCCGGCGCGGGCCGCTTTCACGGCTCGGGCGACGCTCCCCGCGACCGCGATGTGGTTGTCCTTGATCAGCACCGCGTCGTAGAGGCCGATGCGGTGGTTGGCTCCGCCGCCGGCGCGCACCGCGTACTTCTCCAGCGCGCGCAGCCCGGGCGTGGTCTTGCGCGTGTCGAGGATGCGGGCGCGCGTTCCCGCGACGGCCGTCACGAAACGGGCGGTGCGGGTGGCGATGCCGCTCAGGTGTCCCAGGAAGTTGAGGGCGGTCCGCTCAGCGGCCAGCACGTCCCTCGCCGATCCGTGGATGCGGGCCAGGACGCTGCCTCCGGTCACCGCGCTCCCGTCCCTGCACAGCGGTTCGGTCGCCACTTCCGGGTTCACCAGCGCGAACACGCGCGCGGCGACCGGCAGGCCGGCCACCACCCCCGCTTCGCGCGCGACCAGCGCCGCGCTCGTGCGCGCGCCCCGCGGGATCACCGCCCGGCTGGTGATGTCGCCCGCGTCCCCGAGGTCTTCGGCCAGCGCCGCCCGGATGATGCGGTCGACATCCGGGCCCGACGGAGCGACCGGCCGGTTCACCTCAGGCGGGCACGGGCCGGCGCCCGACCGCGAGCATGCGCTCCACCGAGGCGCGCGCCCCGTCGGCCACCGCGGGATCCACCGTCACCTCGTGGCGCATGGTGCGCAGCGACTCCAGAATCCCCGCGAGGCTTATGCGCTGCATGTGCGGGCACAGGTTGCACGGCCGCACGAACTCCACCTCCGGGTGTTCCACGGCGACGTTGTCGCTCATCGAGCACTCCGTCACCAGCACCACGCTGGCGGGCTTGTTGGCCTCGACCCAGTCGATCATCCCGGCGGTCGAGCCCACGTAGTCCGCCTCCTCCAGGACATCGGAGGGACATTCCGGGTGGGCGATGATCTGCAGCCCCGGCCGACTCGCCCGGTAGTCGCGCAGTTCCGTCCCGGTGAAGCGCTCGTGCACCTCGCACGAACCTTCCCACAGGATCAACTGCTTGTCGGTCTGGGACGCCACCCACCGACCCAGGTAGCGGTCGGGGAGGAAGATCACACGATCCTCCGCCAGCGAGTCGACCACTTGAAGCGCGTTCGACGAAGTGCAGCAGATGTCGGATTCGGCCTTGACCGCCGCGGAGGTGTTCACGTAGGTGACCACCGGTACCCCCGGATACCGATCCTTCAGCAGCCTCACATCCGGGCCCGTGATCGATTCGGCGAGCGAGCATCCCGCCTCCGTGTCCGGGATCAGCACCGTCTTCTCCGGGCTCACGATCTTGGCCGTCTCGGCCATGAAGTGCACGCCGCCCATCACGATCACGTCGGCGTCGGTGCGGGCGGCCTGGTAGGCCAGCGCGAGCGAGTCGCCGGTGAAATCGGCGGCGCCGTGGTAGATGTCGGGGGTCATGTAGTTGTGGGCCAGCACTACCGCGTTGCGCTCGGCCTTGAGCCGTTCGATCTGCACCAGGAAGTGCTCGGCGACGACGCGCTCGGCGTCAGGGAGGACGCCCGCAAGGCGGCTGGTCGCGGAACGAGTGTCGGTCATCGGAGGCATTGTTCTGCGAGACGGTCGACTGCGTGATTCCTGCTTCGGCTCCGGAATCCACTTGCTTCAGCCCGGAAATATGTTGAGCCCCGGCACGGGAGTCCACTGGCCAATGCACGCGACAGGCGCGATCATGGGCACGCGGCAACACCTCTGCAAACCGCAAAACGGCGAGACTGCAAAGATGAACGTCTTCCCCCTTGAGACCCTGGAGCGCGAATCCTCGGATCCGGTCAACTTCACCGGCCCCGGGAGCTTGCGCCGCATCGAGGGCGCCCTCCCCGCCGATCCCCGGGTGAACGTCTACCGCGTCCACTTCGAGGCCCGCTCGCGCACCAACTGGCACACGCACAGCGGCCATCAGATGCTCTACATCGTGGAGGGCCGTTGCCGATACCAGAAGGAAGGCGAGCCCGTCGGGGAAGCCGGGCCGGGAGACCTCATCGTCGTGGAGCCCGGCGAGAACCACTGGCACGGCGCCGCGCCCGGCGGAGCCATGACCCACATCGCGCTCAACGTGAACGCGGTGACGAGCTGGGGAGATCCGGTGACGGAGGATGAATACGATGCCGGGTAGGGAGGGTCGGCTGGCGTCCCGGATCCGGAAGGCCATCCGGCGCGTGAGGAAGGGCCTGCGGGCCGCGGGCGAGATCTACGAGGGCATCTACTTCGCGCCCTACCGGTCCCAGATCTATCGAGCGTACCGCGAAGAGCGCGACACTTTCCTGCTCCTGGGGTTTGCGGACCTGCTGGGAGCCCCGAACCCGGTGGCCTTCTACGCCCTCGAGCTCTATCCCGACGTGATCGAGGAGTTTCACCAGTGGCACCGGCGCATCGGCATGCCCCGTCCTCCCGACGGCGGATTCAGATGCTGCTGAGACCGGGCCCGCGGATGAAGCCGGGACCCCGCGCGGCCCGCGGAACGAATCGCCGGTGAGGCCCGGTCCGGCTCAACGCTGATGGCCAGGCCGCGCCGCATTCTCGACCGGGAGGTCGTCTTCTTCGGCGGCAAGGGCGGGGTCGGCAAGACCACCCTGGCCGCCACCATGGCCCTCGAGGCCGCGCGCGAGGGGCACCGCACGCTGCTGGTCTCGACGGATCCCGCGCACTCGACGTCGGACGTGCTGGAAACCCGGCTCGGAGGAGAGGCCCGCGAGGTTCGCCCGCGGCTGTGGGCGCTCGAGATCGATCCCGCCGAGGAAGCCGACCGCTACATCGACGACGTCAAGGCGCGCATCGCCGACAGTACGCCGCCGCGTCTGATGGCCGAGGTCGAGCGCCAGATCGACATCGCGCGCGTGACGCCAGGGGCCGAGGAGTCCGCCCTGTTCGACCGGTTTACACGGATCGCCGAGGAAGCCGGCCAAGCCTACGACCGCCTCATCTTCGACACCGCCCCGCTGGGACACACGCTGCGGCTGCTCGCGCTCCCGGAGCTGATGGGCGCCTGGATCAGCGGGCTCATCTCGCGGCGCAGGAAGGTCAACGTGCTCGGGCGCATGTGGCGCAACGTGGCGGGCGCCGCGGCGGGATCCGAGGATGCCGGCGAGGATCCGGTGCTCGGCGCGCTCACCGAGCGCCAGGCGCGGTTCCAGCGCGCGCGCGCCCTGATCACCGACCCGCATCGCAGCGGCTTCGTCTTCGTCGTCACGCCGGAGCATCTGCCGGTCGCGGAGACCGAGCGGTCGGTGAAGATGCTCGACAAGTACGGGATCCCGGTCGCGGCCATCTTCCTGAACCAGGTCGTCCCCGAAGACGCGGACGGGACGTTGCTGGGGGCCCGGCGCGACCGGCAGGCGCGCCACATCCGCCGCGTGCGGGAGGCGTTCGCCGCCCATCCCGTCCATGAAGTACCGCTTCTGGACGGGCGTCTGCGCGGCCTCCAGGGGTTGGAGCGCTTGGGACGGATGCTGCCGGCCTCGGAGCGGGGTGTGTGAGTGCGGCGAAGGAGGAGGGGCGCTTGCGTCCGATGAGGTATCATATGATACTTTATGGGCGAATCATGACCGCAACTCCGAGTATCCCAGGACAGATCATCTCATATGAGCAGTGCCGATGAGCCGGTCAACGGACTCGAATCCCGAAGCCGAGCATGACAACTACCCGGAGATACGGCGTCAGATGGTCGCGCTGATCCAGAGACGGAGGCGGGCGTACACCTTCACCAGGACACGTCCAACGGTCATTCGCTTCCGAGACATCGTGAACCCGGAAACCGGTCTGCCTCTGACGGACGCGAGCATGTGGCGGGCCGTGCGAAGATTTCTTGACGATGGCGTGCCCTTGGAAAGCCTTGAGCTCCGGAAACCGGTTGGTGAGAAGGCGTGGGTGATGAAGGCTCGACTCGCTCCCAACGAGCCTCTCATCTACGTGAAGCTCCAGATTCTGGGCTCCAACGTTCGCCTCCGCAGCTTTCACAAAAGCGAGACGTCACAATGACGAAGATCGCCTCACCGCCCACCGTGCTGAGCTCCCTCCCCGGACCGACGTGGTGCGAACTGTGCGAAACCACGAATCTCCGCGCGGAGCTCGTGCGAGACCCTTTCATCTACGGAGCCGGCGAGGAAGCCGTGGAACTCAGCGCGGATGTGCGGGTGCACACCTGTTCCAACTGCGGCGACTCCTATACGGGGCCGGATGCCGAGGTGGCCTACCACGAGGCCGTTTGCCGCCACCTGGGAATCCTCACACCCGCCGAGATTCGCGCCACGCGCGAAGGCTACGGCTTCACCCGTGCCGAGTTCGCGCACCTGACCGGGTTCGGGAAGGCCACCCTGGGTCGTTGGGAACGCGGAGAGGTGACTCAGAATCGCTCGGCCGACCGCTATCTCAGGTTGCTCCAGGATCCAAAGGTCATGCGGCGGCTACGGGTATTGGTGGAGCCGGATTCATCCGGGTTGCCGACGCCGGTTCGGTCTCCGTCCCCGACATTCTTCCTGCCGGACTCGAGCCAGCAGGATATCCGCAAGGATTTCGAGAGATGGACCCCTGGAACCTGGGAGCCGAGCCTGGGCTTCCATCCGGGCGTCAGTGCCGCAGCCTGATGTACGTCACGACCTTTTATTCCTACAAGGGGGGCGTGGGTCGGACGCTCGCCCTGGTCAACGTGGCCTACGAACTTGCGGCATCCGGCCAGAAGGTGTTGGTGGTTGACTTCGACCTCGAAGCACCGGCCATTCACGCCGGCACTTGGGGCACGTTCAGGGAAGCCCCGCCGCACGAGGAGGGTCAAGCTCGCTCCATGCACCCGGGTATCGTCGAATACGTCGGGTGCTTCATGGAAACGATGCGCGCTCCGCGAGCCGAGGACCACATCGTCAACGCGACCCCGACGGACTGTCCAGGCAAAATCGCGCTGATGCCGTCGGGTGCGTTGAATGACGATTACGGAAGGCGACTTGGCGCGATCGACTGGAATGAGTTGTACCTGAAGTACGACGGGTACGTCATGTTCGAGGATCTCCGCGAACAATGGCGGATGCTTGGGTACGATTATGTGCTCCTGGACTCGCGAACCGGCGTCACCGACGTGGGTGGCATCTGCACGCGCCATCTTCCCGATGCGGTCGTGATGATGTTCCGTCCCGATGACCAGAGCCTCGATGGAACTGCAGGCATCGTCGACGCAATTCGGAACGAGCGTCCCGCTCCGGGGCGTAACCCTGTTCGACTTCACTTCGTGATGGCGGCAATTCCCGATGCCGACGACGAGGATGGGATTCTGGAAGATCTTCAAGATAGATTTCAGCAACGATTGAAGGTCCCATCCGGCGAGTTGCTCGAAATCAGAAACTACCAGAGCATGGACCTTCTCCGGCAGCCGATCTACACCGACAAGCGGCCGCGAACCAAGTTGGCGAGGTCATACCAAGGGCTGACCAAACGCATTCGATCCGAGAACGTTGATGATCGCGAGGGAGTCCTTGAGTGTATGCGGCGCATATACCGGAAAATGGAGGCAACCCGGATCATGTTCGGCTCCGACGCAGTTGCCGGATGCTATTTTGAGGCCGACCCGTTTGATTCTCATGCGGAAATTCGTGACCGGCTCGCTATAATCGAGGAGCGGTATCCCGAGGACTCAGAGGTGCTCTTTGCAATGGCTTGCACCTACGGCAAGGCGCGCCAGACAGGCCATGTCACGAGGCTACTGGATCGACGCTCTACCGCCGCGGCGCTATCGCCCGAGCACCTGATTGAGCTGGCAAGGGTGTTGGGTCCGCACACGTATGATGGAGCGGTGCGGGCCATTGAGCTGTTCTTTCGAGAAAAACACGAAGTCGTCCCCGGCGATGACACGTTCCAGCTGGTGTTCTCCGGTGTTCTCCTCCTGGAGAAGTTGGACAAGGATCGTTCCGGGTTCGTTGGCGGCAGCCCGATCGTGTCGCAGCTCTCTGCGTCTCAACAAGCGACGGTGGCGAGCCACTTGAAGCTGTCCCGGGGCGAACGAGAAACCGCGGTCGAACTTCTGGCGAACGCGCTTCGAGGCACCGAAGGCTCCGAGTACGAAAGGAGTGATTGGGAACGGAAGCTGGCCTTCGCGCGAATCGCGGTGGGGGATTTCGGGGAAGCCGCGGACTACTACCGATCCATCTCGACGGAGGACCCACCTTCCTTTCTCCCAGATGCGGCGCCCTTCTGCCTTGGCATGGCGAGGTGGGGCGACACCGGAGCGGCAAGCCCTGATGACTTCCTGCCCGTGCTGAAAGCCTATCGTAAGGCGGACTTGGAAGGGTGGCAGGAAGGCCCCAGTGGTGAACCGGAGCGCGACATACTTGGTTGCATCGGCAATTGGCAGGCGATGTCGTTGGTCGAATGGCTTGGAGGACGATCCGATCACGCGCGCAGGCACCTGAGCGAAGCCGAGAGAGAAGCCCAACACCTCCTGCAACTCCCTCTCGTTGCGTTTAGCTGCTGGTCCTACACTTGGGTTTCCGCGGAGACGTTCATCGAACATTGCGACGAGATCCGCCGCCTCTTCGATGGCTGCGACGTCAAGCCCCTCTTCATGAGGGACGCGGAGGACGTTAAGCCCGCGTAGCCGAGCACCGGGGCGCACTTGGCATGTGACCGCGTCCCGGCCCAGTCGCCCAGCGCTCCCCCGGTTGCCCGTCGCGGAGGCGGCAACGTAACATGGCCTTGGTTTGCGCCCCGGCAGGTTGGCGGGCGTGTTCCGTTTCCCCGGGACGCGCCCCCGTTACCTCAACAAAGGACGGCTTCCGTGAGCTCAATCGTACTCCTACTGATCGGTTTGGCCGCGTTCGCCACCGGATACCGGGTCTATTCCCGGTACGTCGCCCAGAAGATCTACCGGCTCGACCCCGACTTCCGCACGCCGGCGCACGAGTTCGAGGACGGGGTGGACTTCCTGCCCACCAACCGCAACGTGCTGTTCGGCCACCACTTCACGTCGGTGGCGGGAGCGGCACCCATCGTGGGTCCGGCGATCGCGGTCATCTGGGGGTGGCTGCCCGCGTTCCTGTGGGTGGTGCTGGGCACCATCTTCGCGGGCGCGGTGCATGACTTCGGCACGCTGTGGATCTCGACCCGGCACAAGGCGAACTCCATCGGGACGCTGGCAGGCAAGATCGTGGGGGACCGGGGCCGGGTGCTCTTCATGCTGGTGATCTTCTTCCTGCTGCTGCTGGTGAACGCGGTATTCGCCGTCGTCATCTCCAACCTGTTCATCGGCAACCCGGGGGCGGTGCTTCCCGTCTGGGGCAGCCTTGTGGTCGCGATCACGGTGGGCTTCCTCATCTACCGGTCGGGCGCCGGGCTGCTGCTGCCGTCGCTCGGAGCGCTGGCGGTGCTCTATTTCCTCATCTGGGTGGGCCAGTCGGTCCCGCTCCAGCTGCCCGACTTCTTCGGCTTCGCGCCCACGGCTGCCCAGATAGCGGCCAGCGGGGGCGATCAGGCGGCCGCCGCTGCGGCGGCGACCACCGACGGCGTGCGCGCGGGCTGGGTCATCATCCTCTTCGTCTACGCCTTCTTCGCCAGCGTGCTGCCGGTCTGGCTGCTGCTCCAGCCCCGCGACTACGTCAACAGCCACCAGCTGTTCGTGGCGCTCGGCATCATCGGGCTCGGCATCATCTTTACCAACGCCCCGGTGGTGGCGCCCGCGATCAACACGAATCTGCCGCCCGACACTCCCAACTGGTTCCCGCTCCTCTTCGTGACCATCGCCTGTGGGGCCATCAGCGGCTTCCACGGGCTGGTGTCCTCGGGGACGTCGTCCAAGCAGCTCGACAAGGAAACGGACGCGCGCTACGTGGGATACGGGGGCGCGATCGGCGAGGGATCGCTGGCGCTCACCGCGATTCTGGCAACCACGGCGGGGTTCGCGGTGGTGGTGGGGGTGGACGGCTGGCACGATCACTACGGGTCGTTCGCATCGGCTTCGGCGGGTGCGACCCAGGCGTTCGTCCAGGGCGTGGGATTCCTGGCGCAGGGGATCGGCATTCCACAGGGGCTCGCGGTCACCTTCGCGGCCGTGGTGGTCATCAGCTTCGCGGCGACCACCATGGACACGGGGGTTCGGCTGCAGCGCTACATCATCTCCGAGCTGGGAGCCGAGTACAAGATCAAGTTCGCGCAGAATCGATGGATTGCGACGACGCTCGCCGTCTCCAGCTGCGCCCTGCTGGCGCTTGGGGTGGACCGCGGCGCCGGGGGCATGCGCCTCTGGCCGCTCTTCGGCACCACCAACCAGCTCACTGGGGCAATGAGCCTTCTTGTCATCAGCCTCTTCCTCTTCAGCCTGAAGCGGAGGATCTGGGTGACGGTCGTGCCGCTGAGCTTCCTGCTCGTGATGACGACCTGGGCCATGGTCATCAACATGATCGGCTACTGGACCAGCGAGACCTGGCTCCTGTTCGGGGTCGGGGGCCTGATCTTCGTGCTGGTGCTGTGGCTCGTGTTCGAGGCGCTGGCGGCGATCCGGATGGCGATTGCCGCGGGCGGACCGGGGGCTCCGGCGCGTCACGGTTCGTGAGCGCGCTCCGGCCGGAGGCGCTCCGCGCGCGGTTCGGGGCGGGCCGGAGCAGGCTGAAGGTTGCGACGGAGGTTGTGGGGCCGGCGTACCGCGGTTCAGCGGCGGGCGACGAGGGACGTGACGCGCCCGACGCTGGAGGGCTGGCGACCCACGGCCCACGAGCGGCCGGCCGTAGACGTTCAGGTGTGGACGCAGGACGCATCGCGGGTTTCTTGCGACGTCCGGCATTGGCGGCGTGGCTGTCGGCCATGGCCGCGTTGGCGTTGTGGGCGCTGGTGCCCGCGCCCGGGGCCTCCCAGGCAGCGCCGGCCGTCTCCACTCCTGGTGACCTCGGCACGCTCTTCGAGATCGGCGGCCTGGTCCTGGATACCAACGGCGACGAGGTGCCGGACTTTGTCAACGCCTCGCTGGTGACGGGAGAGGCGCCGACGCCGGGCGAGACGCGCGCAGCCGCCGAGATTGCGGCCCGCCTGGGCTTCGAGACCATGGCGCTGGACCTGCCGCTGGCTCGCGGCACGGAGGCGGAAGGGGTGCTGGTCGTGGTGGGCCGGGGTGGCCTGGCCGCGTCGGGGCTGGATTCGCCGGGGGTCGATCCGGCCTCGCTCGATGCGGATGAGGGGGCGGTGGTGGTGCGCGAGGCGGACGGCCGGCGCTGGGTGGTGGTGGTGGGTGGGGATGACGAGGGGCTGGTGGCGGCGGCCCGCATGTTCGCGGGCGCGCTGCCGCACACGCGCACCCTGTCGGCGCCGCCGCTCACGAATGCGGGCGACGATCTGCGCGCGGCGCTGGAAGGGTCGGGGGTGGAGGTGGAGGAGGTCCGGCTCTGGCAGGCCCGTGCGCGCGCCGGATCGGACGGGGTGAACCGCCTGATCGCGAACGTGCGGGTAGCGGTGGCCGATGTCGGGGAGGCGGCCGGGGTGCTGCGCGCGCTCGCCGCCGGAGAGGACGTCCCGACCACGACCGGGCAGGACGCCGCCGCCGGGCAGGACACGCCGGCCGCGGCTGACCCCGGGGCGGACCCCGCCGGGCAGGACGACCCGCAGGCGGCCGATGCACCGGAACAGTCGGACGACCCGTTCGCCTATCCCGGCCTGGGCTCGGTGGAGGTGCGCCTTGCCTCCGGTCCGGTGGTGCGTATCCCGGGCCGGGCCGCCCCGGACGCGCCCGGACCGGTCGCGGGTCGACCGGGCAGCGGGGCGAAGGGGTCGCTCGACCTGTCCAACCTGTACACCCCCGACGGCCTGCTGGGCGACTCCGACAACAACGAGATCCCCGACCGGATCGACGCCCTGCTCGCCCCGGGCGCGGCCGCGGTGGAGGCGCTGCCCGACCTTGCCGCCCGCCTCGGGCTGGAGGCGACCGGGCTGGTGGTGCCGCTGGTGGAGCCCGCCGCCGGCCTGGACCGCCCCGCCTCCCGTCCCACCCTGGTGCTGGCCGGCACCGACAACCCGCTCACGGAGCAGCTCGCCGACAGCGGCAGGGTCGACCTTGCCGCCCTCCAGCCCGGGGAGGGACTCATCCAGCTCGTGCCCGACGCCTTCGGCAGCAAGCCTTCGCTGGTGGTGACCGGTGGGGACCCTGCGGGAGCGCGCCGCGCCCTCGACCACCTCGCCCTCACCCTCCCCCACCTGGATGCCCGGGGCGACGACCGCCCCACCCTCGACGATGTGGAGCAGGCACTCTGGAGTGCGCTCTCCGGCCGCTCCCCCGCGGGTCAGGCGGCCATCGGCCTCTACAAGCTCGACCGCATCCTGGCAGATCTCGCCGGCCGCGACCTGGCCGCCGCCGAAGTGCTGATCTCCGTGGAGAAGCCCGATCCCGGCCTCGCCGACCTCGTCCGCGAGCGCGCGGCCGCGCTGGGCGCCGGCGAGATTAACGTGACGGTCGACGACCGCGACGTGCAGAACGCAGCCTCCATCTTCTCCGAGTCCATCACGCTGCCCTCCGAGGTGGAGCGCTTCCGCGCCATCGTCGACGAAGACGTGCTCCCGGCCGTCGCATCCGGGGAGCCGGTCACCGTCCACGCCCGCCTGAGCGAGCCGCCGGAGGCGCGCCGCCGGCTGGAGGAAGAGGTGCGGAGCGCCCTCCTCGAGCGCGGCGCCGACCCGGAAGCGACCGTCGTCGAAGTACGCTCGGCCTTCAAACAGGGCTACTACTGGCTGTACGAGGGCGTGCGCCCGCAACTGGAGGGCGCCGAAATCGGCGAAATCCTCATCCGTTTCCGGCGCAACGACCCGCCCGAGGAGTGGCCCCAGCAGGCCATCCACACGCCGGTGCGCTGGCTGCACGAGATCTTCCCCATCGACGAAGTGCTGGCGCGCGACCTGGGCATCGACCTGGAACGGATCCGCTTCGAGGAGGTGCTGGAGGGCCCGACCTACGAAGTCGAAGTGACCGATCCGTCCGGCGATGTATTCCTCACCGAGACCTTCGACCCCAAGTGGGTGATGCGCCCGTACGTCGACCGCTTCCGCGACTACGAGCACGTGCGCGTCACCACCGGCTGGATCGAGGCGCGCACCGCGGACCGCGTCCTGGCGGACGAACGCATCGTCACCGACCCGGAGGCGTTCTGGGACTACTACCAGGAGACCATCCTGCCGGCCGTCTACGACTACGTCATGGAGCGCCACGAGGGCATCCCGCGGGGCGGAAACGCGGATGCCCCGTTCTTCGGTGAGCTGGTGGCCGAGGTCCAGCTGAGCGAGCCCGACTACCGCCTGGAGATCGACAACGAGATCCACTCCACCATGGATGCCCTCCACGAGGAGGTGTATTTCGGCACCATCGAGTTCTTCGACCTGATCGGCCGCAACTCGCGAGGGCAGGGGCTCACCTTCCCCGGCCGCGTCATCCCCTTGATGACGGCCAAATCGGACGGTACGGCGGGAACCGCCAACATCTCCCTCTCGGGGTTCGCCACCTCGCGGCCTGCGGTGGTCGTCCGATATCGCGACCGCTCCGGCGAGACCGGCGAGGTGCGCCTGGACATCCCGCGCATCACCATGGAGCGCCCCTCCGCGCGCGAAGCACACGTGCGCGAGGGCACGCCCGGCCTCTCGCACCTCGCCTTGCGCGTGCGCGTCGACACCGAAGCCGACATGCGCGACAGTCTGCTCGCCTACGCCCAGCCCCTGCAGGTCGACGAGCGCATGCTCTCGGCCGAGCAGGTCGAGGCGACCCTCGGGCACATCGAGGCCATGCGCGACCGCGGCATGTACGGATCGGCGCTGGCGTTCCCGGGTCTGGGATCGCTGGAGGTGCACGCCGAATGGACGCATGAAGAGGACCCCGAGTCCCGCCGCACCATCCATCTTGCGGCCAATGGCACGCCCGCCCCGCTACCGGACTGGCGCGCGCTCCTCCCCGAGGGCTGGAGCTACTCGGGCGAGCGCCTCGTCCAGTGGGATACGCCCATGCCGCCGCCGGAGGGCCATCGCATCCTGGCGCAGATGGGGGCGACCTTCGAGGAGGCGCACGTCTACCAGGTCGGTGAGTCCTACCTGAGCAAGACCACTTGGGCGATGGACCTGATGCCGGCGATCACCGCCTCACACTGGTCGCGCGCCAAGGCCACCACGTACAAGCCGACCGTCATCTATTCCGCGCGCCAGCACGCCAACGAGGTGTCCTCCACCAGCCACGTGCTGCGCCACGCCGAGCTGCTCCTCACCGACCCGGAGCAGCGCCCGAAGCTGGACCGCGTGAACGTCATCATCCACCCCTTCACCAACCCCGATGGCGCGCAGTTGGCGTACGACCTGTACCGCTCCACCCCCGACTACATCCTGCACGCCGGCTACCTGGGTTCGCTCGGCATCGACGTCAGTTCGGGCTCGGGCGACGACCATCCCATCTACCCGGAATCGAAGGTGCGCGGCCGGCTCTGGGAGGCGTGGCTGCCCGACATCTTCCTGAACCCGCACGGCTATCCCTCGCACCAGGTGGTGCAGCTCTTCTCGGAATACACGGGGCTCGTGCGCCGCGGGCGCGTAACCGAGCGCAACTGGGGATTCAACAAGGGCTGGTTCATGCCGGGATTCGGCTACATCGACAACCCGGAGTTCCCGCGGCACCGGGACGCCGCCTTCCAGCTGCGCGACTACATCACGCAGGGCATCAATTCGAACCGCGATGTCTTCGAGATGAACCAGCGCACCTACGCCCGCTACCAGCGCTACGGCGCCGACTTCGACACGGACGTCTTCCGCCTGCCCATGACCGACAGCGTCCTGATCCAGATGCCCCTCAAGGGATCATCGGGAGGGGGCGGGGGCGGCTACAACCCGCGGGTCACCATCTGGAGCGGCACCACCGAGGCTCCCGACGAGACCGCCTACGGACCATGGATGGAGCTGGTCGCGAAGGCAGGGCTCTCGTGGGACCAGGCCATCCTCGACTACCTGTACGAGGGCGACCACAAGGTCGAGCGCTCGGGCTCCACCTTCTTCGGAGGGGTCACGCTGCGCATGAATCGCCCGCGGCCGCCGGAAGAGGAGGAGGAAGAGGATCCGCCGCCGGTGAGTGATTGAGGCGCGATGGCCGACGGGACAATTGCATGTTGGTTGTCAGGGGAATATGCTGGCGCGTCCCCGCCAGTCCATGAGCCTGAACATCAGGAAGAAAATGTCTCCTGCCGGACGACCCGGACCATATGGCATCTGGACTTTCTCTCGCGCTCGAAGCACATCCGTGAGCAAATCTTTTCCGCAACGCAGTTTCCTACTCGGCGGCATCGCACTGATCGTCCTTTCAGCGGCGGCCTGCGGCGATGCCGGGACGGGACCCGCTCCCGCGCCAGCTCCGAACCGGGGACCTTTGGCAAGCGGCTCGATCTCGCCTCAAACGGTAACCGCAGGGCAGACGGTCATGGTGAACGTGGCCAGCTACTTCACCGATCCGGACGGAGACGCGTTGACCTTCACGGCGGCGAGTTCGAATGCCGCGACCGCGTCCGTCACGGTGTCCGGGAGCGTGGTGACAGTGACCGCGGCCGCACGGGGCGTGGCGACCGTAACGGTTACAGCCCAAGACTCAGGCGGCATGTCGGCACAGCTGACGTTTACCGTCACCGTGCCCAATCAGGCCCCGGTCGCGGTGGATGCTGTCCCGGCACAATCCGTCTTTGTCGGGGACACAGCTTCCGTGGATGTATCGGCGTACTTCAATGACCCGGACGGGGACGCGCTGAGCTATTCGGTGGCGAACTCGGACGCGACGGCAGTCTCGGCATCGGTGTCCGGGAGCGTGGTTTCGCTGACGGCGATCACCCAGGGGATGTCCACGGTTACGGTGACCGCTCGCGATCCCGATGGGTTGTCTGCGGAGCAGGACATCGCGGTCACGGTACCGAATCGGGCACCGACTGTTCTCGACACCATCCCATTCAGGACCCTCCTTGCCGGGAATACCCTGGAGTTCGACCTGGCGCGCTACTTCACCGACCCGGACGGAGATGCCCTGACCTTCACCGCGGCCAGCGCCAACGCCGGGGTGGCCTCCGTTGAATCGGTCGGCAGCACCCTGACGATCACCGGGCGGGCGCCCGGTAGCACGAGGGTGACGGTTACGGTTACCGATCCTGCAGGGATGGCGGTTCAACAGATGTTCGCTGTCACAGTGCCTAATCGGGAACCGATTGCGATCGGCAGCATCCCCGGGCAGTCGGTGGAGCCCGGGCAGGCGGGCACCCTCGAGGTGTCGCCGTTCTTCAACGATCCCGACGGACAGACGCTGAGCTACGCCGCGGCGAGTTCCAACAGCGGTGTCGCGACCGCCGCGGTTGCTGGCGCTACGGTGACGCTGACGGGAGTGGCGGTCGGGACCGCGAGCATCACCGTCACGGCCACGGATCCGGGCGGGCTGACGGCACAGCAGCGTTTCTCCGTGACGGTGCGGGCGGCCAATGACGCTCCCGAAGTTGTGTCGACCATTCCCGATCTGAGCCTGACCGTCGATGAAGCGCGCACTTGGCGGGGAAGCAGCCACTTCCGCGACCCGAATGGCGATGCGCTGACCTACGCGGCGGGCAGCTCCAACGCTGCAGTTGTCCTGGCCCTGGTGTCGGGTGGCGAATTCGGCATCGGTGCGGTCTCGGCCGGATCGGCGGTCGTGACGGTGACTGCCAGCGACCCCGGAGGCTTGAGCGCCCAGTTGAGCTTCCGGGTGACGGTGCAGACGCGGACGCAGGGGGAAGTGGTGATCTCGGGCGTCGAGCCGGGCGTGCTGGTCGAGGGCGCGTCCGCGAGGATCACAGGCTCTGGGTTCTCGGCCACCGCCGGGCAGAACCAAGTGTCCGTGGGCGGTCGTGGCGCGCGGGTGACCGCCGCGACCGGGAACAGCCTGACCATCACGGTACCACAGGCCGACTGCCTACCGCCGCGAAGGGAGGAACTGCGGGTGGCGGTTGGGGGCGAGAGCGACGCGCGGACCGTTGGGGTGACGCCGCGCAGTAAGGAAGACATGGCGTTGGAGCCTGGATGGTATCGGTCGACATATGCCGGAAACGGCTGTGTCTACCTGCCAGCCGATGTGGCGGGCGGTGAATACCTGATCGGGGTGGTATCCACGTCGGAAGATGCCGCCTCCCTTACCCCGGTTGCACTTACCGGCACTCCGGGTGACGCAACCGTCGTGGGAGCGGACGGCGGTCGCATCATCGTCGCGGCGGAGAAAGGGGAGAGCGACGAAACGAGTCGGACTGCGATGTCGGTTTTGGCTCAAGGACCGTTCGGGTCAGCGGCGGCGTTCAACCGGGGGCCAACTTTTTCGATGGCGGCAGCCTCGATGGGCAGCAACCCTGACGAATGGCCGCTCGCCGACGACACCCTGCGGACGCGGCGGGCGAGAGCACACAACGAGATCATGGCGCGGAGTGAGGCGCTGCTGCGGAGGCTGGGGCGGGCGACTCGCCCCGCGCTCGCGGATGCGCGGCGCGATCTGCAGGTGGGGGATACGCTGACGCTATATGCGGACCATGAAGTAACATGCAGCAGTGCCGGGCAGGTGCGCGCTCTGGTGCGCCTAGTAGGCAACAGTTCGATCTGGCTGGACGACCTCGACAATCCCGCCGAAACCTTCACGGACACCGAGCTGGCCAATCTGGATGCCTTCTATTCGACCAACATCAAGGGCGTTCACGACGATTACTTCGGCGGCCTATCCGATGTGGATGGCAACGGCCGGTTCCTGGTGCTGATGACGAAGGAGGTGAATCGGGTTGAGAATCTCGGCGGTTGGGTTTGGGGGCGTGACCTCCTTTCACGCCAGCACTGCCCGACAAGCAATCAGGCAGAGATCTTCTACGGAAAGGTGCCAGACCCGCGAGGCGCCGTCGGGGACGCGCTTACCAAGCAGGATGTGCTTGAATCCTACCCTGCACTGATCGCCCACGAAGTCACGCACATCATTCAGTTTGGTGCGATCTATCGTGGTTCCGGTCTGACTACTTGGGAATTGGAAGGGGGCGCCACCCTCGCGGAGCAACTCGTCGGCTATCGTCTCTTCGGACACGGCTCCGGCCAGGAACTCGACTGGAGTGCGTTTTCCCCATGGGACGAGAGGCGCCATTGGTACGGGGGCTGGTATGTCGATATGGCTCTGTTCTTCGGATGGGACCATCGGGGCGATGGCACTCGAAGAATCTCCGGTGCTCCAGAGGAGTGCAGTTGGGTCGGCAAGCCAGACGAAGGAAACTCGGGCCCCTGCCTGCTGGAGGGTCGAGAAGTCTACGGGATCCCCTCCATCGTCCTTCGCTACGCCATGGACCGCTGGGGCGGCGATTACCCCGGAGGTGAGCGCGCGCTGCTGCAGCGCCTCACACAATCCCCAACACGGGGCTTCGCATCCCTGGTCGATGTCAGCCCTCAGGGATCCTGGCGACCCGAGCTGATTCTCGCCGATTTCTACATCACCCTTTGGCTCGATCTGCAAGGCTGGGAAGCATTCGGCATGACCACCTGGGATCTGCACGACATCTTCACCAATGATCGGGAGAACGGGCGTCTCCAACCCTACCCCTCCTCCTCCCGCACCCCTCGCCTAACCGGTCGCCGTGTGCGGGCGGGCTCGTCCCTGTACTTCCACTGGACCCCAGCCGGCGCGCTCAGCCCGACCAGCATCAAGGTCACGTCGCCGGGCGGAGGACGGTTGCCCGATCACATCTCCGTGTGGGCGCTGCGTGTGCGGTAACCGGGCAGGGACCTCGGTGCGCCAAGCCGGCGTCTCGATGCTGATCTCGGGTGCCGCCGCGACACATGCCAACGTGCCAGAGAACCGGCCCCGGATTGGGCCCCGCTTCTTCTCGACGCGCACCGACCGTCATCGGCCTCGTGCGCCCGATCCGACTGCTTGCGATCCGATTCGGCGGAGTCACGCTGCGCATGAGCCGCCCGCGGCCGCCGGAAGAGGAGGAGGAAGAGGATCCGCCGCCGGTGAGCGACTGAGGCTTGGCTCGACGGGCTCGGCTCGAGCCGGAGCCTGACGAGGATGAAGCGGCCCCCGCGGCCCGCGGTCGACCGTCTTGCAGGATCCCACGCTTCGGCGCCCCTGTCTCTTCAACGAGCGGGGGCGCCGAAACGCGACCTGTGGCGCGTCAGAAAGATCCGGCAGGACCGGGAGCGGTCACATCTGGGCTACGGCTGCTTCTCGAAGGTGTCGGTCGCGTAGTACCCGGAATCCTCTCCAAGCACCACATGGCCGACCAGGCGGTATGTGCCCGGCGGGAACCCGTCCTCGTCGATGTTGATCGGGCAGACCGAGCCCCCTGGATTACTCGGGTCGTGGGTTGTACCGCCTCGGTGGGCCTTGTTGTTGTCTTGCGCGACGACCCATCCACCGCCCACCGCACGCTGCCACTCCGACCAGATCACGGTGAAGGCCTGACCGCCGACAGGGAAGTTGTTGACTTGGAGGCAAAAGCCAAGCGCGATGGGCGAGCCCGGGACGAGTTCCGCCATGAGAACCCCGTCCTCCGTCACCGTAATCCCCGCCAAACTCGCATACGCCTCCTGGTGCACTCGCACCATGATCGAGTCCTGCGTGACCGACAACCCGTCCTCGTTCGTAGCTGTCACCGCCAGCATCGCCACGCTGATGCTGTCCTCGACGGCGCCCGTGCCCGTCGTGGTCACCGTGCTGCCGTCCACGGACGCCGACGCCACCATCTCGTCCGAGGTCGTCACCATGTAGGTCAGCTCGGCGTCCTCGAAGTACGACGACACGTCGAGCACCACCATGCTGTCCACGATCATGTCGTGGGTCGGGATCGTGTCGGTGATCTCGGGTGGCACCGGGGGCGGCGTGACGGTCACGCCGAACTCCAGGCTGGCCGAAAGCATGCCCGCGTCCGAGGCGGTCACGGTCACGGTGGCGTCGCCCGGCGCGATGCCCATGACGGTCACCACGGCACCCTCGGTGGAGACGGTTGCCACCGCCTCATCCGAGCTGGTCGCGGCGTAGGTCAGGTCGTCACCGTCCGGATCGCTGAAGTTGTCCGTCACGTCCACCGTCGCCTCGCTGCCCGCGACCACGGTCACGTCGTCGATGGCGCCTTCCGCCACGGGTGCCTCGTTGGATTCCTCGACGGTCACGCCGAACTCCTGGCTGGCCGAGAGCTCGCCGGGATCGGTGGCGGTCACGGTTACGGTGGCGCTTCCCGCGGCCACGGCCGTGATGGTCACCATCGCACCCTCGGTCGCGACGGTCGCCACGGCCGTATCCGAGCTGGTGGCGGCGTAGGTCAGTTCGTCGTCGTCCGGGTCGCTGAAGTTGTCGGTCACGTCCACGGTAACCTCATCGCCCACGACCATACCCTGGTCGTCGATGATGCCCTCTCCCACGGGCGCCTGGTTGACGGCTTCGACCGTCACGCTGATGCTCTGGGTCGCGGACAGTCCGCCCGGGTCGCTTGCCGTCACGGTCACGGTCGCGGTTCCTGCCGCGACGCCGTTGATGGTCACGTTGCTCCCCGAAACCGAGGCTGTGGCGACCGCGTCGTCGGAGCTCGCCGCCGAGAAGGACAGCGTGTTGCCGTCCGGGTCGGTGAAGGTTCCGGCCACATTGACCGAAACGCTCTCCCCGGCGACGACCGTCTGGGCATCTATGCTGCCCGTGGCGGTCGGCGCGCGATTCGCGGGTGGCGGGGGTGGGGGAGGCGTGGGAGGGGTGGTAGGGGTCGGTTCCGTACCGCCGTCACCGCCGCAGGTCGCCACCCACAAGGGAGCTCCTGCCGTCATCAGGACCAGGGCCAGGACTCGGATTGCTCGCATTTGCGCTCTTGCTCCGTGTGACGTGGTGTGCGCTGCGTCTTCAATGGGTGCGGGCCGCCATGCACGAGGACCCTCGGACGTGACGAGACTGAAACTTCCGCAAGGCTATGCCATGCGCGCAGAGCACGCAACGCGGACAGCGTGGGTTTCCGTGAACCGCGACCTCGACCGTGCCAGGGGCGCCGCGCCCAGTGCGGCTGGCCATCTCCAATGCACCGCCAGCCCGCAGGTGAACTCTCCCCCCGGCATTTGAACGGCGATGCCTCGGCGCTGGATCGAGCAGATTACATAAAATACGTAAATTACGTAATCCGTGACCCAGCCAGCCCCGCGCCTGCTCGCGCGGTTCACCCGCGGACCAACTACCGCCCTCTCCTCGACCCCCTACGGTTCATCGGCGTTCCCAGCCGGTACATCACCCTCAGCATGAAGTACTGCCCGAGCGCGTCCGTCCGCGACTCCTCGATGTAGTTCGCCGAATTGGTGATGGCGACGCCCTGGTTCTGGTTCAGGAGGTCGTAGGCTCGCAGTTCGATCTCGGCGCGTTCCTCGAGCACCCGCCGGGAAATGGCGGCATCCCAGCGCGCGACGTTGCGCGCCTCCCCGAAGAGGCCCTGGTCGAAGACCCGGTGGCGGAAATCCGATTCCAGGGTCCAGGCGTCACCGATGTGCCAGGTAGCTTCCGCGCGGTACTGACTGTTGACGTAGCCGCGGTCGAGCTCCTGGTTCAGCGAGTACGCGACGTTGTTGAAGTTGAAGCTGACCGAAGCGCGCACGTCCAGCCGGTCCTTCTCCCGGTTGTCCACCCCGATCTCGAGCGAGTTGCGCAGGATGCGGCTCTCGTTGGCCGCGTGGTTCACGAGTTCCGTCCCCTCCGAATAGGAGACCTCGTATTCGAGCTCCACGTCGATGCCCAGCCTCCGGACCGGCGTGTCGAAGTTGGCTCCCATGTTGCCGGACCACTCGCCGCTGGTGTTGACCGGCATCCGCGTCTGAAAGCCGCGCTCGTCGAAAACCCGCGATGTCGAGATGTTGTCGTCGGTGTAGGTGAAGCGGGCGAAGGTGCGGAGGTTGATGAAGGTCACCTCGTCGAACAGTCGGTAGTCGGCGTTGACCCGGTGCCGGTATTCCGGTCGCAGATCCGGGTTCCCGGAGTAGACGTTGAGGGGATCGGTGTTGTCGGCGTAGGGCTGGAGCTGCGTCAGCGACGGCTCGCGACTCGAGCCTTCGTAGCGGACCTGGAGGGTCTGCCCTTCCTTGATCTCCTTCTTCAGCCGCGCGTTGCCGAGCAGGTGCGTGTAGCCGTTGGCGATGGACTCGTTCCGGCCCAGGATGACGCCGTCGAGGTTGGATCTCTGCACGCGAATCCCGAGCGTGAGCCAGGAGCTCTCGGTGTTGCGGCTGTAGCGGGTGCCGCCCTGGAGATAGGTGTAGGCTCGTTCGAATCCCGAGCTCATCCCGGGGTTGTGAACCAGAGTGCCGTCGACGCGATCGTAGACCGCATTGTTGCGGTCCTGGTGGGTCGCGTTACGCTGGCCGAACAGCTCGATGGTGTGGCCTTCCGCGAGCGGCTGGGTCAGCGAGAGGCGCGCCGAATTGCTGCGGGTCCACCCCACGCGCGACTGCTCCTGAAGGATCTCGCGCACATCGTCGACATCCTCTCCGGCGTCCCTGGTGAGCCTCTCTCCCGTAACCAGCGAAGACAGGTCGGCGGAGAGGTCGGAATCCTCGAGGTCGCTCGTCAGTTCCGCGACGAGGCTGCGGCCCTCCTCGTTCAGGCGCTTGCGCCAGGTGAGCCGACCGTCCCCGCCCAGTTCGTCCCCGTTCACCCCGTAGGCGGTGGTGGCGGAATTGAGCATGTCCCCGCCGAGGGTGTGCGTTTGCCGATTGGCGAACGAGGTGAGCGAGGACCCGCGCGCATTTCCTCTCATGCGCAGCCGCAGCCCATGCCCTTCCGAGAATTCGACCTGCCCGTTCAGGTCCAGGCGATGACTCACGTTGCCGGCTTCCTGTTTGCTCGTCTGGTCGACCAGCGACGCGACATCCGATCCGAACAGGGCCCGCTGCTGCAGGCTCCGGTCCTGGAGGTTGTCCAGCTGCCTGATGGTGTAGCTGCCCCGCAGCCAGGTCTCTTCGCTGTATTCCCGGCTTCCGTTGACCCCGAGGCTCATCGTTTCGGTAAGACCGTCGCTCGACCTCCCGCCGCCTCCACCCGGCATGCCGGCGGCGAGATTCGGGAAGCCACCGCGGGAGCGTCCCTGGTTCACGTTGTTCGCGTTTGCGGTCAGCGCCAGCTGGACGGTGGGCGAGAAGCGGTTCAGGGAAAGCGAACCGTTGTACCTCGCTTCGCTGCCCACGGGCGCGGTAAGCCGGGCCCGGCTGCCGCCGTCGCCCCCGATGTCGCCCCGGGCGCGCCCGAAATAGCCGCTTCTCGCCTCTTCCCTGAGCTTCAGGTTGATCGTGCGTTCCTCTTCGCCGTCGGGGATGCCGGTAAACTCGGCCATGTCCGATTCCTTGTCGTACACGGCGATCTGCTCGATGGCGTCCGCGGGCAGATTCTCCAACGCGACCGTCGGATCGTCGCCGAAGAACTCCTTGCCGTCCACGAGGATCTTCGCGACCGCTTCGCCCTGTGCCGTGATCGACCCGTCGGCGTCGACATCGATCCCGGGAAGCCGCCGCAACAGCTCCTCGACGGTCGCGTTGGGCGGCGTTGGAAACGCCTGCACGTTGTAGCTGAAGGTGTCGCGCTGATTCACGAAGGGGACGTGCTCCACGCTGACGACCACCGAGTCCATCTCCAGCGCCGTGGACGAGAGCGCGATGCCGCCGGCATCGATATCGGTGTTGGCGATGTCGAAGTCGCGGCGCAGCGTCCCGTAACCGATCAGCGTGACCTGGAGGATGTAGCCGCCCGCCGGCAGGCCCTCGATGGTGAAGCGGCCGTCCTGGGAGCTGAGCGTGTACTCGACCAGCACCGAGTCCTGCCTCGCAAGCGCCACCACCATGGCGTTGTGCAACGCCGCGCCCGACGAGTCGGTCACGACGCCCCGCACCCGGTACTCCTGCGGCGCCTGCAGCGGCGCGGCCGGGGCGCTCGATGCCGCAGGGCTGTGTGGCAGGGGCGCGGCCAATGCCGGGAGGGGCCGAACCATCGCCAGCGAGCACAGAGCCATCACAAGAAAACTCGGAGCCAAGCCCCCGACGGTGCGTCGGTGCCGGGCTCCGATCCGTTCCTGCCTTGCCTTCTCATCCACCTGACTGCCCCCCATCCCCGCCAACACCAATGTCGGCAAACGCACACTCGTCACACGTGACCATCCGACGCCGGCGGGTCATCATGCGGTCCTTTACCATACTCTGAAGGTACCGGTCAGGCAGCCGCGCTCAACGATCCGGGTGCAAGGGAATTGTCAGGATCCCGGCATGGACACCCGTCCCCCGGGAAGAGCCGGGCTGATCCGGGACCGGAGGACCAACCGGGGCCACGCACATCCGTCGCCGGCAAATGGCAAGCCCGCGAACCCGGCCGATCAGGCCGAGCCCGCGGGTCTCGACGCGCGCTCCAGGTTCCGGCGAGCCTCGATCCGGCTCGGAACCTCGCCGCCGGTCCGAGTGCAACACTCCGAACTCGTCCCGGCTCCCTTTGAGAAGTTCTTGCCTCTACAGCGGCCTGTTCGGGTTCGCCATCGTGCGCCACATGTGCGCGACCGGGCTGTTGTCGTAGCCCAGCCCTTCCTTCGGCTGCTTGAACTGGCGCCCGATGATGTCGGTGAACACCTCGATGTCGACGTCCATGTTGTCCTGGAACGCGTAGGTGTCGTTCACCGTGATCAGCCGCGCCTCCGCGTAGTAGCGGTGGCCGCGCGCGAACTCGTAGGCCTGTTTGATGTAGGGCTCCGGCACGTAGTCGTGCCCGAAGATGCGATTGTACATCTCCGGATACTCGTAGCCGAACTCGTCATCGGCATAGAAGCGCAGCGGCCCGTGGTAGCGGATGCCCCAGGAGATGCGCTCGTCCACGTAGGGCTCGATCAGCTGGGCGCCCCACCAGCCGTGGTCGCCCTTGATCAGGTTGAGCACCACGTCGTGCATCAGGCACGCGAAGATCGTCCGCTCGGGCTGTCCCGTGGTGAGCGCGTGCGTGGCGCTCTGCAGGACGTGGTTCGCGGGCGCGAAGCGCAGCCGGAAGAAGTCGAGCAGCGTCGGGGCGTCCGGCATCGGCGCGAATTCGTCTTCCGTCGGCTGGAAGAGCCGCCCGGTGCCGCGCGGCGCCCGGGGTCCCTCCTGCTCCAGCTCATCGAGGGTGATGATGGAGCCGGCTTCTCCGTCCGCCTCCCCTCGCCGTGCGGCGATCCTGTCGTCCAGCTCGTCTTCCATGTAGTGCTCGAGCGCCTCCGCCTTGTCCTCGTGAGACATGACGGCGAGAGCACCCGCGGGAAGGCTTGCGAGGAAGGTTTTGCGATCAACTTCCACCATCTCGACCTCCGGCCAGAGTGAGCGGCTTCCCTCCCGCCACCGATTTCCAGCGACGCGAAGAGCCTTGCATCCAATTGACTAGTACGGCGCGCGCACGCGTGCGGCAAGATATGGAGGGCATGGAACGCGTCATTCTTCCATCCTGTCGCCCGGAGATTCGGGCGAGCTACAGCTTCAAGAGGCGCGAAGGAGGCAGGCATAGTGTATATTGGCACCCTGACCATCCGCGACTCGTCGCGACCGTAGCGCGTCACAGGTCGTTACCTGCGGGCTATGTTCGGACTGCACTGAGGCTCATCGAAGATCTTGAACAGGTGAGTGGGGACATCCGCCATGAAAAACGTTGAGTACTACGCAGGACTCCCCTACAGGGAAGAGGTCAGCCTTGAGGATTGTACGGACGGCACCCGGTGCTACCTGGCGCGCGTAGTCGAGCTGCCCGGGTGCGAGAGTCACGGAGACACTCCCCGGGAAGCGCGGCGCAACCTGCAGGCCGCAAAACGTCTCTTCATCGAGACATTGCTGGAGAATGGGCTCAATCCTGCGGAGCCCTTGTCGGTGGAGGTCCGGTGACACGGCGTTCCGCCGCTGGCCATGGGAAACACGGCCCGCCCCCCGATGGGGACGGGCCGTAACTTTCCGCGGGATCCCGGTCAGGCACCAGGCGCCCGACCTGACGTCACTCCACTAACCCGCGTCGGCCAGCTCCCGCACGGCCTCCGCCAGCTTCTCTAGCTTCGCGGAATCGAGCGCTCTGCCGGCGTCGCCATCCAGCGCATCCGCCAGAGAGCGCAGCGCCGAGGCGCGCCCCGACCCCATCATGCCCTCGGCGGCGTCCAGCTCGCCGCGCGCCGACGCGATTCGGGCAGCGTCCAGACCCCGATGCCGCTCCAGCTGGTCCAGGTAGGCCCGGGCCAGCGAGAAGGTCGCCGGCCACTCGAAGATGGGCTGGCCCTGGGAATTGAGATGGGTCAGCTGAACGGCGTTGGCCGCGTCGATCTCGTTCCGGGTCATCACGTCGCTGGGAACGAGCTCGAGGATGTCCAGCCCGCGCGCGATCTCGGAGTTGACGATCACGCCGTTGTACCAGTAGACCGACCAGCTGCCGCCCATCCGCATCACCTCGCCGTCGACGGGCCCGCGGTCGAAGTAGGCGATCTCGACCGGGTTGGTGGGATCCGTCCAGTCGATCAGGGAAATACCCCCCTGGTACCAGCCCTGGATCATGATGTCGCGGCCGGGGATCGGGATGAGCGAACCATTGTGCGCGACGCAGTTCTCCTGCGGCGTCTGCGGCGCGGGCAGCTTGTAGTAGCTCTGGAATACCATCTCCCCGTCCTCGACGGTGAAGATGGCGTTGGCGCCCCACTCCACCGGGTCCGAGGCACGGCACTTGGGCGATCCGCCGCCGCCCCACTCGTCCGTGAACATGACGGCCGTGCCATCGTTGTTGAACGTCGCCGAGTGCCAGTACGAGAAGTTGGAGTCGGCCACTTCGGAGAGCCGCACCGGGTTCTCCGGGTCACTGATGTCGATCAGCATGCCGTACCCCTCGCAGGCCCCGCCCGCGAGGCCGATGGCCGGGTACACGGTGATGTCGTGGCACTGGGTCGGGCCGGCGTCGTCGCTCCCCGGCATCTGTGCGGCGATCATCATGGGAAGCATCTCGCGCAACATCGTGCTGTCCGCGGCGGTGGGTGGTCCTTCCTCCCCGCGCTCGGCCAACATCTGTCCGAGTATCTGTTCGACCGCGAAGTCCGGCATGACCATCTCCTGTCCCATGACTTCGACGATGAAGGCGCCGCGCTCGCGGGCTTCCTCGATTTGCGCGAGGTCATCGGGGGCCGGCCCGTGGGTCGGCGGCGCCACCAGGTTCTCGAAGATGCGGGGCGAGCTCACGACCGCGGCGCTCGCCGGATCGGCGAGGGGCACGCGGATGACCTCGATGCGGAAGAGCGCCGTGTTGGGATCCTCCTCCGGGGGGGCATCGGAGCAGCCCGGAAGCTCCTCGGCGGGCCGGACCGGAGCGGAGCCGGACACGTAGACGTACACGTTCTCGTCGTCGCCGGGGTGCTCGAGCACGGTGTGCGTGTGCGAGCCGCGGCAGGTCTGCACGTTGGCGACGTACTCGGGCGCGGTGATGTCGGAGATGTCGAAGATGCGGATGCCGCGCAGCCGGTCGTGGCTCACGGCCTCCTCGATTCCCTCCCCGCTGCAGTCGAGCCGCCCGCCCATCCCCTCGCCCGACACGAAGAGCAGATGCTCGTAGACGGAGACGTCGCTCTGCGAGGCGGGGCACACGTAGGTGATCACCGACTCGGGGTTGGCCGGGTCGGAGATGTCCCAGATCTGGATGCCGTCGTAGTTGCCCTGGATCGCGTACGGGCCGGTGAAGGCGAGGTCCGAGTTGGTCTGACCCACGAAGGGCTCGGTCGGGGGCGTGGCCGAGACCAGGCGCAGGTTCCAGATCGCTTCACCGGCGTCAAAGAGTCCCGGCGCCAACCCCACGCGCGGGTCGGGTGTGGGCGGATTCACGCTCAGCGGCGCGAGGCTTGCCGGAGTCATGCCGGTTCCGGGGGGCGAATAACCGCCGCATGCGGACAGGAGCACGACCAGCGCCGCGCAGGAAAACAGCGCGCCCGGGCGCGCCGGGGTCTGGATGCGGTCACGCGTCGATGGTAGACAGGTCATCGATTCCTCTATCTGAGAATGGATGTACGGGAGCTGCGGTTCGCCCCCTGATCAGGGACGAACCGCACCTCCGTCGGGTTTCCGTTCAGCCCGCGGCTGCCAGGTCGCGCACCGCGTCGGCCAGCTTCGCCACCTTGGCTCGATCCAGCGCTCCGAGGGCATCGGAGCTGAGCGCGTCGGCCAGGGAGCGCAGCGCCGCACCCTGCGCCGGCCACGCCATCTCCTCGGTCCTGGCCAGCTCGCTCCGCGCCTCCCGGATCCGCGCCGCGTTCAGCCCGCGGTGCCGCTCCAGCTGGTCCAGATACGCACGAGCCAGCGCGTAGGTTGCAGGCCACTCGAAGATGGGCTGGCCCTGGGAGTTGAGCTGGGTCAGACGCACCGAGTTGGCCGCGTCGATCTCGTTCTGCGTCATCACCTCGCTCGTGGTCAGCTCGAAGATGTCGAGCCCGCGCGCGATCTCGGAGTTGACGATCAGGCCGTTGTACCAGTAGACCGACCAGCTGCCGCCGCTCCGCATGACCTCGGCATCCACCGGTCCGCGATCGAAGAACGCGATCTCGACCGGGCTGGCCGGATCGGTCCAGTCGATGAGCGAGATGCCGCCCTGGTACCAGCCCTGGATCATGATGTCGCGGCCCGGAATGGGGATGAGCGAGCCGTTGTGCGCGACGCAGTTCTCGAGCGTCGTCTGGGGTGCCGGCATCTTGTAGTAGCTCTGGAACACCATGTCGCCGTCCTCGATGGTGAACACGGCGTTGGCGCCCCACTCCATCGGGTCGGATGCGCGGCACTTCGGGGATCCGCCGCCGCCCCATTCGTCGGTGAACATGACGGCGGTTCCGTCGTTGTTGAACGTCGCCGAGTGCCAGTACGAGAAGTTGGAGTCGGCCACTTCGGAGAGACGGAACGGGGCCTCCGCGTTGCTGATGTCGATCAGCATGCCGTATCCGCCGCAGGCGCCGCCCGCGAGCCCGATGGCGGGGTACACGGTGATGTCGTGGCACTGGGTCGGCCCGCTGCTGCTTCTGGCGGCCCTTTGCGCTGCCATCTGTGGAAGCATCTGCCGCAGGGTCGCGCTGTCCGCGGCGGTCGGGGGACCTTCGCCGCCCCGCTGCTGCACGATCTGTTCGAGCAGCTGAACCACCTGCCGGTCGCGTAGCACCCTCGGCTGGCCCGCGCCTTCCATGATGAAGGCGCCGCGCTCGCGCGCTTCCTCGATTTCCAGGAGGTCATCGGGCGCCAGGCCATGGGTCGGAGGCGCCACCAGGTCCCCGAAAATGCGGGGCGAGCTCACGATCTCGGCGCTGGCCGGATCCGCCAGGGGCACCCGGATGACCTCGATGCGGAAGAGCGCCGTGTTGGGGTTGTCCTCGACCGGCCCATCGGAACAGCCCGGGAGTTCCTCCGCGGGCCGTACCGCGGAAGAGCCCGAAACGTAGATGTATACGTTCTCGTCGTCGCCGGGATGCTCGAGCACGGTGTGGGTGTGCGAGCCGCGGCAGGTCTGCACGTTGGCGACGTATTCGGGCGCGGTGATGTCGGTGATGTCGAAGATGCGGATGCCGCGCAGCCGGTCGTGGCTCACCGCCTCCTGGACGCCCTCGTCGCCGCAGTCGAGCCGCCCGCCGAGTCCCTCGCCCGACACGAAGAGCAGGTTCTCGTGGACCGATACGTCGCTCTGCGACGCCGGGCACCGGTAGGTGACCACCGACTCCGGGCTGGTCGGATCGGAGATATCCCAGATCTGGATGCCGTCGTAGTTGCCCTGGATGACGTAATCGCCGGTGAAGGCCAGGTCGGAGTTGGTCTGGCCGACGAAGGGCTCCGTGGGAGGAGTCGTCGAGATCAGTCGCAGGTTCCATGCGGCCTCTCCGGCGTCGAACAGGCCGGGGGCCAGGCCGACGCGCGGATCCGGAGCCGGTGCGTTCACGCGCAGCGGGGCGAGCCCTGCGGGAGCCATGCCGGTGTCGGGGGACTGGTAGGCGGAGCAGGCCGGCAGGAGCACCAGCAGCACCGCGCAGGAGAGGAGCGCACCGAGGCGCGCGGGGACCCGGACGCGGTCACGCGTCGATCGCGGAGAGGTCATGTCACTTCCTCGTTTCGAGTGGATGTATCGGTCAGAACAGGCGGTGGGGTCGGGTCAGCGCGGGCAGGCAGGTCGGGGCCGGCATCGAGGGGCTTTGCTCCAGGTCACGGGCCGGGCGTCGTCATCTCCGCGAGCATCAGCTCCATGCGGGCGATTTCGGTGGCCTGATCGACCTGGATGTCGGAGGCGATCTTGAAGATGAAGTCGCCCTGGGCCGCGCCGTCGGCGGCGAAGAGATCGTGCACCATGGTGACGGCGCCCTCGTGGTGCTGGATCATGTAGGTGAGGAAGAGCCGGTCGAAGTCCGGTCCCCGGGCCGCTTCCAGCTCGCGCAGCTGCTCGGGAGATATCATCCCCGGCATGTTCATCGCGTGCTCCGGCCCGTGGACCATGAGCGTGCTGCCCTCGATGTGGATCTCGGGCACCGGAAGGCCGCGTTCGCGCAGCCAGCGCTGCATGATCGCGATCTCGTCGCTCTGGGCGTTGATGATGCGCGCGCAGAGGACCTGGACCGCGGGGCTGGCGCCGTTTTCGGGCGCGAAACCCGCCATGACCAGCGCCTGGGCGTGGTGCCCGATCATCCCGGTGATGAAATGCACGTCGGCCTCGTGCGGGTTGAGCAGAAGGCTGTCGGCGCGCGCCTGGTAGATGGCCTCGAGCCGGGCGATGCGGTCTGCGTCGGGGCGCGCGGCGGGCGGGGGTGCGCCGGGGCCGGCTCCGGGGCCGGCCCCGGAGCAGGCCTGGGTGGCGGCGAGGAGTGCGAAGAGCACGATGCGGTGGGTATTCATGGCTTCCAACATACTAGGTTTGCGGGTGGTTTGCTTCACGCGCCGGCGGTGCCGATTCTCACCAGGTTGTGTTCCCCAGCATCCGCCACGGTATCAGTCGTCCGCTCGTGCGCTCCTGAAGGTCTTCGCCTCCGTATACGACGGCCACATCGGGCGCTGTCCCACGGCCGAAATGGCCGTGCACCCGCTCGGCCCCACGGAGCAGGCTCGCGGACGGCGTTCCGGTGGACTTGGCCTCCAGCAGGGTGCGTCCGGAAGGCTGGTCGATGACCAGGTCGACCTCGGCGCCGCTTCGGTCACGATAGAAGGAAAGCCCCCGGGTCTCGCCCCGGTTTATACGTTGCTTGACGATCTCCGAAACCACCCAGGTCTCGAAAATGGCCCCCCGCAGCGGATGCGATCGAAGCTGTCCGGATTCCCGGATGCCCATCAACCAGCAGGCGAGGCCGGTGTCGTAGAAGTACAGCTTCGGCATCTTGACGAGCCGCTTTCGCAGGTTGGCGTGGAAGGCGGGCAGGCGGAAGGCGATGAAGCTTGTCTCCAGGATGCTGATCCACGCCTTGGCGGTGGGTTGGGAGATTCCGCAGTCGCCGGCCAGGCCGGAGTAGTTGAGCAACTGGCCGGTGCGCCCGGAGCACAATTCGACGAAGCGCTGAAAGGTCGTCAGATCCCCGACGTTGCTGATGGTGCGGACATCGCGCTCGATGTAGGTGGCGACGTAGGAACGCAACCAGCGGACCGGGTCGAGCCGCCGGTCGAAGATGCGCGGATAGCCTCCCGAGAACAGCGCCTCTTCGACGCAACCGGGATGCGGATCGAAGCGTCGGATCTCGTTCCAGGTCAGCGGCAACAGATGCAGCACTTCGGTTCGTCCGGCCAGCGACTGGCTGACCGACGCCAGCAGCGAGAGGTTCTGGGAACCGGTGAGAATCCAGCGTCCGGGTGCCGGGTTCTCGTCGATGATGCCTTGCAGGTAGGAGAGCAGATCCGGGACACGCTGAACTTCGTCAATGATCGCGCCTTCCGGAAACTGAGCCAGGAATGCCCGGGGATCCTCTGTCGCGAACCGCCGGTCGTCGGGGGCCTCCAGAGTGCGATAGGGATGCTCGGGGAAGAGAGCTCGGCAAAGGGTCGTCTTTCCGCCCTGCCGCGGACCGGTGAGCGTGACGGAAGGCGCCTGGCCGGCGGCCCTGAGGAGTTCCGGGGCCAGATCTCTTGGAATCATGCGGTCAAGCTAGCACGTGGGTGCCGGCTGATTCAAGATCGGTTTTTGAATCAGCCGATTTACCGTCCGATCCCCTTTCGCGGGATGCGCGCGTCCGCGATGGCCGCATGGTAGACGAAGGACGCCATGATGACCGCGTTCTTCATGAGTTCGTCGATGGGCAGGGTGTCGTAGAAGTCGAGGTTGGTATGGCCTCCGGTGCCGCCCACGCGCGCCTGCAGGAACTGGAAGGCCGGCAGCCCGGCGCCGTCGAAGGGGACGTGGTCGGTGCTCCCGACGCCCTGGGTCGAGAGCGTGGTCATGCCCATGTCGCGCAGGGGCTCCATCCAGGCTTCGAAGATGGGGCGCACGTGTTCGTTCTCCTGCAGCCAGACGCCCCGGTACTGGCCGGGGCCGTAGTCCTGGTTGAAGTACACGGAGAACGTCTCGTATTCGGGTGTGGTGCCGAATGCGGGATCGCCGAAGTGCTTGCGCACGTAGGCGCTCGAACCGAACAGCCCCTGCTCCTCGCCGGACCAGAGCGCCACGCGGATGGTTCGGCGAGGGCGCGCCCCGACGGCGTTCAGGATGCGCGCGGCTTCGAGCATGACCGCCACCCCGGAGGTGTTGTCGCTCGCGTTGGGGCTCGCGTGCCAGGTGTCGAAATGGGCGCCCAGCATCACCACCTCGTCCGCCAGGTCGGTGCCCCGGATCTCGCCCAGCACGTTGCGGGCTTCGGTCACCCCCTCCCCGTGCCGGTTGCGCACCTCTGCCTGCACCGTGACCGGGATGTCACGCCGCAGGATGCGGTACATGCGGTTGTAGTGTTCGGGGGTTACCGCCACCACCGGCACGGAAGCCAGGGTCGCATCCCGCGACCACCGGTCGATGCGGGCACCGGCCCGGGCGAAGCCGCGCACGGCTCCCGGCCAGCCGCTGCTGGACTCGAGCACCAGCGCCACCCCCTCCTCCACGTAGAAGGCGAGCCGCTCCGCGGCGGTGAGGATGTCGGGGTTGGCGGGTGCGTCGGGGTACAGGCGGGAGAAGTAGTCGTCGGGCGCGGGTGCGGGGGGAATCACGTCCTCGGCCAGCCGCCGCATCTCCTCCTCGCTCCTGCGCGGGGTGCCGGTCGCGAAGCGGGTCAGGTCGATGGCGGGCGGCGGGGTGGAGAGCACGGCCTTGCCGCGCAGCCTGCCCCGCAGGGAGGCCAAGTCGTTGATCGTGCGCACGTCCGCGATGACCACGTCCAGCTCGAGATGTCCGCCGGTCCCCGGCGTGTGGGCGATCGGGTAGGCCACCAGCGGCTGGTAGGAGGGGGCGGTCATGTGGACCGAGACGTACTCGTTGTCCCAGCTCGCGCCGTAGGGCATGAAGGGCTCGCGCTCTACGTTTACCAGCCCGATGCGCTCCATCTCCCCGACCACCCAGCGCTGCGCCCGGTCCATGGCGTCGGAGTTGGTCAGGCGGCCGCCCAGCACGTCGGTCATGTAGGAGAGGGTGTTGGCCAGTTGGGAGCGCTTCAGCCCTTCCTCGCGGATGCGCGCAATCATCGCCCGGTCGACCGGGAAGGCCTCGGCGGGGTCGCGTGGCCTGGCGTTCTGGGCGTCCCCGGTTGCGGGGATGGCCAGGAACGCCAGCACCAGGGCGGACCCTGGCATCCGCGTCAGCGCCCGGATGGCATGCGGGCTGGCGGCGCTCACATCCCCGCCGGGCGGACGCTGTAGTTGTCGTTGCGCCACATCAGCATGCGTCCATCGGGCATCTCTTCGAAGATGAACGCTTCGCCCAGATCGTCGTTGTCGCGCACCCGCCGGAAGGTGCCGTCCTCGATGTGGCGGAGCCGGGTCAGGGAGTTGAGGGGGTTATTGGTGGGGAGCGACAGCACGTGCAGGTCGCCTTGCCAGATCAGCACCGCGCTCTCCCCGCCGAGGGGCCGCTGGTAGGTGCCGGTGAAGGGCTCGAGGCTCTCGGCTGAAGCGTTGCCGGCGCCATCGGGCGCAACCATGCCTGCGTCTGCCGGAGTCCCGGACGACTTCTTCGCCGCCCGCCGGAGCGCGGGCGCGACGATGTCGAAAGCGGTCTGGGCGAACTGCCGGGAGTTAACCCCCTGGCCGTTGGTCATGAACGCCGTGGCGACCTTGTCCTGGGGCCGCAGCAGCAGGTGGCTGCGGTATCCCGGGCAGGAGCCGCCGTGGCCCACGAAGGTGTCCCCGTCCGACTTCCACACCGAGAAGCCCAGCCCGTAGGTGGTGTTCCCGTCAGGCTCCGACCAGTGCACGCGATGCATGTCGCGCAGCGTGTTGCGGTCGAGCAGGGCGTCATCGCCATCGAGTACGCGGAACTGCCAGGAGGCGAAGCGCCCGAGGTCTTCGACGGTCGAGATGAACCCGGCGGCCGGGCTGATGCCGCGCACCCAGTAGTCCGGGATCACATGTCGCTTGCCGTCCCGTCCGCGCGCCGTGTAACCGGTGGCCAGGCGGTTGCCGCGGAAGCGGTCCTCCAGGTCGGTGAAGGTGCTGGACATCCCCAGCGGGTCCAGGATGTTGGCCCGGATATAGTCGTCGTAGCTCTCCCCCGACGCCTCCGCGACGATCTCGCCCGCCAGCGTGAGTGCGAGATTCGAGTACTGGAAATAGGTCCGCGGCGGATAGAGCATCGACTGCGTGGGCAGGGTCTCGACGATCTTCTCGGGGGTCGGGAAGGGATAGTCGGGCCCCGTCCAGTACGGTACGCCCGCCTCGCGCGGGAGACCCGAGCTGTGCGTGAGCAGCCCCTCGATGTCGACCGGTCCCGCCTCGGTGTAATCGTCCTTGATGTTGAACCAGTCCAGGTGCTTCGCCACGGCGTCGTCCAGCCCCAGCTTGCCCTGGTCGCGCAGCTGCAGCACGCCGACCGCGGTGAAGAGCTTGGAGATGGAGCAGATCGAGTACATGGTCGACGGGCTCGCGGGCTCCTCGCCCTCCAGGTGCGCGTACCCGTATCCCTTCGCCCACACCAGTTCCTGATCATGCACGACGGAGAGGGAGGCGCCGGGGATGCCCCCGTAGGCCTGCGCGGCATCCATCCAGATATCCAGCAGATGCAGGGCTTCGGCGACGCCGGGATCATCCGCGAGCGCTTGCTGGGCATGAGCCGGAGGAGCGGAGAGCAGGAGAAGCGCGAGCGCCGCGGCGCCGGCAGGGTTGCGGATCCAGGGGTGTCTCATCGGAGCCTCCTCATCATCCCGGGGGCATCCCGTCATCGGGTTCGCCCCGCTTGGCGTGCTTGAATTCGCGTCCGGAAACCGGCCTTCGTGGTGATCGACTCTCGCGGTTCGCGCGTCCCGCTTCCGGCGCAGATTACAGTGTAGTGCGTGGGCTCCGATGTGAACAACGGCGGGGCGTCCCCGGGAGGCCGGCCCGGGCCGCGGCGGACAGGTTCCGGTGTGCCGCCGGACCTCGCCACCCGTGCGAATCCGTGATGGACGGGCGCTACCTGCGGAGGCTCCCCCGACGGAAGCCCGCAACGTACAATGTGAGTTCAACGGAGTGCTCATTCAGAACCGGGAGACGACATGAGTTTCAAGAGCCGTTCGTTGCGTGTGGGGATGGCCCTGGTCGCCGTGCTTGCGCCGGTCTGGCCGTCCGGCGCCGTTGCGCAGGTGGACGCGGCGCGGGTGGAGGCGGCGGTCGCCAACCTGGAGTGGCGCAACATCGGTCCGACCATCATGGGCGGGCGTGTTTCGGACCTGGCCGTGGTGGAGTCGGATCCGTCGACCTTCTACGTGGGCACCGCCACCGGCGGCGTGTGGAAGACCGTCAACCACGGCACCACCTTCGAGCCGGTCTTCGACAACGAGCCGACCACCTCGGTCGGGGACGTCACGGTGGCGCCCTCCAACCCCAACGTGGTGTGGGTCGGAAGCGGGGAGCCGCAGAACCGCCAGAGCTCGCCCTGGGGGAACGGCGTCTACAAATCCACCGACGCCGGGCGCACGTGGCGGCACACGGGGTTGGCGGAAACCCACCACATCTCGCGCATTCGCATCCACCCGCGCGACCCGTCCATCGTGTACGTGGCGGCGGTCGGTCGGCTGTGGGGCGCCAACCCGGAGCGGGGCGTCTACAAGACCACCGACGGCGGGGAGAGCTGGGAACTGGTGCTTTTCGTGGACGAGGACACGGGGGCCATCGACCTGGCGATGGACGCCAACGATCCCGAGACCCTGTTCGCCGCCATGTACCAGCGCCGGCGCACCGCGTGGGGCTTCAACGGGGGCGGGCCCGGGAGCGGCATCCACCGCACCACCGACGGGGGGGCTTCCTGGGTGGAGCTCACGGACGGGCTCCCCGATGGCGACATGGGACGCATCGGGCTGGACATCTACCGGGGTGACGGCAACCTGGTGTTCGCCATCGTGGAGGCCGACAAGCGCACGCCCGGGCAGGGCTTCGGCGGCGGCGGGAGCGGCTCCTCGCGCAACGGCGTCTACCGTTCCACCGACCGGGGCGAGACCTGGGAACAGATCAGCACGACCAACAACCGGCCCATGTATTACAGCCAGATCTGGGTCGATCCCGGCGACCCCGAGCGCATCTACACGGCCGGGTCGAGCCTGTACAAGTCGCTCGACGGGGGCAACACCTTCACCCCCGACGCCGCCAGCGAGGTTCATCCCGATCACCATGCCATGTGGATCGACCCCGCCAACTCCGACCATCTCATCCTCGGCGGAGACGGCGGCATCGCGATCAGCTGGGACCGCTCGCGCACATGGCGCCAGCTGACCAACATTCCCCTTGCGCAGTTCTACGAGATCGGCGTGGACATGCGCGATCCCTATCACGTGTGCGGCGGATTGCAGGACAACGGCTCCTGGTGCGCCCCGAGCGACACCTGGTCCAACCAGGGCATCCGCACGCGCGACTGGTACAACGTGGGGGGCGGGGACGGCTTCTACACCGTCATGCATCCGGACAACCCGCGGGTGATGTTCTCGGAGTCGCAGGGCGGCAACCTCATGCGCGTCGACCTGGTGACCATGGAGCGCACCCGCATGCGGCCCGTGGGGCGTCCCCTGGAAGATGACGAGGAGAGGGAGCTTCGCTGGAACTGGGACACCCCGGTGCTCCTGTCGCAGCACGACGAGAACACCGTCTACGTGGGCAGCAACGTGCTCTTCCGCTCGCGCGATCTCGGGATGACCTGGGAGGAGATCAGCCCCGATCTGACTCACGCGATGGACCGTGCCGAGCTGGAGATCATGGGCGTGGCCGGCTCGGAGCCGCAGATGTCGGCCAACGACGGACAGGCGTCCTACGGCAACCTGGAGACGATCTCGGAGTCGCCGTTCGACGCGGGGCTCCTCTACGTGGGCAGCGACGACGGCAGGGTGCACGTGACGCGGGACGGCGGCGCTTCCTGGACGGACGTCACCCGCAACATCCCCGGGCTGCCCGAGCGCACCTACGTGAGCCGGGTGGTCGCCTCGGCGCACGACGTCGCCACCGTCTACGCGACCTTCGACGGCCACCGCAACAACGACTTCGCCGCCCACGTCTACGCGAGCGACAACTACGGCGAGAGCTGGCGCCGCATCGTCGACGGCCTGCCCGCGACCTCGGTCAACGTGATCACCGAGCACCACCGCACCGCCGGACTGCTCTTCGTGGGCAACGAGGTGGGGGTGTTCTTCTCGGTGGACGGCGGGGAGCAGTGGATGGCCCTCGCCAACGGTCTGCCCGCGGTGCCGGTGGACGACATCAAGATCCACCCGCGCGAGAACGACCTGGTGCTGGGGACGCACGGGCGCGGAATCTACATCATGGAGGACATCGCTCCCCTGGAGGGCCTGACCGCGGAGGTGCTGGCCGCCGACGCGCACCTGTTCCCGGTGCGGCGGGCCACCCTGTACAACCCCTACACGCCCCAGGGATGGACGCCCGGGGTGTACGTGTCGCCCAATCCGCCGGCCGGGGCGCTCATCCGCTATTACGTCGGAGAGGCCGGCGCGGGGGGTGGTGTGGTGGCCGCGTCGCCGGCCGGAAACGGTGGGGACGGCGATGGCGGTGGCCGGGAGGCCGCCGCAGACGCGTCGGGACAGGCGAAGATCACCATCCTTGGCGGCGGCGGCGAGGTGGTGCGCGAACTCACCGGGCCGGCGGCCGCGGGCGTTCAGCAGGTGAGATGGGATCTCCGGATCGAACCGCCCTACACGCCCTCGGGTCCGGCCCAGCAGTTCGGCGGAGGCTTCGGGGGTGGCCAGGCGCGCGGCCCGCGGGTGCTCCCCGGCACCTACACGGTGCGGCAGGAGACCGCCGGCGTGACGCAGGAACGGCAGGTGGCGATCCGCCTGGATCCCCGGGTCGAGATGAGCCGCGCGGACCTGGAGGCCCGCCAGGCGGCGCTGATGAGCGCCTACGACCTCGCCGGTCCCGTCTACGAGGCCGGCCAGGCCGTCGGGCGCGTAACCACCCAGCTCATGGAGGTCAGCTCCCTCCTGCGCGAACAGGAAGAGACCCCCGAGGAGTTGAGCGAAGAGGTGAGCGGCCTGCTCGAGGAAGCGCGCGAACTCGGGCGCGACATCAACCAGGCCGCCGCGGGCGCGCGCGGCGCCGGCGCCATCGAGTCATCCAGCACGCCCCCCACCGCCGACCAGCTCTGGCAGCTCGACCGGGCCTGGGAGAGGGTGCCTCCCCTGATCGAGCGGCTGAACGAGATCGTGACCGACGAGATGCCTGCCCTCTACCGGCAGCTGGACGAGCGGGGGATCCGGCCCGACCCCGGTGAGGCGGTGACGATCCCGGTGCGGCGGGGCGGCGCGTAGAGCAGGGTCGACTCGGCCGGGGCGACTATTGCCGGAACATCTGTTTGGACCGCAGCGTCCCCCGCGCCCCAAACCCTGACGTTACGTCAGTCTTCGCGCGATCCACACCGTGCGGAAGACGGCGGTCGCCATGGTGCCCACCGCGGTCACCGTGAGCACGGCCAGCAGGACCGTGCCCGCGTCGCGCCCGAGCAGCGCGGAACCGGTGCCGTCCAGGATCGCCCCGAAGCCGATCAGCAGGAGCCGTTCGGCGCGCTGCATGACGCCCGCCGTGCACAGGACGCCCTGGCTCTCTCCGCGCGCGCGCGTGTAGCTCACAAGCAGCGAGCCACCCAGCGCCGCCGCCACCACGGCGAGCGCCGCCCCGGAGCCGCGAAACGCCACCGCGAGCCCCACGAACGCGGCCACCTCGGCGAAACGGTCGAGGGTCGAGTCCAGGAACGCCCCACGGGGCGAAGCCAGTCCACGCGCCCGCGCGATGCGCCCGTCCAGGGCATCGGCGACGCCGCTCAGCAGGAGCGACCAGCCGCCCATGGCATATCGGCCGGACGCGAACAACCACCCGGCGACCCCGCCGAACGCGACCCCGAGCAGGTTGTAGAAGAGCGGCGCAAGCCCAAGAGCGAGCGAGGCCTTCTCCACGGGCCGCACGAACCAGTAGAACCAGCGGCGCGCAAAGGATCCGAGAACGAACTTGCCCCGGGTAGTCGACTCGAGCGCATCCACCGCACGGTTGGCGGCACTCAGCGCGAAGATCGGCATGGTGGCGAGCGCGAACCCCGCCACCGCGACCAGCACCGTCAGCTCGGGTCTCAAGGGACCTTGCCCCCGGAGTGGTTCCGGCCGCGTGGCCCGGCCGTACGGCGTCCGTGCGCCCTGTCGGCGGCGGTCCGCGTCGTCGTTGTGCTTCCGTTTCGCTCCCGGCCGCGTGCCCGCAGCACCCGCAACGCCTTGGGGAGCAGGAGCGGGAAGGGGAATCGCCGCTCCAGGGGCGTGATCTCGATCGTCATCCCGGTGCGCCGTTCGACCTTGCGCACGATGTAGGGGAACCAGCTGTCGAACGTGAGCATGTGCTTGACCCAGCGGGTGGTGGCGCGTGCCTTGCTGATGCCGAAGTAGGCGTTCAGCCTGAGCTGGGCCACGGGCGACGCGGGATGAGCCGCGCGGTACTTGCCGTTCGTCCGCTTGAGCATCCCCGACGCCACCTGGGCCTCCAGGATGGGAGTGTAGATGCCACGCAGCGTCTCCCGCTGGGCCTCGTACACGGCGCTTGCCCGGCCTCCGCGTTCCGGCCGGATCTCTCCGGCGTACGAGATCTCGAGCATGCGCCGGCAGAAATCGTCCACGGAGAACGAACCCCCCAGAAACGGGAGCGTCCAGTCGAGCACCATCTGCCGTGCGCGGGCCACCAGCCCCTCGACCCACGCGGCCGCGTCCGGGTCGCGGGCATGCACCACCGAGATGTGGTGCGCCATCCGGCCCAGGCAGAAGTGGTCGAGGCGGCGCGGCCCCAGTTCCCGCTGGAAGTCGGCGCGCGAGAGGACGAGGCACTTGGCCAGCGGTCCGTCCGGCGGAGCCGGCCAGAAGGCGATGACGGTCGGAGCCAGCACGCGGCTCACGGTCGCGAGCAACGTCGCACTGCGCGCCGTGTGTCCGTCTTCGTGGAGGGCGCGATAGAACGCACGGTAGTCTTCGACCACGACGACCAGGTCCCAGGCGCTGTGCCGGTCCGGGCTTGCCGACACGAGCCGCGAGCCGTACGCCAGCACCGCCAGCAGCCCGTCGCCGCCGGTCTCCCGCAGCCCGGAAACCAGGTGCTCGATGGGCGCCTCCGAGCCCGTCATACGGGCTCCGCCGCCGTGGGGACGCCCCGCATTTCGTCGAGCATTCCGATCATGACGCCCCGCATCTCCATGATGAACCCATCCAGATCGGCATCCGCCGCCGGCGATTCGAAGGGTCCCAGGCACTCGACGCGGGTGCGCATCAACGATAGGTTTCCGAAGAAGTCCCTGAGTCGCGTCCACTTCCACAATCCGTCCGCCACCACGACGTACACGCTCCAGCGGCGCGCCGCCAGAATGGTCGCCAGCCCCAGCGTCTTGAAGGGGCCGATGCGACCCGTCCTGCTCCGGGTTCCCTCCGGGTAGATGACGAGGGGGTGCGTGGAAGCGGCCGCTTCCCGGCGAAGCCGCTTCAGCTCGCCGCGCAGGGTTGCTCTCGCATCGACCAAGGGGTATCGGTACAGCCTTGTCATGTGGGATATTAGGGGAACGCCGCGGGCGTATCGCCTGCGCGTGACGATGCGGGGGTAGACGCCGCGCATCGACGCCACGACGAGCGGGATGTCGAGCAGCGACTGGTGGTTCATGAGCACCAGCACGCCGCGGGTTGACGGGATGTCCGGCAACTCGCCGAAACGCACTCCGCCCATATGGCGAAGGAAGAAGATGACCACATGGGCCGTGAAGCGCTGCCACTCCGTGAGCAGAGCGTCACGGTTCCCCGGCAGCAATCGCGCCATGGGTGCGATCAGGAGGCGCTGAACAAGGTCGCAGGCCAGTAGCGCCGCGCCGAGCGCGGTGAGAGTCAAGGCGCCACGGAGGTCCAATGACGTGTCCTGAATGGCGGGTGTGGTCCGATCGGAAGAACATCGGGCAAACATATGAGTGACATTCGAAACGCTAGCAGGAAATCCGCTTCGGCGTCAACGCGGCGGGCGGCGGCCGACGGAGCAACGGATCTCGCTACCGTCGATTCGGACGGAGCGCGCGGCGCCTCCCACGGCTCGACCCCCCAGGACGATGACCGGCCGCCGCTGCGGGGCCTGAGCGACTACGATTACACCAACTTCTATTTCGGAGCAGGCACCGATCCCTTCGGGATTCTGGAGCCCTTCGGGGAGTGGTGGAAGGACGCCGAGTTCGGGGCGGGCTACTACCTCTACGGGTTGCCGCTGGGTTCCGCGCCCGCGACCCGAGTCGAGATCGAGGATCCCAAGACCCGGGAAAACCTCGAGGGCCTGATCAACTTCGCGTCCTACAACTATCTGGGGCTTTCCTACCGCCCGGAGGTGATCGAGGCCATCTGCGACGCCGTGCGCAAGTACGGGGCAGGCGCCTCCGGATCGCCCGTGCTCTCCGGCACCACGGACCTGCACAAGCGCCTCGCCAACGAGGTCGCATCCTTCAAGGGCAAGGAAGCCGCACTCATCTTCCCGACCGGCTACAGCGCCAACGTCGGGCTCATCGCCGGCCTGATGCGCCCGGGCGATCTGGTGGTGGCGGACAAGCTGGCCCACGCGAGCGTCGTTGACGGGATGATCCTGTCCAAGGCGACATCCCGCTTCTTCAAGCACAACAACGCGGCGGATCTGGACCGCAAGCTGAACGGGTTCAGCGGCAAGAAGCTGGTGGTCGTCGAGGGTGTGTACTCGATGGACGGGGACGTGGCCGATCTGCCCGCGATCGTGGACGTTTGCCGCAAGCACGGGGCGCGCCTCCTCATCGACGAGGCGCACTCCACCTTCGTCTACGGGCCCAACGGCCGGGGCGTCGCCGAGCACTTCGGTCTCGACGACGAGGTCGACATCCACCTGGGAACCTTCTCCAAGAGCCTGGGCGGGTTGGGAGGGTTCGTCGCCGGACCCGCCGAACTCATCTACTATCTGCGCGGCTTCGCGCGTTCCCGCGTCTTCTCCTGCGCGCTTCCGCCCCCGGTGACGGCCGGGCTCCTGAAGGCGCTCGAGATCGCCCGGTCCGAACCGGAGCTCCGCGAGAGGCTGTGGGACAACGCCCGCTACATGCACGCACTCATGCGCGAGGCGGGCGTGGACGTCGGGGACTCCACTTCGCAGGTGATCTCCATCATGATCCGCGACGACGCCGGCATCTTCCAGATCGCGGAGGATCTGCTGCACGCGGGCGTCTACATCAACCCCGTCCGCTTCCCGGCGGTGGGCAAGCACAAGTCGCGCTTCCGCATGTCCATCTCGGCATCCCACACCCGGGCGGAGTTGAAGGAGGGCGCCGAGATCATCGTCTCCATTCTCAAGAAATACGGAAAATGCCCCTGACCCGGTATCACTATTCGGAGGCGGTCAGCGCCTTCTTCGAAATCGCCACCTCGGATGCCCGCCGCATCCTTCCCCCGCACCTGCAGCCGCTCGAAGTGCAGCACGAGGCAAGCATCCTTGCGGTCACCGCCTTCGACTTCACCGACAGCATGGTCGGACCCTATCAGGAGATCGTGCTTTCGGTCATCGTCCCGCCCCTGGTGAGTCCGGGCCAGGGTATGGCAAAATCCGCATTCTACCCCTACCTCGTCGGGACGAGCACGGAGGCGTCGCGCGAGCACGCCATCGAGCGCTGGCATCTTCCGCACTACATGAAGGATCTCGACATCAGCCTCCAGCCCTCGGACGGACGCATGCGGGTGGAGGTGCGCGACGGAGACCAGCGCGTCCTGGATTTCGAGATCGCGGACCACCGGTCGGCGAAGGTCGATCACCTCTACCAGTCGTTCATGGTCAATGGCGACGACCGCTTCAAGGTGGACATCCACATGCAGGGGCCGCACAGCGAGCACGAGGAGGAGCTGGGGTCGCTGACGCTGCATGAGCACCCGATGACCTCCCAGCTGACCCTGGACCAGGTGGCCACCTATCCGTTTCGCGAGCAGTGGATGAGGAACGGCGTCCAGGTATTCGAGGAACTGGAGCACATCTGAGCGACGGGGTGCGCACCTTCGTCGTCTTCAACCCGGCTTCCGGCCACGGACGGGGCGCGCGCCGCATCCCCCTCTACCGTGGGCTGCTCGACAGGCACCTCGATGCCTACGAGTGGGCGTCGACCACGGCGCCGGGCGAGGAAGCCGAACTCGCGGGCAAGGCAATCGCCGCCGGGGCGGAGCTGATCGTGGCCGTGGGGGGTGACGGCACCTGCAGCCAAGTGGCCGACCGCGTGGTGGCATCCGGGCGCACGGATGTGTCGCTGGGCCTGCTGGCTGCGGGAACCGGAAACGATTTCGCCAGGAGCCTCGGGCTGAGCTACGGCGACCCGGAGGAGGCGGTGGCGGCCCTGGCGGCGGGCCGGACCCGCCGTATCGACGTGGGGCGGGTGGTGTCGGGGTGGCGTCCCGCACCCTATCCGGAGGTGGCATCCGGCACAGCCTGGCGCGATACCCCGCGCCACTTCCTGAACCTGGTGGGTTTCGGGTTCGACATCGCCGTCATCGACGCCAGCCTGAGAGCCCGCTTCCTGCGGGGGGCGGTCCTGTACAAGGTCACCGCCCTGCAGCAGTTGTTCCTGTACCGGAGTTCGCGGCTGCGCCTGTCGGACGGCGGTGGCTGGAGGACCGAGGGACGGCACCTCATCCTCACCATATCGAACGGACGCATCTTCGGGGGCGGATTCCCGATCGCCCCGGACGCGGACCTCGAGGATGGGCGGCTGGACGCGTGCGCGATCGCCGATTCCTCGCCGCTGGGACGGGCCCGGCTGTTCAGCCTCGCCGAGAAGGGCAGGCATGTGGGCGCGAAGGAGGTTTCTCTGCGCCAGCATCGCGCTTTTGCCGTGCAGTTCGGCGAGCGCGTACGTTACGAGGTCGACGGCGACGTGCATCAATCGCGCACGGGCAAGGTGCGCGTGGATGTCGTCCCCTCGGCGCTCTCGGTGATCGTGCCGTGAAGGAGGCTGGATGGATCGCCTTGCTGCCGCCCCGCCGCGTACCGCTCAGCCCATCCGGGTAGTCACGGCGGCGTCGCTCTTCGACGGACACGACGCCGCCATCAACGTGATGCGCCGGATCCTCCAGGACTCCGGCGCGGAAGTCATCCACCTGGGGCACAACCGCTCCGCCCTCGAGATCGTCGAGTGTGCGATCCAGGAGGACGCGCACGCCATCGCGATCAGCTCGTACCAGGGCGGGCACATGGAGTTCTTCACCTATGTGCGCGACCTGCTGCGCGAGCGGAGCGCGGACATCCGCGTCTTCGGTGGCGGGGGCGGGACCATCCTCCCCACGGAAATCGAAGAACTGCACCGGCGCGGCATCGACCGGATCTTCTCTCCCGACGACGGGCGGGCGATGGGGCTCCAGGGGATGATCGACGAAGTGCTCGAGGGTGCCCGCCGTTCGGTGCGCTCGTCGCTCGACGATCCGGAGGACGACGTGCGCGCGCTCGGGCGGGCGGACGTGGGGGCGGTCGCGCGCCTGATCTCGGCGGCCGAGAACGGATACCCGGGCACGGCCGAAGCGATGGAGATGGTGGCGGAGATGGCGACCGCGCGGCGCGTGCCGGTGCTGGGCGTCACGGGCACTGGCGGCTCGGGCAAGTCGTCGCTGGTGGACGAGCTGGTGCGGCGCTACCTGTCCGGCACCCCCGACGGCCGGGTCGCGATCGTCTCGGTGGATCCGTCCAAACGCCGCACCGGGGGCGCGCTGCTGGGCGACCGCATCCGGGTCAACGCCGCCGCCAGCCCGCGGGTCTACATGCGCTCGCTGGCCACCCGCGCCTCGACCCTCGGCCTGTCGCCGCACGCGCGCCACGCGGTGGACATCTGCAAGGCCGCCGGCTACAACCTGGTGATCATCGAGACGCCCGGGATCGGTCAGTTCGGCGCCGAAGTGGTCGGGCACTCCGATGTGTCGCTGTACGTGATGACGGCCGAGTACGGCGCCGCCAGCCAGCTCGAGAAGATCGACATGCTGGACTACGCGGACGTGGTCGCCATCAACAAGTTCGACCGCCCGGGGGCGCTGGATGCGCTCCGGGACGTGCGCAAGCAGTACCGGCGCAACCACCGCATGTGGACCGTGCCCGACGCGGCGCTTCCGGTGTACGGCACGGTGGCCTCGCGCTTCAACGACGCCGGCGTCAACCGTCTGTACCTGGCGCTCCTCGACCAGCTGCGGCGCAAGACCGGCGCGCCCCTCGCGACCGAGCACGATCCCGTCGACGACGACCGTGCCGAACACACGCCGATTCCGCCGGAACGCACCCGCTACCTGGCGGAGATCGTGGAGGCGGGCCGCGACTACGACCGGCGCGCCGACGAGCAGGCCGCCCTGGCCCGCCAGCTGTACCAGCTGCACGGAGCGATCCGGCTGCTGCGGGAAGGGGACACTGCCGGCAGCGCCCCCCGGCCCGCCAACGCTGACACGCGGGCTTCCGGCTGGCGCGGGGGAGGGGCGGTACCCGGAGCGTCGGGCGCGCCCGCCGGGGACGAACCGGAGGAGGTCGCGCCCGACCTCCCCGCCGCGGCCGGCGAAGACGAACCGCTCGCCCGCCTGGTCGACCTCTACCGGCGGAGGCGCGCGCGCCTCGACCAACGCAGTCTGGCCCTGCTCGAGGAATGGCCGGCCGTGAAGCGCCGCTACCGGGCCGGCACCTACGCCTACCAGGTTCGTGGCAGGAAGGTGGAGCGGAGCCTGTTCAGCGAATCGCTCGCCGGCTCGCGCATCCCCCGGGTGGTGCTCCCCCGCTTCCGGGACTGGGGCGAGGTGCTGCGCTGGCGGCTCACCGAGAACGTCCCGGGGGCGTTTCCCTACACCGCCGCAGTCTTTCCCCTGCGGCGGCTCGAGGAGCATCCGCAGCGCATGTTCGCCGGCGAGGGCGGCCCCGAGCGCACCAACCGGCGCTTCCACTTCCTCAGCCGCGCCAGCCTGGCCAACCGGCTCTCCACCGCCTTCGACTCGGTGACGCTCTACGGCGAGGACCCGGACGAGCGCATGGACATCTACGGAAAGGTCGGCAACTCGGGCGTGAGCGTGGCCTCGGTGGACGACGCCAAGAAGCTCTACTCCGGCTTCAACCTCGCGGACCCGTCCACCAGCGTCTCGATGACCATCAACGGGCCGGCGCCCATGCTGCTCGGCTTCTTTCTGAACGCGGCCATCGACCAGCAGTGCGAGCTCCATATCCGCGAGAACGGGCTCGAAGCGGAGGTAGAGGAGCGCATCCAGGCCCTCTACCGCAAGCGCGGCGTGGAGCGTCCCCGCTACCAGGGCGCGCTGCCGGAGGGCAACGACGGCCTCGGCCTCATGCTGCTGGGCGTGAGCGGCGACGAAGTCCTTCCGGCCGACGTCTACGAGCGCATCCGGCGCAAGACTCTCGCCGTGGTCCGCGGCACCGTCCAGGCGGACATCCTCAAGGAGGACCAGGCCCAGAACACCTGCATCTTCTCCATCGAGCTGGCGCTTCGCCTGATGGGCGACATCCAGCAGTACTTCATCGACGAGGGGGTGCGGAACTTCTATTCGGTGTCGATCTCCGGATACCACATCGCGGAAGCCGGCGCCAATCCCGTCACCCAGCTCGCGCTCACCCTCGCGAACGGCTTCACCTACGTCGAGTACTACCGCTCGCGCGGGATGCGCATCGACGACTTCGCGCCCAATCTGTCGTTCTTCTTCTCCAACGGCATGGACCCGGAGTACGTGGTGCTGGGGCGGGTGGCGCGCCGCATCTGGGCGAAGGCGATGAAGCACGTGTACGGCGCCAACGCCCGCTCCCGGAGGCTCAAGTACCACATCCAGACGTCGGGACGCAGCCTGCACGCGCAGGAGATCGCCTTCAACGACATCCGCACCACGCTGCAGGCCCTCTACGCCCTCTGCGACAACTGCAACTCGCTGCACACCAACGCCTACGACGAAGCCATCACCACGCCCACCGAGGAGAGCGTGCGCCGGGCCCTGGCGATTCAGCTCGTCATCAGCAGGGAGCTGGGGCTGTCCAGGAACGAGAACCCGCTGCAGGGCTCGTTCATCATCGAGGAGCTGACGGACCTCGTGGAAGAAGCGGTCATGCGCGAGTTCCTGCGGCTGTCGGAGCGCGGGGGCGTGCTTGGGGCGATGGAGCGCATGTACCAGCGCGGCCGCATCCAGGACGAGTCGCTCGAGTACGAGTCGCGCAAACACAGCGGGGAATTGCCGATCGTGGGGGTGAACACCTTCCTGGGGCCGGAGGGGTCGCCCACGCGGGTGCCCGAGGAGGTCATCCGCGCCAACCCCGAAGAGAAGGACTACGCGATCGCGTCAAACCGGGCCTTCAGGGCGCGCAACCGGGGCCGCGCCGACGCCGCGCTGGACGAACTGAGGCGCGTGGCGCTGGCGGGCGGCAACACCTTCGCCTCGCTCATGGAGGCCTGCAAGGTGAGCACGCTGGGGCAGATCACCTCCGTGCTCTACGAAGTCGGGGGGCAGTACCGGCGGAACATGTAGGTGATGCGAGGTGACCGTCGTTTTTTCTCCACGCATGGCGGGTACGGTAGGAATCGTGGATTATGCCTGAGGAGGAGGAGATGAATGCGAGGAACGGCATGAGGCCGGTACATCCGGGCGAAGTCCTGCGCGAGGAACTCGACGAACTGGGGCTGTCGGCCAATGCGCTTTCGAAGGCGCTCGGCGTGCCGGTCAACCGGGTGACAATGATTCTGAACGGGCAGCGGGGCGTGACCGCCGACACGGCCTTGCGGCTGGCGAGATATTTCGGGACGACTCCGCAACTCTGGCTGAACCTGCAGAAGACCTGGGAGCTTCGCCGAACGGAGATCGAGGCGGGTCGCGAGATCGCCGAACAGGTCACGCCTCGGCACGCGGTCGCCTAGATGAGACCACACGATCGGCGAACAGCCGCGACATCTTGCGGGCTGGTCTCAGCGGCGTTTCTCTGCGCCATCCTGATCGCAGCCTCGTGCGCTCCCGGGCCCCGCGCCCGGATCTCGGAGGAAGAGCGCGTCCTCGACACCTACCCGTTCTCGGACCCGAATCCGGTGCCGGTGCTCGCCACTGACCGGAGGCTGTACCCGTACCACTCCTTCGAGGGATACGCGGCGACGCCGGAGCCCCGGGAATGGAAGGTCGTGAGGATGGAGAACGATCTCATCGAGGTCTTCGTCCTTCCCGAAGTGGGCGGCAAGGTGTGGGGCGCCGTGGTGAAGGCGACCGGCCACGAGTTCATCTACCGGAACGAAGTGATGAAATTCCGGGACATCGCCCTGCGCGGGCCGTGGACCTCGGGCGGTATCGAGTTCAACTTCGGGGTGATCGGGCACACGCCGGCCACCGCCACGCCTGTCGACTATGTGGTGCGGGAGAACCCGGACGGGAGCGTGAGCACCATCGTCGGCGCCATGGACCTCCCGTCGCGCACCCCGTGGCGGGTCGAGATCCGCCTGCCTGCGGACCGTGCCGCCTTCGAGACGCGTGTTCTGTGGCATAACCCGACCCCACTGGAACAGCCCTACTACAATTGGATGACGGCCGCGGCCTTCGCCCAGGACGACCTGGAGCTGTTCGTGCCCGGCAACGCCTACCTGGAGCACTCCGGTCGGGTGCGCCCGTGGCCCGTGGACGAGGATGGGCGCTTCCTGCCCCTCTACCGCAACAACGCGTTCGGGGGAAGCAAGTCGTACCACGTGGTGGGCGCGCTGAACGACTTCTTCGGCGGCTATTATCACGAGGAGGAGTACGGCTGGGGACATTGGGCCCGCCATGAGGACATGCCCGGACGGAAGATGTGGCTGTGGGCGCTGTCGCGCGAAGGCGGCATCTGGGAGGACCTGCTCACCGACACCGACGGGCAGTACGTCGAGTTCCAGGCGGGCCGACTGCACGTGCAGTACCAGCCCGGGGCCGACCGCAACCCCATCTCTCAGGCCGCGTTCGACCCGCTCTCGGCCAGCCGCTGGACCGAGGTGTGGTTCCCGCTCGAGGGCACGGGCGGTCTCACCGACGCCTCCCCCTACGGCGCCTTGCACGTTGAACAGGAGGATGGCCGCCTTCGGGTGGTGGTCCAGGCGTTCGCGGCTGGTGCCGACACGGTGAAGGCATGGTCCGGCGGTGAGCAGGTCGCGGCGCGGACGGTGGCGCTCGAACCGCTCGAGCCGGTGGTGGTCGAGGTTGATGTGGCGCCCGACAGCCCGTGGCGCGTCTCGGTGCCCGGACTGGGGCTGGAGGGATGTTCCAACCCGGGCGAGGCCGGCCTCGGTGGCATTTGCGGTCTCGATGGCGATCGCGTCGTGTCCCGGCCATTTGCGACGAGCGCCGAAGCGTGGGACGCGCTCCCGGAGACGGATCGGCTCGTGTTCGAGGCGCGGGAGCTGGCGCGGGGTCGCCGCTACCCTGAGGCGCGGGCGCTCTACGACCGGGCGCTCGCGGCCGAACCGTGGAACCGGGAGGCGCTGCTGGGCCTGGGCGCGCTGGCACTGAGGTCGGCCCGCTACGAGGAGGGGCTCGTCCACACGCGGGGCGTGCTCCAGCTCGACACGTACGATCCGGAAGCCAACTTCCTCGCGGGGAACCTGTATCGCGCCCTCGGCCGCCGCGCCGACGCGCTCGACGCGTTCGGGTGGGCCGCCCGGTCGGTGGCCTTCCGCGCCGCGGCGCGCGTTCGGCTGGCGGAGCTGGCGCTCGATGGGGGGGACTTGGCGGAGGCGCGCCGCAACGCCGGGCTGGCGCTCGACCATGACCGGGCAAGCATTCCCGCGCGCGAGGTGCTGGCGATCGCGGCCCGTCTGGAGGGGGACGATGCCGGCGCGGCGGGCGTGCTGGCGGAGCTGCTTGAGCTGGACCCGCTCAACCATTTCGCGCTGGCGGAGCGGTACCTAGCGGCGCGTGGCGAAGGATCCGGGGACGCCGAGGCCGCGGGCGGGTCCGCCGCTGCCCGCCTCACCGCGTCGATGCGGAGCGAGTACCCGGGGCAGACGCTGCTGGAGCTCGCCGTGAGCTACGCGAACCGGGGACTGCCAAGCGATGCCGCGCACCTGCTGGAGCTGGCGGACGAGGTGGACGGCGGCCCCGTGGCCGCGGCGTGGCACGCCTTCCTGGTCGACGATGCCGGCATGCTGAGCGCGGGGGTGGATCCCGATTTCGCCTTTCCCTTCCGCGCCGAGACCCTGCCGGTCCTGCGCTGGGCGGCGCGCGAGAACCCGCACTGGGGCTGGCGCTACCTGCTCGGCCTGAACCTGTGGGCGCTCGACCGCGACGCCGAGGCGGCCGAGGTGCTGGCCACCCTCACCGACGAGCCCGACTACGGGCCCGCGTATGCGGCGCGCGCGCACCTGACGGGGGCGATGGGCGGCGACCCGGGGCCCGACTTTCGGCGCGCGGTCGCGGTGGCTCCCGGCAGCCGTCTGCTCCACGTTGCCCTCGTCCGGCACCTGCAGGAAGCGGGACGCTGGGCAGAGGCGCTCGAAGCATCCGGCCGGGGTCGGGAGCTCTTCCCGGGCGACTTCAACCTCGATCTCCTGCACGTGCGCTCGCTTCTTCAGGCGGGCGACCACGGCGAGGCGATCCGGATCCTGGCGGACACGCACGTCCTTCCCTCGGAGAACGCCCGCGAGAGCCACCGTCTCTACGAGTTGGCGCATGTCGGAGCCGCGCTCGACGAACTCGATGAAGGGAACCGCACGGCCGCCCGCGGCCATCTGGAAACCGCGCTCGAATGGCCGGAATCGCTCGGTCAGGGCCGTCCCTTCGATCCGGACGAGCAGCTGGTGCGGTTCCTGCTCGGGGTCGTGGGGGCGGGCGCCAGCGGTGGGTCCGACACCGATTCTGCCGATGCTGAAGCGGTTGCCTCACTGCGCACCCGCGCCGATTCGCTCGCCGGTGATCCCTCCCCCACCGCAACCATCGAGCGAAACCTCGTCCGCCGCGCGCTGGCCGTAGCGGGGCGCCTGGCTGGCGGGTAGCGCCCGGAGGGATCGGAGTGGATCGGGAGCCGCATGGCGGTCGATCGTCAAGGCGGCAAGGGGGGGTCGTCAAACAGGCGAATTGCAAATCCATGGCTGATGAAGTTGCGAACGCACGATCAAGTGCGTTGCAAACAGACCGTCTTATAGGTTGCAAACAGACGGCTGATATCGTTGCAAAACCACGCGCGATCTGCCATACTCCCCTACATGACACCCGATCCCACATCCGTGTCAGGCTATCGTCCCCGCATTGCTGACCGTGAATTGACCGAAAGGCTCGCGGCAGCGGGAGCTGTCGTGATCGAGGGGCCGAGGGTCTGCGGCAAGACCACGACGGCCCGGCAGGCGGCGGCGAGCGAAGTGCTCATGGATGCCGATCCGGCCGTGCCCCAGACCATGGCTGTCGACCCGAGGTTGCTCCTGGAAGGAGCGACTCCGCGATTGATCGATGAGTGGCAGGCCGAGCCCGACATCTGGAACTACGTGCGACGCGCCGTCGATGATCGCCCGGGCTTGGGCCACTTCATCCTCACCGGCTCAGCCGTTCCACCCGATGACATCCCGCGGCATACGGGAGCCGGCCGGATGAGCCGCCTTCGGCTCCGTCCCATGTCGCTGTTCGAGCTCGGGCGCGCAACGGGACAGGTCTCCTTGAAGCGAATCCTCGACGGAGAGCCCGTACCCAGCCTGGTTCACGACCTGCCCCTTCGGGACTTGGCCACGCTGATTTGCGTCGGTGGCTGGCCCGGGCATTTTCGCCGGAAGGCCGAGGAAGGCGCATTGCTGGCCAACCGCGACTACCTGGACGAAATCCGCCGGGTGGACATCAGGCGGGTGGACGGGATCGTGAGGGATCCGGCGAGAGTTGGCCGGTTCCTCCAGACGCTGGCGCGAAACACGGCTACCTGCACGTCGGTCGCGACCATGGCGAGAGATGCAGGCGGCACCGACCATTCGCTCACGAAGGAGACTGCCCGTTCCTACCTCGCAGCGCTCGAACGCCTCATGGTGGTTGAGCAGCAGCCACCGTGGGCCCCTCATCTTCGGTCCCGATCACGCCTCAGACGCTCCCCGAAACGACACTTCACGGATCCATCCCTCGCGACGGCGGCGCTGAATGCCGGACCCGGGAACCTCATGAAGGACATCCCGTGGTTCGGTTTTCTCTTCGAGTCCATGGTCGTTCGAGACCTGCGCGTGTACGCTCAGGCGATGGGCGGGCGCGTATACCACTATCGTGACAACACGGGCCTCGAAGTGGACGCGATCGTGGATGCCGGTCCCGGCCGATGGGCCGCGTTCGAAGTGAAGCTGGGCCAGGGACGAATCGACGAAGCGGCAGCCGCGCTTCTCAAGTTCGGGAATCGTGTGGACACGACCCGTAGCGGTGAACCGGCAGCACTCGCCGTCATCGTCGGCAGCGGATATGGCTACCAGCGGCCCGATGGCGTGGCCGTGATTCCGGTGGGGGCGCTGGGGCCGTGAGGGCGTGCAGGGCGTGGAACCCGGGCGGCAAGGTAGGCAAATCGCGGTACCTTACGGTCTGCGGTCTACGAGCCTGGCGGGCAGGTGCCAGCGGAACATGCAGGGGAGGATGATGGACTCGGAGGCACTCGCGGCGGCGATCTCGGAATGGCGGGAACGCCGGGCAACCATGCGGGAGGAAGATGACGAGCGGCTGTGGCGGAAGCTGCGCCTCGAGTGGAACTACAACAGCAACCACATCGAGGGGAATACGCTTTCCTACTACGAGACCGAGTTGCTGCTCATCCATGGCCGAACGGCTGGCGGGCATCCAATGCGGCACTACGAGGAGATGAAGGCACACGATGCTTCGGTCGACCACACCCGCAATCTGGCGAGTGCCGAGCGCGTTCTGGGTGAGGGCGACATCCGGGATCTGAACAAGATTCTTCTGAAAGAGCCATTCTGGCACATCGCGCAGACTCCGGACGGGCAGCAGACCCGGAAGCGGATCGTTCCGGGAGAGTACAAGACGCAGCCGAACCACGTGCGAACTGCGACCGGAGAACTACATCGATTCGCGGAGCCGGAGGAGACGCCGGCGCTCATGCAGGCGTGGATCAGTGACTTTCGGCTCGATTTGGGCGATTCGGCGTTGAGTGAGTCTCGGTTACCTCTGTTTCTTGCCGAATCGCACTGGAGCTTCCTGCGGATTCACCCGTTCGATGATGGCAACGGTCGCACCGCGCGGCTGCTCACCAACTACGTCCTGCTGAGATCCGGCCTGCCGCCCATGGTGATCAAGAGTGCCGATCGGGACCGCTACATCGGGGCGCTTCAGAATGCTGATGTGGGCCGGATGGAGCCGCTCGCAGGGTTCATGCTGGAGAATGTTCTGTGGTCGCTCGGGTTGGCGATTCGGGCCGCGAAGGGAGAGTCGATTCGAGACGGGTCGGGAAGGGAAGGCGTTCTCGCTTGAGCTTTCTCTCATCTGGGAAACCGACGAAGAAGGGGTATTGTTCTCGGTCGGGATCGACGGCAGGGCTATCGTCCTCTCACGTGTTGCAAACCACGATTCCGATGTCGTCAGGTGGAGACTCCGAGGCGGACCCGGCTTCAGGCAATGCCCCAGCTCCAGCGCTCCGTGCCCCGAGAGCTGAACCGCGTGATACCCGCGTTCGTCGGCCGCCGGAGCGACCCTGACGGCTATCCCCGGACCGGCTGCGGCACCCTCGCCAGCGGGCGCGCCCTGGCCACCACCGCCTCCGCGGTGATCCCGAACTGCTCGAAGAGCACCGCGCCCGGGGCGGACGCCCCGAAGTGGTCGATGCCGACTGAAGCGCCCCGGTCGCCGGTCCAGCGGGTCCATCCGGCCGTGGTCCCGGCTTCCACCGACACGCGAGCCGTGACGCTCGGGGGAAGCACCTCGTCGCGGTAGCGCTGCGGTTGGCGGGAGAAGAGGAACCAGCTGGGCAGGGACACCACCCGGGTCGGCACCCCCTCCGCCTGCAGCGTGGCGCGCGCCTGCACGGCCACGCCGACCTCCGAGCCGCTCGCGATAAGGATCACTTCCGGGTCCCCGCCGTCCGCTTCCAGAAGGACGTAGCCGCCCCGGTGCAGGCCGGTCGCGGGGGCGGCCACGCTCCGGTCGATGATCGCCACCGCCTGGCGGGTGAGCGCCAGAAAGCTGGGCCCGTCGGTGTACGCGAGCGCCGCCCGCCACGCTTCCGCCGTCTCGGGCCCGTCGCCGGGGCGCAGGTCCAACACGCCCGGGATGGCGCGCAGCGACACCAGCTGCTCGATGGGCTGGTGGGTGGGGCCGTCCTCACCGACCCCGATGCTGTCGTGGGTGAACACGTAGGTGGCCGGAATATGCATGAGCGCCGCCAGTCGGATCGAGGGGCGCATGTAGTCCGAGAAGATGAGGAAGGTGCCTCCGTACGGGCGGACGCCTCCGTGCAGCGCCATCCCGTTCAGGATGCCCCCCATGGCGTGCTCGCGGACGCCGAAATGCATCGTGCGCCCGCCCGGCGTCCCGGGCAGCAGGTTCTCCTCCCACGGCAAGGTCGTCTTGTTCGATCCCGCCAGGTCGGCCGAGCCGCCCAACAGGTTGGGGATGCGCCTGCCCAGCCCCTGGAGCACCTGCCCGGAGTACACCCGGGTCGCAAGCGGTTTCGGCGGCGCGCTCAGGTCGGGAATGTCCGCGTCCCAGCCGGCCGGCAGCTCGCCCGCCAAGGCGGCGCGGAGCTCTTCGGCCGCCGCGGGATGCTCCGCCCGGTAGGCCGCCCACCGCCTCCGCCATACCTCCTCCAGCCCCGCCCCCCGCCCCGCCGTCTCCCGCCAGTGCGCCAGCGCTTCCGCCTCCACGTGGAAGGGGTCGCGGGAGGGGTAGCCCAGGTTGCGCTTGGTGGCATCCACCTCCTCCACCCCCAGCGGCGCCCCATGCGCGCTCGACGACCCCGCCTTGGCCGGGCTCCCGTACCCGATGGTGGTGCGCACGACCACCAGCGAGGGCCGCTCCACCTCTGCCCGCGCCCCCGCCAGCGCCGTGTCCAGTGCGGCCAGGTCGGTGCCGTCCTCCACCCGGCGCACGTCCCACCCGTAGGCGCGGAAGCGCTGTTCGTGGTCGGTGGAGCACGAGAGATCCGTCCCGCCATCGATGGTGATGCGGTTGTCGTCGAACACCCAGTTCAGCTTGCCCAGCCGCTGATGGCCGGCGAACTCGGCCGCCTCGTGCGAGATCCCCTCCATCAGGTCGCCGTCCGAGCAGAGCGCCCAGGTGTGGTGATCCACCACCGCGTGCCCGGGCCGGTTGAACCGGTGCGCCAGCCAGCGCTCCGCCAGCGCCATCCCCACGGAATTGGCGACCCCCTGACCCAGCGGCCCCGTCGTGGTCTCCACCCCCGCCGTGTGCCCGTACTCGGGGTGCCCGGGCGTGCGCGATGCCCACTGCCGGAAACTCCGGATCTCCTCCAGCGGCAGATCGTATCCGGTCAGATGCAGCAGCGAATAGATGAGCATCGACGCGTGCCCGGCCGAGAGCACGAAGCGGTCCCGGTTGCTCCACTCCGGGTTCGCCGGGTTGTGGCGCAGGTGTCGGGTCCAGAGCAGATATCCCACCGGCGCCAGCCCCATCGGTGCCCCCGGATGCCCGGAGTTGGCCTTCTGCACGGCGTCCATCGAGAGCACGCGCACGGCGTCAATCGCCAGGCGCGAAAGTGCGGCGTCCGGAAGCGGGGAAGCGGGCATTTCAGCCTTTCCTCAGGGTGCGGGAGCGGGGCAGGGACGAGACGGCGGGCAGGGACAAGCGACGGAAATACGCAAAATGCGTAAATTACGTAAATTGTGTAATCGCGAATCCCGACGCCGCGATAAGTGAAGGCGGCGCATACAGTTCGCAGCACGCGGGCGTGGCGCGCGCGAACGGGCGGAGCAGCGGCTACCGCTCGCGTGGCGGGAAAGAACGGGGCTGGAGCGGGCGCAGTACGCCGGCGCGGTGTACCGGGGAACCAACCTCACCCGACCACCAGGTTGATCAGCCGCCCCGGCACGTAGATCACCCGTCGTACGCTCCCGTTCCGGAGGAAGCGCGCGACGTTCTCCTGCTCGCGCGCGAGCGCCACCGCATCCTCCTGGCTCATCTCCGAAGGACCCTCGATGGTGCCGCGCACCTTGCCGTTGACCTGAACCGCCAACTTCACGATGCGCCGCCTGGCCTTTTCCGGGTCGTATTCGGGCCAGCGGGCGCGCCCGAACAGGCCGCCCTCGTGTCCGAGCCGCTCCCACAGCTCCTCGGCGATGTGCGGCGCGAAGGGCGCCACCATGAGCACGACGGGCTCGATCTCGGCCCGCGCCGGTGTCCGTCCCCCCGCGCGCACCGCGTTCAGGTACTCCATCATCCCCGAGATGCAGGTGTTGTACTGGAGATCCGCGATCTGGCGCGTCACCTGTTCGATGGTGCGATGCAGCCGCCCTTCCAGCCGGGGATCGGGATCGGCGTCGTTGTCCGCGGCGCGCAGCACGGCGTCCCAGAGCCTCCTCAGGAAGCCCAGCGGTCCCCGGATGCCGTCGTCGCGGTAGTCCCCGCCCTCGGTGAAGGGCCCCAGGAACATCAGGTACAGGCGGAAGGTGTCGGCGCCGAACTCCTCGATGACCGGATCGGGCGTGACCACGTTGCCGCGGGTCTTCGACATCTTGCGCCCGTCCTTGACGATGATGCCGTGGGCGCGGAAGCGGCTGAAGGGTTCCTCGAAGTCCAGCAGCCCCATGTCGTGCAGCGCCATGGTGATGAAGCGCGCGTACATCAGGTGCAGCACCGCGTGCTCGTTGCCGCCGATGTAGCTGTCCACCGGGAGCCAGCGCCGGGTGATGTCCGGGTCGAAGGCGATGTCGTCGCGTCCCACCGACGGATAGCGCAGGAAGTACCAGGAGCTGTCCAGGAAGGTGTCGGAGACGTCGGTCTCGCGGCGCGCGACGCCCCCGCAGGCCGGACAGTCCACGCTGTACCACGACTCCACGCGCGCGAGCGGGCTCACGCCGTCGTCGTCGGGCTTGAAGTCCTCGACGCGGGGCAGGATCACCGGCAGCTCCCGCTCGGGCACCGGGACCGCGCCGCAGTCCGGGCAGTACACGATGGGGATGGGCGGGCCCCAGTAGCGCTGGCGCGAGATGCACCAGTCGCGCAGCTGGTAGTTGACCTGCTTCTCGCCCAGCCCCCGCTCTTCCAGGGCGGCGGTGATGGCGGCCTTGCCCTCCGGCACGCTCAGCCCGTCGAAGCGCCCGGAGTTGACCATGCGCCCGGCGGCGTTGTCGGTGTAGGCCTCCTCGAGCGGGGTGTCGGCACCGTCTTCCGGCCCCGCCACCACCCGCACCACGGGCAGCCCGAACTCGTTCGCGAACTCGAAGTCGCGCTCGTCGTGGCCGGGCACCGCCATGATCGCCCCGGTGCCGTACCCGGCGAGCACGTAGTCCGCGACCCAGACCGGGATTTCCGCGCCGGTGGCGGGGTTCACGCAGTGCCCTCCGGTAAAGACGCCGGTCTTCTCGCCGGCCGTCTTCTGGCGGCTGACCACGTCCATGGCGGCCACGCGGTCGATGTACGCGCGCACGTCGTCGCGATGGGAGGGGGCGGTGATGCCGTCCACCAGCGGGTGTTCGGGAGCGAGCACCATGTAGGTCGCCCCGAAGATGGTGTCCGGGCGGGTCGTGAAGACCTCGATGACCTCGTCCGAGCCGGCCACCGGGAAGACGAGCCGGGCGCCCTCGCTGCGGCCGATCCAGTTCGCCTGCGCCTTGCGCGTCGACTCCGACCAGTCGATGTGGTCCAGGTTGTCGAGCAGTCGCTGGGAGTAGTCGCTGATGCGGAAGAACCACTGGGCGATCACCCGCTGTTCGACGGTGGCGTCGCAGCGCTCGCACAGGCCGTCCTCGACCTGTTCGTTGGCCAGCACGGTCATGCACGACGGGCACCAGTTGACGGGCGCCTTCTTTCGCTCGGCGAGCCCGGCCTCGAACAGCTTCAGAAAGATCCACTGGGTCCAGCGGTAGTAGTCGGGGGAGGTGGTGTCCACCGAGTGATCCCAGTCGAACATTCCCCCGATACGGCGCAGCTGGCGCGTGAAGTTGGCGACGTTGGCCGGGATCAGGTCCATCGGATGGGTCCCGTGCTTCAGCGCGAAGTTCTCGGAGTGGATGCCGAAGGCGTCGAAGCCGATGGGCTCGAAGACGTCGTGGCCGCGGAGCCGCTGATAGCGCCCGTGGATGTCGGCGCCGGTGAAGGCGTAGATGTTGCCCACGTGAAGCCCCTCGGCGGAGGGGTAGGGGAACATCATGAGGTTGAAGAACGGCGACCCGCAGTCGCGCAGTTCTTCGGCCGAGAACGCGTTGGCGCCGCGCTCCTCCCAGATTCGCTGCCACTTCGCTTCGACCCGGGAGGGGGAGTAGCTGTGGGTGGGGGTGTCTTCCATACCCATACGTTCGCGCCCGGCAAAGCCTCTCGCAACCTCCGCGGGCACCCCGCTCGGGCCGTCCCCGGGCGCCGTCATCCGTGACTGGATGGCGGCTCCCGAAGGGGAACGCCGCCGACGGGCGGACGCGCCGCTACCAGCCTCCCCGTCCTCTCAGGGTCAAGACCTCGATCAGCCCGTTGGGGTAGCCTGTCCCCCAGCGCATGGTGGCGTCGGCAGCGCTGTGAAAGCGAATCGACTGCACCTGGTCGGGGCGGAGCGAGTCCAGGATCGCCCAGTCCTGCGGAACCCCGCCATCCATGACGACGGGCACCGCGCTGCCCGTGGCCGATCCACGCACGCTCATCCAGCGGGGGCGCAGCTGACGGATCGCGTCGGTAAGCCTCATCGTGGAATAGTCCGCCAGCTCCTCGGCCAGGATCAGGTCGGGGTCGCGGCGAGTTCCATCACTGCTGCCCGTGGAGACGCACGCCGAGCAAAGCATGATGAGCGACAATGCCATCGCGAGTTTCATTCCGGTTCGTCGCATGATGCCTGCCTCCGTCAAGGGTTCAGGTAGGACTCCCGACCGCATCCGTCGAAGATATGATTTCATAACCCAAATAAACAAAAGAAGTTACGATATTCCATCCGTAGATGCCGCGGAAGCGCGCGGCAGCACGTCGAACGGATCGGCGAGTTCCGGAGCCCGTGACGCGATCCAGGCCACCGCGGTCCTCAGGTCACCGTCGTGGTCGTCGAGCAGCGCCTGAAAGTCGGGCAACCGGTGGTAATAGCGGATGCGCGCGAGCAGCGTGGCGTTGTTGAGCGGGGTGTCCACGAAGCCCGCGTAGGTGCTCGCTTCGAAGGTCGGTTGCACTTCGGCGGTGAAGCGCGCCAGAGCCTCCGCGAAAACCCGTTCACGCGCCGAGAGGCGTTCTTCCCGGGTTCGCGCGGCATCGTCGTAGACGCGTTCCAGGTCCGCCACCAGGCCGTCCAGGAATACCGAGAACTTCATCGCGTCGCCCCAGCGCCGACGTGCGCGCGTACACCGTACGGTCTCGATTTCGCCGGAATCGGCGCAGAAGAATGCGGCCGCGCCCGCATTGCCTACGAAGGTGGCGAAGCTCTCGTTGAAGCTGACGCTTCCCGCCACCCAGAGGTGGGCGTGCGAGACCTCGTGCAGGATGGTCTGGACCACCCCGATCTCGTCCTGGCGCAGGACGGTGGACATCAGCGGATCCGCGAACCACCCCAGCGTGCTGAAGGCCGAGGTGGGGCGCAGCCAGGTGTCGAACCCCTCCTCCTCCAGCTTGCGCTGTTCGTCGAGAGCGTCGTCGAGGTCGAAGAACCCCCGGTAGGGAACCCGGCCCACCACGGGGAACCACCAGGTCCTTGCCGCCAGTCGGTCCTTTTCGGCCGCGGAGAGCACCATCGCCAAGGTGTCGCGGTCGAGGCGGGTGTAGGTCGTGTAGGAGTCGCCGACGTCGAGCCCGAGCTCCTCGATGGCGAAGGCGCGCGCCAGTCGGGCGAAGGTGAGCTTGCCGCGCGTGCTGTCGTCGGTATCCGGGTCGAGGATGACGTCCTCGATCGGCCGGCGGGCCGTCAGGATGCGCGCCTCTTCCCATCCCGCGCGCAGGACGTACAGGGGGGAGCAGGAGGCGGCCAGGGCGGCAAGCCCGAGCGCTGCGACCCCCCACGGCGCGCGCGTTCGCCCGCGGACGGGGCGCGGTCGGCGCTCTTTCCCGCGCTCCCTTCCGGCTGCCGCGGGCGCCCGGCGGCCCTGCCGGGGTCCCGGTGCGCCGGCGTCCGGCTGGGAGACCCCCATCGCGCGCTAGCCGCCGCCGCCGAGCGACCGCATCAGGGGAATCCCGCCCTCGGTGGGCACGTATACCACCGAGCCCGCGGGCAGCTCGCCCAGCTTCTCGATGTAGTGGAAGGTCAGGTACTCCGGAGTCAGCCCCTCGGAGATGATCTGCTGCGCCTCCGCGATACCTCTCGCTTCCTCGATCTGCTGGCGGGCGCGCTCCTGGATGATCTCGGTCTGGAAGCGCTCCTGCGCCACCTGCTGCTCGCGCTGCTGGCGTTCCTCGATGGCCTGGCGCACGCCCTCCGGGGCCTGGATGTCGCGCACGAAGGCCTGCACCACCTGGATGCGATCCTGCGCATTGCTCTGGATGGCCCCCTCGATGTTGTCGGCGAGCTCGGCGCGGTCCGGCGAGAAGATCTCGTTGATCGAGCGCGTGGCGACCGCGTCGCGCACCCCGTTGCGCACCGAGTTGAGGACGATGGCATTGGTAATCTGTCGTTCGGTGCCGAGTTCCTGGAACAGCGTGGGGGTCCTGCTGCCCTCGATCTGGTAGAGAATCGACACCTCGAGCGTCACGTTCAGCTGCTCGCTGGTCTGAGCCTCGATGCGCTCGACGGTGCCTCCCGGCGGGAAGCTCTGCTCGCGCACCGACATCCGCTCGATGTTGGCGAAAGGATTCACGACGTGCACGCCCTGCGCGTGGGGACGCTGGTTGACGCGGCCCAGAAAGTGTTCCACGGCCACCTCCCCGACGTCAATCAGGATGACGGAGTTCATCGCCAGGAGGGCGACGCCGGCCGTCATCACCCCGTAGGAGATGAGTCTGGTCATGCCCTGATTGCGGCCGGTGGTGGTGGAAAACAGGCGGATGACTCCACCGGCGATGATGGTGAATATGGCAAGCAGTGCGGAAGTCATGCGTCATTCCTCCGTTCGAGGTGGTTTGTCGCCCGCGCGGCGGGCGAGCTCGGCGCCGACGGTGTGCAGCGAGACGCCCGCGCCCACGAGCGCGACCATCAGATGGTACAGGAGGTCGGCGGCCTCCTCGGTAATCGCGGCAGGGTCACGCCGCGTCAGTGCGACGGTCAGCTCCACCAGCTCCTCGCCCAGCTTCTTGAGCCGGAGGTTGGTGTCCGCGAGCAGGAGCGCGGTGTTGCTGCCCGGCGGCATTTCCTTCGCGCGGGAGCGCAACGTTACCCATAGGTTGTCCAGGACCTCGCCTCCGCGGAAGGTGGGTCGTCCCCCGGAATCGTCTTCCCCGGGAACGGCGACGGTCGGCTTCGGTTCATCGGTGCCGGGTTCGACGAAGCAGGTTCGCGCACCCGTGTGGCACACCGGCCCGGCCGGGCGCACTTTCGCCAGCACCGCGTCCGCGTCGCAGTCCAGGTGCAGCGATGCCAGCGACAGCACGTTCCCGGAGGTCGCGCCCTTGCGCCAGATTTCCTTTCTGGACCGGGACCAGTAATACATCTGGCCCGTATCCAGGGTCAGGGCGAGCGAGGTGCGGTTGCCATACGCCAGCATGAGGACTTCGTCGGTCGTGGCGTCCTGCGCGATCACGGGAACGAGGCCGTCGGCGCGGAAACTCACGTAGCTCAGGTCGCGCGTTCGCAGAATGCGTCGGCCCGGAAGCGGGGCCGGCGGTTCGTCTCGGGTCAGTGCATCGGGTGGGACGGTCATCCTGGGTCGCTCCTTCCGGCGCCGTTCGACGATCGCATCGACATTCCTCGCGCCGTGAGTACGGATTTAATGTTCGTCACGGTAGTCACCCCGTCGTGCAGAATACCGGCCAGCAGGGCCGCGGAGGCTCTTCCCGAGGTAAGCACCTCCAGCACGTCCGCCGCCGAACCGCCGCCGCCGGAGGCCACCACCGGCACCGATACCCGCGCGGCGACCTGCCGGGTCAGCTCCAGATCATAACCGATGCGGGAGCCGTCCCGGTCAATGCTCGTGAGCAGGATCTCGCCCGCTCCCCGCCGGGCGCACTCGGCGGCCCACTCGACCGCGTCCAGGTCCTTGGGCAACCTGCCGCCGTGCGTGTATACGCGCCATCCATCCCCCTCGCGGGCCGCGTCGATGCTGGCGACCAGACACTGGCTGCCGTAGCGCGCCGCGCACTCGGCGGCGAGTTCCGGCTGGCGGGCCAGGGCGGAATTGACGCTCACCTTGTCGGCGCCCGCCCGCAGCAGCGCGCCCACGTCATCCACGGTCCGGACCCCGCCCCCGACGGTCAAGGGGATGAAGAGCGCTTCCGCCGTCCTGCGAACCGTATCGAGCAGCGTGGCGCGACCCTCGTGGGACGCGGTGATGTCCAGAAAGACCACCTCGTCGGCCCCGTCGGCCTCGTAGCGGCCGGCCAGCTCCACCGGATCTCCAACGTCGCGCAGGTTCACGAAGCGGGTCCCCTTGACCACGCGTCCATCCCGGACGTCAAGACAAACGACGATTCTAGGTCGCAACATGGCCGGATCTAGTTGCCGGGAGCGGGATCGCGCGTCACCCGCACCGAGCCCTTGGTGCTGAAGACGCAGTCCCCCTCCTCGAGCGCCTGGCGCAGGGCGAGTCCCGTCGCCTTCACCGCGGCCTCGATCACGTGATGGCGGTTGCGGCCCCGGATGACGCGGATATGCAGGGTCGCGGCGAGATGCGTGGACAGGCTCTGGAAGAAGTGATCGGCGAGGCTCGTGGGCAGATCGCCGACGTAATACGCGCGCCCGCCGGTGTCGATCGCGGCCTGGACCAGCGCCTCGTCCATCGGTATCAGCGCCTGGCCGTAGCGCGCCGCATGCTCGGGAACGATGTCGGCCAGCGCCATCCCCAGGGCGATCGCCACGTCCTCCACGAGATGGTGGTGCAGGTCGCCGCGCGCTTCGACCGCTAGCTCCAGCCCCGAGTAGCGGGCGAAGGTCACCAGCATGTGATCGAGAAAGCCGTCGCCGGTGTCGATGCGGGGGGACCCGCCGCCCCGCTTCACCTCGACGCGGACCCGCGTCTCCCCAGTCTCGCGCAGGATCCCGCCCATCGTCACAGCTCCTCGGTCTTTCGTTGCATCATCCACCGAACTCGCGGGCCACCGCCTCGACGGACAGTGTGCCGTCGTAGAGGGCCATACCCAGGACCGCGCCCGCGGCTCCCGCCCGCCCCAGGCGGCGCAGCTCGTCCAGCCCGCTGATGCCCCCGGACATCCATACGGGATGTCGCGACGCCCGGATGACGGCGCCGGCCCGCTCCAGGTCGCTGCCCTGCACCCGGCCCTCGCGAGCCACGTCCGTGCACAGTACCCCCGCAACAGGAAGATCGTCCAACGCCGCCAGAAAGTCCTCGATGGTCGTGTCGCTGCTCCGGGTCCAGCCCCGGCGCAGCACTTTTCCGTCGCGCATGTCGGCGGCGACCACGACCTGGCCGGGGAATGCCGCCGCCGCGCGCGTGAGCCACGCGAAGTCCTCGACGGCCCGGGTGCCCACGATGACCCGGTCGGCGCCCGCCGCGAGCGCCCCCTCGATGCCCTCACGGTCCCGCACCCCGCCCCCGAACTGGGTGACCGCACCCGTGCGGGCGATCAGCTCGCGCACCAGGGCCCGGTTGTCGCCCCTGCCCAGCGCGGCGTCCAGATCCACGACGTGCAGGGTGCCGAAGCCCTTGCGCCACCAGCGCGCGGCCACCGCCGGGGGGTCGGGGAGGGAGACCCGCTCGGTCTCGGGAAGCCCGCCCACCCACTGTACGCAGCGTCCTCCGCTGACGTCGACCGCGGGGACGGCAATCACGGGCCGGCTCCCGCTGCGGCCTCGAAGAGCCCGTTCCCCCGGGCGGATCTCCGGTTCACCGCGCCGCCTCCGCGAGGAAGTTGGCGATAATGCGCAGTCCGGGCCGGGAGCTCTTTTCCGGGTGGAACTGGGTTCCCCAGCAGCGCCCGCGGCGCACGCCGGCCGCGAACCGGTCGCCCTGGTACTCGGTCCAGGCGGTCACCGCACCATGGTCCCGGGGGCGGCAGACGTAGCTGTTGGCGTAGTAGGCGACGAGGTCCGGCGTGTCCGCGAAGAGCGGATCGTCCCCCGTGGCCACGTCGTTCCATCCCATGTGGGGCACGATCTCTCCCCGCAGCCGCTCCACGCGTCCGGACAGGAAGCCGATGCCCGGGCCGCCGCCCTCGTCGCTCTCCTCGAAGAGAATCTGCATGCCGAGACAGACGCCCAGGCACGGCAGGCCCTCCTCCAGCGCCTCCCTCACCTCGTCTCCGGCGCCGTCGAGCGCGCCTGCCGCGGTCGCGAAGGAACCCACCCCGGGAAGGACCAGCGCATCCGCCGAGAGCGCCTCCCGGCAGTCGGTGAAGACCTGCGTGACCGCGCCCGAGACCTCGATGGCCTTGACCAGGGAATGCAGGTTGCCCGCGCCGTAGTCGAAGACGCCGACACGCAGCGTCATCCCGCAGCCTCGGCTGCGAGGGGTTCCTGGTTCGCATCCCCGGCGGCCGGGCGGCAGATCTCCTCCCACGCCTCGATGAAGCGCTCGATGACCGGTGGCGGACCCACCGTCACGCGCAGCGCCTCGCCCGCGCCGGGCACGCCGGGGAAGGGGCGCACCGCGATGCCCCGGGCGATCATCTCCCGGGTCACTTCGACGGCGGGAGCCGGCACCGGCAGCATGATGAAGTTCGCGGAAGAGGGCAGGGGGTCGCCGCCGCGCCGCCGCAGTTCGGCCACCAGGTGCTCGCGGCAGGCGACGATCTCGCGCACGGTGGGTTCGAGCCAGCCCGACCGGTCGCGCAGCGCCGCCGCCGCCGCCCGCTCCGCGAGCAGACCGACCTTGAAGGGACCGCGGGCCTTTTCGACCTCGCCCAGCAGATCCGGGTGTGCGATGCCGAACCCGGCGCGCAGCCCGGCGAGGCCGTACGCCTTCGAGAAGGTGCGCGCGATCATGATGCGCGGAACCGCGAGCGCGCGTTCGACGAGCGACTCGTCGCCCGGATCGTAGCCGGGGGACGCCAACCCGAACTCGTAGTACGCCTCGTCGAGGATGACCACCGGACCGGTGGATCCCACTCCGTCCAGGAGTTCGTCGATCCAGGCCCGTGAGAGGGCGGTGCCGGTGGGGTTGTTGGGGGTGCAGACGTAGATGAGGTCCGCATCGGCGTCCAGCAGCTGCCGTGGCGAGGGCGGCCGGCGCGCGTCTCCCAGCGGGACTCCCCGGAGGCTGTTGACGACCAGCAGGTGCGGGATCATCAGGAAGGTGGGGTCCGGAAACGCCACCCGCGCACCCGGTTCGCACACCGCGCGGAAGGTCGAGTCGAGGACGTCGTCGGAGCCGCATCCGGTGATGACGCAGTCGGCGGGAACGTCGAACTTCGCGGCGACCGCGTCGCGCAGGTCGCTCGAATAGGCCTGCGGGTAGTTGGAGATGTCGCCGGAGCGCGCGCCACGCATCACCGAAAGGGCGTCGGGATGGCACCCCCAGAGATTGGTGTTGTCGGAGAGCTCGATCTCGACGGGATCCTCGATCGGGGTGTAGCGCTTGAGCGCGCGGAAGGCTTTGCGGGGAAACGGGCTCATGGGGTCATCCTTGCAAGAGCGGTCTCGGCGTGACCGGGGAGTCCCTCGAGGCGGGCCAGGCGGGCCACCGGCCGCGCGAGCGACGCGGCCGCCTCGGGCAGAATGCGCTGCCAGGTGTACGCGCGGACGAAATGGTCGGTGGACAGGCCCGAATACGACCGGGAAAGACCCGCTGTGGGAAGCACGTGGTTGGCGCCGGTCATGTAGTCTCCGAAGGCAACCGAGCTGGCCGGTCCCAGGAAGACCGTGCCCGCCGTGGGGACGTGCTCCATGGCGGCGTCCGGGTCGGCGAGGTAGAGGGCGAGATGTTCGGGCGCATAGGCGCGTGCGAAGCCGGTGGCTTCGTCGAGCGAGCGCGTCAGGACGATCGCGCCGCGGGTGGCCAGCGCCTCGCTGACCACCCGCCGCCGCGCCGCCCCCGCCACGATCACGCCCAGTTCCCGCCGCGCCTCCGCGGCGAGGCGGGCGCTGGGCGTGATCAGCACGGCCGATGCGTCCGGGTCGTGCTCGGCCTGGGCGACCATCTCGAGCGCGACCAGCCGGGCGGGCGCGGTGTCGTCGGCGACCACCGCGATCTCGGAGGGGCCGGCGGGCGCGTCGATGACCACGTCGCCGGCCACCTGCCGCTTGGCTTCGGTGACCCAGCGGTTCCCCGGCCCCACCACCGCGTCGACCGCCGGCACCGACTCGGTGCCGTACGCCATGGCCGCCACCGCCCCCGCCCCTCCCACCGCGAACAGCCGGGTGGCGCCGGCCAGCGCGCACGCCGCCATGACCGCCTCCGGCGGCTCGCCGTCAGGCCCGGGCGGGGAGCACACCACCACCTCGCCGACCCCGGCCTCGCGGGCGGGGATCACCCCCATCAGGACGCTGGACGGGTAGGCGGCCAGGCCGCCCGGCGCGTACACGCCGGCCGCGGCGAGCGGCACCCAGCGCCGCCCGACGGCCACGCCCGGCTCGGTCTCCATCTCCCGGTCGGCGGGCAGCTGCGCCCGGTGGAAGGCGGCGATGTTGGCCGCGGCGCGCTCCAGCGCCGCGGTCACGTCGGCGGGCAGCCGGCGCGCCGCCTCCCTCCACCGCCTGCGCGGGACCTCCAGGACGTCCAGCTCGGCCTGATCGTGCTCGCGCGCCAGCTCGCGCAGGGCTTCGTCGCCACGCGCACGCACATCCGCGAGGATCGCGGCGACCGCCGCGCGCACGCCCGCCTCCTCGGGAGGACGGCGCTCCAGCAGCAGCCGGCGCTGACCTGGACTCATCGCCTCCAGAGGCGCGTCGAAGGCAAGCCTCAAGGCATCAGCCTCTCGATCGGGGTGACCAGAATCCCTTCCGCCCCGAGCTTCTTCAGGCGCGGAATCGTGCTCGACAGGCAATCCGCGTCGACCACCGCGTGCGCGGCGACCCAGGGCCCCCCGCCCATCACCTCCACGATGGTCGGCCCCGAAATGCCGGGAATCACCTTCCTGACCGCATCCAGCTTGTCGCGGGGCACGTTGGCCATCAGGTATCGCTTCGCGCGCGCGAGACGCACCGACTCGAGCGCCAGACAGAGCTCCGAGATCCTGTCCGCGAAGTCGGCCTCGCCCAGCACGGCCTCGCTCGCGATCAGCCGGGCCGTCGACTCCAGGACGGTTTCCACCTCCCGCATCCCGTTTACGCGCAGCGTGGAGCCGGTCGCCGTGAGGTCCACGATGATCTCGGCCACCCCCAGGTGGGGCGCGATTTCGGCGGCGCCCGACACGGACGCGATCTCGACTGCGATGCCGAGACGGTTGAAATACGATCGCGTCAGCCGCGGAAACGCGGTGGCCACGCGGGTGCCGGCGGGGATGTCGGTGACGCCGCGGATGTCGCTCTCGTCCTGCACCGCCACCACCAGCCGGCAGCGGCCGAACTCGAGGTCCACCAGTTCCCGCACCTCGCAGCCGCTCTCGGCGACCAGGTCCGCGCCGGTCACTCCGACCTCCGCCGCTCCGTCCGCAACCAGTTCGGGTATGTCGGCCGCCCGCAGGAAGATGGCCTGGTGGTCGTTGCCGAGCGGCGCGGTGAGCGAACGGTCGCTGCGCATCCGGGCGCGAAGTCCGGCTTTGCGCAGAAGCGCCAGGGCGCTCTCCGACAGGCGGCCCTTGTTGGGCAGCGCGATTCTCAGGGGCGGCACGCGGTTCTCCCCGTCCGGGTCTGGAGGAAGCTGCTAGCGGGGAAGGCTGGCGAGGGCCTCCGCCCGGGACGCCGCGACCGGGATGATTCTGTCGAAGCCGCTGATCTGGAAGACCTCGGAAATCATGGGGGACAGCGAGCAGACCACGAACGGGACATGCTTCTGGTCCAGATGCCGGGTGACCCGGAGGAGGACGCGCAGCCCGGCGCTGCTCACGTAGCTGAGTTGCTCGCAGTCCAGGATCACGCCCCTGCCTCCCTTGTCGAGGACGCCGTCCATCTCCGACTGGAAGTCGCGCGCGTTACCGGAGTCGATTCGGCCGCTCACGCTCACGACGAGTGCCCTGTCCTGGTGTTCGGTCCGGATCTTCATTCTGGCTTTTCTCCCTGGATGGTTACGCGGTATCCCGACCGGGTTGCGGGCCAGTAGTCCCAGATCGCGTGGTGCTGTGTGCAGCGGTTGTCCCACATGGCCACCGAATTGCGGCGCCAGCGGAACCGGCACTGGAGGTGGGGGCGGCTGACGTGGTCGAACAGGAAGTCGAGAAGGGCCCGGCTTTCCGCGGCGGAAACGCCGACGATGTACTGGGTGAACAGCTTGTTGACGAACAGGGCCTTGCGGCCGGTGACCGGATGGGTGCGGATCACCGGGTGTTCCGCGCGCGGGTAGGTGCGGCCCCCGTCGTCGCGGTCGAGCAATCGATTCACGCGCTGATAGTACGGCGCGCCGTCGTGCACCGCCCGCCGCCCGTCGAGCAGCGTCCGCATCCCGTCGGAGAGGGCCTCGTACGCGGCGTACATGGAGGCGAACAGGGTGTCCCCGCCGGTCTCCGGAACGATGTGCATGCGCACGATGGAGCCCATGGGCGGCAGCGGATCGCACGACACGTCGGAGTGCCACTCCTCGCCGGTCGCGCGCACCGAATTCTCGTCCGCGTGGATCGGCATGACCTCGGGATGACCGTCCACCCCGGGGTCGTTGGGGTGCGCGACCAGCTTGCCGAAGCGCTGTCCCAGCCTCTTCTGGCTCACGATGGAGATGTCCTGGTCGTGAAAGAACAGGGCGCCATGGGCCATGAGGGCGTCGTACAGGACCGCGAACCCGGAGTCCGAGAGATTGCCGAGGTCGATCCCGTCGACGTGGGCGCCGATTACGGGAGTCACGGGCGTGATGGTGATGGCGTTTCGACTCATGGCGAAATCCGGTGTCGACGGCGGAATCATCCGGGGCAAACGTGGTTTGTCCCGCTCATCGGGCGGTGTTACGGTCTCCGAAGTATGCCGGAATCATGACCAGGTTCCGGCTCCGGCCCGCGCGAGCAGGACCGCACACGCCCGGATGCCGGAAACACGTTGGCACGAACGGTGTTTGCGAGCAACCAATCGACCCCGGAGCAGGCATGCGCCGACAGGACCGGACTCGGGATGGAGCGATGATGCGGAGAGGCCTGCCGGCCGCGGCGGCCCTGCTCTTCGCGGTGCTTTGGGGAGGCTGCGGCGCTCCCGTGGACCGCGAAGCAGCCGGTGAAGACTTTGCGAATCGTACCCGGGAAGTCCCGCACGGCGGCGACGCGGCCCACCTCGCGTGGCTCGAGGCCAGCTACGAGAAGACCTCGCACACGGTGCCCATGCGGGACGGCGTCGAGCTCTTCACGATCGTCTACAGGCCGCGCGAGATCACCGAACCGCTCCCGGTGATGCTCTTCCGCACGCCCTACTCGGTCGGGCCCTACGAGCCCGGCCTTTACCGTAATCCCCTCGGCCCCTCCGCCGAGTTCGACCGCGCCGGCTACATCTTCGTCTTCCAGGACGTGCGCGGACAGTTCATGTCCGAGGGCGACTTCGAGGTGATCCGGCCGCTTGCGCCGGCGCCCAGGGGGCCCACCACCGCCGACGAGAGCACCGACAACTACGACACCATCGAGTGGGTGCTCGCCAACGTGGTGGGCCACAACGGCAGGGTGGGGCAGTGGGGCATCTCCTACCCGGGCTGGCAGACGGTGATGGGCATGGTCGACGCGCATCCGGCGCTCGCGGCGTCGTCCCCGCAGGCTTCCCCCGCGGACATGTTCATCGGCGACGACTGGCACCACAACGGCGCCTTCAGGATCATGTACGCCTTCTCCTGGCTCGCCGGAAACGCGCGTCGCCGCGACGGACCGACCGATGCGAGGGGGACGGCCTTCGACTACGGAACCGACTCCGGCTACGACTTCTTCCTCGAGGCGGGCGCCGCATCCAACATCGACGACCTCTATTTCCATGGAGAAGTCCCGGCCTGGAACGACTTCATGGAACACGACACCTACGACGAGTACTGGCAGAACCAGAACGCGCTCGCGAACCTCGGCGGCATCCGCCACCCCGTCCTGAACGTCGCGGGATGGTTCGACACCGAGGACTTCTACGGCCCGATGTCGATCTACCGGACGATCGAGGCCGAGAATCCGGGCACGGAGAACACGCTGGCCGCCGGGCCCTGGCTGCACGGCGGATGGCGGCGCATGCTGGGCGACCACCTGGGGTGCATCGAGTTCGGGGACGAGACCTCGATCACGTTCCAGCGCGAGGTGCAGTTCCCCTTCTTCGAGCACCACCTGCGCGGGGCGGAGGGCTGGACCCCGCACGAGGCCGTGGTCTTCGAGACCGGCGCCAACGTCTGGCGCCGCCACGAGAGCTGGCCGCCCGCCGGTGTCGAGCCGGTGTCGCTGTATCTGCGGGAGGACGGGATGCTCGCGTTCGAGGCGCCCTCGGAGCCCGGGGGTGCGGACACCTTCGTCAGCGACCCCGACGATCCCGTGCCCTTCTCCGCGGAGGAGCGGACCACGCTCGGCCATCTGTGGAAGGTGGAGGACCAGGGCTTCGCGTCGGCGCGCCCGGACGTGCTGGTGTACCAGTCCGAGCCGCTCGCGGAGGACATGACCATCGCCGGACCCATCCTCGCGGACATCTTCGTGTCGACAACCGGGACGGATTCCGACTGGATCGTGAAGGTGATCGACGTCCACCCGGAGGACGCCCCCGACTCACCCTTCTGCGAGGTGCCCATGGGCGGCTACCAAATGCACCTGGCGGGCGAGGTCATGCGCGGCCGCTTCCGCGATAGCTTCGAGCACCCGGAAGCGATGGTGCCAGGCGAGGTGACCCCCATCCACATCGACCTGCGCGACCGCTACCACACCTTCCGGGCCGGCCACCGCATCATGGTTCACGTACAGAGCTCGTGGTTCCCCGCCTACGACCGCAACCCGCAGCAGTTCGTGGATACCTACCGGGCGACCCCCGACCAGTACATCACCGCCGAGCAGACGGTGTACCGGTCGCCGGAACATCCGTCGCGGGTGACGCTGGGGGTGCTGCCGTGAGGAAACCGGCCGCGCCGATTATCGCTGCCATGTGCGCCGTCCTGCCGGCGCCGACGCCGTCGTTCGCCCAGTCCACGCTGTCCCTGCGCGTAACGCCCGAGGTGGGCCGGGTGTCCGTCGAACACATCAAGAAGGTGACCATCGGCGGTGGGTCCAGCTCGAGCGCGTCGTCCGCTTCAGGCCTGAGGCTGGGCGCGCATCTGACCGCCGGCGTCCGTCGGGAATTGCCCGGGAACTGGATGCTGGGCGCCGAATTCGAGGGCACCATCTTCGTCCGGCGCGCAATCGAGGGCACCATCCAGCCGACTCCAGCGGGCAACGTCCATGATGTCTGGGCGGGCAGCTGGGACTACACCGACCGGTACGGCATTGGTCTCAGCCTCGTGGCCGGCCGCCGGTTCGGAACCGGAGGATCGCGGGGCTTCGTCTTCGGCGGGCCGCGCCGGACGTGGAGCGAGTTCGCCACCGGAGGGGTCGATCCCTCAAACGGGGAAGCGGGCGAAGACCGCGACAGGTTCACGACGATCCCCTGGACCGCGGGCATCGGCGTCACCCTGGACGGCGCGTGGCCGGTCGACATCCGGGTTCGCTACCTGCGGTCCTATCTCGACTGGATCATCGAGCAGGGTTCGCTGAGGCTCGATTACAGGTACAATATCAGCGGGCTGTCGGTCTCGGTGGGGGTGGGGGTCTCTCCCTGACGCTCTCCATCGTGATTGAGGGCATTCATTACCACCCGCCGAAGGTGGAGGGCATCCTGCGATGAGCATACCCGCTATTCGTGTCGGCTTTCTTCTGGGCATCTGCCTGTCATCGTTCCTTATGGTTCCGCCCACAGCCGGAATCCAGGCTCAGATCCCCGGTCCGCGTGCCTACGCATGTTCCGTTGACCGGACGAGGATCGATGGATCGATGGTGGCCGAACGCTCCGCGATGACCGATGCGGAGGCGCCGGTTCTGTTCTCGGCACAGTTCGCGGCCAACGGCATGATCGTGGGGGTTGATCGGTCGGCCCAGCAAGTGATGGTGCTGGATGCCGCTCTCAACCGGATTCGCGAGGTCGGAAGGCGGGGTCAGGGCCCGGGCGAGTATGCGGATCCGGTGGCTGCAGTCATGGATTCCCGAGGGAGGGTCTTCGTGGGCGACGGCGGCAGCGGATACGGGAGCGTGGTCGCCTACAGCGAAGAAGGCGGATTCATACGCGAAGACCAGCTTCCTCTTGGACTTTCGCCGAGTGCCATGGTGACGGACGGCGAGCGAGTGTATGTGGCAGGTGATGCGTCCTTTGTGATGATCTCGTTCGATCCCCGACCCGTGTTGGCTGCATATGACCCGGTAACGGGCGAGACGGAAGTGCTCTTGCACCAGACGCCTGACTGGTTCGGCGAGCCGCCGGTATATCGCAACAGCCATGCAAACCTCATCCCTCGCGTCGACATACACGGGAACGTGTACGTCGGATTCGTCGAAGGCTATGAAATATGGAAGATTACAGGACCGGAGGAATACGAAGTAGTGCTGCGCGGCTGCATACCGGAACGGGCTCTCGAAGCGTTGCGATCCTCGAATCCCGTGGTGAGTGCTCCCGGTTTTCCGGGGGTGAACATGCGCTCTCCCGCCGGGCGCATTTCCTATACCGTTCTGACGGACTTCGCCGTTTTTCCCGATGGCCGGATCCTGACTCGCGTCGGGCTGTGGATCGACGAAGAACAGCGGCGCAGCCTCGAACTCTTTTCCCCAGAGGGCGAGTTGCTCGATGCGTGGGCGCTCGGTCCGGGAGAACTGCTCACCGTATGGTCGGTGATGGATGGGAGCGACCCGACCCGGCATCTGGAGTGGTTTGCAGGCGACGGAATGACCCGGCTCGTGCGTTTTCCGCCCATCGCCGGCATCCCAGGGAGCCTGAGATGAATAAGGCAGCTGGGGATCCTGCCATATTGCCAGGCGGTCTCGGTATCCTGCCGCTCTCTCAAAACTAAGGCCGGAAGCCGATGCCAGCGGTGAAGACCAGATGCCCGGCTGACAACCCGCTCGGCCTGCGACTGGTCAGGTCGTGCAGGTAGAGGGCCTGCGGGATGTCGAGGTAGACGCCACCCGCGAAGGTGTCATTCCACCATCATCCCACCTCCGCCAGCCGATCCCGTACATGCCGTACCAACTCCTCGACCCGAGCCAACGCCGCCGGCCTGTCGATCGGCTCGTGGCCGGGCCCAAGCCCCTCATACCGGAACTGAACCGCATAGGGCGTGAACGCCGCGACCGGTCGGAAGAAACCAACAGCCGCGCCTCGCGATGCCAACAAGTCAAGCAAGTCGTCGAGATCGTGCCTGAGTGGATACATCTGGCCCAGGGCACACAGCCATGCCTTTAGCGCCTTCTCCGCAGCCTGCTGCACATGAAAGCCGAACGATTCGTCGGGTGCGCGAGCGGTCATCTCCCTGAGGGTCAGGATGTCGCGGTCCGCGGCTTCGAGAAGGGCCCGTGCGCACTTAGGATCGCTCATACATCACCCGGCCTTCCCGCAACGCCCGCGCGAGGACGAAGTTGAGCGAATCCCGCCAGTAGTCCACGTCCTCCTGCGAGTATACCAGGACATCGACCGGAACACGGAAGGGCCGGAGGGTCTGGCGGAGCCGGACGATCTCCCGGTGACGGCTGCGTTCGGGCCCGAAGGGCTCGGCTTCCACGACGATCAGGTCCACATCGGACTGCTCGCGGGAGTCGCCCCGCGCGCGGGAGCCGAAGAGGATCACCTGCTCGGGATCCGCCTCCGCGACGAGCGCCTGCACCATCTGGTCGATGATGGCGTCGGTGACCTCTTGCATCATGGCGCGAGTGACCCGTGTCGTTGGTGTCTCCGGGTCGGCCCCGCGGAGGGGACGAGTCCGAGCGTCAGGGGCGTTGGCGGCGTGGGGGTTGGGCCGCGCATGATCGAACGGTGGTCCGACGCGACCAAGAGGTCAAGATGGCCAACGAGCGCTACTCGGCTCACTTCGTCGATCTTTATCCCCCGGCCCGCCCGGTGTTGGCTGGATTGCCGCGCTACGTTGGCCAGGGCGAGCCGGCGTGGCCGCCGTTCGTCGACTCCGTCTCGACGATCCCGTGTATGGTGCCCCCGTCCGTTTCGGAGAAGGAGGTGGCGATGATCGTGCCATCGACACCGATGGCGGGCGACGCGAGGACCCAGACACCCGTGAAGCCGTGGCCACCACCTGGCTGGTAGTCCCACAGGAGCCTGCCCTGGGCGTCCAGCGCCGTGACGGCAGCACCCGAGCCGAGATAGACGTTGCCGTTCGCCCCCAGGATCGGCGTGGTCCTGAACCCGGACGTCGCTGAATGGAAGTGCCAGCGAATCGAGCCGTCGGGATTGATGGCGAACAGGCCCCTGCCCAGGACATGGATCGCGCCGTCCGGGCCGATCGACGGCGGAGACAGGACCGCTCCGTCTCTCACCGAGACGTTCCATCGCTCGGTCCCGTCGGGATTCACCGCGTGGAGCCGACCGGCGTCCGTACCGAAATAGATCGCGCCGTCGCGGCCGATCGACGGCGGCGACCAGACCAGGGCTGACTTCTTGAACGTCCACCGCAGTGAGCCGTCGCGGTTGATCGCATGCAAGTTGTTATCCGTCCCGCCAACGTAGATCGTGCCGTCACTCGCGACCGCGGGGGACGACGTGAAGTGGGAGGACTCGTACGTCCACCGGATTTCGCCCCGGGGATCGACCGCGTGGACGTGGCGGCGACCGGCCACATAGATGGTCCCGTCCGGCCCGATAGCGGGAGACGACGAGATTCTGGAGAGGTTGTCCAGTACCCACCGTACGGACCCAGCCGGATCCACGGCGACGAGGCCGGTCGAGCCACGCAACCCGACATAGAGCGTCCCGTCGGTTCCGATGGCGGGCGTCGACCAGCTGATGCCGGGGAGGTCCACGATCCACAGTATGCCTCCCTGCGGCGCGAGGGCGTACAAATGACTTCGTTCGGCAGGGTGGTCATTCCACCCGACGTAGATCGTCCCATCGGCTCCGATTGCGGCGCCGGCGTCGATCGATCCTCCCCTGCTCCCTTCCGGAAAGGACCAATCGAGCGGAACGGACCAGGCAGCGCGCGCCCGCTCCCGCACCGTGACCGTCAGCCGGCCCGTCACCCCCTGACTGGTCGCAGTGATGGTCGCCGTGCCATTGCTCAACCCCGTGACAAAACGAGCGGACTCGCCGTTGCCGTCCCCGCTCACCGACGCGATTTCGGGCGCGGAGGACGACCACGCAAAACGACCGGGATCGTGACCCGTGTGGTACAGCGTGGTGCCGTCCGCGGCCAGCGCCGTTGCTCCCGTGCCGAACCGGGTGCCGAGGAGGCCGATGGTTCGTTCGGATGGAGTTATCCGGATCGAGGCGACGACCGTGTCGGGGGCGGAGGGAGCGACCGGCGCGGCGCTCTCTCCGCCGCACCCCGCGAAAACCAGCCAGAGGCACGCGTTGACGGTGGGCCGGATTCCGACCTGATGCCGCCGGATCGACCGCCGCACCGTCATCGGGTGCTCCCGGTGTGGCAGCTGAACTTCATTCATCCTTCTCCCTCCCTCGCCGACGACCCCGAGACGATGGATCAGCGGCAATGCGCAGGACAGCGACCCGATGGATGACGCTGGTCCCTCAACCCCGACCGCCGCAACCCCGGCGCCCAATAATGCGGGATAGTGCAGCGCTGCTCATCGTCCGCATCTGCCATTTTGGCAGACTTGTCCCGCAGACTCTGCCAAAATGGCAGACGCCCCCTACCTCGTAGTATCTTTCCCCATGGACCATCCGATTCGCCTGAGGGGCGCGAGCCAGCACAACCTGGCGAACCTGGATCTGGACATTCCGCGGCGGGCCTTCACGGTGATCACCGGGCCGTCGGGATCGGGGAAATCCTCCCTGGCGCTGGATACGCTCTTTGCCGAGGGCCAGCGCCGCTACGTCGAGTCGCTCTCCACCTACGCCAAGCAGTTCCTCGACCGCATGCGGAAGCCGCGGGTCGAATCGGTGGAGGGGATCCCGCCCGCGGTGGCCATCGAGCAGAAGAACCCGACCCGATCCAGCCGCTCGACGGTGGGTACGGCGACGGAGGTCTACGACTACCTGCGGCTGCTGTGGGCGCGCGTCGGGCACACGCACTGCCCGCGCTGCAGCCGCCGGATCCGGCGGGACACCGTGTCGGGGGCGGTGGACGCGGTGCTCTCGCTGCCGGACGGCGACCGCATCATGGTGGCGTTTCCGCTCCAGGCCAGCGGGCGCGCCACCCACGCTCAGGTGGTCGAGACGCTGCGCGCCGCCGGATTCCTGCGGGTCATGGCGGACGGCGCCGTGATCGACCTGGCCGCGGCCGGCTCGGGTGATCCCGCCCGCGCGGGCGCCGACCTGACGGTTGCGCGCGAGGCCCTGGTGGTGGTCGACCGGCTGACCGTCAGCCCGGGTGTCCGCGACCGACTGGCCGACTCGCTCGGGGTGGCGTTCGTCCAGGGTCTGGGCGAAGCCGTGATCGTGCGCCCGTCCGTGGCCCCCGGGGAGTCCCGCCTGCGCTTCACCGAGCGTTTCCGCTGCCCGCTCCACCCCGACATCGAATTCCCCGACCCGACCCCGAAGCTCTTCTCCTTCAACAGCCCCTACGGCTCCTGCACCACCTGCACCGGCTTCGGCGCGACGCTGGAGTACGACGAGGACCTTATCGTGCCGAATGCGGGACGCTCGCTGGCGGGGGGCGCGGTGGACCCGTGGGAAAAGCCGCGCTACGTGCGCGAACGCGCCCGGCTGCGGGACTTCGCCCGCAAGCGCGGGGTGAGCGGGCACGAGCCCTGGAGCGAGCTCCCCGAGTTCTTCCGCGAGGAGGTGCTGCGCGGCTCTCCCGATTTCATCGGCATCATCCCCTTCCTGCGCTCGCGTGAGCGGCAGCGCCGCAAGCAGTTCATCCGCGTGTTCCTGCGCCGCTACCAGAGCGCGGTTCCCTGCGCGGGCTGCGGCGGGGCCCGAATCCGCGCCGAGGCCCTCAACGTGCGCGTGGGCGGGCGCACCCTCCCCGAGGTATGCGCCTTTCCCATGGACGAGCTGCTGCCCTGGATCGACGGGCTTGAGCTTTCCGGGATGGAGGAGGACATTGCCGCGACCATCCTGCGGGAAATCCGCGACCGCCTGGGGTTCCTCGTGGATGTGGGGCTCGGGTACCTGACGCTGTCGCGCCAGACGCGCACCCTCTCGGGTGGGGAGGCGCAGCGCATCAACCTGGCCAACGCGCTCGGCTCGCGGCTGGTGGACACCCTGTACGTGCTGGACGAGCCCACCGTGGGGCTCCATCCGCGCGACACGGCGGCCATGCTGGCGCTGCTCCGCCGGCTTTCGCGCGCGGGAAACACGGTCGTGGTGGTGGAGCACGACCCCCAGGTCATCGTCGCCGCCGACCACGTCATCGAGCTCGGTCCCGAGTCGGGCGAGAAGGGGGGCCGACTGGTCTTCGAGGGTCCGCCCGCCGGGCTCGTGGACGCCAACACCGCCACCGGGCGCCTGATCGCCGGCGCGGCCGATCCCTCCCTCCCCCGCCGTCGCGGCCCTCCGGGCGGCCGCATCGAGCTGCGCGGCGCCGGCCTGCACAACCTCAGGGACGTCGACGTCGATGTCCCGCTACGCGCCCTCACCGTGGTGACCGGGGTGTCCGGCTCGGGGAAGTCCACTCTCGTCAACGACGTGCTCTATCGTGCCCTGGAGCGCGAGATGAACGACGGCGAAACCAGCGCCCGCCTGCACATGGGCGAGCTCGTCGGGGAGTACCGCTCCATCGCCAACGCCTCCCACCTGGCCGGCGTGGCGCGCATCGACCAGTCGCCCATCGGACGTACGCCGCGCTCGAACTCGGTCACCTACATCAAGGCGTGGGACGAGGTGCGCAAGCTCTTCGCCGCCCAGCCGCTCGCGCGCAAGAAGCGGTATCAGGCGCGCCACTTCTCGTTCAACGTCGCCGCCGGCCGCTGCGAGGCCTGCAAGGGCGCCGGCCAGGTCGAGATCGAGATGATCTTCATGGCGGACGTCTACGTGCCCTGCGACGTCTGCCGGGGCACCCGCTTCAAGCGCGAGATCCTGGACGTGAAGTACAAGGAACTCGACATCGCCCAGGTGCTGGAGCTCACCGTGGATCAGGCCATCCGCTTTTTCATCAGGCAGAGGCGCCTGGGGAAGATCCTCTGGCATCTGCAGGATGTCGGGCTCGGGTACCTCAGGCTCGGCCAGCCCGCCCCGACCCTCTCCGGAGGCGAGGCCCAGCGGCTCAAGATCGCCCGCGAACTCTCGGGCGCGTCCGGGCGCCGGGGCAGCAAGCTCTACATCCTGGACGAGCCCACCACCGGCCTTTCCGGCAACGAGGTGGCGAAGCTGTTGCGGGTTCTGATGCGCTTGATCGACGCCGGAAACACGGTCATTGTCATCGAACACAACCTGGATGTGATTCGCGCCGCGGACTGGATCATCGATCTGGGGCCGGGCGCCGGGGCCCGCGGAGGACGGGTGGTAGCCATGGGGCGCCCGCACGAGGTGATGGCCGAGCGCGCGAGCGTGACCGGAGCCTGCCTCGCCCGCCTCCCCGAGCCGACCCTGCTACGGACGAGGCTGCCGTGAACACAAAACGAATCGGCGCGGTGGCGCTTCCACCCTGCGTGGCGGCCATCCTGGCATGCCTGGCGCTGGTCTGGGCCGTCACGGCCGGGCTGGCGCACGCCCAGGCCTTCGAACTGCCCCCGATCCCCATCGACACCTTCTCGCTCGACAACGGACTGCGCGTGATCGTGAGCGAGGACCACTCGGCGCCGGTGGTGTCGGTCAACATGTGGTACCACGTGGGCAGCGCGCACGAGGTCCCCGGCCGCACGGGGTTCGCGCACTTCTTCGAGCACCTGGTGTTCGAGGAGACCGAGAACCTGGGCAACGGCGACTTCGCCCGGCTGGTCAACAACGCCGGCGGCACCTACAACGGCACCACCTCGACCGACCGCACGGCGTACTTCGAGACCCTCCCCTCCAACCGGGTCAACTTGGCCTTCTGGCTGCACGCGGAGCGCATGGCCCGGCTGGTGGTGAGCGAACGCGGCTTCGAGAACCAGCGCGAAGTGGTGAAGGAGGAGCGCCGTCTGCGCATCGACAACGTGGCGTACGCGCAGGCGAACATCGTCCTGGATTCGCTCTCCACCGACTACGAGCCCTACCGGCATACGCCGATCGGCTCCATGGAGGATCTCGACGCGGCCACCACGGACGACGTCAAGGACTTCTACGAGCGCTACTACGTACCCAACAACGCGACTCTGTCGGTGGCCGGTGCGGTGACCACCGACCAGATCCGCGCGCTGGCGGAGGAGTATTTCGGCGCCATTCCCCGGGGGGAGGACGTGCCCCCGCTTCCCGAACCGCCGGTCACGCCGCGCACCGACGGCGAACGCACAGCCTCGGTCAGCGACGAGCACGCCCGGCTGCCGTTCCTTTACATGGGATACAACGTCCCGGAGGCCGGCCACCCGGACGTCTACCCGCTGGCCGTGCTTTCCCAGGTCTTCAGCGCGGGCGAGAGCAGCCGCCTGCACCAGCGCCTGGTCAAGCAGGACGAGCTGGCTCCGGCCGTCATCTCCGGGCTGCAGCAGCGGCTCGGGTCCGGACTCATGCTGTTCGGAAGCCTCCCGCACGCCGGCGGCAACATCGAAGACATCCGCGCGGTCATCGAGGAGGAGATCGAAAAACTGAAGGCGGAAGGCATCACCGAACGCGAGTTGGAGAAGGCGCTCAACCAGCAGCGCGCCGCCCAGGTTGCAAGCCGAATGACGGTCAGCGCCAAGGCCAGCATTCTGCAGTCCTTCGCGCTCACGCACGGCGATCCCTTCGAGGTCAACAACGTGCTTGCGCGCTACGAGGCCGTGACCCTCGACGACGTGCTGAACGTCGCGCGCAAATACCTCGTTCCCGAGAATCGAACCGTGGTCGTCGCCCGGCCTACCGGAGGAGTGATTCCATGAACGCACATCGCCTGAACGCGGGTCGGACGAGGTCTTGCGCTCACCGGACGAGGCGCGGCGCGCTGATCCCGGCGCTGCTGATGCTGGCGAGCCCTTTCCCGGTCGCCGCCCAGCAGGGTCCTCCCGAGCCCCTGCCGTTCGACGACATCCCGTTTCCGGCCTTCGAGGAGCGGCTGCTGTCCAACGGGGCCGACCTGATCGTGGTGCCCCACGACGAGCTGCCGTACGTCACCGTCAACCTCGTGGTGCGGGCGGGCAACGCCGCCGATCCCCGCAACCGCGCGGGCGTGGCGGGGATGGTGGCCAGCCTGCTCAACAAGGGCACGGACAACCGGACCGCGCTGGACATCGCGGATGCCGCCGACCATATCGGCGCGAACCTGTCCGCGGCCGCGGGAGACGACTGGACGAACGTGGTTCTCGGCGTCGTGACGACCCAGCTCGACGCCGGCCTCGAGCTCCTGGGCGACATCGTCGTCAACCCGAGCTTCCCCGATGAAGAGATCGACCTGTACCGCCAGCAGACGGTCACGGGCCTGCAGGTGCAGCTCGGCTCGCCCGGATTCCTGGCCAGCCGCGAGTTCCAGCAGGCGGTGTATGGACGTCATCCCTACGGCCTCCTCCCGACGCCCGAGAGCATCGAGAGAATCCGGCGTTCCGACCTGATCGCCTTCCACCTGCGCCACTACAAGCCCACCAACTCGCTCGTGGTCGTCGCGGGCGACGTGACCGCGGACGACATCGAAGCCCGCCTCAACGAGGCGCTGGCCGACTGGGAGCCCGGTCCCTCGCGCCCGCCCACCTACTTCGACATTCCTGTGCGCGAGGAAAAGGAGATCATCCTGGTGCACCGGCCGGAATCGGTACAGTCGACCATCCTGGTCGGGAAGTCCGCCATGAAGGGCGACCACGAGGACTGGATGCCGCTCAACCTGGGCAGCCGCGTACTGGGCGGCTCCAGCACCGGCCGTCTCTTCCAGGTGCTGCGCGAGGACAGGGGCTGGACGTACGGCTCGTACACGTCCGCCGTGCGCAAGCGGGATCTGGGCTATTTCCTCGCCAACGCCGAGGTGCGCAGCGAGGTCACCGACAGCGCCCTCGCGGAGCTGCTCAACCAGGTCGACCTCATCCGATCCGAGCCGGTTCCCGCCGATGAATTGACGGATGTTCAGGACTATCTCATCGGGTCGTTCCCGCGGACCATCGAGACGCCCCAGGCGATCGCCAACCAGGTCGCCACCTATCGGTTGCGGGGCCGCTCCACCGAGGAGCTGGAGTCGTACCGCGACCGGGTCGCCGCGGTCGCGCCGGAGGACATCCAGGGCGCTCTGATGGAGCACTTCGATCCGGAACAGGCCGTGGTCGTGGTGGTCGGCGACGCCACGCAGGTCCGTTCGAACCTCACCCGCTTCGGCCGCGTGCGCATGGTCGACGCAGAAGGCAACCAGCTCACCATCGACGACGTGGAGGTAAGGGACTCCGACATCGCCTACGACCCCTCGGTGCTCGAGCCCGGCATCTGGCGCTACCAGTTGATGGTGCAGAATCGCAAGGTCGCGGACATGGAGCGGGTGCTGGGCTTCGCCACCCGCAACGACGAGCGCGCAATGTCTCTCAGCAGCACGGTGCGCGCCAACAACATCACCCAGGTATCGGAGGTGTTCTTTTCACCGCGCAGCTTCCGGCCGATCGCCAATACCTTCCGGCTGGTTACCGCAGAGGGGCAGGCGAGCTGGGAGCTGGAGATGGATGGCGAGCGCGTCAGCGGCCGCGCGGTCGCGACCGGCCGGGAAGCGACCGAGATCGAACGTGAAGCGGTGCGCGGGGCTCTGCTGGGCGAGATGTATGAGCTGGTGGCGTGGATTTCGGAGCTGGAGGAAGGGCTGGAACTTCGCTATCCGGTCGTCCAGCCCCAGAGCGGCCGGGCGCGCACGGTGACCCTTCGGGTCCGGGGCAGCACCGAGATCACGGTTCCGGGCGGGACATTCGAGGTCATCGAGGTCAGCTTCAGCGGCGGGGAGGGCAACCAGCGCGCGTACTTTACCGCCGCGCGGCCGCATGTGCTGGTTCGGGTCGAATCGACGGGATCCCCGGTCGTCGTGGAGCTGACCGAGATCCCCGGCGGATAGGCGCGAACGGACGACGCTTCACCTGGTCGGCCCTTCGCCGAAGGCCCCCGGCAGCCTGTTGCCGGCGGCCGGAAGTCCCGGGTCGGTTCTGTCCCTGGCGACCCGTTGAAAAGGGGCGTGATCGAGGCGCCGCAAACGTAGCTCTCCCCTACCCATTCTGTTAGTTTAAAGGGTTCCGCAGGACCGCCGAGGAATCGGCCCCAATTGGTTTCATCTCACGAGGAGAAGGGGATGAGGAAAGTTCTCGCCATTCTCGCTTTCTCCGGAGTTCTGGCGGCGTGCGCCGGCGTGCAGCTGCCCCCCAAGGCGGGTCCGGAAGAAGTTGAAGTCATCATTCCCACGATGGGTCAGGCCGCCCGCGACGGGTACCGGACGATCGGTCCCATAACCGCCCGCGCCCCCCTGGGCACATCGAACCAAGACATCCTGCTTCTGCTCCGCACCGAAGCCGCGGCGCTGGGCGCGGATGCCATCATCTTCGAGCGCATCGAGGACACCACGCGCAGCCAGGCGACCGCCGACATCGGCCGCAACCAGGGACTCATCGGCCACGCGCTCGCCATCTACTATCCGGCCCCGGGCACCTGAGGCCCAACACGAGAGTTTGTTTCGTCCCGTCCTCGTCGCGGATGAAGGCGGTGGCGGCCGGTAGCGCGTTTCTGCTGTCCGCATCAGGAAGTCGCGGACGCGGGTCTGTCCGAAGCCATCCCTCGCCGACGACCCGCCACCGGTGACAGCCGTCCTCCTTTCCCTCCTTCCCAATCCCACAAGAGCGTAAACCCCACGAGGAATCTGCATGGAATCGGCCCCAGGAGAACGGATACTCGCGCGGCTGCTTGAAGACGAGATGCGGGAGTCGTTCATCGATTATTCGATGAGCGTCATCGTGCGCCGCGCGCTCCCCGACGTTCGCGACGGCCTGAAGCCCGTACACCGTCGCATTCTCTACGCCATGAGCGAGCTGGGGCTCGGCCCCACACGCCCCTACAAGAAGAGCGCGACCGTCGTCGGCGAGGTGCTGGGCAAGTACCACCCGCACGGCGACTCGGCGGTCTACGATTCCATGGCGCGCATGGTGCAGGACTTCTCGCTGCGCTACCCGCTGGTGGACGGCCAGGGCAACTTCGGCTCCATTGACGGCGATTCCCCCGCGGCCTACCGGTATACCGAGGCCCGGCTCACCCCGCTGGCGACCCAGCTGCTCACCGACATCGATGAAGAGACCGTTGACTTCATCCCCAATTTCGACGGCCGCATCGACGAGCCCACGGTGCTTCCCGCGCGCGCGCCCAACCTGCTCGTCAACGGCAGCTCGGGCATCGCGGTGGGAATGGCCACCAACATTCCGCCCCACAACCTGCGCGAGGTGGTGGACGCCACCATCGCCCTGATCGAGAATCCGGATCTTCCGCAGGAGACGCTGGAGAGCATCGTCACCGGGCCGGACTTCCCGACCGGGGCCTTCATCTGCGGCCGCCGCGGCATTCGGGACGCCTACCGCACCGGCCGCGGCCGCATCGTGATGCGCGCCCGCGCCGACGTGGACGAGGCAAGCACGCGCGGCAACGCCCGCATCGTCGTGCGCGAGATCCCCTTCATGGTCAACAAGACCCGCCTGATCGAGCAGATCGCCCAGATGGTGCGCGAGAAGAAGCTCACCCAGGTGTCGGCGCTGCGCGACGAGTCGGACCGCGACGGCATGCGCATCGTGATCGAGCTGAAGCGCGCCACGGTCCCCCAGGTGGTGCTCAACCTGCTCTACAAGCACACCCAGATGCAGGCGACCTTCGGCACCATCCTGCTCGCGCTGGTGAACGGCGTGCCCCGGGTGATGGGGCTGCGCGAAATCCTCTTCCACTTCGTGGATCACCGGCACGAGGTGGTGGTGCGGCGAAGCGAGTTCAGGCTCGCGAAGGCGAGGGCGCGCGAGCATATCCTCGAGGGGCTCAAGATCGCCGTCGACAACATCGACCGGGTGATCGCCATCATCCGCTCCTCGCCCGATACCGCCACTGCGATGGCGCGCCTGAGGGCGGAGACGTTCCCGGTGGACGCGAAGGAGCTGGCCCGGCGCGCCGACTTGGCCGAGGATGCCCGGCTGCTGGAGGAGGAGGCCGGCGACGCACCCTCCGCCCGCCTCACCGAGCGTCAGGCCGAGGCCATCCTCAACATGCGTCTGGCCCGTCTCACCGGCCTCGAGATCGACAAGCTGGAGAGCGAACTGGCCGAGGTGCGCGCCGTCATCGCGGAGCTGGATGAAATCCTCTCCAGCAGACCCAGGCGCATGCAGATCATCGTCGAGGAGCTCCGGGAAGTCGCGAAGCGGTTCGGGGACGAAAGAAGGACCGAGATCCTCACCGGCGTGGCGGACCTGGAGATGGAGGACCTCATCAAGGACGAGGAGGTCGTGCTCACCGTCAGCCGGCAGGGCTACCTGAAGCGCATCCCGCTGACCACGTATCGCGCGCAGCGGCGCGGCGGACGCGGGCTAAAGGGCATGGCCACCAAAGACGAGGACGAGGTCGGGCACCTCTTCGTGGCCTCCACCCACGACTACCTGATGATCTTTACCCGTTCGGGGAAGTGCCACTGGATCAAGGTCTGGGAGGCGCCCGACGCGGGACGCTACTCGCGCGGGAAGCCGGTCGTGAACCTGCGCAACATCGACCCGAAGGACGGGATCGCGGCGTTCGTGCCGGTGCGCACCTTCGCCCCGGACTGCTACCTGCTGTTCTGCACCCGCAAGGGCATCGTCAAGAAGACCCCGCTGTCGGCGTACGGCAACGTCCGCATGGTGGGCATCCACGCCATTCGGATCGATGAGGACGACGAGCTGATCGACGTTCAGATCACGGACGGCGCAAGCGAGGTTCTCCTGGGCACGCGCGCGGGCAAGGCCATCCGCTTCAATGAATCGGATGTTCGCCCGATGGGTCGGGTGGCGCGCGGGGTTTCCGGCATTCGCCTGCGCAAAGGCGATGAAGTCGTGGGCATGATGGTCCCCTCCGAGGACTCGTCGATCCTGGTGGCCACCCGGGGCGGCATGGGCAAGCGGTCGGCGGTCGACGAGTATCGGCTGCAGCGGCGCGGGGGATTCGGGGTCATCAACATGAAGACGACCGGAAAAACCGGTCCGGTGGTGGCGGTGAAGGCCGTGCACCCGTCCGATGAGCTCATGCTGATCACGCGCAACGGCGTGGTGAACCGGCAGCGGGTGGAGGAGATCCGCGTGATCGGCCGGGCGACGCAGGGCGTGCGCCTGCTCAACCTGGACAAGAACGACGAGCTGGTGGATCTGGCGCGGGTGATGGGCGACAACGGAGAGGAGGCCGTGGTCGAGGCCGAAGACGACGGTGTCCCGGCTGAACGGGAGGCGGTGGCCGGTGCCCACCGGGAGGGCACGGGGTGACGGCTCCGTCGCTCGAAAGCGTGCGTGCGGCGGCGGCGCGCCTGGAAGGCGTTGCGGTGCGCACGCCGCTGCTCTGGTCCCCCGAACTTTCCGAAGAGGTGGGCGCGAGCGTGCGCCTGAAGTGCGAGTCGCTCCAGCGCTGCGGCGCTTTCAAGCTGCGCGGGAGCTACAACTTCATCTCGCAGCTCTCCGACGAGGATGTGGCGCGCGGGGTGATCACCTACTCCTCGGGCAACCACGCCCAGGGGGTGGCGCTGGCGGCCCGCATCCGCGGGGTTCGCGCGGTGGTGGTCATGCCGACCACGGCGCCGGCCGTGAAGCATAGGGGCGCGGCCCGGCTCGGGGCCGAGGTCGTGTTCGAGGGCACCACCTCGGTGGAGCGCCGCGCGCGGGCGGAGGAGATCGCCGCCGCCGAGGGGCTGGTGATCGTCCCGCCCTTCGACCACCCGGACATCGTCTCGGGCCAGGGCACGGTGGGCCTGGAGATCGCCGCGGACTGGCCCGACGTGGACACCGCGGTCGTGCCCATCGGCGGTGGCGGGCTGGCGGCGGGAACGGCGCTGGCGCTGCGGGCCCTGCGCCCCGACGTGCGCATCATCGGAGTGGAGCCCGAGGGAGCGCCGTCGATGCGGGCCGCGCTGGACGCGGGGCGGGTGGTGCGCATCGACCGCATCGACACCATCGCCGACGGGCTGGCGCCGGTGCAGGTCGGCGACCTCACCTACGCCCTCGTGCGCGACCTCGTCGACGACGTGGTGCTCGTGTCCGACGCCGCCATCCGCGAGGCGGCCGTCTTCCTGCTGGAGCGCGCCAGGCTGGTCGCGGAGTTCTCGGGGGCGGCCACGGTTGCGGCGCTGCGGTCGGGGGCCGCCGACTTCGGCGACCGCGTCGCGGCCGTGATCGGCGGCGGCAACGCCGACGTCGCCGCCCTGGTGGCGCGCGCGGATGCGTCGGCGGGAACGGCAGCCTGACCAAGCTGAATGAACTTAGTCCAGTCCCGGCCCAGGCTGTCGTGAAGCGCCTCATCCTCTTCGATATCGACGGCACCCTGGTGTGGGGCGGCCCGGCCAAGGAGGCGTTTACCGAGGCGCTCATGGAGGTGTACGGCACCACCGGCCCGCTGCACCTGGTGTCCTTCGCGGGCAGGACCGACCCGCAGATCGCGCGCGAACTCCTGCGCAAGGCCGGACTGGACGACGCCCGCATCGACGAGGGGCTGCCCCGAATGTGGACGCTCTACCCGCGTGAACTCGAGCGGCGCCTGCCGGCGAAGCCGGTCACCGCCCTGGCCGGCGTGCGCGAACTTCTGGCGGCGCTGGAGGATCGCGGGGAGGTCGCCATGGGTCTGGTCACCGGCAACATCCGCGAGGGCGCGCGCCTCAAGCTGGGTTCGGCCGGACTGGCGGCGGATGCGTTCCCGGCGGGCGGTTTCGGCTGCGACCGGGAAAGCCGCAACCACCTGCCCGCCGTCGCGGTCGGCCGGGCGGAGCAGGTGTGGGGGGTGCGCTTCCCTCCCGAGTCGGTGGTGGTCGTGGGGGACACCCCGCTCGACGTGGAATGCGGCCGGCACTTCGGGGCGCGCACCTTCGCCGTGGCCACCGGGCATTTCAGCGCGGCGGAACTCGAGGCCACCGGCGCGGACCACGTCGCGCGCGACCTGACCCGCACCCGGGACGTGGTCGACGTGCTCATGGGGTAACAGGGGTCCGGCGCGGGGCGCCCATCTTGTGCGCAGGTTCGCCGACGCGCCAAGTTTAGCCTGCGGCCGGAGGTGCGGGGCGCCCGTCGCGCCCGCCACCCCATCACGCGAACAGACGCGCGTGATTTATCGACAACGACCGGCGACGGAGTGCAGAGATGTCCAGCAGAGCGCAGCAGCGAAAGGAAAAGAGGCAGAAGTCCGCGAGCGGCGGCGTCAAACGCCTCTACCTCATCCTCGGTGGAGTGGGGCTCATCGGAGTGGTGGCAGCCGTGTACACGACCGGCTCGACGGTGTTCAGCAACGCCGTCACCGAGCCCGTGGACCTGGGCGACCTCTCCGACGAGGAACTCGTCAACCTCGCGCACGGCAGCGAACTGGGAGACCCCGACGCGCCCATCTCGGTCGTGGAGTTCGGGGACTATCAGTGTCCGGGCTGCGCCATGTTCGCCTCGGGCGTCAAGCCCCTCATCGAATTGAACCTGGTCAACACGGGGCGGGCGAAGTTCGTCTTCTACGACCTGCCGCTTGCTCAGCACTCCAACTCGTTTCTGGCTTCGCGGGCCTCTCACTGCGCCGGCGACCAGGACCGGTTCTGGGATTACCACACCACGCTCTTTGAAAACCAGTTCTCCTGGGCTTCATCCGGCGATCCGGTCGGCAACTTCGTTGGCTACGCGCGCGCCCTGGGGATGGACGAAGGCGCCTTCCGCGACTGCCTCAACTCCGACCGGCACGCCCGCCGGGTATCGGCGAACCTGCGTCTCGCCTCCGCGCTCAGCCTTACCAGCACCCCGAGCGTTCTGGTCAGCCGCGGCAGCGGAGCCGCGAGAAGGCTTCCCGGCAACGACTACGTCACCATCGAGGACGCGGTCGAGCAGTTGACGGAAGGAGAGCCATGAGCTCAGGCGATACGGCCACGGTGCGCCTGGTCTTCGTCGACAGAGGGGTCTATCACCACGAGGACGTCCGGCTTCCCAGCGCCGGCCTGGACTCCAGCGAACGCCTGATCGACTGCCTCCGGGAAGACCCGGACGTGCTCGGGGACCTCTACGTGGATCTCAAGCGGCTGTGCGCCGCGTACCGAGTGGAAGACGGCGGGGCATAGGAGGGCGAACGCAGGTTTCCGCCATTCAGCCCGGGTCGTCGAGGTGAGTCATTCCCGGGTTGCCGATGTCGGTCATTCCCAGTTGCCCATGTCGTCCAGCACGCCGAGCGCCCGCTCCCGCGTCCATTCGTGCACGACGGGAGGGGGCCACGCCCCGGCACCCGCGCGCTCCAGGATCCCCTCCGCTTCCTCCCGGGCGCGCCGCGCCGTCCCTGACTCCAGCGCATCCGCGTCCAGCGCGGCCTGAAGTTCGTCCTCGTCGAGGAGCCTCGGCGCCCGTCCCGGCTTCAGCCACACGTCGAGAAAGAGATCGGTGGTGCGCCAGATGTTTCCGGGCAGCATCTCCACGGGCGTGAGCAGGTTGGCGTAGAAGCCGGTGAACGCGCCCCGGGCATCGTGGAAGCGGCCGATGTCGTGCCAGATGCCCGGGAAGGTGAACCAGACGATGTCGGATCCCGTCTCGAGCGCGACTTCGCCGTCCAGCTCCATCGGCGAGGGGACGCGGATGCTGCGCGAGAAGGTGACGATCGCCTCCGGGCTCTGATGGATGATCGGCTGGCGGAAGGTCTGCAGGTGATCCGGGGGCCGCAGATAGTGGATGGTGACGTGGGGAAGGGGAGGGTCCGGCTCCGCGGTCATGAGGGCGTGTCGCCTGCGTCCGCATCCGCGTCGGGATCTGCCGAGACGGTGTGGACGGATTCCTTCGGGGCGGATGCGGACGGCGCGCTTGCCGGCCAGACCCGCTCCACGAAGATGTCCATGATGCCGCCGCATACCGCCGGGCTCCATCCCAGCAGGTCCTCGGTGAGGTCGACCTTCACCAGGCGCGGCACGCCGTCCTCGATCACCTCTTGCGCCGCTTCGATGACCTCTGCCTCCCCGCACCCGCCGCCGACCGTGCCCACCAGCCCGGTCTCCGGGTCCACGAGCATGCGCGATCCGGCCTTGCGCGGCGTCGATCCGCGCGTGGAGACGATGGTCGCGAGCGCCGCCCGCCGGCCCGCCCGCACCGTCGCGAGAACGGCTTCGTACACGTCCTGGTCGCCCGGTGCACTCATTTGACGCTCCCTGTGGGCGGTTTCTTCACCAGGAAGCGCTCGACGATGCGCTCCCGGCCTCGCAACGGCGCTCCCGTCCCGCCGCGCCGCTCGAGGATCATCTCCCCCAGGACGCTCACCGCGATCTCGGCCGGCGTCTGCGCGCCGATGTCCAGGCCCACCGGAGCCCGCACGCGGGCGATTACCTCGTGGGGGATGCCCTCCGCCTCGAGCTGCACGAAGGTGGCGCGCACGCGGCGGCGGCTGCCGATCATGCCGATGTAGGCCGGTTTCGCGTCGCCGTGGCGGGCCAGCAGGCGGCGCAGACACTCGTAGTCGTACTTGTGCCCGCGCGTCACCAGCACGAAATGGCAACCGGCGTGGATGTCGATGCCGGAGAGGGGATCGTCAAAGTCGATGGTGCGCACGGCGGCGGCCTCCGGAAACCGCTCGCGGGTGGCGAACTCGGGGCGGTCGTCGAGCACGGCGACCTCGAAGTCCAGGAGGGTGCCCAGGGTTGCGAGCGGCTGGGCGATGTGTCCCGCGCCCACCACGATGAGCTCCTGGCGGGGCCGGTGGCCCTCCGCGTACACCTGCAGACGCCGGCCCGCCGGCGTCTGCAGGTTGTGGAGGGATCCGCCGTGCCCGCGCGCCAGCCGTTCGCGGGTCGCGACGGCCAGCGCGGCCGCGTCCAGTTCGGGATCGCCGAGCGACCCCTCGACCGCGTCCGGGCGCACCAGCATGCGGGCGCCCGCCGCCCGCCCGTCGCTGTCCGAGACCACCAGCAGCTCGACCGTGCCCCGCGACCCGCGCAGCGACTCGAGGATGCGGGCGGCCGCGTCCGCCGCGTCGGGCCCTGGCAGGTCGGGCTCGACCGGTGGGGGCGGCACGGCGCGGGCGCCGGGAGCGCCCCGGATGTCGACGGGCGACCCGGAGGTCGCGTCGTCGGGCCCCGGCAGGTCCGGCATGGTCACGCCACCTGAAAATGGCGGCGGTACTCGGAGGGCGTGTCGATGTCGGCGACCACGCCCGCGTCGTCCACCACGCATTCGCGGACGCGGGTGGGGCGCCGCCGCACCACCGTGCGGGCTCCCTCGGGAAGGTCGGGGTCGAGAAGTTCGGGGAACAGGCGGCGGTGGAAGATGGACGGGTGGCCGCGCCGGCCACGCCAGGTCGGGATGACGATGTCGGCCGACCCTTCCTCGAAGCACGCCGCCAGCGACCGCACCGTGGCGCCGGTCACCAGCGGATGATCGACCGGGCAGATGGCGCATCCGTCCATCCCGGCGCCCCACCCCGCCAGCGCGAGCCGAATGGACGAGATAGGTCCTTCGTCGGGGTCGGGGTTGGCCGCCGCCACGGCGCCGGCCGCTTCCGCTTCCGCCGCCACGGCGCCGGCCACCTCCCTGGCCACCACCACGACCGGGCTGCACCCGCCCGCCGCCAGGGCGGACACGACACGCACCAAAAAGGACTGTCCACCCGCATCGAGAAGCGCCTTGGCGCTTCCCATGCGGGTGGACAGTCCGCAGGCTGGCACTACGCCCAGCAACCTCGATGGACGATCCACGAGACCGGGTCCCGGCCCGGGTGGCCGGCCGGGCGCCCGGGCCGGACGGTCAGAGGATGGGCCGGACCTGTGCGTTGCTTTCGTCGAGCGTGAAGGTCACCGGTTCGCCTTCCACCATGAGCGGGACGTTCCAGTAGAGTTCGTCGAAGGAGCGCTCCCAGCGGGCGTACACCCAGTACTGCCCTGCCGGCGCCGCCGTCACCACGCTACCCGAGGCGTCGGTGGTGTCCACGATCGGGTCGAGGCCGCTCACGTCGATCATGAACTCGGCGACCACGCCGTAGTCCGCGAATGCCTCGTCTCCCCACATCTCGCGGAGCATTCTGACCTGGTCGGCCTGCTCGATCATGGATCCCTGGATGGTGGTGAACTCCTCGAAGGCGGCGTCGCGCTGGCGCTCTACCTGAGCGAGCCGCTGCTCCTTCTCGTCGAACTCCATGAACAAGACCCGGTACTGGGCCTCGGCCGGATTGAGCCGCTCCATCTCCCCGGTGAGGTTGAGGAGGTCCTCCCGCAGCAGCGACCACTCGCTTTCCAGCCTCTGCCATTCCCCCTGCGCCTCTGCGACCTGGTTCTGGGCTTCGAGCAGATCTGCGGGAATCTCCGGTTCGGCAGTGCCGGACTCGCGCGCCAGGGAGTCGAAGATCGCGTCGCGGTCGAAGGGAAGGAGCTGGACTTCCATGTCGGCCAGCGGCCGCACCTCCGTCCCCTCGGCTCCGGCGACCTCCATCTGCGCATTGATCGTGAGCTCGGTCGGCCCGCATGCCGCGGAGGCGATCGTGCCGGCGAGAGCGAGGAAATGGATTCCGTGCCTCATGGTGCAGTTACTCCAGGCTATCACGTTGAACTCCGAGCTGGCTCCATCCGGCTCGCATGCACATCCCTACCATATAATTCGGGCCGCAAGGTAACTGTCCCCACGCCTGTCCATCAAGACGGCGGCTCCCCTGGCCCGTAGACCAGCACGCGTGGTTCTCCCAGATCGGCTGCCGCCCGCCGGACCCCCTCGGAAGACAGACCCTGCAAGGGCGCGAGCAGTTCCCCGGGACCGCCGCCCGTCTCCGCTTCGATGAGCAGCCGGCGGCCTTCGCGCTCGGGCTCCGCCAGCTCGAGCGTCCTCGCCGACCGGAACCGCCGGTGGTGCAGGATCACGTCGTCCGAAGGGAGGTCTCTTGCGGAAAGGCGCTCCACAGTGTCGACGATCCGTTGCTCCCAGGCTCGCACGGTCGGCCACTGGGCGGCGATCGTTACCTGCAGAACAGGCCCTCCGGGGAGCTCCCGCACTTCAGCCCGCCAGCTGATCAGCCCCGGGGCGGGAGGATTGATGACGAGTTGCTCAGCGATCAGGTGAGCCAGCAACTCCATCGGCCGGCGCGGGCTCTCGCCGGAGAACGGGTAGGCGGCCAGGATCCAGTTGTTCGTGATCTCGTCGGCGACCGAAGTGCGCCCGCCCGTCTCCCACGTCCACCCGGAGGCACGCGGCGGCAGAGGCGCGCCCTCCACCACCCAGCCTTGCTCTCCGGGCCATGCCATCGTCCGGTGCGCGCCGACGACGGAAGCTCCTTCGGCCGGTTCGACCCCGCCAACCACCGCCACGCGTGCCCGGTCCAGCCGGTAGATGCGCGCCCGCGTCGCCTCCAGGGCCTCGACCGTCATGCCGCTCACGCTGGCCGGCGTTCCCATGGGAGCACGGGCGCGCTCCGCCCCGAGAAGCATCCGCTGAGCCTCCAGTTCAAACGCGCGCACGGGTGCGTCGTGCTGGAAGAATACCTGGCCGGACAGGTCGGCGCGCGCCTCCTCGGCCAGCGCCGGATCGAGCGGGTCGGTGAGCAGCGTGCGGGTGAGGATGCCGTACGCCGACGCCCAGTCGCCCGACGTCGTCAGCAGGGTGACCCAGGTGCGGTTGCCCTCCACTTCGATGTCCGCGACGGCGCCCGTTTCCGCCAGGTTGGCGTGGGCGGCCCGCTCGAGCACCATGCCCAGGAGCCAGGCGGTTCCCTCGGCCTCCGGCGCGTCGTCGCCGTATCCGCCCGCGAAGGAGAGGGTGACGGTGACGGCGGACGTCCAGGGCCGCTGGCTCACCACCACAAACTCCAGCGTGTCCGAAACCGTGGCCAGGCCGCCCGCGCGCCCGACAGCCGTGGCCGGACGCCCGTTCCGGCCGCCGTCCCCGCGGGTCGCCGCGGCACCAGTGTGCTTCGCGCTCCCGAGGTCATGGGGCGCAGCCAGCGCGGGAGCGGCGAGCGGCAGGATCGCCCAAAGCGTCGCCCACGCGAGCAGCCGCGTCCGAGGGCGCGACCTCGCCATCAGTTGACCACCTCTGCGGTGAGGGCGTCAGCCGCGGCGATTTCGTCGAGGAAGGCGAGCATGTCCTCGAAATCGATCTCCTCAAGCCGCCGCAGATGGTCCCGCGCGGCGTCGGCATCGCCCGTGGCGTCCAGGTGCCGGCCGATGACCTCCGCAAGCCCCCCCGGCGAGCGGGTCTCCAGGAGCAGCTCCGAGCGAAGCGATGACCTCGCGTGGCGCACGACGGTCGGACTCAGTGCCGCCCGCAGGTCGCCGATGTAGCCTCGAATGCGGGCGCGCATCGCCGTCGCGTTGCGGGAAAAGGCCGCCGCGGTCAACACCAGCCAGGACCGCTCCCCCAGGTCCCATCGCTCGAGATGGGGTTCGAACTCGCCGCCGAACTCCCGAAGCCGGTCGTTCGCGATGCGTGCGAGCAGGCCGGAGCGCGGATCCCGCGCGTTTCCCGACGGATACGCTTCTCCGTACCAGATCCGGATTCGCTCGGGGCTGGGAGCTGTGGATCTCCTTGTTGCCGGTGCCGGGAGCCTGCCCGTCTCGGGCGCCGGCCCCGCCTCCCCCAGCTCCGAGAGAGCCGAGAACGCGGCCTCCACCGGCAGGTCGGCAACCACGACCACCGAGAGGTTGCCGCGGCGGTGCGACATCCGCCAACGTTCCACCAGCCGCGCCGGGTTCAGCGCCGCCAGCGACTCGAGGGTGCCCGTCACCGAGGGAATCGATGAAGCCATGCGCGAGCGCAGCCGGAGCCGGAGCGCGCCGCGGGCAGTTTCCCGCTCTGCCCGGTTCATGTTCTGGAGACGTGTGCGGGCCGCCACGAAGCCGGGCGACTGCGGGCGAGCCAGCAGTTCGCGCGCAACGCCGGCAAGCTGGTCGAAGTCCGTGACCGCGCCGTTGAGACGATAGACGAGTCCGAACGAGGTCCGGTGCGCCAGGACTTCGATACCCAGCGTCTCGCTGATTCTCCGGACGCGCTCCAGCGCCAGAAGCTGAATGAGATACCCGGCTCCGGCGTTGGATTCGGATTCGACGAGGGGCACGGTGATGCGGATCGCCGCCGCCGGCGAGCCGGTGGCCTGGACGAAGGCGATGGTCGGGCCGTCAGGCGGACTCAGAACCGTGTCGGGGCGGAGCGACTCCGGGTCGGAGACGGCGCTCAGGAGCGCGACGCCGGCGAGCAACGCGGTGGTCACCTGCCTTGGGCCGGATCAGGGGATGACGTCGATTACGAACCGGTGCGGATCGATCGGTCTTCCGTTCTGGCGCACCTCATAGTGGACATGGGGAGCTGTCGTGATCCCCGTCCTTCCCACCAGCGCGATCACTTCGCCGCGCTCCACTTCCTGACCATTTCGCACCAGAATCTGGCTCGCATGGCCGTACAGGGTCTCGTACTCGAAGCCGTGCTGGATGAGCACGGTCAGACCGTACCCGTTCCGGCGGCCGGTGTAGGTCACCCTTCCTTTCGCCGTAGCCACGATGGGCGAGCCCGCGGGAGCCGCGATGTCCATGCCCTCGTGCGGGAGCGGAAGGTGGTGCACCGGATGCATGCGGGAGGAGGAGAAGCGGCTGGAGATGTAGCCGCGGGCGGGAAGGATGGAGGGCAGAGACTCCAGCCAGTCCTGATGCCCGCTCAGGGAATCCGCGGCCTCGGTAAGGCTGGTGCCGAGCAACTGCACCCGCCGCTGGAGCGCCGTCAGATCGAAGGACGTCGCAAAGGCGTCCTTGGAATACAGCGAGTCGAGGCCCCACAGAGGGTGCGACCGGGGCGTGCTGGTTCCGGGACCACCGACACCCGCCTGGAGGACCTCGGCGTCGATGGACTCCAGGCCGGCCAGAGCACGGGCCTGTGCATTCTGTTCCGCCAGGCCTTCCACCGCGCCCTCGAGGGTTGCCACCTGATGCCGGATGCCGGCTAGTTCCTCGGCCATCGCCTGGTTCTTCGCGGCCAGCTGACGCGCCTCCATCCGGTGCGCGCCACCGGAGAAGACGAAGAACGCGGCCCCAAGGAGGACGACGATGATGCCGGCCCCTGAAAGGACGAACCTGGGCGACACTTCGAACTGTCGGTGCCGCCCGCCATCGGACGGAACCACCAGGATCGAGCACTTGGCCTTCAGCTTGGCACCGAGTGGTTTGTTTGGCATGCCTCAGGAGTGATCGAGGGCTGACAGTGACGGGCACAACAGGCGTTCAACCTATCCCGGCCCGCCGAATCCAGTCAAGCCGAGGGCAGCCGCACCCGCGGGAAGAGAGGGTCGCCACGCGTCACGGCTCGTCCCGTCAGAGGGGCGTCGAGGGCGCGGTCAAGGGTGGGAACCCGGGTGTGCCCCAAAGTTCCCGCCAGCGTGCTCATCTTCGCCGGCATGACCGGCTCCAGGAGTGCCGCAAGCACCGTCAGGCAGCGCGCGAGCGATACCAGGGTCTCGTCGAGATCCGATGCGCGCCCCGGGTCCTTCGCCTGGGCCCATGGCTCCCGCTCCTCCACGTATCGGTTCGCGCGCCGCGCGAGGTCCATCGCCGCGGCCAGGGCACGATGCAGGCGGAGGCTGTTCATGAACTCCCGGTAGCGCCGAAGCGCCACTTCCGTCTCGGCAGCCAGTCCCTGCCCGGCGGCGTCGGGCAGAGCGCCCTCCCGGTAGCGCGCGATCATCGACGTCACCCGGCTGGCGAGGTTCCCCAGCACGTTGGACAGCTCGTCGTAGCGAGTGAGGAAGCGCTCGGGCGTGTACGAGGCGTCGCTGCCGGTGGGCATCTCGCGCAGCAGGTACCACCGTACCGCGTCGACCCCGTGGGTCGCTATGAGGGCGAGGGGATCCACCACGTTCTGCAGCGACTTCGACATCTTGGTTTCGCCGACGAGCCACCATCCGTGGGCGAGGATGTGCCGGGGCAACTCGACGCCGCACGCCATCAGGATGGTGGGCCAGTACACCGCGTGGGTGGTGAGGATGTCCTTGCCCATCACGTGCAGGTCGGCCGGCCACCACGACTCGGCGGGCGTGCCGAATCCCTGCTCGTCCGGCGCGGCTTCGGGGGCGATGGCGCCCGATGCGGTCACGTAGTTGATGAGCGCGTCCACCCACACGTAGCAGACGTGTTGGGGGTCGAAGGGCAGGGGAACGCCCCAGCTCACGCGGCTCAGGGGGCGGGAGATCGAAAGGTCCTCGAGCGGTTGCTGGAGGAATCCGAGCACCTCGTTGCGCCGCACGGCCGGAATGATCCAGTCGGGATTGGCCTCGATGTGGCGAACCAGCCGGTCCTGGAAGGCGCTCATGCGGAAGAAGTAGTTGACCTCCTCGATCTGGCGCACGGGCCGCTGGCAGTCGGGGCAGGTCTCGCCGGGTCCAAGGTCCTTCTGCGTCCAGTAGCGCTCCTCGTGGATGCAGTACCACCCCAGGTAGTGGTCCTTGTAAATGTGGCCCTGGTCGTGGAGCCGCTGCAGGAAGGCGGTGACCACGGCGATGTGGTCGGCCTCGGTGGTGCGGATGAAGCGGTCGAAGGAAATGTCGAGTTCGTCCCACGCCTCGCGGAAGCGGCCCGCCATGCGGTCGCACAGTTCGATCGGGGTCAGGCCGCGCCGCGCCGCCTCCTCGGCGATCTTGGGACCGTGTTCGTCGGTGCCGGTGAGGAACCTCACCTCGGCGCCGGTCTGCCGGTGAAAGCGGGCCAGCACGTCGGTGAGAATGGTGGTGTAGGCGTGCCCGATGTGGGGTTCGCCGGACGCGTAGTAGATCGGCGTCGTCAGGTAGCGGCGTCGGCTCATGTTCCGGGTCAGTTGGAGCGTTTTCCCCGGGGAACCCTGGACACTTCCTTCTTGAGCTCCTTCAGCGTCACCTTGCGGCGGGCTCCGTCGTTGGCAAGAAGGGTGACCGTCTCGCTCCAGATGTCCACCGCGACCACCTTCTCCCTTCCCAGCGAGGTCTTGACCGATCTTCCCTCGCGCGGGAACCGCCTGCGCGCCCGGACGTACGCGTCGTGCTCGTACTTGAGGCAGCACATGAGACGGCCGCAGCAACCGGAGATCTGCGACGGGTTGAGGGACAGCCGCTGATCCTTTGCCAGCTGAAGGCTCACGGGGCGCAGGGAGGGAAGCCAGGTCGAGCAGCACAGTTCGCGTCCGCAGCGGCCGACGCCTCCGAGCATCGCGGCTTCGTCGCGCACGCCGATCTGGCGCAGCTCGATGCGGGTGCGGAAGGTGCGGGCCAGATCACGCACCAGGGCCCGGAAGTCGACCCGCCGCTCGGCCGTGAAGTAGATGATCAGCTTCTTGCGGTCGAACTGCCACTCCGCCTCGGTGACCTTCATCTTCAGCCTGTGGCCGGCCACCTTGTCGCGCGCCAGCGCGCGCACTCGATCCTCGTCGGTGCGAAGCCGGCTCACGTGCCGGATCTCGTCGGCGAGCGCCTGCCGAAGGACCTTCCGGGACGGCTCCGGCGTGGCGCATCCGCCGGAGGTGCCGCACTTGCGTTCGGCGATGGCTCCGAGGGCGCTGACCCGGCCGAGATCGCGGCCGCGCTCGGCTTCCACCATCACCCAGCTGCCCGGCTGAAGCGTCCCGGGCTGGCAGGTGAAGTAGTCCTTGCGCGTTCCCTTGAACCGGACTTCCGCGAACTCTGGCATCTACTCTCGAACCTGGGCGGGGTAGGTCCTCAGCCGCCGGCTCCCATGCTTCTGCCGCTCCCCGTGTCGAGCCGCGGACCCGTGAATCCGGACTTCTCGATCGCCTTTCCGGCCCAGTCCCCGATCGCCTCGTACTTTCTCCAGCGCCGTGCAAGCAATTCGCCGGTGTCGAGCGCGGTCAACTCGTCCAGTTGCCGCCTCAGGGCGTCGGACACGCTCCTCGAGGCGGCCTCCCAGTCGGAGTGGGCGCCCCCGACCGGTTCCGCGATGATGTCGTCCGCCACGCCCAGCCTGAGCAGATCGCTCGAGGTCAGGCGCAGCGCCTCGGCGGCCTTCTCGCGGTGGTCCCGCGATCGCCAGAGGATGGCGGCGCACCCTTCCGGGGAGATGACCGAATACACGGCGTGTTCCAGCATCAGGATGCGGTCGGTCACCCCGATGCCGAGCGCGCCGCCGGACATTCCCTCGCCGATGACGATGGAGACGGTGGGGACGCGCAGTGCCGCCATCTCGCGGAGGTTGCGGGCGATGGCCTCCCCGATGCCGCGCTCCTCGGAGCCGAGTCCGGGGTAGGCCCCGGGGGTGTCGATGACGGTCACGACCGGGCGCCCGAACTTCTCCGCCATCTTCATCAGGCGCAGCGCCTTACGGTATCCCTCGGGGTGGGGCATGCCGAAATTGCGGCGCAGGTTCTCCTTCATGGCCCGGCCCTTCTGCTGGCCGATGACCATCAGGGACTGTCCGTCCAGGCTCGCCCAGCCCGCCACGATGGCCTGATCGTCCCGATAGCTCCGGTCACCGTGGAGTTCGATCCAGTCGGTGAAGAGGCGCTCCACATAGTCGAGCATGTACGGGCGATTGGGATGGCGGGCCACCTGCACCCGCTCCATGGGGGCGAGGTTCCGGTAGGTCTCCTCGGTCATGGCCGCAAGTCGGCTGCGAAGGACCTCGATTTCCCGCACCACGTCGATGCCCTTCTCGTCTGCCAGCGCGCGAAGACCGTCAATCTGCCGCTGCAGCTCGGCGATGTCGCGCTCAAACCTGAGATGTGTGGTCCCGGCCAATAGCCGTCTCCATTCATTTCATGTTTGCCTTCTGGTAGGTAAGGCGGAAACTGCCATGGTCGCGCATCCGGGCCGCGAATACAAGTGTTTACTGGTCAGGTGCCGGTCCCGGCCCTTTCAGTTGCCGCCCGTCTGCATGAGCAGATGGCCCTCGGGGTCGAGGGTAGTTGCGGAAGGCGCGGCTTCGAGCGGGATGCGGAACGTCTGTTCCCGGCCGGTGACCTCGACGCGGCTGCGTTCGGCGTTGCCGCCAACCTCGAACTCGATGTCCAGCGGCAGCCGGAAGGCGGGCCAGTCGGCCTGTTGCGTCTGGCGGATGGTGACCACCGCCTCGCCGGCCTCCGCGTCCCAGGTGGTCTCGGCGGTGACCACCGGATATCCGGGCCGGTACAGCCACTGCTCGAAGAACCAGCCCAGGTCGGAGCCGGACGCCTCTTCCATGACGGCGCGGAAGTCCGAGGTGCTCGCCACGCCGTCGCGGAAGCGCGCGTAGTAGCTGCGGATGCCGGCGAAGAACACCTCGTCTCCCAGCATGCCCCTCAGCATGTGCAGCACCCATCCGCCCTTCGGATAGTTGTTGGCGTTCAGCAGGTTGAAGAGGTTGCCCTCATCGGGGTCGACCACGGGCCGGTTGACGTCGCTCGAGGCGAGCACGCGCTGGCGGCTGTTCTCCATCCTTTCGCGGAAGTCCTCGGGTCCGTCGGCCTCTTCGAAGAAAAGTGCCCCGAAGTAGGTGGCGAAGCCCTCGGAGAGCCACAGGTCGTACCACTCCGACTCCGTGACGCTGTCGCCGAACCACTGGTGGGCGATCTCGTGCGAGACGGTGCCCTCCATGTCGCGGCCCTCGGCGATGCTGCGTTCGCTGTAGAAGATGGCCGAGGCGTTCTCCATGCCGCCGAAGCGGGTGGCGCTCTGGACGTTGGCCATCTTCTCGTAGGGGAAGGGGCCGATGAGGTCGGTGAAGAAGTCGACCATCTCGGCCGCGCGGCGGAAGATGCGGGCGGCGTTCTCGGTGTCCTGCGGGTAGACCCAGTAGCTGACGCGCGTGCAGCCGTCGCTGCGCGGGGAGACCGGGGAGTTGTCGCAAGCGGCCAGTCCCACCTGCCGGACGGCGAGGTCGGCGCCGCCGACCACCATGGTGTAGCTGGGGATGGGCACCGAGGTGGTCCAGCGCCAGGTGCGCCGGCCGGCCGCGCCCCCCAGGTCGTCGTCGGACGTGGGGGCGGGGGGAGCGGCGATGGTGCCGTTGGCGATCACCTGCCACGCGGCGGGCGCGTGGATGGTGTATTCCACCGTCGCCTTGTCGCTCGGATGGTCGACCGACGGGAACCAGAAGCGCGCCCGGTTCGGCCAGTTGTCGGCGAAGGCCGCGGGGTCGCCGTGCACGTTGTCGCGCAGGATGAGGCCGTCGTCGGGGGTGCCGCCGTAGGCCACGGCCACCTCCACGGTGCCGGTCGCGTTCGGGGGCGCGAAGACGCGCAGCTTGCCGTCGGCGTACTCGAAGGGGGTGCGGACGCCGTCGACCTCGATGGCGTGAACGGCCAGCCCCACCAGGTCGAACTCCATCGGGGTCTCCGGGTCGGCGGGGGGCGAGACCACGATGCGCGCGCGGGCGTCGAAGTCGCTTCGGTCCTCGTGGAGCGACAGCTCCAGGTCGTAGTGGAGGACGTCGAAGGCGCCCGTGTACTCGCCGGGGAGGGGGGCTCGCCCGGCCTCCACGGGATCCGGCTCCGGGACGCTCATAACGGCCCCGGGCTCGAGCGGAACGTCCGGGGCGAGCTCGGGGGCGGGCGGGGTGGCCGCGGGCGGCGTGGCGGGGGCGCAGGCGCCGGCGACCAGGCCGGCCACGGCGAGGAGCGTAATCGATGTGCCGGCGGGCCGTCTGGAATCCACGCTGATATCCTCCGGGGCGGTGAGGAAGCCGATCTCCGCCGCGTGATTTGCGGGCATGATCCGTAGCGAACCAATATCACGGTCTCGTCGTCCGTCGCCAACCGCCGCGCGTTGGGCCCGCAATTTCCCCGCACGCGCCCGCGTCCGGAAGCTTCGGCGGATGCGTCTCCCGTCCAGATATTCCCTGAAAGGATCCGCCGACATGATTCGCTCCTGCCGCTCCGCCAGCCGTCTCCCGAAGCGCGCAACCGCGGTGTTGCTCTCCTTTGCGGTGTGCGCAGGGCACGCCGCCCTCCCGGCCCTCGCGACGCTGGTCCCGGCCGCGGCGCGCGCGCAGGAGCTTCCCCGCGTCGCACCCGCCGAAGCCGGGTTCGCGCCCGGTCGCCTGGAGCGCGTCGGCGCGATGCTGGACGAATACGTCGTCGACGGGCGGTTGCCGGGCGCAGTCGTCGTCGTGCTCCGCGACGGCGCCGTGGTGTACGAGCACGCCGCCGGGTTCGCCGACCTCGAGGCGCGCGCGACGCTGGGGCCGGATGCGATCTTCCGAATCGCCTCGCAGACCAAGGCCATCGTGAGCGTGGCCGTGATGATGCTGCAGGAGGAGGGCGCGCTGCTGATCTCCGATCCGGTCGGGCGGTATCTGCCGGCGTTCACGGAGACCAGCGTGGCCGAACCGCTGCCGGACGGCGGGTACGACGTGGTTGCGGCGCAACGGCCGATCACCGTTCGCGACCTCCTCACCCATACGGCGGGGATCGCCTACGGCATGGGCGGGCCGGGAGCGGATCGCTGGAGGGAGGCGGAGATCACCGGGTGGTATTTCGCCCATCGCGACGAACCGGTGCGCGCGACGGTCGATCGCATGGGGTCGCTCCCTTTCCAGGCCCAGCCCGGGGAGCGCTTCGTCTACGGCTACAACACCGACATCCTGGGGGCGCTGGTCGAGGAAGTCTCGGGCCAGTCCCTGGAGGCGTTCCTGCACTCGCGCATCTTCGAGCCGCTGGACATGCGCGACACCCACTTCTACCTGCCGCCGGAGAAACGGGACCGGCTTGCGATGGTCTACAACCGCAGAACCCCGGGGGCGCTGGTGCGGGCCCGCGACGGCGAGGGCATGGATACACAGGGGCAGTACGCGGACGGGCCGCGGATGAGCTTCTCCGGCGGCGCCGGCCTGCTCTCCACCGCGCGCGACTACGCCCGCTTTCTGCAGATGATGCTGAACGGCGGCACGCTCGGCGACGCGCGCATCCTCTCTCCGGCGAGCGTCGCGCTGATGACCAGCAACCACGTGGGCGACCTGTTCGCGCCGGGGATGGGGTTCGGGTTGGGCTTCAGCGTGCGCCTCGACCTGGGGGAGGCCGGTGAGCCGGGCTCGCTCGGGGACTACGGCTGGGGCGGCGCCTACCACACCGCCTATTGGGTGGACCCGGTGGAGCGGCTGGTGGTCGTCTACTTCACCCAGGTCATCCCCGCCGCCGGCCTGGACGATCACCAGAAGCTGCGGGCGCTGGTGTACGGGGCGCTCGGGGGCGCTTAAAGGTTCGGCGCCGCCGGTTCTCCGCGGATCTTCCGCCGCGGATCGGACGCGGCTGGTCTAGCCGTGAGACTGTCGCCGGTAGTGCAGCATGCGCGCCGCGTGCGCGAAGCCGTAGAAGTATCGTCGCAACCCCTCCGCGGATTCAGGCGGCACTTCGGGGTCGAAGAAGAGGCGGCAGAACTCTTCACGCGCGCGAAGGATTTCCTGGCAGCGGTGACCTCGCCAGCGCGGGTCGCCGGCGGTCAGATCGAAGAGTTCAAGCGCCCGTTCCAGGGCGCCCTCGAACCGGCTCGTCCGTCCGGCGCTGTGGGCTCGGATGGCGCGCTCCACCTCGCTTCCCACGTTCCCGAGTTGCTCCACGAGTTCCAGGCGGTACCAGCCGCCCGCCGCCGCTCGTTTGTGCAGTGTGCGGGTCATGTCCGGCAGATCACTCCGCCACGATCCTTGATCCAGTCGCCGAACTGCTCTTCAGCCCATTCCTGAAGCTTCCCGCGGGAGATGGGGGTCGAGACCACCCGTCCGGTAGTCAATTCATCGATTCCTGGTTGCAGAGGTAGCCGGCGCCGGCCTGATGTCCCGGGCGCGGCCAGGTGTGGAACATAAGTCAATCTCCGGTGGCCGCGCGCGGCTCCGATGCCGGTTGCCGCGCGTGCCTGTGGTGCAAACCTTTGGCGATTCCCCCGGCCCGCCCTCCCGCGGTATTCCCGTTCACCCCGACTCCTGCGAGCCCGATGATGTCCAGTGTTTTTTCGAGAGATGCGATGGCGGCGGCATTCCTGGCTGCCTGCCTGGCCTTTCCTGCTCCGCACGCGGCGCGCGCCCAGGAGCAACCCGCCGGCGCTGCCGACTCCCTCGCCACCGAATCCCTCCCGCTGGAGCCGACCCGCGAGGTCCGCTTCCGCACCGAAGAGGGCTCGTGGATGTCGGTCGATGTCAGCCCGGACGGGCGGACGCTGGTCTTCGACCTGCTCGGCGACCTCTACACCCTGCCCATCGAGGGCGGGACGGCGGCGCCGCTGCTCACGGGCCCCGCGTTCGAGAGCCAGCCGCGCTTCAGCCCGGACGGGACCGAGATCGTTTTCGTCTCGGACCGGAGCGGTGGGCAGAACCTCTGGGTGCTGAGCGCGGACGGTTCCGACACCACGCAGATCACGCGCGGCAACGACAACCTGTACACGTCGCCCGAGTGGTCGCCGGACGGCGACTACCTGGTGGCGTCGCGCACCTTCAGCCCGCTGGGCGGGGCCGCCAAGCCGTGGCTCTTCCACCGCGGCGGTGGAAGTGGAATCGCGCTGATCGACGAGCCCGAGCAACTCAAGGCCATCGGTCCCGCGTTCGATCCGTCGGGTCGCTACATCTACCTGGCGCAGGGGACGCGCGACTGGACCTACGACGCGGCCTTCCCCAAGTACCAGCTCGTTCGCTACGACCGCGAGACCGGGCGGCAGGCGACCGTGACGGGCCGCTACGGGTCGGGGTTCCGCCCGGCCGTGTCGCCCGACGGCGGCACGCTGGTGTACGGTTCCCGGCACGAGGACGCCACCGGGCTGCGCGCCCGTGACCTCGCCACCGGCGACGAGCGCTGGCTGGTCTTCCCGGTGCAGCGCGACGACATGGAGAGCCGCGCGACCCTCGACCTGCTTCCGGGCTACGCCTTCACGCCCGACGGCTCGGCGCTCGTGGCCTCGTATGGCGGGCGGATCTGGCGGGTGCCGCTGGACGGGAGCGAGCCGGCCGCGATCCCCTTCGCGGCCGATGTGGTGGTCCACGCGGGGCCGCGCCTGGACTTCGACTACCCGGTCGACGACACGCCGACCTTCCTCGTGCGCCAGATCCGCGACGTGGCGCTCTCGCCCGACGGCGGCGAAGTCGCCTTCACCGCGCTCGGCGATCTGTATTTGATGGACGCGGACGGGGGCGAGCCGCGGCGTGTCGGCGCGGGAATCGAGGGCGCGCTGTCTCACCCGGCCTGGTCGCCCGACGGCGAAACCCTCGCGGCGGTGAGCTGGCGGGAGCCGGAAGGCGGTCGCCTGTGGGCGGTGTCGGCCGATGACGGCGACGCGCGGCAGCTCTCGCAGGCGTCCCGCTACCTCCAGTCTCCCGCGTGGTCGCCCGACGGCGACCGGATCGTCGTGCTGCAGTCCCCCGTGCGCAGCCGCCTGCCCGGCGCGGGGGGCGGCAGCCAGACCGACATCGCCTGGTACGGATCGGGCGCCGCAGGTGCTCCCACCGTCGTGGCGGAGGCGCTGGGCCGCTCCCGGCCGCACTTCAGGACCGACCAGTCCGACCGCATCTACCTGCACGCGGGCGCGCGCGGGCTGGTCTCGGTGCGCTGGGACGGCACCGACGAGAGGGAGCATCTCAAGGTCACGGGATTCTCGGCCAACCGCGGCGGCCCTCCCGCCAACGCCTCCTCGATCCGCATGTCCCCCGCCGGAGGCCGCGCGCTGGCCAGGGTCGGCAACGACCTCTACCTGGTGACCGTGCCGCAGGTGGGCGGCGAGGCGCCCACGGTCTCGGTCCGCAATCCCTCCGGCGCACCGGTTCCCGTCACCCGGATCACCGACTTTGGCGGCGAGTTCCCGTCGTGGAGCAGCGATGGCGAGGTGGCGGTCTGGGCGCTGGGCAACGCGTATTTCCGTTACGACCTCGATGATGCCGAGGCCTTCTCGGACAGCGTGGAAGCAGCCGGGGCCGCGGAAGAGGATGGGGCCGGGGACCCCGCCGCCGACCCGGGCGCGGACGAGCCCGCAGACCCCGCCGAAGACGACCTTGAAGCTGCCGGAGACGACCCTGAGCGGGACGACTCCGACGACGCCCGCTACCAGCCCGCGGAAGTGCGCGTGGCCCTCGACGCGCCCCGCGACCTTCCCACGGGACGACTGCTGCTGAGCGGCGCCCGCCTCATCACCATGGTGGGTGACGAGGTCATCGAAAGGGGCGACGTTCTCGTGGATGGCAACCGCATCGCCGCGCTCGGCCCGTCCGGCTCGCTGGTTGTCCCGGAGGACGCGGAAGTCCGCGACGTGAGCGGCATGACCATTCTCCCCGGCTTCGTCGATACCCACGCCCACCTCCGGCCGCCCGCGGGCGTCCACACCACACAGCCCTGGGGTTACCTCGCCAACCTGGCCTTCGGGGTCACCACCACGCGCGACCCCCAGACCGGCGTTTCGGATGTTCTCACCTACGCGGACCGGGTGCGCTCGGGCGACGTCCTGGGCCCGCGCATCTATTCCACCGGGCCGGGGGTCTTCGGCAACTACCAGGCACGCGAGGGGATCCGCGACCTCGACCACGCCCGCGACGTCCTCAGGCGGTACTCGGAGTACTACGGCACCAGGACCTTCAAGATGTACCTCGCGGGCAACCGCCAGCAGAGGCAGTGGCTGGTGATGGCGGCGCGCGAGCTGGAGCTCATGCCCACCACGGAGGCCGGACTGGACTTCCAGCTCGACCTGACCCACGCCATCGACGGCTATCCCGGCATCGAGCACAACCTGCCCGTCTATCCCCTCTATCGGGATGTCGTGCGGCTTTTCTCCGAGACGAAGGTCGTGAACACGCCGACCCTCATCGTCTCATTCGGCGGTCCAATGGGCGAGATCTACTGGTTTACGCGCGGAGGCGTCCACGACAACGAGCGACTGGCGCGCTTCACCCCGCACGAGACCCTCGATGCCCGCACCCGGCGACGCGCGGGAGCCGCCGGGGCCGTCGCCTGGGCCATGGACGAGGAGTTCGTCTTCGAGGACCACGCCCGCTTCCTCGCCGACGTCGTGGCCGACGGCGGCTTCGCGGGCGTCGGAAGCCACGGCCAGTTGCAGGGCCTGGGCTTCCACTGGGAGCTCTGGATGGTGGCCTCAGGCGGAATGTCGAACCACGACGCCCTCAGGTCCGCCACCATCTTCGGCGCGAACGGCATCGGGCTCGAGACGGAACTCGGATCACTGGAGCCCGGGAAGCTGGCCGACCTGGCGATCCTGTCGCGTAACCCGCTCGACGATCTGCGCAATTCCGTGTCCGTCGAGCAGGTCATGATCAACGGGCGGCTCTTCGAGGCCGGGACCCTGGACGAGGTCTGGCCGCGGCAGCGCCCGCTGGGCTATCGGGGGTTCGTGGAGGACGAGCCGTAGGTCACCTCCGCTCCGGCTCGGGCAGCCTGGCCCACACGATCCATCCCATGAAGAGCACCGCCACAGCCCCGATGACCGTGTTGCCGGCGAATCCCAGGTTCGAGTAGGAGTACCCCGCCACCATCGCGCCCAGCGCGAATCCCACCTGCCCGAGCGCGACCGTCAGGCTCATGAGGGAGCCGCGTCGGCTGGCCGGGACGAGCGCCGTCAGGAGCGCCGAGTACGGGCTCGTGCGCATCGCGATGAGCATCATCATCAGGGCGTAGAGCGGATAGGCGACCCACAGGCTGGTGATGAGCGGCACCGTCGCGAGCATGACCACCGAGAGACCCACGCACGAGAAGATCACCATCACCCTGCGGCCCACCCGATCCGACAGCTTGCCGGCCTGGGGACCCGCGATGACGTTGGCCACGCCGGCCACCAGGAACAGCGACGCGATCTGTTCGGAGGTGGCGTCGTGGAAGCTCTCCAGCCAGGTGGGGAAATAGACCACGAAGAGAGCGACCCCCAGCGACACGGTGAAGAAGGCGAGCGCCGCAAAGGCGATCTCCGGGCGGCGCAGCATGACGACGTAGCCCGCGATCGCCCGGTTGACCGTCAGCCGCGAACGCCGGCGCTTCACCGGCGGCTGCGGCACCCGCGCGTACACCAGCAGGAAGGTCAGCGCCATCATGATGCCGAAGAAGTAGAAGGGGCTGCGGAAGCCGAAATCGCCCGCCAGCAGGACGCCCACCGGAATGCCGATGATGAGGCCGACGGCCGATCCGCTCATGACCCAGCCCGTCGCCCATCCGCGCCGCCTGTAGGGGAAGTAGTCGCCGACGTAGGACACCGCCGCGCCGGAGAGCACGCCCCCCGCGGCGCCCGCGAGCACGCGCACCACCAGGAACTCCGGATAGGAGTCGACGAAGGCGTGCAGGGCGAGGGTGCAGGTCATTGCCCCGGACCCCAGCAGCAGGATGCGGCGCCGCCCGACGCGGTCGGAGATCGGGCCGGAGATGACCGCCATGATCCCCACCATCAGGCTGTAGACCGTGACCAGGGTGCCCAGAAAGGCATCGGCGATACCCAGCTCTTCCCGGATCAGGGGCAGGATCGGGGCAATGACCATCGTCTGACTGCTCGCCGAGAACACGAGCAGCCAGAGGGCGAAAACGATGAGGTACGGGTGGGCGGGTGCGTTCGGGTCCTTCACGAACAGGATCCGACCGGTCCCGGGCTCCGCGTGTCGGACTTCTCCGGCGGACGCATGAGAGTGGCGCCGAAGTCAGCTTTTCGAACGCACCGCTGCCCCGGCGCCCACGAACTCCGTCTCGGAAAACGCACGTCGGGACGTCGTCGCCCGGCGGCTGGAGCCGTCAGCCGCCCGAGGGTGCCGCCGCCCCTCCGTCCGGACTGCGGGGATCGGGCGCGCCGACGAACTCGCCCGTCTCCGGATCGACCCCGATCGAACTGGCCCGCCCCTGGCTCCCCCTCACCTGGACCTCGTGGCCCATCGCCTCGAGCGCCGCGACACCCGCATCCGAAACGCCGCCCTGCTCGATGCGCACGTTGTTCGGGAGCCACTGGTGATGGATCCGGGGCGCCGCCACCGCTTCCTCGATGGTCATGCCGTGATCGACGATGTTGAGCACCAGCTGCATCACGGTATTGATGATGGTGCGCCCGCCCGGGGTTCCGATGACCGCCACCAGCTCGCCGTCGCGCGACAGCACGGAGGGGCTCATGCTGGAGAGCATGCGCTGCTCGGGCCGCGCCAGGTTGGCCTCGGTGCCGATCAGTCCGCGCTCGTTGGTAAGGCCGGGCTTTCCGTTGAAGTCGCCCATCTCGTTGTTGAGGAGGAAGCCCGCCCCGGGAACGGTGATCTTCGACCCGTAGCCCTGCTCCAGCGTGTAGGTGACCGAAACCGCCATGCCGCCGCGGTCGACCACCGAGTAGTGGGTGGTCTCGTCGCTCTCTTCGGCCATCACCAGCTGGGACGGCTCGGAGTGGCCGGCCTGGTCGGCGTGGATCCTGCCCCGCAGCTCGTCCGCGTAGTCCTTGCTGGTGAGCCGGTCCAGGGGCACGTCGACGAAGTCGGTGTCGGCCAGGAACTGGGCCCGGTCGCGGTACGCGAGGCGCATCGCCTCGGTGAGATGGTGGATGTAGGCCGCGGAATTGTGCCCCATCGACGCCATGTCGAAACCTTCCAGGATGTTCAGCATCTGGACGATCGCGGTGCCGCCGCTCGAGGGGGGCGGCATCGAGACCAGGTCGTAACCCCTGTAGGTCCCGTGGATGGGGGTCCGCTCCTGTGCCTCGTAGCGGGCCAGGTCCTCCTCCGTGATCATGCCGCCGCCGCGCACCATCTCCTCGGCGAGGAGACGCGCGGTCTCGCCCCGGTAGAACCCGTCCCTGCCCTGGTCGCGGATGAGCCCGAGGGTGCGCGCCAGGTCGGGTTGCCGGAACAGCTCTCCCTCTTCGTACGGAACGCCGTCCTTCGAGAACTGGGCGACGCTGGCGGGATAGGGCTCCATGCGCGGGAGGACGGAGGCCAGCGAGCGCGCCAGCGCCGGGCTGAGGGTGAAGCCGTCGCCGGCCAGCCCGACCGCGGGCGCCACCAGGTCCGGCCAGGGCATCCCGCTGCCGTAGCGCGCGTGCGCGAGGGCGAAGCCGGCCACCGTGCCCGGGACGCCCACGGCGACATGACTTCCGTGGTGGATGTCGAAGGAGTACTCGCCGTCCTCGTCGGTGAACATCTCGGGATGCGCGGCGAGGGGCGCCTTCTCGCGGAAGTCGATGGCGGTCGCGCTCCCGTCGGGGCTCCGGATCACCATGAAGCCCCCGCCCCCGATGTTTCCGGCACTCGGGTGGACCACGGCCAGGGCCAGGCCGGTGGCGATTGCGGCGTCGACGGCGTTGCCTCCGGCCGCCAGCACCTCGGCGCCCACCTCGCTGGCGATGATGTTGGTCGACGACACCATGCCGTCGTGTGAGCGCAAGCCGAGGGTCCCCGGGGCGTCATCTCCCGTCCCGGGGGGTACTTCGCCTCCCTGACAGGCGGTCAGGGCCACCAACAGCGGGAGCGTCCAGCGCGACTTCGAGTTCATCATCCGGCTCTCCAGTTTCGATGCGGACTTCGAACCCGGAATATGCACGCGTGCGCCGCCGAATCACCAGACCCGCCGCGCGAATCCCGGAACCAGTCGAGTCGGGCGCTGGTACTGATGGCGCGGGCGCGGTCCCATGGCAGCAGCCCCACGCCGCGCCGCTTCCCAGCCCTCACGAAACCGCGGACGGAAGAGCCGGCCCGAGATGACACCGTGGGTAAGACGACTGATCACCGCCAACGCGGTGGTCTTTCTGCTCTTTGCGGTCGCGGGGCCGCGATCCGACGGCTTCTGGGCTCTCACCCTGGTGCCCCAGTTCGCCCTGTTCCGGCCGTGGACGCTCCTCACCTACATGTTCCTCCACGCGGGCTTCTGGCATCTCGCGCTCAACATGCTGGGGCTCTACTTCTTCGGGCCGCGGCTGGAGTCGCGCATGGGGTCGGCGCACTTCCTCAGGCTCTACCTGTTCGGCGGTCTGGGGGGCGCGCTCTTCTCCTTCCTGCCCCCCATGGCGCCGGTCGTGGGCGCCTCGGGCGCGGTGTTCGCGGTCCTGCTGGGCTTCGCCCGCTACTGGCCCCGGGAGCCGGTCTACATCTGGGGCATCCTGCCCATCCGGGCGCGCTGGCTGATCCTCTTCCTCGCGGGCTTCAGCCTGTTCGCGGGCATCACTCAGGTAAACGACGGCGTGGCGCACTTCGCGCACCTCGGCGGTTTCGCCGGCGCGCTGGTCTACCTCTGGGCCCGGGAACGACGGCGCCGGCTGGTTCGGCGGCGCATGCAGGGGGTGGTCAAGGCCAGGCCCGACGCGGAGATGCGGCGCAAGTGGGAACTCATCCCGGTGGACGAGCTGCACGAACTCAACCGCGCCGAGGTCATCGCGCTGCTCCGCAAGGTGCAGACCTTCGGCGCCCGCAGCCTCACGGTAGACGAGCGCGCGTTTCTGGACCGCATGGTGCCCTGACGCTATCCTGAGGGAACAACGCGCCGTCTGCCATTTTGGCAGACCTCGAGCCCGCGACATGCCATGAATCTGCCATTTTGGCAGACCCGATCCCTGCCCTCCCGTTTGTCTCTCCATCCTTGTCCGGAGTTCCCATGAGCAAGCTGTCCCTGGTTGTTCCGCTCACGCGATCGGCGTTCCTGGCGGGTGTCCTGATCGCCGCCTGCGAGCCGGGCCCCGCCGAGCAGGCGGATCTGGTGCTGATGGGCGGCAAGGTCGTGACCGTCGACGACGCCCTGCCGGAGGCGGAGGCGCTCGCGGTGACCGGGTACACCATCACGGCGGTGGGGACGAACGAGGAGATCGCCGGCTACGTCGGCCCCTCGACCGAGGTCATCGAGCTCGACGGCAGGCTTGTGATTCCCGGCTTCATCGAGGGCCACGGCCACTACATGAGCCTGGGCCGCGCGAAGATGATCCTGGACCTCACCACGGCCACCAGCTGGGACGACATCGTTCAGATGGTGGGCGACGCGGCCAGCCGGGCGGCGCCGGGCGAGTGGGTGACCGGACGCGGCTGGCACCAGGAGAAGTGGACCTCGACCCCCGAGCCCAACGTCGACGGAGTGCCGCTGCACACCGACCTTTCGGCGGCCAGCCCCGAGAACCCGGTCAACCTGGGGCATGCGAGCGGCCACGCCTCCTTCGCCAACGCGCTGGCGATGCAGCTCGCCGGGATCGACGAGAACACCGCCGACCCGCCCGGCGGCACCATCGTGCGGGACGCCTCGGGCGCGCCCACCGGCCTGATGCGCGAGACCGCCCAGCGCCTGGTGGGCGACGCCATCGCGCGTGCCGGCGAGGGACGCTCCGCCGAGGACGTGGACGCCGAGTTCCGGCGGGCGGTCGAACTCGCCGGCGCGGAGGCTCTGGCCTACGGGGTTACCAGCTTCCAGGACGCCGGCAGCGACTTCGCAACCATCGATCGGCTGCGCGCGCTCGCGGCGGAGGGAGCGCTCCCGGTCCGCCTGTACGTGATGGTGCGCGAGTCGAACGAGGTGATGGACGAGAAGCTTCCCGACTACCGCACCATCCCCGAGGGCAACGACTTCCTGTCCGTCCGCTCCATCAAGCGCCAGATCGACGGGGCGCTCGGGTCGCACGGGGCCTGGCTGCTCGAGAACTACGTCGACATGGACAACCCGGGGCTGGTGCTCGAGACCGTGGAGGACATCACCGGCACCGCGGAGGTGGCCATCCGGCACGGCTTCCAGGTCAACACCCACGCCATCGGCGACCGCGCCAACCGCGAGGTGCTCGACATCTACGAGCAGGTGTTCGCGGCCAACCCCGACGCCACCGATCTGCGCTGGCGCATCGAGCACGCGCAGCACCTCAACCCGGCCGACGTCGGGCGTTTCGCCGAACTGGACGTGATCGCGTCGATGCAGGGCGTGCACGCCACCTCCGACGGACCCTGGCTGGCGGACCGCCTGGGGCGGGCGCGGATGATCGCAACCTCCTACGTGTGGCGGGACATCCTGGATGCCGGCGTCATGATCGCGAACGGCACCGACGTGCCCGTGGAGCACATTTCGCCGATCGCGAGCTTCTTCTCATCGGTGAGCCGGCGCATGAACAACGGAGAGGTCCTCTCCGGCGAGCACCGCATGACGCGCGAGGAGGCGCTCGAGAGCTACACGATCAACAACGCCTACGCAGCGTTCGAGGAGCACCTGAAAGGCTCGCTCACCCCCGGCAAGCTCGCCGACATCGTCGTGCTCTCGCAGGACATCCTGACGATCCCCGAGGACGACATCCCCGCCACCGAGGTCGTGTACACGATCGTCGGCGGCGAGGTCAGGTACGCGACGCCCGAGGGGTAGGGCGACGCTCAGGTTCCGGGCGCCGCCTCCTCCCCCCGGGCTCGGTAGATGGCGCGCGCCTCGTCGAACTGGGCGTACACGTGCGCCTTCTCGGCGTCCGAGCGCCAGCCGGGCCACTCCTCCGCCATCGCCTGCAGCTTGTCGATCCAGCGCAGGGCGTAGTCGGCCGCGCTCCGGCTGCGGATGGGCGCGCCCCCGACGGTGATCCACACCGGGTTGGTGAGCGCGAGCGGATAGGAGGTGTCCAGCGGGGCGCGGTCCCCGGGGTCGCCCTGGACGCGAACGTGGATCCAGCCGCTCCGCTCGACCGAAACCGTGCGCTCGACATCGAGCGACAGCCGGTCGCCCTCGAAGGGAATCTCCTCAACGACCTCTCCGTTCATCACGATGACCGCGGTGCGCATGGGCACGACCCCCCACGCGCGGATCGCCACCGTCACCTCGCCGCCGGAGGCCATCTCCAGGTCCTCTCCCGCGATGCGTCCGTCCACGGTGACGTCCAGGAGGGGACCGCTGGAGACGAAGGAGTTGCCGGCGCGCATGCCCTCGAACCAGCCCTCCATCGACAGCTGGCCGTCCGGCGTGCGGATGTAGGTGCGCATCGAGCCCAACAGCGGGGTGGCGTGCAGGTTGGAGATGGAATCCTCGCCGCCCACCACGTAGGAACGCAGGCCGTTGCCCCAGACCGCGTAGACGGGCGGGTAGCCGTCCTGCGGAGTGGACCACTCGACGGCGTCCGCGGTTTCCAGCGCCGCGTCCACGATGAAGCCCTTGGCGCCTCCCAGGTTCCCTTCCAGCGGGTCGCCGTTGTAGAAGGAGTGCACGTAGGCGGTGGTCGCGCCCTGCGCCTTGGCCTTCCTGAACATGTCGGTGTTGGAGGGATACAGGCTCTCGATCGCGGTCTGCTCGTATCCGGTCACGTACGGGGAGATGAGGTGGTCCCTCATGCCGAACATGAAGACGTGGCCGTAGAAAGGCGGGCGGTACTCCTGGCCCACCACCAGCACCATGTCGGGGCGGGACAGGGGGTGGGCGCCGCCGCCGGGCACGAAGAACTGGTGGTCGAGGATGCGGTTGTCCTTGTTGGCGACTTGTTCGGCCACCACGTCCTGATCCTCGGCCTCGGACATCATCATGAGGTTCTCGAGGGTGTTGTGGAGGTTTCCGGCGTAGTTCATGTGCACGTGGGTCGACCCGGAGTACCAGCCCTGGTCGCTCAGGTCGGATATCTCCGCCAGCTGGACGCTCATGCTGTGTTCTTCGCCCGCGACGATCTCTACCTCCAGTTCCTGAGGCACGTGCTCGAAGCCGCGGACGACCGTCATGTGCGCCGTGCCGGGGGGCAACTCGACCTCGAACGTTCCGGTGTGATGGAAGATGTGGTCGCGCGCCCGGCTGATGCGGGAATAGGCATCGGGCGGGGTGTAGTGCTTGCCGTCGGAGGCGGTGAGGTGAATGCGTGAACCGACCGGTTCGCCGTCCGTGCCGAGCGTGGTCACCGTGAGGGTGCCCATCGCCTCCATCCAGCGGCGCTCCGCGATGTCGACGGTGCGCAGCGCCCCGCCGTAGGTCTCGAGCAGCGCGAGCTGTGGCAGTCCCCCCTCGTTGCTGATGAAGGCGATCCACTCGCCGTCCGGGGACCAGCGTGGATGGAAGGCGTCGTGCTCGAAGAAGGTGAGCTTGTAGGGTTCGCCCCCGGTCGTGGGCTGGACGTAGAGGTTGTTGAACTGGTCGGCGGCCCCGGCCGTGGACGAATAGACGAAGCGGCGTCCGTCGATGGAGACGTCGGGCTGGGTCCGGTAGAGGCTCTGCTCCTCCAGCACCGCGACACGGCTGTCGATGCCGTTCTCCCGCGCCGGAATGCGGAAGACGTTGCCGCTGCCGAGGGGCACGTCCCGGTTCGAGACGATGAGCAGCTCTTCGCCCGAGGGCAGCCAGGAGGGCGAGATGTGCATGTCCCAGGGCCCGAAATAGAGCCGGTCGCGCCCAAAGCTGTTGTCGTAGCTGACCGCGATCTCGTCTCCGGCCCACTGCCCGTCGGCGATCTCACGGATGTAGATGTTGAAGAAGCCGCTGGGGCGGGTGGAGACGTAGGCCAGGCGCGTGCCGTCGGGGGAGAAGCGGGGATCGACGTAGATTTCGGCGTCGTCGGTGAGGCGGTGGATCTCCCCGGTGCCGGTGTCCAGCACTTCGAGCTGGATGGGGCCGCCGCCGGCGTCGGCGGTGTACACCAGCCAGCGGCCGTCGGGGGACCAGTTTGGCGAGGAGAGGTAGTCCTCCGAGCGCACCAACTCTGTCGCGATCCCGGTCGCCGGGTCGACGCTCCAGATCGAGCCGCTCATCCCCACCGCGATGCTCCCGCCGTCGGGCGCCCAGGCGGGATACCACGGGGTGGAGCTTGGGGCGGGCGGGAAGTAGTAGTTCTGCATGTAGTTGCCGCCGTGCGAGGACGCCGCGTAGGGGCGCGGCGAGTTCGCAAAGTCGGGTCTCGCGGGCGGGGCTTCTCCCGCGGGCGCGCCTCCGCCGGGGTCGCACGCCGTGGTCGCGACGGCTGCGAGCAGGGCGCCGAGGATCACCGTCGCGGTCGGGCTGGTGCGGTGGGGGCGGGGGCGGCGGTGGGGCAGTGGGACCGCGGGCATCGGGGTTCTCCCTGGTTCTCGGTGGTCGTGCAGGCCGCGCCGGCCGCCGGGGGGCGGGGCGGACGATCGTACCTCCGGCAGTCTAGGCCGTGGACGCGCTCGGGGCTACCGGTTCGGCGGCGCGGGCTGCCTCCACCGGTGAACTCGCATGCTCGTCGCGTTTCGGCGCGGCCTTTCCGCCGTCATGGTCGCGGGACCATCTTGCGTGTGCGGATCCGACCTGTCGCCCGGGGAGCAGCGGGCGGAAGATGGTGTACCGCGCAACGGAGAAGCGAAACCCGTCCTCGCCAACGAGATCGTCGCCAGTGCCGAAATCGAGCGAAATGCGTGGAAGGGGCCTGGTATTGGCGGGCTGGCTGGCGGTCGGCACGCTGGGGACCGCTCCGCCCGCGTCGGCGATGGCCGGGATTCGGGAGCCTGCGCCCGAAGACCAGGAGGTCGCGGATCCCGAGCCCGGGTCCGAACTCCACGTCTCGCTCATCACCATCGGGGCCGGGCCGGTTGTCTACGAGATGTTCGGCCACAACGCCATCCGCATCCAGGATCCGGCCCGGGGCCTGGACGTCGCGTACAACTGGGGAATGTTCGACGTCACTCAGGAGGGCTTTTTCTGGCGTTTCCTCCTGGGAGACTGGCAGTACTGGATGGCCGGCCTCTCCTCCGAGGGCATGATCGCGCACTATGTGGCCACGGATCGCGGCGTGGTGGAGCAGGCACTCGATCTGACCCCGGCTCAGCGTCTGATGCTTCTCGACATGGCCGGCTTCAACGCGCGTCCGGAGAACGCGTACTACCGCTACCAGTACTTCCTCGACAACTGTTCGACGCGCGTGCGCGACCTCCTCGACACCATCGTGGCCGGCAGCCTGCGGGAGCAGTTCGCGGAGGCTCCCGGCGAGACGTACCGCTTCCACACCCGGCGGCTCACGGCCGGCAATCCACTGATCTACGTGTCGCTGGACTTCTTCATGGGCGGTCGCGGTGATCGCCCGGGCACCGCCTGGGAGGAGATGTTTATCCCGATGATGCTGCGGGACTTCCTGCGCGAGACGGACCTGGTGGCGTCCGAAGCCTTGCTGGACGAGAGTTCCCGACCCCGCCCGCTGGTGGCTCCCCCCGCGCACTTCATCCGGTTCACCCTGGTCGGGATACTGCTTGCCGGGTTGCTGGCGGGCTCGGCGGCGCTGGCGTCCTCGTCGCGTTCGGGGAAGGACGGGCGCACCACGAGCCGCGCCGGCCGGCACACGTTGCGGCGAGTCGCGGAGCCGGCCTTCGTGCTGGCCGCCGGCATCTGGTCCCTGGCGGCGGGACTGTCCGGTCTGGTGATGATCGTGTCGCACTTCACCAGCCACGAGTTCATGCACTGGAACGAGAATTTCCTCCAGGCGAACCCGCTGTCGCTGGTGCTCGCGGGCGCGCTGGTTCCGGCAGTGTTTGCGGGCAGGTGGCGCCGGTTCGCGGTCCGCGCGGCGGTCCTGGCGGCCGGGGTGTCGGTCCTGGGCCTCGTGGTGCAGGTTGTCCCGGGGATCGACCAGGTGAACGGTTACTACCTGATTGTCGCGGTGCCGGCGCACCTGGCGGTGGCCTGGGGCGTCCGAGCGGTGGTGCGGGACGGCGGAGAGCCGGCCGGGGCGAAATGATCCCGACCCGCTGAAGGGGATACAGTACCGCCGCGTCGCTGACCTGCGGCCGTCGTCCATTTCTCGAGAGCACGGGGGGGACCAGTGAGTTCGGCGATCGACCGGCAGGACGTGCGCTACGAACCCGACGAGCGTCCCCCCCTGCCGATCACGGCCGGGCTGGGCATCCAGTACGCCATCCTCTGCATCGCGAGCGTCATCTTGACGCCCACGGTGATGATCACCGTCGCCGGCCTGGGCGACGACTACCTGTCGTGGGCGGTGTGCGCGGCGCTGGTGGTCAGCGGGGTGACGACGGCGATTCAGGCGCGCAAGGTGGGCCGCATCGGCGCCGGCTACATCCTCGTGATGGGGAGCACGAGCGCCTTCCTCGCCGTGAGCGTGACGGCGCTCGAGCAGGGCGGACCGGGCATGCTCGCGACCCTGATCATCGCGTCCGCCCTGATTCAGTTCGTCCTGGCGGCAAGGATGGCGCTCCTCAGGCGAATCTTTACGCCCATGGTCGCCGGCACCGTGCTGCTCCTCATCCCGATCACCCTCTCGCCCCTCATCGTTCGCAAGCTGGGCGAGGTGCCCCCGGATGTTTCGCCCGCCGCGGGCCCGGTCATCGCGGGGGTGACGCTGCTGGTCATGATCCTCGTCCCGCTTCGGGCCTCCGGCGCACTGCGCCTGTGGGCACCGGCCATCGGCATCGTCGCGGGCTGCCTGACCGCCCGGCTGGGATTCGGCCTGTACGACACATCCGCGGTTGCCGAAGCTGCCTGGATCGGGTTGCCCCCACGGGCCTATCCCGGCGTCGACCTCAGCTTCAGACCGGAGTTCTGGGCGCTCCTGCCGTCCTTCATCATGGTGACGCTGGTGGGCGCGCTGGACACGCTCGGGGACGCCATCGCCATCCAGCGAGTGTCGTGGCGCAAGCCGCGCGCGATCGACTTCCGCTCCATCCAGGGGGCGATCTCCGCCGATGGGCTGGGCAACCTGCTCTCCGGCCTCACGGGAACGGTTCCGAACACCACCTACGGCATGAGCATCAGCGTCGCCGAACTCACCGGCGTCGCCGCCCGCCGGATCGGTGTCTGCGTCGGCATCGTCTTCGTGTCGCTCGCGTTTCTGCCGAAGTTCATCAACCTGATCATCGCGATCCCGGGGCCCGTGGTCGCGGCATACTTCATCATCATCGTGGCCCTGATCTTCGTCTTCGGAATGAAGATCCTGCTGCAGGAGGGCCTGGACTTCCGCAAGGGCCTCGTGGTGGGCGTAGCGTTCTGGATCGGCCTCGCGTTTCAGTTCGACTGGATCTACCCGGAGTACTTCCCGGGCATATGGGGCGAGATTCTCGGCAACGGCATGACCGTCGGCGGCTTCACCGTCATCCTGCTGGCGATGTTCGAAGAGCTGGTCGGGGGACGGCGGTCGCGTCTGAAGACCCGGATGACGCCGGCGATCTGGTCCGAGATCGATGACTTCATGGTGAAGTTCGCTGCACGCAAGCGCTGGGGCGAGGACATGGAGCGGCGCCTGCGCGCCGTGGGCGAGGAGACCGTCCAGATCCTCATGCGCGGAGACGAGGAGACCGAGGGAGAGGAGCGGCGCCTGCTTCTCATCGCTGGCAGCGACGGGGACGCGGCCGACCTCGAGTTCATCGCGACCACCGACGAAACCAACATCGAGGACCAGCTGGTGATGCTGAGCGAGGGAGGTCCGAGCTCCGGGTCGGAAATCCCGCTGAGGCTTCTCCGCCACTACGCCTCATCCATACGCCACCAGCAGTACCACGACATCGACATCCTGTCGATACGGGTGGAGAGCGCCGCGCAGCCGGGCGGGGGGATCGACTAGGAGCTTCCCGAAGCCCGCTTCTTGCTCCCTCATGAGGAACGCGCCAACGTGTTCCGGCAATCGCCACGTCCTCTCTTTATCTGATTCTCAGGCGTTGGACAGGGTCCCATGCTGACCAGCCTCGCGATCCGCAACTTCAAGCGCTTCGGCACGGTGGAGATCGAGTTGGGCAGCCCGGTAGTCTTCATCGGACCCAACAACTCCGGCAAAACCTCGGCAATGCAGGCGCTCGCGTTGTGGGACATCGGCCTCCGACGCTGGAGCGAGAAGCGATCCGGGCAGAAGACTCCCGAAAAGCGCCCGGGCGTAGCCGTCAACCGCCGCGATCTCGTTGCGATCCCGGTTCCACACGCCAATCTCCTTTGGCGCGGACTCAAGGTCCGCAACGTGCACAGGGTGGACGGCAAGCCGACGACCAGCAACATCCGGATCGACATTACGGTCGAGGGCGTGGGTGAGAACCAGCCGTGGGTCTGCGGTCTCGAGTTCGACTACGCCAACGAAGAGTCATTCTATTGCCGTCCGCTGAGGCGTTCAGAGGCCCGCAACCCGGATCGGATGCCCGTACCGAAGGCGGCGGGGAAGGTTCAGATCGCGTTTCTGCCCCCGATGTCGGGGCTGGCGGCTACCGAGACACGCCTGGACCAGGGCGCCGTCAACGTCCGCGTCGGGGAAGGACGCACGGCCGAAGTGCTTCGCAATCTGTGCCACAGCGTCTACGAGGATGGGACCCGCTGGATCGACTTGGTCGGGCGAGTACGGGATCTGTTCGGAGCCGAATTGCGACCACCGCGCTACATCGCGGAGCGAGGCGAGATCGCAATGAGTTACCGGGAACATGGAGTCGAGCTCGACTTGTCCTCCGCCGGACGGGGCCTGCAGCAGACACTTCTTCTTCTGGCCTACATGTACGCCAATCCCGGCGCAGTGCTGCTGCTGGACGAACCCGACGCGCACCTCGAGATCCTGCGTCAACGGCAGACCTATCAGATGCTCACCGACACGGCCGAGGGCACCGGCAGCCAGATCATCGCTGCCAGCCATTCCGAGGTACTCCTCAACGAGGCGGCAGGACGGGATCTGGTGATCGCCTTCGTAGGAGCTCCTCACCGCATGGACAACCGTGGGAGCCAGGTCCAGAAGGCCCTCAGGGAATTCGGGTTCGAGCACTACTACCAGGCGGAGCAGACCGGGTGGGTCCTGTATCTGGAGGGGTCGACGGATCTGTCGATCTTGCGGGCATTCGCCAAGCGTCTTGATCACCGACCCGCTCTTCAGGCTCTCGACCGCCCGTTTGTGCACTATGTTCGCAACCAGCCATCCGCGGCAGCCAACCACTACCATGCGCTGCGAGAGGCGCTTCCCGGGCTTCGTGGAGTCGCCTTGTTCGACAACCTTGGCCAGCAGTTGCCGGCCACACCGTCGCTGGAGTATCGGATGTGGGGGCGGAACGAGATCGAGAACTATGTGGCTACGCGGCGCACGCTTGAACGATACGCTGCCGCATCGGCTCAGGAAGCCACACCCGGACCGCTGTTCGCCGAGTCCGAGCAAGCCAGACGGATCAGCGCGATGGGGGAGTCCATTGAAGCCATCGAAGCGGCTCTGAAGAGACTTGGAAAGGGCTCTCCCTGGAATCCGGACATCAAAGCCAGCGACGACTTTCTCAACCCGCTTTTTGCGGACTACTTCGCAAGGTTGGGCCTTCCCAACGTGATGCCGAAGAGAAGCTACCATGTGCTCGCCCGGCACGTCCCGAGGGACGAGATCGATCCGGAAATTACAGACGGGCTGGATGTCATTGGGCGGATCGCGGAGGCGGCGGAAGGGCGGGTTTAGCCGCGAGGGCCTATCTAGCCAACCACACCCGAGGACAAGCATCGATGCGCTCAACCTGCCCAGACCCCACCTCACGAACGACTCACAGGCTCATCCTGCTGGCGGGGATGCTCTCCTGGGCTGGGGTGACGGCCTGCGGCGGCGAACCGGCGAGCGACGCCATGGGCGGAGGCGACGCGGCTGCCACAGGAATCGCGGCCATGTCCGTGGAGAACTACACGGAGGCTGTCCGCATCCTTTCCAGCGACGAGTTCGAGGGGCGCGCGCCCTCCACGCCCGGCGAGGAGCTCACGGTCGCTTACCTGGTGGAGCAGTTCGAGTCGGTCGGGCTCGAACCGGGCAATGGCGACTCGTTCTTCCAGGAGGTGCCGCTGGTGGCGCTGACCGAGCAAGGGGCGCCGCCTCTCACTGTGCGAGCCGGTGACGCCGTACTGGAATACGCGTGGACCGAGGACTTCGTGGCCTGGACCAAGCGGGTCGTGGAGAGCGAGTCGATCCAGGATTCCGAGATGGTCTTCGTGGGCTACGGGATCGTCGCGCCGGAGTACGGCTGGAACGATTACGAGGGCGTGGACGCGGCGGGGAAGACGGTGGTCATGCTGGTCAACGACCCCGGATTCGCCACACAGAACGAGGCGCTCTTCCGCGGCAACGCGATGACCTACTACGGGCGCTGGACCTACAAGTTCGAGGAGGCGGCCCGGCAGGGCGCCTTGGGCGCGATCGTCGTCCACGAGGAAGCGGCGGCAGGCTACCCGTGGGAGGTCGTGAGCGGGAGCTGGACCGGCCCCCAGTTCGACCAGGCCGGCGACGACGGCAACATGGCCCGGGTCGCGATCGAGGGATGGGTGCAGCGCGACGTGGCGCGCGAGATCTTCGCGGCGGTCGGGCACGACTTCGACGCGATGGCGGAGGCGGCCGCGCGCCCCGGCTACCGCGCCGTTCCCCTGGGAGCTTCGGCGTCGGTGGCGGTCTCAAACGACATCCAGCGTTCGCGGTCGAAGAACGTGCTCGCGCTTCTGCGCGGGAGCCAGCGGCCCGAGGAGTACATCATCTACACCGCCCACTGGGACCACTTCGGCCGCGGCCCCGACACCATGGAGGACCCGATCTTCAATGGCGCCTTCGATAATGCCACCGGGACCGCCGGGCTGATCGAGCTGGCCCGGGCATTCGCGGCCCTCCCCGAACGGCCCGCCCGCTCGGTCGCTTTCCTTGCCGTCACCGCCGAGGAACAGGGGCTGCTGGGGTCCGCCTATTACGCCGCCAACCCCGTCTATCCCACCGCCAGCACCGTGGCCACCATCAACCTCGACGGCGTGAACGTCGACGGCCCCATGAACGATATCACGGTGGTGGGCATCGGGGCCTCCGAGTTGGACGACTACCTGGAGCGGGCCGCGGCCGCCGAAGGGCGTCTCCTGCGGCCGGACCCCGAGCCCGAGAAGGGCTTCTATTACCGGTCCGACCACTTCAGCTTCGCGAAGGTGGGCGTCCCTTCGCTCTACGCCGACTCGGGCATCGACCACGTCGAACACGGCATCGAGTGGACACTCGAGCGGCGCGCCGACTACACCAGCAACCGCTACCACAAGGTGACCGACGAATTCGACCCGGCGTGGGATCTCACCGGCGCGCTCGACGACTTCGGGCTGCTCTTCCGGGTGGGGTACCAGCTCGCCGACTCGGGCGACTGGCCCAACTGGCGCGAGGGCAACGAGTTTCGCGCGATCCGGGACGCGGACCGGGCGGGCATGGACTAGCCCGGATTTCTCACAGGGTGGCGGATTCGGGTGTGGAATGAAGGATTGAGGCCGTGGTTGGGCGGGTCAACCGCGTTGCAAGGCGGGAAGGTCGCGGTTTCGTCGTCTAAGAGGCGAGAGACG